>Ga0207701_10000525_pt1 | contig 39811 bp, 32 predicted proteins | sample KBSSwiSSwithPhiX_FD_184294 | JGI IMG/M metagenome (GOLD analysis project Ga0207701, IMG submission 184294) | Switchgrass rhizosphere bulk soil microbial communities from Kellogg Biological Station, Michigan, USA, with PhiX - S5 (SPAdes) (version 2) | ecosystem: Environmental > Terrestrial >... | reverse complement strand
CCTCGCGCAGGAACGCGATCAGATCGCTGGCCTCGCGCGGACCGACGGGACCGCCCGACGTCTGCGCGTACGCGCCCATCGCCGTGCCGGGACGCCCCCGCAGGATGGCCGCCTCCAAGAAAGCATCCGTCGCGGTGGCGAGAAACGTCGTGCTCCGCAGCGACGGCGCGTTGTCGGCGACGTAGCCGTTTCCCGATACGCCGTGACATGTCGCGCAGAGCCGGCCGTACGTCTCGCGCCCGCGCTCCGCCGGGGTCGCGACGGTGATCGCCTTCTTCTCCCGCGCGCAACCGCCCGCCAGGAGGACGACGACGAGGAGCAGGTTCGTGGCAAACGCAATCCGGCGCACGCCGGTAGATCAATACTACGGAGCGCGGGCCAGGTCGCGCGCGAGCGGCGGGCGGCTCAGCCGACGAGGCCGGACAGCGGGCCGCTGTTCATCACGCGGTTGCCGACGCTGTTCAGGCTCGACATGCCCATCAGCTGCGCGACGCTGACCAGCAGCTTGGCGTGCTCCTGCTTGTCGAAGTTCAGGAAGCGGCCCGTGCGCAGCGCGCCGCCCGCCTTGCCCGCCATGATGAACGGCGCGCGCCCCATGTTGTGCGAGGTGTTGCCCAGCTCGCGGCCCCACACGATCAGCGTGTTGTCCAGCAGCGTCCCGGACCCTTCGTTGACCGCGTCCAGCTTGCCCAGCAGATAAGCGACCTGCTGCGCGTACCAGTTGTCGATCGCGGTCAGCTCGGTGCGGCGGTCCACGCCGTCGTGAGACATCGTGTGGTGCGGGCTGGTTTGGCCCAGCCAGGTATGCGTGATGCCGCTGAACCCGCGGCTGATCTGCAGCGTCAGGACGCGCGTCACGTCGCACGCCAGGATGTGCGTCGCGATGTCCATCATCTGCGTGATTTCCATCGGGTAGTTCGCGTTGTTGCTGGTGAGCTTCGTCGGCGACGCCGGGATCGTGCAGCCGGTCGTGGTGGGCGTGGTCGGCGGCGGCATGATCCGCCGCTCCATCGACATCACGCCGGCCAGGTGGGCGTCGATCTTCTGGTAGTCGGCGGAGCCGACGCGCGTCCGGATGCGCCCCAGATCTTTCTTCAGCAGATCGACGACCGCGTGCTTCTCGGCGCGCGCGCGCGTCACCGCGGGATCCTCGGTCGGCGTCATCCCGCTGGGCGTGACGCCCATGAAGTAACGGTCGTACGCCGCCTTGGGGCTGACCTCGGGCGTGATCGGCGCGTTGACGCCCGTGTAACACATGCGCGTCACCGAGTTCGGGCTGCCGCACTGCACGCCCAGCGCGATCGATCGATAGCGCGTCTCGGGATTCGGATCGTCGGGCGCCTTCTGGTACGGCATGCTCGCACCGTAGGCCTGCGCGATGATCTGATCGATCGTCGGCGCCGCGCCCCAGCCGGTCAGGTGACCGTTGCCGCCGTCGAAGCTGTAGCCGTTGTTCGGCTCGGGCAGCGTGGTCCCGGACCACAGGCCCGCCATGCCGTAGGCGTGCTGCTCGCCGGCGCCGCCCGCGGTCAGCGTCAGGCCCCACGGCACGACGATCTTCGACTTGAACGGATCCAGCGGCGTGTGGAGCGGACTGAACTGGAAGTCGGTCTCCGTGCCCGTCGGCTTCCAGTCGACCGTCGTCGAGTAGTCCTTCGCGGGCGCGCCGTCCGGCGTGAACAGCAGGATCAACCGCTTGGGCCGCTGCGCGGTCTGCGCGCTGGCGTTCAGGAGCGGGATGAACGGTCCGGCGGCCGCACCCAGCCCCAGGCTCTGGAGAAGGCGGCGGCGCGACAGATCGAATCTCATTTTCCGCATGCCGGTCAGCTCCCCGTTGTGAGACGGACGTTGCGGAAAGCGGGGCTCAGCGCGACGCGCGCCAGCAGTTCGCGAATGTTCCCGCCCGATGCCGTGAACGCTTCACGGATGCCCTGGATCGAACACGCGTCGTTGGTGGACTCCATGCGCCCCATCGAGTAGCGGAACCACTGGTTCACCATGCAGTTCGACACCGCCTGCGAATTCGCGAGGCGCTGCGCCAGCTCGACGGGCCCGTTGAACTTGCCGTCCAGATCCGGCCCGCCCATGACGATGTTGCCGGTGGCGTCGACGGGGCCGAGACCGTCCATGGTCCGGAACGCGCCTATGGCATCGAACGTCTCGAACCCGAGGCCGATCGGATCCATCAGCTGGTGGCAGCCGCCGCAGTTTGGATCGGCGTCGTGCTGCGCGAAGCGCTCGCGCGTCGACGTCGATGCGGACGGCGCGGGCGGCGTGGTGTTCGCGTTCACCGGCGGCGGCGGCACGTAGCCGCACATCACGTTGAGGCGCACCAGCTTGCCCCGGTGAACCGGCGAGGTCTGGTTGCCGTGCGCCCAGCGGGTCAGGAACGCCGCCTGCGTCAGGATGCCGGCGCGCTTGCTGCCGTCCAGCATCACCGGGTCGCCGACCTTGAATCCCGTCGGTTGCGTGACGCCATAGAGATCGAACAGCCCGCCCTGCGGGAACGCCATGTTGGACGTCAGCAGCGTCTTCAGCAGGCCGTCGCCCTTGCGGACGACGTAGTCGGAGTACATCGCCAGCTCCTGCATCATCGCGTCGCCGAGCGCGGCGTTGTAGCGGGGATAGACGGCCGGATCCTTCGTCTGGTCGGGCAGCTCGGTGAGATCCAGCCACTGCCGGTGGAACAGCGAGACCGTCGCGGCCGCCTTGTCGCTGGCCAGCATGCGCTGCACCTCGCTGGTCAGCACCTGATCGGTGGCCAGCGTTCCGTCCGCGGCGCGCGCGAACAGCGTGTCGTCGGGCATCGTGTTCCAGAGGAAGTACGAGAGCCGCGACGCCAGCTCGTGCGGCGTGATCGCGATCGTGCCCGGCTGCGGCGTGCCGCTTGCGCCGACGTCGTGGTGATAGAGGAAGAACGGCGATTGCAGCATCGCCTCGACGACCAGCCGGAACGCGTTCGCGGCGTCGGCGCCCTGCTTGCCCAGCGTGTACAGGGAGACGTAGGCCGAGATCTCGGAGGCGTCCAGCGGGCGGCGATAGGCGCGCTTGCCGAACTCGGTCACGAAGCGCGTCGCGCAGGTGGTGCTGGTGCCCGTATCGCTGTTCAGATCGCACGGCGAGATCTGCCCCATGCGCGCCTTGGCGGCGAGCGCGAGCGAGGCCGCCAGCTCGGCGTGCTGCTGCACCAGCGTGTCGTCGACCGGCGCGATCGCGTTGCTGTTGAAAGGACCGATCTTCTCGTCGAGCGCCAGCGCGTCCGCGGGCGTGCCGGTCGCGCCGATCAGATCGCGCACGGTGTTGTTGAACTGATCGCGCGTGAGCCGGCGGGCGGGCGTCAGGCCGGCGTTCAAGATGCCGTTGCTCGCCATGCAGTTCATCACCACCGGGTCGACGGTCCCGCCTGAACCGCCCAGTCCCGTCGACGATCCGGCTGTTCCGGTTTGGCCGGTCACGCCGGCTACACCCGTCACCGAACCGCCCGCCTGACCCGCCGATCCTGGCGAGCTGCCCTGGTTGGAGATCGATCCCTGACAGCCGATCGCTCCGGACGCGAACACGATGGTCGCGAACGCGGACCTACGCCAGCTGACGGGAGAGTGGAGCATCTTCTCCTACCTCGAAGGCGGAACCGACCGCCTCACGCGTCACAAGGGCGTTCAGTCTAACAAACCTTCACGCGCGACGATCACTGAATCTGCGTCACATCATTCCAATTGCGTCGAGGACTGTTGCGCAACAAGCGCCTGTCGCGCGAGTTCCTGGAACGAGCCGCGCGGATAACGACGCAGATAGCGATTGGCCAGCGCGGCGACGTCGCCGTCGTGATGCGCGAGCGCCGCCTCGATCGACAGCGCCAGCGCTTCCTCGGCCAGGGCGCCGGTCGGGTGGTCGCCGAGATAACGCGCGAGCAGAGCACGGGCGCGCACCGGGTTGTGCTCGACGCGCAGCGCGCGCATCGCCGCCGACACCGCCGACGTATCCTCGCTGGCCGGCGCGGCAGCGGGAGCGGCCGCGCGCGCCGGACGTGACGCCACCGTCGCCGCGCGGACCGGACGCGGCGCCGGAACGTCGGCGCTCGGCTCCAGCGGAATCTCCGGCCACGGAACGTCTTCGGCGGCGGACGGCGCCGGCGGAGGCGGCGCGCGCCGCGCTTCGACATGCCGCGCCGCGTGGGTTCGCGCGGGCGCGGTCGCGGCGGGCGGCCGTCCGACCACCCGTTCGTAGGCGCGGGCGGCCCACTGCGGCCAGTGCCCCATCGCCGCGCTGACGACCGCCGCGCCGCCAAACAAGACGATCGACACCACCGCCAGCCGCAGCACCAGCGGCGCGCGACGGCGCGGCGTGTGCCCCAGGCGCAGCTGCACGCGCTGCTTCCGGCCCGCCGGCGTCCGGTAGGGCTCGGCGCCGCGCAACAGACCCAGCGCCCACGCCGCCGACGCGTCGGTTTCGTGGACGCGCGGCTCCTCGAGCAGACGGCGCGGCTCGGCGGCATCCGTGGGCGGACTGTCGTCGCGTGCGCTCATCTCGTCCCCTCCATCGCGCGATCCTTTCGGCTCGCCTGCTGATATTTCGCCGCCAGCGCGAAGAACTCTCGGCGCGCGTGGTGCAGCCGCGTCCAGACCGTGTTCAGAGGAATGTCCTGGATGCGCGCGATCTCGTCGCCCGACAGCCCTTCGATCTCGAACAGCACGAACGCGATCCGACGCGCCTCCGCCATCTTCGCCAGCAGCATCTGCAGCACCCGCTGCTCCTCCTTGCGTTCCAGCGCCATCGCCGGGTTGACGCCGCCGTGCGGGAGCACGTCGGGCTCCTGCCCGCGCCGCCGCGTGAAGATGTGCTTCACCCAGGCGCGGCGGCGGAAGTCGCGCACCTGCCGGCTGGTGATGCGGAACAGCCAGCCCGCCAGGTTGTTGCCGTCGAAGTCCTTCAGACGGCGGCGCACGACCAGGAAGACCTCCTGGACGATGTCGTCGCGGTCCGCCTCCATTCCGCCCAGCGCGCGGATCCAGCGGGACACGTCGTCGAACCAGGCGTCGTAGATGGCGCGGAACTGCGTGCGCGCGTCGGTGCCCAAGGCCGCTGCCTCCGCCTTGGGGCGGAACGTTCGGGACACGGGCTGCGCCACGGCCTGAAAAGGGTGCGGCGTGCCGCCAACCTTCATGAAAACGACTGTAAACCCGATGCAGCGCGTGATGGGGAACGAAGCGAGTTTTCCCGGGCTCCGTCAGGAATCCAGCTTGGTATCGTGCCTGGCGTGCGCGATCGGGTGCTGCGAACGACCTGCTTCGTGATCGCCGCGCTCGTCGGAGCGTGCGCGATCTCCGCCGGGCGGGCGGACGCGGCGGCGGATCCCGATCTCGAAGCGTTGATCGCCGGTTCCAGCACCTGCCCGCGGCCGGACCTCGTGCTGGCCGAGCTGGCGACGTTGCTGCCGCCCGAACGGCTCGGACCGCGCTTGCACGCGGTGGCCGCCGCGCCCGCCGTCGAGCTGGTGGATCTGGGCGCGCCGTTCCAGGTCGTGGTGGCGGGACACGTCCGCGAATACCGCGACGACGCGCGCGACTGCATGCAGCGCGCGCGCGTCGCGGCGGTGTTCGTCGCGATGACGATCGATCCCGCGTCGATCGCCGCTGCGCCGGCCCCGCCGCCGCCCGCGCCGGTGGCGACGATCGCCGCGCCGGTGGCGCCACCGCCAGCGCCCGCCGGCGCGCGCCTCGACGTGGCGGCGGCGCTGGACGCCGGCGTCGGCTCCTCCGATCGCGTCGCGCAGGGCGGGCTGGCGCTGCGGTTGACCGTCGGGCGCGAGCGCCTCGCCTTCGCGGCCGGCGCGATCGCGCTGTGGCCGGTCGACACGAGCATCGGCGGCGTGCGCCTCCGCCAGTGGCGGCTGCCCATCGACGCCGGCGTCCGCCTTCAGCGCGGCGGAGATCGCTTCGCGCCGTACGCCGAGCTGGGCGTGCTGGCGGCGGTGTTGTCGGAGACGGCGATCCAGCTGGAGACGTCGAGCGGCCGCACCACCGTCGAGCTCGGCGCGCGCGGCGCGCTGGGCGTGCGCGTGGGCGCGTCGCGCTTCGCGCCGTTCGCCGCCCTGCACGCCGAGCTGATCCCGAGCCCACCCGAGATCTACGCGCTGCCGGCGGGCGTGGCCGGACACACGCCCTGGTTCTGGATCGGCGCCAGCGCGGGCGCCTCGCTGGGGTTCCTGTGAGGGCCGCGCGATTCGCCGCTCTCGCGCGAAGCGCGAGTGTGCGGCGCTTTTTCAAACTTCAAGTCCTGCTGGCCGCGCTCGCGGGCGGGTGCGGACCGCGGCTGGACGTTGGCTCGGACGTGCTGTGGACGGGACTGTTCGAGGGCAACACGTTCGACGAGTGGACCGGCGACAGCGCGGGCTCGGCGTGGGCGTTTCCTTCCCCGCCCGGCCTGACCGAGCTGACGACCGAGCGCGTGCGCCACGGCAGCTACGCCGCCAAGCTGACCGTGGACGCGCCGGCGGGCAGCGGGCAAACCAGCGCGGTGCTCTCGCGCGCGGGCGGCTCCTTGCCGCAAGCCGCGTATTACAGCGCCTGGTACTACCTGCCGCGCACGATCACCGTCGGCACGTACTGGGTGATCTTCAAGTTCCGCCAGCAGGACGCGTCGACCATGGACGAGCTGTACGATCTCGATCTGATCAACCTCGACACCGGCGAGATGAGCTTGCAGCTCTACGATCACCGCCGGGGCGGCGTCGTCGTGCCGCTGGACGTGGCCAGCCCCGTCGTCCCCGTCGGCCAGTGGTTCCAGATCGAGGCGTTCTATCGCAACGCGCAGGACGACACGGGGCGGGTCACGTACTGGCTGGACGGCCGGCAGATCGTCGACGTCGCGAACCAGCCGATGGCGCCCACGCCGTGGGTCGAGTGGAACGCCAGCAGCATCGCGGAGGACCTGACGCCCAGCACCGCCGTCATCTATGTCGACGACTGCGCGGTCAGCCGCACGCGCGTCGGCCCGAACGGGATCCTCGCGGATTGAAGACTCGATTCGTCATTTGTACGCCTTGTTAACCCACGGCAGTTCTGGTTGACTGCGCCGCATGAGAAGTCCTGGCTTGGTCTTGGTCGCGGCAATTATGTCGCTCGCAGCTTGCGCCAAGGATCCCGACTACGGCACCGGCACCGCGGGAACCAGCGGCGGCGGCACGGGCGGCAGCGGCGGCGGCGCGGGCAGCGCGGGCAGCTACACGCCGCCGACGTTAAAACTGTCGCACCCGAGCCCGATCATCTCGCGTGGTAAGCCGGTGTTCGCATCGACCACCGTCTCGAACCCGGCGCTCGTCGTGAACACCGTCTACCACTGCTGCGCATGGAACGCGGGGACACCCACCGCCGCGGCGCCGGCGTGGATCGCGATCAAGCTGGCCGCCGGACCGACGCGCATCCTCGTCAGCTGGGACGACGCCGGAACGTACGACTACAAGACTGATCCGACCAAGGACGTCTACGGGTTTCCCGCCGATTACCACTTCGAGGTGTCGTCGGATTCGACCAACGGCGCCGACGGCGCGTGGACGGTCGCCGGCGATCCGGTGACCGGAAACCTGGTCCGCACGCGCGCGCACGCGATCGACTTCGCGGGCAAGAGCTGGCTCAAGATGGTGATCACCGCCGCGCCCGCCAAGGCGAACGGCGGCCTCGTTCAGCTGAGCGAGATCGACGTTCACGACATCTCGGCGACCGGCACCGGTCTCCCCGAGGACACGTGGTTCTTCATGGGCGACAGCATCACCGCGTTCGCCTATGACCGCGCCAACCCGCCCAGCTTCGCGACGCTGATCGACACCGCGACGGCGCACGCTTACCTGCCCGCGATGATCAACGGCGGCATCGGCGCCGAGCTGACGGGCACCGGGCTGGCGCGGCTCGACGAGGCGCTGGCGCTGAACCCCGACTATCGCTTCTTCGCGATCACGTACGGCACCAACGACAGCTGGGGCAACAAGACCGACACCACCACGTACCGCGCGAATCTCCAGATGATGATCGACAAGATCAAAGCGGCCGGGCGTACGCCGGTGCTGTCGCACGTTCCTTACTCGAACGACCAGCAGCACGAGACGCTGGACAAGTTCAACGCGGTGATCGACGACCTGACGCGCACGAACCAGCTGCAGGTGGGGCCTGACTTCACCACGTACTTCAAGCAGCACACCGATCAACTGATGGACAACGTCCACCCCGATCCGGAGGGGCGCAAGGCGATGAACCAGCTGTGGGCCGACGCCATGCGCGTCGTGTACCCGTGACCCCGATGACGCGCGCCGCGCTGATCACGACGTTGGCCGCCGCGCTGCTGGGCGGCTGCGCCGCGGATCCCGAGTACCTGCCGCCGAAGCTCGATCCGGGACCCAAAGACTGGCCGCACGGATTGCACGTGGTCGCGAACCACATCGAGGACTCGGGAGGAAACACGATCGTCCTTCGAGGCGTGAACCGGTCAGGCACCGAGTATCAGTGCGTGCAGAGCGCCGGGATCTTCGACGGACCGTCGGGCGACGATTCGGTCGCGGCGTTCAAGAACTGGCCCAACGTCAACGCCGTCCGCGTGCCTCTGAACGAGTCGTGCTGGCTCGGGATCAACGGCGTGAACGGCCTCGCCTCGGGCGAGTACTACAAGAGGGCCATCTACAACTACGTTCAGCTGCTGCACAAGCACGACCTGGTCCCGATCCTCGAGCTGCACTGGGTAGGACCCGGCACGCAGAAAGCCGGCCGGCTGCAGCCGATGCCCGACGCCGATCACGCGGCGGCGTTCTGGACCGACGTCGCCGCGACGTTCCTCGACGACGACGGGGTCGTGCTCGAGCCCTTCAACGAACCGTTCCCGGACGGCAACAAGGACAGCGACGCGGCCTGGGCGTGCTGGAAGGACGGCTGCACGGCCAACCTGTACGCCCCTATGGTCAACATGCCGATCGGCACGTACCAGGCGGCGGGCATGCAATCGATGGTGGACGCGATCCGCGCCGCCGGATCGACGCACATCGTCCTGCTGGGCGGCGTCCAGTACTCGAACGCCCTCACGCAATGGCTGGCGCACAAGCCGGCCGATCCGTTGAACCAGCTCGGCGCCGTCTGGCACGTCTACAGCTTCAATTCGTGCAAGACCGCGACCTGCTGGGACGCAGCGCCCGCCGCCGTCGCTGCAGCGGTGCCGCTGGTCGCGACCGAGATCGGCGAGGACGACTGCATGGGCGTCTTCATCGCGCCGCTGATGCAGTGGCTGGACGCGCACGGCGGCGGCTACCTCGCCTGGGCCTGGAACACGGGGACCTGCGTGCCGAACAACCACGACGGCCAGCCTTACAACGCCTGGCCCCTCGTCAGCAGCTACGTCACGGGCGACCCCGCCGGCGGCTACGCCCAGACCTTCCGCGATCACGTCGCGGGGCCGTCGGCGAACTAGCGATTGGTCACGCGGACGTTCGCGCGGGCGCGAGACGCGCGCGGCAGCCCGCTGCCGTAAACAGCGGGATGCGGGCCGTCCACGCACGCGAGGAAGCTTCGCCGCGTATCCGTGAACGAGCCCCGATCGAGGACCTCCGTCCGGACGCCGCCGCGCGCGTCCGATTGAACTTCCAGCGTGAGCACGCCGCAGCTGGGAACGCCGCCAAAGATGGACGACGTGGCTTCGCACGGCGTCGCGGTGGCGCGAACGCATCGGGCGACGATCGCGGCGGTGACCTTTCCGACGTCCCGCTCGGCCGCGCCGTCCTCACGACGGGTCGCGTCCAGGCGAGGTCCAAGACGCGCCGACGCGGCGGCCGGCGCGGCCGGGCCCAGCGCCTCCAGCGCGGCCGCTGCCAGGTCGAGCATCTTTTCCCGCTCGTCCCCGGGCGGAAACGCCGCCACTTCCTGCTCCACGAGGGCGAGCGCCTCGCGGTACCGACGCGCGCGATAAAGCGCGCTTGCCTGCAGCCAGGCGGGGGCGTCCATCGACCCGAACGATCCCGGTCGCGCGCGCGAGAGAGCGATCGCGCCGCCCAGACGGTCGGCGGCTTCCGACCAGCGATGCGCGGCGAACGCCGCCGCGCCCACCTGCAGCAGCGCGGCGATGCGGAACTTCACGGGCGCTCTCGAGGTCACGACATCCCGGAACATCCGGTCGGCTTTTTCCGGGACGCGGTCGGCGAGAATTTCAGCGGCGTAGTAGCGGGCGATGGCAGCGGTCGCGCCGCCGGGGGCGAGCTCCTCGACGCGCGCGTAGGCGTCGAGCGTCGTGAACGCGTCGAACCAAGGGTCATCGGCCTGCTTCGCTTGTTCCGCCATGGCGAGGTCCGAGCGGATCTCGGCCAGCGCCAGCCAGCCGCCGGCGTCGAGCCGGCCGCGCGAGCGTTCGAACACGACCGCGGCAGCCGGCGGGTCCTTCTTTCGTTCCCGCCAGGCCCTCTGGACCTCGGCGGGCCAGGCGCGCACGTCGAGGTCAGGCAGGGACAGGCCTCCGACGGCGAACGCTGGCGCGGTTGGTTGCCACACCTCGGCGCTGACCTCGATCGGCGCGTCGTCGTCGGTGACACTCGCCCAGACGAACTCGACCCGGCGATCTCGGTCGCGTGACCGCTTGCCGCCGGCGACGCGCAACGAGCCCCAGCTCTCCGTGCGCACCTGCAGGCGCTCCGGTTCGACGCCGTGATAGGAGAGATGGCGCTCGACGGCGCGGGCGCGCGCCGCAGCCAGCGCGCCGGGATCGTGTTCGTCCGAGGAGGCAACGCCGAAGATGTCGAGCCGGCGAATGTAAGGGCGGGCCATCAACAAGTTGGCCATGTCGTCCAGCCAGTCGTCCGACGGCGGCGACAAGTCGTCGCTGTTCCTGGCGAAATAGATCGGATCGAGGCTGTAACGCGTGGGGCGATCGTCGATGTCGATGTCGGGGCAGCCGTCCTCGTCCCAGAACCCGTTGAAGACCTCGGGCTTGCGCGGGCAGGCGTCCCACGGGTCCGTGATCCCGTCGCCGTCGGCGTCGGGAACCGCACCCGGTTGGCGGCCCGGACGCGGGACGCGGAATGACACCTTCGGGACGCCGGCGCCACCGGTGGACGGTGTCACATTCAGGCGCTCGCCCGGAACGCCGCGCGCGACCAGGGCCGCGCGAACCGCCTGCGCGCGGGCGGACGCCAGCGATCCGGCCTCGGCGCTGGCGATCGCGCCGACAATCTCGACCACCGGGAAACGCGCCGGATCGCCCTTGATCCTGGCGGCGACGGCATCGAGCACGGGGAACCAGCCGGCCTTGATCTCCGCGGCTCGATACTCGAAATAGATTCGCTTCGGGATCCCGGGCAGCACCAGCGCCGGGAACGAGCCCCGACACACGGTTCCGGGGCAACCATCCGAACGCAAGGTGCTGGGCTCGTTCGCGCAGTCGTCGGCGCCGTCCACGACCTTGTCGCCGTCGTTGTCGAGCTCGGGACAGCCGTCGTCGTCCGCGAACGCGTCGAGATCCTCGGCCTCGCGCGGGCAAGCATCAGCGGCGTCCGGAATACCGTCGCCGTCCGAATCGGGCACGGGCGGCGCGCCGCGCGGCGGCCGCGCCGGCGCCGTAGGAGCGCGAACAAACACGCCAAACGCTGCCAGCTCGACCGCGAACAGCGCGAAGAGGATCCGGAGAAAGGACGACCAGCGCATCGCGTTGCCCGATCGTAACAGACGAGGCGGGAAACGGTTTGTCGCGCCGATCGACTCAGTCGGTCCCGCCGTCGCCGCCGACGGGGGCCACGGCGGTCAGCGTCAGCGACGCCTGGGTCGTCTTTTCCGCCGCGACCGATGCGGAGGTGGTCCCGCGAGCAGTGACGGCGTGAGAGTCCCAGTCGAGGCCTTCGACGGTGATCTCGACCGGGCCCGCGAAGCTGGCGTCGACGCTCACCGGAAGCAGCAGCGGGAACAGAAACGGACCGGGGCGATCCGCCGCGTCGCTCCCGTACGGCGACGAGCGCTGACCGGAAGAGGCGCGCGTCGGATCGGCGGCGGACGTCAGCGTGCTGCGCAGGATCAGGATCGGCGGAATGGTGGCGTCGGCATTCACCACCACCGACACGGAGGTGGGTTCCTTCGCGCAACCGGCGGCGACCGAAACGGCGCCCGCCAGCGCTGCGATGCCGAGCGCGTTCCTCGCCATGCGAATGCGTCGCATGGCACGCAGCCTAGCCGATCGTCAGCCCTTGCAGATGAAGGCGATGTCGTCGATGAAGAAGTCGTAGTCACCGCCGGGGACCTTCGCCTCGAAGTGAATGGCGTAGATCCGCTTGCGGTCGATGTGCGGCTTGCGCGGCGCGCCCCAGTCGGGCTCTTGCCGCAAATCGTTGAACGGCAGCACGTAACGTTGCCATTGCTCGCCGACGTTGATTGCGTAGCCGTAATCATTGAAGCAATTGCTGCAAACCTGGCCGTCGGGATCGGTGTTGCCGTCCGGAAGCTTGATGTTCAGCTTGCCGATCGTGTTTGCCGACCGCTTCGCCCAGAACGTGATGCCCTCGTAGTTCGACGCGTTGAAGGGTTCCTTCGGGTCGAGGAAGTTGAGCCCCATCGCGGCGTAGACGATCGACTTGCCGGCCAGCTTGCCCTTCATCTCGGCGGCGAACTTCGAGTCGTGCCCGTTCTCCACCATCGTGAACGTGCCGCCCTGATCGCCGGAAACCGGCCACACCGTCGATCCGTCCTTGTCGGCGTACGTGTACCAGTAGCCGCCGCGCTCGGCGATGACGGAGATCTGGTTGTTGTTGTCCTCCATGTCGTCGATGACGCCGTCGGGCCCGCACTCTTTCATTGGAACCGTTCCGGGCGGCGCGACGCGCGCGCCGGGCGGAACACAACCCGCAGCCGATGAGATGATCACTGCGAGAATTGCGAACAATGCGAGTCGATTCGCCAATCGAGTCATCGCCGCGTTGATATCCGGGCTTGTAGGCGCGAGTCAAGCAAACGCACGGGCGAAAGAATCTGTTCAGGGCGTGCCCTCAGGGTGTATGTCTCTTGCGCCCTGACGGCCTTCATCTAGCCAAGGACGAATTAACGATGACGCAAACTCTCTTCGTAGTGGCCGTTCTCGCGTTTGGTCCCGCGATTCCGCAGATGGCGGCCGCTCAAGGCACCGGTGGGACTCCGGGAACGACGGCGGCGCCCGCCGCGCCCGCTCCTGCGCCCGCCGCGCCCGCTCCGGCGCCCGCCGCGCCCGCTCCTGCTGCCGCTCCCGCGCCCGCGCCGGCACCTTCGCCCGCACCTGCCGCCGCGCCCGCCCCCGCAGCGCCCGCGCCCGCGAACGCGCCGGCCGTCAACCTAATGCCCACGCCGCCCGCGCCCGACAAGAGCACGACTGGCGGCAGCGCGCAGGCCGGCGGCGTCGGCCTGTCACCGAGCGCGCCGCAGATCGGCACCGGTTCGCTCATCACGAGCAAGCAGGGCGAGTCGCTGACGGCGTCGACCGGCGGCTCCGCCGACGAATGGAAGTTCGACTTCCACGGCTACTTCCGCGCTCCATTGCGAATCAGCTTCGGTCCGCCCACGCCGGCCAACCTGCCAACGCGCGCCGATGCGTATCCGCCCGGCGCGGCTCCGCCCGTTTCCGGTACACAGTGGCACAGCCCGACGCGCGTGCCCGGCTACAACTACCAGGACTGGAACTTCACGAACACTGTCGGCGGACCGTGGACGCAGCTCAACTTCTCGTACGGCAACTCGCGCGCGATGGCGACCGTCATCGTGGACAGCTACGCGGTGACCGACGGCGGCTACAAGCACCTGCAAGCGCAGCAGGGAATCGATCAGGCGTTCCTCACCCTGAACTTCCCCGAGGCGCTGGGCGATCTCGGCACGCTGACCTGGAACCTCGGGACGTTCCAGAACCGCTACGGCACGATGGGCAAGTACGACGGCGGCATGTACGAGACGTACATCATCGGCCGCACGCACATCACGGGCGAGACGCTGACCGCCAACCTGACCAACCTCGACAACGCGGGCAACTGGGCCGTCAGCGTGGAGCACGGGTTCGGCGCCAAGTACGACGTCATCCCGTTCACCAACAACCAGAACTATCAGATCTACGACATCCCGCTGTCCATGCCGGGCGCGACGAGCCAGCCCTACCTCGCCGATCGCGACCCCGAATATCTTCCTTACGCGGGGGCGGTGCCGCAGGGCTCGACGTTCCTTCACCATTTCCACCTCGGCGCGAAGTACCAGAAGCTGTGGACGTTCGGCGCGCACTACATCTACACCTGGACGCCGGACGACAACTGGCACCCGACCAACTCGCGCTTGCCGAACGGCGGCGACGCGGTGCCGCGCGCGCGCGGCCCCATCCAGGGCAGCATCGGCGTCCTCGGCGCCGACGTCCGCCTGAACGGCGGCGTGTACGGCGATGGGTACTTCGCGTACTCGCACATCGACGCGCGCAACATCAACGCGCTCGCCGACTCGCTGGAGGTCATCCACTCGCGCAGCGGCTACAACTTCAAGCAGAACTTCTTCGGCCAGACTTACGACCCGCACTCGGGCTCCTACCAGGGCCCGCAGAACGAGACGGGAACGGTCGACAACCTCGCCCTGCAGTACTCGTTCAGCTTCGGCGCGCTGTCGCGGTACCCGGAGGACTGGTGGGGCGACGGACCGGACATCGTGCTGACGGCGTTCGGCATCCTGTCGATCGTCGACAGCAAGGCGCCGCCCGTCGCCATCAATGGCGACCCGGCGCACAACATCACCGGCGTGGCGGACCGTGCGACGACCTGGGACATGAGCACGAAGAAGCTGAAGTTCGGCCTCGACGCCGTGTACACGCCGCTCTACTGGCTGGGGTTCAACGGCCGTCTCGACTGGGTCCAGCCCGACCTGGACGCCGCCTACTCGCGCACGCCCGGCGTCGCCGGTGGCAGCGACCTGTCCTTCGGCGTGCTCACCGCGCGCCTCATCTTCCGCACGCAGTTCGTCACGCACGAAACGGTGCAACTGCAGTACTCGCACTACTTCCTGGGGGACGCGTCGTACCCCGCTTATCCTTATGCCTGGGTCGCGAAGGCGGACGCCAACCTGGTGGGCCTCTTCGCCTCGATGTGGTGGTAACGAAAGGCTCCCCTATGAACAAGCTGACCAACTTCGTTTCTCTGTCCGCTTGCTTGCTCGTCGCCGCGGCCGGCTGCCTCGGCGGCGATCCGAACGCGAACTCGCAGTGCTTGCCCGAACCGTGCGTGGGCGACGCGGCGCCGACGAGCGGTTCCGCCGGCACCAGCGGCGGCGGCGGCAGCGGCGGGATGCTGGGCGCCATCGTCGGCAATCCGCTGGCCACGTTCGACACCGGCACGCAGTCGTTCATCCTCGACGACTACATGGACTCGGATCCCACGTACACGAACATCGCCAACAAGCCCAAGTGGGCCGACAAGGGCAAGACGCCGCCGACGCTCACGCACAACACGAGCGACGGAAGCCCCAGCCCGGGCTCGCTCCAGGTCGTCGCCCCGTTCGACGGGAAGAACCAGCACTTCGATGTCCAGTCGCCCAGCCTGGCGCCGCTGCAGAACTGGACCGGCGGCACGCTGCACGTCCGGATCCGGATCACCGACGGTTCTCTGAGCGCGGGCGCGGGCGCCCAGCTGTTCGTCAAGACGACGATGCAGTACGTCTACGGCGGGTCGTATGTGAACTTCCCGACCACGGGCCAGGGTAACTGGAAGGACTTCACGATCGCGCTCGACAGCCCGATGACCAAGAACACCGGATACGACATCTCCCAGGCGATCTCGTACGGTGTCCAGGTCAACACGGGCAGCTCCGTGGCCGCCCAGGGTTCGGTCACGTTCGAGATCGACAGCTTCGCGGTCTCCGGTGTCGCGACGGGCGCCGGCGGCACGACGGGCGCGGGCGGGACCACCGGTGCGGCCGGCGCGGGCGGCACCACCGGCGCGGCCGGCACGACGGGCGCCGGCGGCACGGCCGACGCGTCGACCGGGAACTAGCTCAGTCCCACCAGAAGAACCAGTAGGGCGCGTTCAGCAGCGTGGCCGCCAGGTCCTCGACTGTTCCCACCCCCTGCTCGACGATGTCCCGGCAGTAGGCGAACTGCACCACCGCGAGGCGGCTCGCCTCCGCGCGTGTCGTGGGCGGGCGCTCGACGGTCATCTCCACGACGTCGTGCGAGATCCCCGCGACCTGGGCGCCATACTGGCGCTCCCACGCGCGCATCAGACCGCCGTGAAGCTCGGTCGGCGGACAGTCGTTCCAGGCACCGAACCTCAGGTACGCCGGTACATGCCAGGAGATCTGCGTCGGGATGAGCAACAGGCTGGCGCGCTCACGCGGCTCGCCGGTCGAAATGTTCGTGGGAAGGGTGAGCCCCTCCATCGGCTCGCCGTCCGGCCAGTCCTCCGGCTCTCCGTCCAGCAACGCGAAGTATTCGTCCAGGTCGTCGCCGTGGTCGTCGGCCTCGGCGGTCAGGTGCTCGCGGGCCCAGGCGACGGGATCCAGCGCGGCGGCGGTCGCCTCGATGATCGATGCCGTGGACGCCTCCCCCGCGCTGTCGATGGCCTCGTTGTGCGTGGACACGTCCTCCTCGTCGCCGACGAGGATCGGATAATGACCGTTGCTGGCCGTCAACGCGCGAAGCTTCCGCCACACAGCCACCGCCTGCGCCCCGTCAACGTCTAGCCTGGCGATCGGATCCGGCTCGGAACGGAACCACGCAAACCCCGAAACGTCGATGCCGGCACGCGCCAGCGCTTCCTTGAGATCGTCTCCCATCGAACGGGATGATCCGCCCGAGCGTCGGCGCTCGCAAGGCGTGCCCTCACCCCGACCCTCTCCCGCAAGCGGGAGAGGGAGATCTCTTCTTGTCCCCTCGCCCCGCGCAGCGGGGAGAGGGTTAGGGTGAGGGGTCCGCCGCTTCGCACGTCGGCACGAGACGTGCCAACTTGAATCGGCGATAGTTGATCTCGAAGGAATTCCGATGACCGACGACGTCGAGGCCACACGACGCCGGGCTGCATGGATCGATGCGGCGAAGATCCTGGCCGCGGATCCGAAGGCCAAGGTGATCTGCCCCGCGAAGGGAGACGCGCACCTCGAGGTGATCGACGCGCCTTTTCCTGGTGGCTCCGAGCGCTGGCTGCAGTGTCCGGTCTGCCACGCGCGCGAAGCTCTGTTGCTCAGGAAATAGCGGCGCGCGAGCGTTGGCGCTCGCGAGGCAGACCCTCACCCCGACCCTCTCCCGCAAAGCGGGCGAGGGAGATCAGATCCCCTCTCCCGCTTGCGGGAGAGGGTTAGGGTGAGGGGCCGACCTCCCCGGGCGCTATTTCTTTTTGCCGCCCTTCGCGGCCGGCGTCTTGGGCGCTTCCTTCTCGTCGAGGTAGGCGGCCACCCAGAACAGCGGCGCGTTCCAGTTGATGGTCACCTCGTTGGCGGACCACGCCTCGCCGTTGTCGAGGAAGCACTTCTGCGGCGCGCAGCCGTTCAACCCCGCCGACGCCATGTACGGATCTTCGAAGCCCGAGTTCGGGCCGCCCGACAGGATTCCGGGCGGCGGCGGCGGGTACTTCGGGTTCGCCTGGTGGCACCAGAAGCGGTGGTACGGGTTCTCCAGCGGGCGATCGCCCCACCCCGTCACCATGCTCTGGTCGATCGCGTTGCGCCCCAGCACGTAGTCCATGCCCATCGCGACGCCGTTCAGATACTTGCTGTCCTTGCTGAAGTCGTACGCGAGGCCGAGCATCATCGCGTTCGTCAGCACGAACGAATTCGAACCCCACGGGTAGCCCTTGTTCGGCACGCCGAACGGCAGCCGGTAGCCCTGCTTGTTGACCAGGTCCATGTACTTGTCGGCGACGACGATGACGTTCTTCTTGATCGCCTCGGCGACCTCCTTGCCGAGGCCGTTCGGGACGATCGCCAGCGAGATCGATCCCAGCGCCTGCGTGTCGCCCCAGGTCATCGACGTGTACATGCCGATGGGCTTGCCGTTCTCGTTCCAGTCCGCGTTGACGCTCTTGAAGAACTCGGACTTCGTGAGGACGTCCTTGTACGCGGCCTTCTCGGTCGTGATGTAGAGCTCCGCCGCCGCCCAGTAGAACTCGTCGTCCAGGTGATCGTCGTCGTAGGGACCGCCGCCGTCGCCGGTCTTCGCCGCGTAGATCCGCGGGTTGGAGTTCGCCGCCGTCCAGGCCCGCTCGGCCGCCTTCAGGCACTTGTCGGAGAACGCCTTGTCGATCTTCTTCCAGATGCGCGCGCACTGCGCGGCGTTCGCCGCCAGGTTCAGCGTCGCCGCCGTGCTGGCGGGCTGCAGGAAGCGCGGCATCGGATCCTCGTGCGGCCCCAGCGACAGCTGCGTCCACTTGGCGTCGTGGATCTTGTGGTGCGCCATCCCGGCCAGCTTCTCGCCCTCCGGCACCTGCATCTTCAGCTCGAACTCCAGCTCCCAGCGCGCCTCGTCGAGGATGTCGGGGACCTTGTTCTTGTTCTCGGGGATGTTCATCTTCCCGTCGAGAAAATCGGCCGTGCCGCCGTAGACGAGGCCGCGCTCCCACCAGTTGAGCAGCGTCCACACCGAGATACCGGCGTTGACGACGTACTTGCCCTGGTCGCCGGCGTCGTACCAGCCGCCGCTGACGTCCAGCTTGTACGTGCAACCGGCGCCGGGCGCGCACGGCACCGACGTGTCACCGATGTTCGGCTTGACGTCGATGTGACCGGCCGGGCGGACCCACTGCTGGTGGCCCGCGTACGGCATCTCGATCGGAATGCCGCTGCGCTGCTGGTAGAAGAACGCCAGCGCGTCGTACTTCAGCTTCGAATAGAGATCCTCGCGGATGTCGAACGCGTGGCTGGCGTCGCCTGCGACCTTCAGCGTGTAGCCGTTGCCCTTGCCCGCGAAGGACGTGAAGTCGACGACGGAGACGCTGTCACCGGAGGCCTTGTCGGGACCGAACGGGATCGTCGTACCCTCGTGCACGGGCTTGCCCCCGGCGTCCAGCAGCTGCCAGGGCACCGCGTTCGCGTTCTTGGCGATCGCGATCTTGGCCAGGCCCGGGAAGTAGCCGACCTGGTTGACCAGCACGTTCGGGATCGGCGGCGGCACCGGCTCCGGCACCTCGACGTACTGCGGATCGTCGACGCGGATGTCGTCCACGCAGACCGTGAACGGCAGCTGCGTCAGACGCGCCAGCTGGCCGCCGATGTGGAACGCCATCTCGACGCCCGGATCGTCGGGCCCTTCCATCTTGAACGTCCCCGAGTACGTCTGCGGCTTCGCCTCGACCGGGAACAGCAGCTTCCAGTACTCGCGGAACGGCGGTCCCGCCTGCCCCAGCTTCAGGTAGACGCGCGAGTTCTGCGTCGAGCGAACCTTGAACTGGATCGTGTAGGTGTGGCCCTGCTGCAGCTTGATGTGCTGGTGGCGCAGCTGCGCGTCCCAGCGGTTGATGCCGCGGTTGGTGACCTCCAGGCACAGCTCGCCCTTGTCGACGAACGTGCGTCCCGCGGCCGGTTTGCCCAGCTCGCCGTTCCAGGGCAGGCTGCGCGCGCCCTTCGCGAAGTCGCCGTTGTAGACGACGTTGTGGCCCACCAGCGGCGCGGGCGCCGGTCCGGGCGGCGCGCCGGTCGCGATGCCGCCACCGGCCGCCTTCGGCGGCGCGGCGGTCTTGCAGGCAGCCAGCAAGAGCAAGCTAACGAGGACGCCTTTGTTACGAGCCTTCATGCGCCCCGAGAAAACCACACCCGCCGCGGGCCAACAAGCCGCGACGCCGAACCTCTCATTTATTGTCGGGTAGATAAGAAAACGTGCGGACGAAGTCCCTGGGTTTGATGGGCAGCGACGTCCGGTGATAGACGATGGGCCGGTCCAGCGTTGTCGCCAGCCGCTCGCCGACACCGCGGACCAGCGTCGCGACGACCCACTCGGGATCGGCGGCGCGCGGGTGGTCCTTCGCGACCAGCAGGGTCATGCCGGCGTTGCACCAGGACTGGACCGTGTCGTCCCACTCCTGCAGCGTGCCGGCCTCGTACGGCATCGACACGTTGTACTCGACGCCGTCGACGACCACGAGGCCCCACTCGGTCTCGTTCTCGGAGCCGAACGCGAACGGCGGCGCGAGACGAGCGACGGACGATGGGCGCGATCTCCAGCGGCGAGCGCGACCGCATTCGCGAAGAACTACGCCGGCAACGGCAATCGCACGCGAAGCGCTAGCGCCCCGACAGGTTGGCGCGCAGGCGGTGCGCGGCCTGCGGGCTTACCGCCACCGAGGGCAGCCGGCGGCCGCCGACAACGAGATCGATCCACTCTAGCCCGGCACGCTGCACGATCGCTTCGGCGAACGGCGCGACAACCGAAGCCGCGTTGCGCGCACCGAACGAGATCTTTTCGCCGCCGCGAAGCTGCAGCTCGTACGCCGCACTGGTATGGGTGGCGGCGCCGGAGTCGCGCGCGACGACGTCCATGATCCCGCCCGTCATGCTCTCGATCCCGGTCCACGGTACGACGGTCGTACCGCGCCGCCGCTCGACCACCAGGCCGGCATCCGAGATCGCAAGCGCACGCGGCCGGGACCTGAAGAGCCAGCCGAGCAGCGGCGAGAGCTCGATGCGCGCGTGGTGCGACGAATCAGGTGCCACCTCGTTGCGATAGCCGACCGCGCGACGTGACACAAGTCGCATCGATGTCGTTTCGGGTAGGAGATACTCCGCGTATGACGAGATGGTCGCGCGGGACGGCGTTCGTTCTTCTGCTCGCGGCATTCGGGTGCAGCAGCACCAGCGCGTCGCCCGACGCCGCCACGGACACCGGGATGGACAGCACCGGCGGCTTCCCCGGCTTCGGCCAGGCGTGCCTGCCGATCCAGCAACAGGGCGACCAGGTTTGCGCGGACGGGTTGACCTGCATCTCCGTCGGCGCGGAGCAGGGGCGGAACCTGTGCTCCAAGATCTGCACGACCGCCGACGCGCCATGCACGGGTGCGCCCGCGGGCACGACGCCGACATGCGGCCGCGAGTGGCAGGTGGGCCCCACCGGTCTGGCGCGCGTCTGCGAGTTCTTCTGCGATCAGGCCGCGCCCAACTGCCCGGCCGGGACCACCTGCCTCCCCGACTTCGACGGGATCACGATCTGCCAGCCGCCCATCCGATAGCAGCTGCCAGTGGCCAGTCGCGCGCGCCCGCGCGAACGTGGTATGCCGCTGCTGCCGACCGAATGATTCATCGTCGCTTGCTCGCCGTCGCGTTTGCCCTCGCAGCCGCCTGCTCCGGATCGTCGCGCAGCGCGAAATACCCGCGCCGGGCGCCGGGATGCCCGCTGGCCATGTACAACGGCCTGCCCGACACGAAGGTCTGGGACGACATCGGACCGGCCGAGGTCGGCTGCTATCTCGACGAGAGCGAGATTGCCTGCCTCGGGCGGCTACGAATCGAAGCGTGCCGGATGGGGGGCGACATCGTTTACAACGTCCCGAAGAAGGCCCTGCGTCCGATGGAACGCGGGATGGTCTACCGCGCGATGGTGGCGCACACGCGCGACGTGAAGAAGGCGGACGAGGCACCGGCCCCGGTGGACGCCGGCAGCGGCGCCATCGAGCCCTTGCTGCCCGCGGCCGCCGCCAGCCCCGCGCCGCCGCCCGCCACCGACGGCGGCGGCCAATAACAGGAGGCGACCGATGCTGGCGGTCAGTCGGACCTTGCGGACGCTGCGGACCTTGCGGACCTTGCGCATCCTTTCGATCCAGCTCGCGCTCTTGCTCGCGCTGTCGGCTTGCGCGCACGGCCAGCAACCGACGCCGGCCCAGCTGGCGCGCGCGATCGAGAAGCAGGACGCCTGGAGGAAAGGAAGGCAACGCGTGTACATGGACGATTTTGGCGAGCTGAAACGGTACCGGTCGGCCAACGCGCAGCTGAAGCCACCCGCCGCGGGCGAGAAGCGCGTCGTGTTCTACGGCGATTCGATCACGGACATGTGGCCGCTGGCGGCCGCCTTCCCGGGCAAGCCGTACGTCAACCGCGGCATCAGCGGCCAGACGACGTCGCAGTTGCTGGTGCGGTTCCGCGCCGACGTGATCGCGCTGGCGCCGAAGGCCGTCGTCATCCTGGCCGGGACCAACGACATCGCCGGTAACACCGGCCCGATCACGATCGAGGAGATCGAGGGCAATTTCGCGACCATGGTCGAGCTCGCGCGCGAGCACGGGATCCACGTCGTGCTGGCGTCGGTGCTGCCGGTGCACAACTACACGCCGATGTCCGAGCTGACCTTCCCGGTCCGCCCGCCCGATCGGATCGCGGCGCTGAACAAGTGGCTGAAAGACTACGCGGCGGCGAACGGCTGCGTTTACCTCGACTACGCGGCCGCCATGGCCGACGCCAAGGGCCTGTTGAAGAAGGACCTCGCCGAGGACGGCCTGCACCCGAACAAGGCGGGCTACGCGATCATGGCGCCGCTCGCCGAGCAGGCGATCGGTAAAGCGCTGGGCGGCGGGTAGCCGGACCCTCACCCTAACCCTCTCCCCGCTTCGCGGGGCGAGGGGACCTGAGCGCCTCAGTCGGCGGAGGAGAACACGATGGCGCCGGCGTCGCGCTCGGCGGTGGGGGCGGCCGCGCGGGCGCGGGCCAGCGCCGCGGTCTCCTGCTCGATGCGCGGGAACGTGTAGCGCACGCGCCCGCTGGCGTCCGGCTCGGCAGCGACGTCGCCGCCCAGCGAGACCAGCTCGCGGTCGAGCACGGCACCGAGCTCGGGCGTGGGCGCCACCTCTTCGCGCGCGACCGGGCCGAGCCGCGCGTCGGTGCGGGCGAAGATCCGCCCGAGCAGCCGGCGGCGATCGTTTCGCACGCGGCGTGAGCGCTCGGCGAGGCGGCCCTTGATCCAGCGCCCGAACGGAACGGCGAAGAAGAGCGCCGAGAACGCGACCGGGAAGCTGTAGAAGACCGCGTGCCAGCTGGCCAGCGAGACCTGCAGTCGCGTCTCGAACGCCGGGACGATCCAGAAAGGCGCGAGCAGGTTGAAGCCGTTGAAGATGCCGATGAGCGCGTTCGTGCCCGGCTCGTTGCCGGTCAACGGCGGCGTCGGCTCGAGCCGTTGCGATGCCCACGCCGGCGCGACGGCGTCAGTCGGCGCGGTCGCGGTCTTGCGCAGGGACTTGAACACGTAGACCACCACGCCATCGTCGGTGACCTCGGGCTCGCCGCCGTAGTCGACCATCAGCCGCGTGGCCTCCTCCTCGGCGCGCGGGAAGCTCCAGCCCATCAGCCGAACGAGATCGACCGGCGCGATGCGCCCGCGCTGGGCGCGGATATAGCCGACGATCCGCTTCTCGTCCTCGAGCGGATCGACCTTGGACGCCGGCGGCCCGAACACGAACGCGAACACGCGCTTGTAGAACGGCACCCGCGGCGCGGCCGGCGCAGCGCGCGCGATGCGCCGCCCATAGGCGTCATGCCCCGCTCCCGCATCCCAGCCCCAGAACCAGAACAGCGGTCCGATGCCGAAGCCGCCGCCTCGGTCGTCGTCGCGGTCGGACGAGCTGCGCGCGAAGATCATCGCCAGCATCATCGCCACGAACACCGCGAAGTAGCCGATCAGCGTCGTGACGATCGCGATCTTGAAGAGGAACGAGAATGCCCGCCACGCGACGCCGGCGACGGCCGCGGCGCGCTCGCGCCAGGGAACGGCGTCCCGCCGGGTGAACGTCGGGTCGAAGTCGTACAGCACCTCGCCGCTCTCGGTCGCGCTGAGGTGGCTCCGGTAGTCCTTGAGCAGCGCGGTCAGCGCCCGCCCCGCCTCATCCTCGGGCAAGCCCGAGGCTGCGATCGCGTCCGCACGCGTGAGCTTCGCGCCGCGCCCGCGCAGCGCCGACAGCATCACCGTCGCCGCGCGCTGGTCCGAGTACTGCTTGCGTTCGATCGTCGTCTGGGTCGTCACGGTCAGGTTCAATCTACGCTGTCCGCGGCACCTTTGCCGGTCGACTGCTCGAGTAAACACCCGATACAACCAGGTTGCGCTTTGGTCGGTCACAATTGGGCGGTACTCGATGCGTACCAGGGGCTCACGGTCCTGGACGGCGTGGGCCGCCTCGGCGGTGCTTCACGCGGTGATCGCCGCGCTGATCCTGCGCGCCGGCGGGCGTGCAGCCCGACGCATACCTCCGGCGGTGCCGGAAACGGTCGAGTTCGATTTCGCCATCGACCCGCCCCCCTTGCCGCCGGACCCCTCACCCTCTCCCCGCCAGGCGGCGAGAGGGGATGAGAAGGTCGCCCGGCTCGCCCCGCGGCCGCAGCCGCCCCCGCCCCCGTCCTCGTCCTCGTCTCCGTCCTCGTCCTCGCCTCCGTCCTCGCCTCCGTCCCCATCCCCCTCATCCTCATCCACCTCCCCCTCCCCGCCCTCCGCCAGCGACAAGATCGACCTGTCATTCGGCGCGCTGCCCAACGACGTCAAGGGCCGCTTCCGCGCGGCGCCGCCCGAGGAGACGCTGCGCGCGCGTCCTGGCCGCTTCAACGTCGACGAGCTCCGCGCCACGCTGGAGCGCGAGCGGGACGCGGTCAATAACGTGGAGGCCGGACGCGTGGATCCGCTCCTCTATGATTACTTGCGGGGCGCGCGCTCGCGCTTCAAGGAAACCGCGGAGAAGCTCGCCGACGAGATCGTGATTGGCCCGGGCGCAGCCGTGCAGGGCTGGAGCCGCGGATACCTGAACAGCGTCAAGGAGAGGAACAACGGCGCGCTCGGCGCCCGCGCGGACGCCCCGCGCGAGAGCGCCGGCGACGCGCGCAACGAGAAGTCACCCGGCGCCGACGTGCTGGGCGCCTACGGCGAGATGAACCGGCAAGCCGAAGCCGGCGCCGAGGAGCGGCGCGCCGAGGTCTGCCTGGACGTGGCCGCCGGCCGCGAGACCACGGTCGTGCTTCGGCGCGGCTCGGGCAACGGCGCGCTCGATCGCGTGGCCATGGATTCGTTCGCGAAGGCGGCCGCGGTCCGCCCGGTTCCGGCGGACGCGCGCCGCGGCCTCGCCTGTTACGAGCTGCGCATCTCGGCGTTCCGCATGCCGCCGCTGCCGTTCGTGGCGTGCAGCTTCGACATCGGCATCACGGGCCCGACGTGCGTGTGGCCGTACAAGAAGGTCACGTCCGTGAAGGGCCGCTTGCTCAGCGTCGAGTACCCGCCCACCGACCGCGACCGCGCGCGTTCGTCGCTGCTGCAGAAGCCGCGGTGAGGTCGTCCTTGTCTTGCTCGAACCGTCAGAGCAATATCGCCGCATGCGTAAGGTTCGTTTGCTTTTTGTCGGCTTGCTCGCGGGCGTGGGCGCCTGCAGCAGCGACGGGGGCGGCGGTCCGCAGGCGGAGAAGGACGACGACTTCCCGCTGATGCAGATCGCCGGCATGGCGCCGCTGCCGCCGATGGGCTGGAACAGCTGGAACAAGTTCCAGTGCAACATCAACGAGGACTTCATCAAGCGCACGGCCGACGCGATGGTGTCGACCGGCATGCGCGACGCCGGCTACAAGTACATCAACATCGACGATTGCTGGTCGATCGAGAACGCGACGCGCGACGCGAACGGGGCGCTGCAGCCCGACCCCTTGCGATTCCCGAACGGCATCAAGGCGATCGCCGATTACGTTCACGGCCTGGACCTGAAGCTGGGCATCTACGGCGATCGCGGCTCGGAGACGTGCGGCCATCGCGCCGGCTCGGGCGGCTCCGAGATGACCGACGCGAAGACGTTCGCTGACTGGGGCGTCGACTATCTGAAGTACGACAACTGCCCCGACCCCGGCCCGAACCCCGGGCCGACGATCCAGCCGCAGTACCAGGCGATGCGCGACGCGCTGGACAAGGTGGACCGCCCCATCGTCTACAGCATCTGCGCCTGGTCGTTCTACGAATGGGCGAACACGATGGGCAACCTGCAGCGGACGACGAGCGACATCAGGAACGAGTGGGCGTCGATCGTCGCCAACCTCAAGACCAACCAGGCCGTCGCCGCCTACGCGGGTCCCAACCACTGGAACGATCCCGACATGCTGGAGGTCGGCAACAGTGACAACGGCGCCGGCCTGGTGACCGACGTCGAGAACCAGAGCCACTTCGCGCTGTGGGCGATCGCGAGCGCCCCGCTGATCGCCGGCAACAACCTGTTCGACGTCAACATGAGCGATGCGACCAAGGCGACCCTCACCAACAAGGAGGTCATCGCCATCAACCAGGACGCGATGGGCCTGCAGGGGGTGCGCATCTGGGAGGACGGCATGCAGTCGCTGTGGGGCAAGCCGCTGAACGCGAACGGCACGCGCGCGGCCGTACTGTTCAACGAAGGTCCCGACGCCGTGGACATGACGGTGAAGTTCACGGACCTCGGGCTGGCGCCCGGCAAGGCGACCGTCCGCGACCTGCAGGCACAGGCCGATCGCGGATCGTTCATGGATGCGTTCACGACCAGCGTCGCGTCGCACGGGACCGCCACGCTGAAGATCGTGGGCAACGAGCCCCCGCGGCCCAAGGGATCGGCCTTTCTCAGCGACAACACGCCGATCTACGCGGCCAACGCGCTGGGCCCGGTCGAGCGCGACACGAACAACGGCGCCACCGCCGCGGGTGACGGGACGGCGATCAAGATCCGCGGTCAGACCTTCGACAAGGGTCTGGGGACGGCGGCGCCCTCCGCGATCATCTACCGGCTGGGCGGCAAGTGCAGCAAGTTCACCGCCACGGTCGGCGTCGACGATGCGACCAACGGCATGGGATCGGTTCGCTTCCAGGTGCTGGCCGACGGCGAGATGCTGTTCGACAGCATGAACCTCAACGGGACGTCGCCCGCGATGTCGGTCGACGTCAGCCTCACGGGGAAGCGCCGGCTGAAGCTGCTCGTCAGCAACGCCGACGACGGGACCGCCCAGGACCGCGCCAGCTGGGGCGACGCGAAGGTCGAGTGCGATCCTTAGGGTCATTTGAAAAGGTAGCCACACAGCCGCGCTACGCGCGGCAGTGGCTAGAATCCGCCCTCGCGGGCTTGCTTGCGCTGTGGGGCGGGCCGGCCGTTCCCCCGGCAGCCCCGCCGCCGGCTGGGCCCGCGTCCGCGTCCGCTCCCGCCGATGCTGCCGCGGCGTCGGCCCCGTCCGCCGCCGCCCTTCGCGTGAAGTCGCCGTCGGGCCACATCGAGGTCCAGGTACGCGCCGCCCCCGATCTCGCGTACGACGTGACGTACGATGGCCGGCCGCTGCTGGCGGATGGCCGGCTGTCGCTCGACGTCGACCACCACCGGCTGGGCGCTGCCGCGCACATCAAGGACGCGAAGGTGCGCGGCGTGGACACCACCATCAATCCCGCCGTCCGCTTGAAGGCGGCGACGCTGCCGGACACGTACAACGAGCTACGTGTCGAATGCGCGGGCGGCTACGCCGTCACGTTCCGCGCCTACGATCAGGGCGTCGCCTACCGGTTCGAGACCGCGCTGGAGGCGCCGCAGGTGAAGGTGTTCGGCGAGGAGGCGGTGTTCCGATTCGCCGCCGACGCGCCGGTGTTCTATCCCGACGAAGGCAAGACGTTCTTCTCGCACAACGAGCAGCTCTACAAGCCGGTCAACCTCACGCGGCTTCCCGTCGGCAACCTGGCGACGCTGCCCGCCGTCGTCGTGACCGCGGTCGGACCCAGGGTCGCGATCGCCGAGGCCGACGTCGAGAGCTATCCGGGGCTGTGGCTGCGCGCGACCGGCGGGCCGGCGCTGACGGCGGCGTTTCCGCCCTACCCGCTGGAGGAGAAGGCCACGAAAGATCGCGACGTGCGGGTGGTGCGCGCCGCGGACTACATCGCGGTGACGACGGGGACGCGCGCGTATCCCTGGCGGATCATCGGCGTCGCCGCGACCGACGCCGACCTGATCACGAATTCGCTCGTTTACCTGCTGCAGCGGCCGACCGAGCTGACCGACACGTCGTGGATCAAGCCGGGCAAGGTCGCGTGGGACTGGTGGAACGATCGCAACCTCGCGGGCGTCGACTTCAAGCCCGGCGTCAACACGCAGACCTACAAGTTCTTCATCGACTTCGCGGCCCGCAACGGCATCGAGTACATCATCCTCGACGAGGGCTGGTACAAGACCGGCAACCTTCTGCAGGTCTCGCCCGGCCTCGACATGCCGGCCTTGCTGTCGTACGCGCGCGCCAAGAACGTCGGCATCATCCTTTGGGCGGTGTGGAAGACGCTGGCCGACCAGTTCGAGCCCGCGCTGGCCCAGTTCGAGGCGTGGGGGATCAAGGGCGTGAAGGTCGACTTCATGCAGCGCGACGACCAGCCGGTGATCGACTTCTATCACCGCGTCGCGCGTGAGCTCGCCAAGCGCAAGATGCTTGTCGACTTCCACGGCGGCCAGCGGCCCGCGCTGATGACGCGCACCTGGCCGAACATCATCTCGACCGAGGGGGTGAAAGGCCTCGAGCACCTCAAGTGGAGCAACGTCTCGGATCCCGAGCACAACGTCACGCTGCCGTTCACGCGCATGTTCCTGGGTCCGATGGACTACACGCCGGGCGCGATGCTGAACGCCACGCGCGCGCAGTTCAAGCCGGTGTTCAAGCAGCCCATGAGCATGGGCACGCGCGCCCATCAGGTGGCGATGTACGTCGTCTACGAAAGCCCGCTTCAGATGCTGGCGGACTCGCCCACCAGTTACATGCGCGAGGCCGAGACGACCGACTTCATCCGTCGCATCCCGACGGTGTGGGACGAGACGCGCGTGCTGGACGCGCGCATCGCCGACCACGTGGTCGTCGCGCGGCGAAACGGCGGCGACTGGTTCGTCGGCGCGATGACCGACTGGACGCCGCGCGAGCTGGAGATCGATCTCGGGGCGATCCTCCCGCCGGCGAACAAGGACGTCACCTGGCACATGACGTCGTTCGCGGACGGCGCCGACGCCGCGAAAACGCCCACCAGCTACCGGCGCGAGAACGCCGTCGTCACGGCCCACCAGCGCATCAAGGTGAAGCTGGCGCCGGGCGGCGGCTGGGCCGCCCGCATCAGCGGCGTCGTCGGCGGAAAGCCAGGAGACCAGTGAGAGCGCACGCGCCGAGCACGCCCCAGACGTTCGCGGGCGCGCCGCCCGCCTGACACCAGCAGCCGTCGCTGCTCGAAGGCTTGCCCGCGTCGGCGCCCGCGTCCATGCCCGGGTTGCCACCCGCGCCGGTCGTGCCGCCCGCCCCGCCCGTACCGCCGGTCCCGCCGCCACCGGTGCCGCCGCCGCCGTCCGTGCAGGACGGAATCGGTCCGGCCGGCCCGCCGGTGCCGCCGCCCGCCGTCAGCAGCGTGCCGATGCGCGCCGCGATCTGCTGCAGCGTCGGGCCGAAGTTCGCGTCGCAGATCGAGGAGGCGATCCCGTTCGCGCCGAAGGCGGCCACCCATTCGTTCACGCGGATGCTGGGGTCGGCGAAGCTGCCGTCGGTCGCCATGCACGAGTGAGCGATGATCGGCCACGGGCACGACGACGCCCCGCAGGAGGTGTCCGACGTGCTCGGGCTCTTCCACGTCACGGTGTACGGCGTCGACGGACCGGCCAGCGCCGCCACCAGGATCTCGCTGCTGGGCGCCGTCTTCAGCGCCTTGATCCGCGCGACGAACTCCGCCACCGGGATCAACATGCCGCCGCATTCGGCCGACGTGCAGTTCATCTGCGGGACCATGGCGGTGACGTCGTCGTTGGGCGCCTCGCGCACCGGCGGAACGCCGTTGCAGAGGTGGCCGAACTCGTTGCAGCGAAAGTTCGCGGGCGGCCCCAGCGCCGACGTCAGCCGGATGTTCGTCGTCGCGTCGAACAGGTTGGCCGGACCGCGCGCGGAGCAGTCGTCCTCGTTGGTGAGCATGACGATCGCCAGCAGCGCGTCGGGCCGCAGGAAGCCCTGGTTCTCCAGCGGCGCCGGCTTTCCGTCGGCGCCCAGCGCGCGCAGCACCGACGCGAACTGGTGCTCGAAGCCGCAGCCCTGCTCGCCCAGCGTGGCGATGCAGGTGAACACGTTCGAGATGTCGCCCGTGTAGTTGGCGACGCCGCCCACGTTGGAGATGTACGTGTGCCCGGCTTGCAGGTTGGTCGCCGTGCAGGTCCCGCGCGCCGTGTACTGGAAGATGCCGTTGTCGCCGCCGGTCGAATCGCAGCCGGCGATGTCGCCGGTGCCCCCGCCCATGTCGGCCGAGATCACCGCGACGTGGATGTTGGGGAGGCCGCCGGGCAGCGCCTTGAGCGCGTCCATGAACATCGGGAAGTTCGTGGTCAGGTTCGCCTGCTGCAGGCGCATCGACGACGAGTTGTCGACCATGAACAGCACGTCCAGGTTGCGGTTCGCGATGGTCGCGCTGGTCCGCGTCGTCTGCGGATCGACCTCCTCGGGCGCGCACGCCGGCAACACCGTCAACAACACCAGAACGCCCCCAAGGCATGAACGAGATCGCATGGCAATACGATATGCCCGCCCACCAAATTTCGTTGTTGATCGCCGTCACAACGACGGCGTCCGGCGGGCGGCTACGACGTCACGGCCGTCCCGACTATGCGGGGCGACCAGTCGGTGATCAGCTTCAGCGTCGTGTCCTTGTCGAACACGCTGTACCAGCCCTGCTCCTCGTGGGGCGGATCGCCGATGAACGGTTCGCCCGGCTTCCAGTACTGACCGGGGTGCAGCGGGCGGGCGTCACCGGCCCACGCCCACGGCATGATCCCCGCCATCGGCGTGGTCGGCAGCAGCGAGTGTACGAGCGCGTACACCTCCTGAAAGTACTGGTCGCGCAACGTCACCGGCGACGCGGGATCGAAGCTGCCGCCGTCGCGCGGGAAGCCGAACTCCTCGAGCAAGATCGGCTTGCCGACCTTGGCCGCCGCGGCGGCGTGCTCGTTGATGTACTTCTTCGCGCGCTCGAGCGCCTTGGGGTAGCCGCCGGCGAGGTTCTCCTTGTGGATCCAGTTCCAGTTCGCCGCCCACATGTGAAAGCAGATGAAGTCGATCGCCGCGCTCTGGTGGTCGTCGACGACGTTCAACCCGGCGTAGACCGGCGTCTGCGTCTGTCCCTCGCTGCCGGTCGTGACCAGCTGCGACGGCGAGAGCGACTTGATCAGGCGCGCGGTCGAATCGATCCACTTGCGGTAGACGCCGACGTTCTTCATGCCGCGCGGCTCGTTCGCCAGCTCCCAGATCAGGACCGGGTTCTGCGCCAGCTTGGGCACCAGGAAACTGATGTACGCGTTGCTGGCGGCGACCGCCTTGTCGTTCGTGTAGAAGCCGCCGACGAAATGCTGGAAGCGATCCCAGTTGCCGTTCGGCGCCGGCGGCGGATAGGGGATCGGACCGGCGCCCGCCCACGACAGGTACTGGGCGAAGCCGCCCGACCACTGCCAGAAGTTGTTCAGCATCATGATCGTGTAGAGGCCGCGCTTGGCGACCTCCTCGGCGAAGCGCATCACGCCGCCGACGCCGGCGGGGTCGTACTGGCCCATCGCCGGCTGGATCGTCGGCACGATCCGGAACGGTTCGGTGTCGGGCCCTTCGGTGGCGACGCAGGTCCGGATCATGTTGATGCCGGCCTTCTGGAGGCCGTCGAGATCGCGCCGCACCTGATCCCAGCCAGCCTGGTTGCCGTCGCGCGCCAGCGTCGGGCCCGCCCAGTAGTTGAAGCCGCTGACGAAGAACGGCTTGCCGTCCTTGATGAAGCGCGTCCCCTTGACGGTGAGGCTGCCGGGCAGCGCGGGCGCGGCCGGCAGCGCCGGTCCCGCCGATGTGTGCGCGCACGACGGAAGCAGCATCCCACCCGTCACGGCGGCGGCGCTTTGTAGAACCTCTCGTCTCGACGGATTCGGCGGATTCAACATGCGGGGTTTGTCGCACGCGGTGTCGGGCGGTTCAAGCGCTTGCGCCCGCGGCGGGGTCACGGCACGCTCGCGGCATCATGAGCCAAGCGCGGATTGTGAGAAGAACGGTATCGATTGTGTTGGTTGCGGCGGTGGCGAGCGGGGCCGGCGTCGCGGCCGCCGCGCCGGAGACGCCGACGCCGGCGCCGGCGCCGTTGGGCATCACCTACGCAGGCTGGAAGGGTGACTACCGCGCGGCGGCCAAGCGGCTGGACGCATTCAAGGCGATCGGATTCCAGATCGTGTCGTTCGTGCCGACCTACGCGTACGTCGGCCTCGACAAGATCGATCTCGCCGCCGGGCCCGACGCCGCCGAGCTGGGCGCGGCCGTCGAGGGCGCGCTGCGCGCCGGCTTCAGCGTCGTGATCAAGCCGCACCTGGATCCGCCCGCGTATCAGTCGGGGTTCGATCCATTCAAGTCGGACAACCACAGCTGGCGCGTGATGTGCCCGTGGCGCGGCTTCTACGATCTGGATCCGATGGCGGCGGACTACCGCGAGGGCGTCGTGTTCGCGACGCTGCGGATGTTGAAGGACGTGCTCGAGCGCGCGGGCGCGGCGGCGACGACGCCCGTGCGGCTGGAGGTCGGCGCCGAGCTGATGAATTCGGTCGTCTACACCCCGGAGCGCTGGGAGCAGCTGCTGGCCGCCGCGAAGAAGGAACGCCACCGGCTGGGCCTGGACGGCAAGGTCCAGCTGTCCCACAACTTCACCCACCACCTGGAGATCCCGGAGGACTTCGTGGGGCGGATGAACGCCGCGCGAAAGAAATCGCTGGCGAAATACATCCGCGGCCTCGACGTCCTGTCGCTGTCGCAGTACATGGACCTGACGGTCGCGGTCCCGGGCGACGACCGCAACGACCGGATGCCGAGCGCGGAGGAGATCTCGCAGGCGCTGCTCCTGCACGAGAAGGATTTCCGCAAGAACATCCTGATCGGCGCGCTGGGCCTGAAGGACAAGGAGATCCCGCCGCTGCACATCGGCGAGTTCGGCATCGGCCGCGGCGGCCTGCGCCACCCGAACCTGTGGGCCGGCGCCGCGACCGCCGAGCAGGAGAAGCAGCTGGCGCGCGAGATCGCGCGCGGCCACGAGGGCATGCTTCGCTACCTCGCCCTGCCCTCGGGCCGCACCGTGAAGAGCGCCGTGCTCTGGGTGCTCGGCCAGCACTACGACATCTTCGGCTGGGAGAAGGCGTCGTACGGGAATGCGGAGGCAGCGGCGGCGATCAAGGGCGCGCTGCACGCGGCAGCGCCACCGCCGAAGCAATAACGCTGAAACGCCAATGGATTTCTCTTTGATCGAAAAAATCACCGCACGGCAGGCTGGGATCTGTCTTTACGGGATGGCGCCGCCCAAGGCGGCCACACCCGCCGACGAGTTGCCTGGCATCGTGGCGCTCCAACTGCAGCGCCTCAATACACTGAAGCTGGATGGGCTGGTGGTCTACGACATCCAGGACGAAGGGGAGCGAATCGCGGCGCCCCGGCCGTTTCCCTTTCTCCCCACCTTGGATCCGGAGACGTACGCCCATTCGCATCTGGCCGCTCTGACCGTGCCAAAGGTGGTTTATCGATGCGTGAATCGCGACACGCCAGAGACGTTCAGGCGCTGGCTCGACGGCGTGAACCGGAGCTCGGTCCCTCGCCTTGCCGTCCTCGTCGGAGCGCCCAGCCAATCGGCACGCGCCGGATTGATTTTGACGGATGCCTACGCGGCGGCGCGAGAACAGGCGCGGGACCTGATCCTGGGAGGCATCGCGATCGCTGAGCGCCACTCTCGTCGTCAGGACGAGCACACGCGCATCCTCGCCAAGACCGGTGAAGGGTGCCGCTTCTTCGTCACCCAGGCGGTCTATGACGTCACGGCCACGAAGTCGCTGTTATCTGATTACGCCATCGCGCTGCAGGAGCGCGGCGAAGCGCCGGTGCCCATCATCCTTACGTTCTCACCCTGCGGGTCGGAGAAGACCCTCACCTTCATGAAGTGGCTGGGCATCCATTTTCCGCGCTGGCTCGAGAACGATCTGCGCCTGGCGCCCGATCCGCTGGCCAGCTCTGTCGCGCTCTGCGAATCGATCTTCGCCGAGGTCTGGGATTACGCGCGGGATCACGGCGTTCCCCTGGGCATCAATGTCGAGAGCGTGTCGATCAGGAAAGCGGAGATCGAAGCGTCGCTCGAGCTCATGCGCCGGCTGCAGCATCGCATGGAGACCGCATCGCACTAGCTAGTACGCCGTACTGCACCCCTTCGCGTCCGCGAACGCCTTCACGCCCGCCTTCCCCATCGACCAGCTGAGCGCGGCGTTGCTGCCGCCGCCGTTCACCGCCCAGCCGAGCGCGCCCGCGTACCCGTTGCCGTACCAGCTCTCCACCATCTGGCTGTAAGGAACGCCGGTCAGGCCATTGACCGGAAACTCGCCGACGACCACCGGCTTGCCCATCAGGCCCAGCTCGCTGGCCGACGCGCTGTACGGCCACTGCATGTTGATCCAGTCGTAGATGTGAATCGAATAGAAGTCGACATCGACGCCCGACCAGGCCTTCGGCCACTTCGCCGCCGCGCTGCCGACGGTGATGGGCAGGCTGCTCTCGGCGCGGATGGCGGCGATCACGTCGCGCACGAACGTCTCCATCTCGGTGTGCGAGACGGTCTCGACGGTGGTCTGCGGCGTGAACCCCATGTCGCCGTACGCGTCGGACCCGCTGATCGCCCACTCGGGTTCGTTGATGACGTCCCACGCGACGGCGCGCGCCGCGTTCGGGCTGGTGGTCACGGCGCGCGCGAACGGGCGCACCACCGCCTGCATCAGCGCCGCCCGCTTCGTCTCGTCGAGGATGATCGACCGGATGCCGCGGATGAACCGGCCGTTGTTCAGCGTCCGGTCCGGCTTGAAGTTGTCGAACGAGAACAGGCAGAACTGGACGTGCACGCCCGCCTCGGCGGCCAGCGCCAGCGCCGCGTTCACGTCGGCCAGCGCCGTGCCGCCCAGGCCCGTCGGCGTTCCCTCGCCGTCCAGCGCCACGCCGTCGCCGCGGAAGTCGGGGAACACCCACCAGCGGATCGTGTCGACGCCGTTCGCGCGCATGTCGGCCAGCTCGCCGCGCACGCGCGCGTTGCGCGAGACGCCGGGCGCGCACCAGTGGGAGATGCCGCCGAAGTCGCCCGCGAACTGGTCCCACGCGAAGTTGATGCCGTACTGGAACCGCGTCGCGCACCCGACCGCCACCCCGCCCGCGAATTCGCAGCTCGCCGCGCAGTTGAGGCCGCCGGCGTCGGGCGCGCCGCCGCCGACGTCGATCGCCGGTGCGTCGGCCGACGCGTCGGCGGGACACGCGCTCATGACAGCGCCCGTGTCGCCGGTGCCCGCGTCGTGCGTGCTGTAGTCGGGATCCTTCGCGCATCCCGCCGCGACGGCGAGCAGCAGCGTCGCGATGCGACGAACGTTGATCCTCAAGTGCAACAAGCACGAAGAGCCCGGCGGATGTCCGCGCGGGCTCTCCGGGTTCAGCGCTGGTCCGTTATCGGGCCTGGACCGTGTCGATCTCGAACACCAGGCGTCCCGCCGGGACCGTGCTGGTGGTCGTCATGCTGCCCGCGGTGATCTGGATGCCGACCTGGACGGTCATCGCCGGATCGAACTCCGCACCGGCGGTGGCGGGAACAGCGGTGGCCGTGTCGATCGACGTAACCTTCCACGAATTGTTCGTGAAGGTGGTCGAGTCCATCCACATCCCGGCCGAGTAGACGTAGGCCCCGGTACTGAAGTGGAACTGCACACCACCGCTGGTGAATGACCCCGAGAGCAGGCGGATCTTCAAGCTCAGCGTGCTGTTCGCCAGGTCGACGGGCGCCGGCAGGTTGATGACCGGATCGACGTACTGGCCGTACTCGGTGAACGTCACCGAGATCTTCATCGAGCCTGACGTCGTGCTGCTCTCCGAGTCGTCCGGCGACCACTCCATCACGGGCGGGTCGGTCAGGTTCAGACCGGCGTCCGGCTTCGAGTACGCGCCGAGGTTCTTCGCCGGTGAAGCGTCGACGTAGTCATTGAGCTTCCACATCGTCGAGTCGCTGGCGCCAGAAGTGTCGAACGTGTAGCTGAGCTTGAGCGGCTTCTGTCCGCCCGTGCCGCCACCGCCCATCGTGCCGCCGCCCGACGTGCCGGCCGTCCCTGTGCTGCCGGCCTTGCCGTCGCTGTCGCCGCCGCAGCCGACGTTCGACGAAATCACACCCGCGAGCCCGGCGCCGGCAACCGCGACAACGAACAGCCAACGAATTCCTGAGAATTTCATGGTCAATCTCCTAGGTAACTTTGTTTCCGCGGGCGCATTACATACGCGGACGGCGATCGTGTCAAACCTCGTTCATTCGTGTTAAAGAGCGCCGCAATGCGCGCCAAACCGTCGCTTTACCCGACCCGCCGCCGTTTTCTGGGCATGGGCGCCGCCGCCGGCGCGTCATTCGCCACCGTCGGGTGTGGCACCGTGCCGAAACCCGGCGGAACGCCGCTTCCGACGGCGGCCGACGTGCCCGCGGCGCGCAAAGCAGGACTGCAATCACCCGACGTCGAGGCGCTGCTGGCGCAAATGACGCTGGACGAAAAAATCGGCCAGATGACTCAGGCCGATATGAAAGCTCTCAAAGACGGCACGGAAGTTCGCACTTTCATGCTTGGTTCTGTTTTGTCGGGCGCGGACTCTTTGCCCAAACCAAATGAGCCCGCCACCTGGGTCGAGATGTACGACCGGTACCAGAGCCAGGCGCTGTCGACGCGGCTGGGGATCCCGATGCTCTACGGCGTGGACGCCGTCCACGGCCACGGAGCGGTCAAGGGCACGACGATCTTTCCCCACAACATCGGGATGGGTTGCACGCGCGATCCGGCGGCCGTGGAGGCCGCCGCGCGCGTCACGGCGCGCGAGATGGCAGGCACCGGCCTGGACTGGAACTTCGCGCCCTGCATCGCGGTCGCGCGCGACGAGCGCTGGGGCCGCACCTACGAGAGCTACGGCGAGTCTCCCGAGCTGGCCGAGAGCCTGGGCGCGGCCGCCGTGCGCGGGTTCGAGCAGGCGACCGACGGGACCGCCATCCTCGCCACCGCCAAGCACTTCCTGGCCGACGGCGGCACGCTGGGCGGCAAGGATCAGGGCGACGCCCAGATCTCCGAGGAGGATCTGCGGCGCATCCACCTGCCCGGCTACGCGGCGGCGATCAAGGCGGGCGTGGGCAGCGTGATGGTCTCGTACTCGAGCTGGAACACCCAGTACATGCACGGGAACAAGCACCTCATCACCGACGTGCTGAAGGGCGAGCTGGCGTTCGGAGGCTTCGTCGTCAGCGACTGGCAGGCGATCGACCGCATGGCGCCCGGCAACTACAGCGACGCGATCGAGATCGCCATCAACGCCGGCATCGACATGATCATGGTGCCGAACGCGTACCGCGACTTCATCGCGCGCCTCAAGGCGCTGGTGGGCGCGGGCCGCGTCACGCAGGCGCGCATCGACGACGCCTGCCGCCGCATCCTGAAGCAGAAGGTCCGCTTCAAGTTGTGGGAGAAGCCGTTCACGGATCGGGCGCTGACCGCCGAGATCGGATCGCCCGCCCACCGCGAGGTCGCGCGCGACGTCGTCCGCAAGAGCCTGGTCGTGCTGAAGAACGACAAGCAGACGCTGCCGCTGAAAAAAGAAGCGCGCGTCCACGTGTGCGGGCTGCGGGCCGACAACATGGGAATCCAGTGCGGTGGCTGGTCCGTTGGCTGGCGCGGGCGGCGCGGCGACATCACGCCGGGCACGACGATCCGCAAGGCGATCGAGAAGGTGGTCGGCGCGGCGAAAATCGACTATTCGGAGAACGCGGCGGGCGCCGAGAAGGCGGATGCGGTCGTGGTGGTTGTCGGCGAGGACCCGTACGCAGAGGGCAGCGGCGACCGCGCCAAGCTCGAGCTGTCACCTCAGGACCTGTCGCTGGTCGACGCCGCGAAGCGCAGCGGCAAGCCCGTCGTGCTGGTGCTGATCTCCGGGCGGCCGCTCATCCTGGGCGACGTGCTGAACGCGGCGGGCGCGGTGGTGGCGGCCTGGCTGCCGGGGACCGAAGGGGACGGCGTCGCCGACGTTCTGTTCGGCGCATACAAGCCGACTGGTAAGCTTTCGTGCTCGTGGCCGGCCAACATGTCGCAGATCCCGATCAACGTGGGCGACCCGCGCGCCGCGCCGCTGTTCCCATACGGGCACGGCCTGTCCTGGTGAGCGCGAGATATGCGGCCCTCTTCGTCGTGGTGGCGCTGAGCGCGGGGAGCGACAGGATGGCGGACGCAGCGACAACGACGACGACGACGACGGCAGCGGCACGCGCGCGGACCGAGATCGCGACGGGCTGGACGTTCCGGAAGGTCGCGCACAAGGGCGCGGCCGAAGAGGCTTGGTTGCCGGCGACAGTCCCGGGCTGCGTTCACACCGATCTGCTGGCGGCGGGAAAGATCGGCGATCCGTTCTTCCGGCTGAACGAGAAGGACCAGCAGTGGATCGAGAACGAAGCGTGGGAATACCGCACCACGCTGCCCGTCGACGCGGCGACGCTGGCGCGCGAGCGCGTCGAGCTGGTGTTCGCGGGTCTGGACACGTTCGCCGAGGTGTTCGTCAACGGCGCGCCGGTGCTGACCGCCGACAACATGTTCCGCAGCTGGCGCGCGGACGTGAAGGCGAAGCTGAAGGCGGGCGACAATCAGATCCTCGTGCGCTTCGCCTCGCCGATCGCGACGGTGAAGCCCGCCTACGACAAGCTCGGCTACAAGCTGCCCGCCGCCAACGACCAGGGCAAGGAGATGGTCAGCATGTGGGCGCGCAAGGCGCCCTACCACTACGGCTGGGACTGGGGCCCGCGCTTCGTCACCAGCGGCATCTGGCGGCCGGTGGCGCTGGAGGCCTGGGACGAGGCGCGCCTCGACGACGTGCAGGTGTTCCAGAACAAGCTCGAAGGGGGCAAGACGGCGGAGCTGGGCATCGTCGCGCGCGTGGTCGCGGCGCGCGCGGGCAAGGCGCGCGTCACGGTCGCGCAGCCCGGCGGTCCGACGCTGGGCCACGCCGACGTCACGTTGAAGCCGGGCGTCAACGACGTGAAGCTGGGCGCGCGCATCGACAAGCCCGAGCTGTGGTGGCCGGCGGGGCTGGGCGCGCAGAAGCTCTACACGCTGGAGACGAAGCTGGCGACCGCGGACGGCAAGGCTTCCGATTCACGCGCGACGCGCATCGGCCTGCGCACGATCGAGGTCGAGCACCAGCGCGACGCCGAGGGCAAGAGCTTCACCATCAAGGTGAACGGCGCGCCCGTGTTCATGAAGGGGGCGAACTGGATCCCCGCCGACAGCTTCGTCACGCGCGTCACCCCCGACCGCTACCGCACCCTGCTTCAGTCGGCGGTCGACGCCAACATGAACATGCTGCGCGTGTGGGGCGGCGGCATCTACGAGGACGATCGCTTCTACGATCTCGCCGACGAGATGGGCCTGCTGGTCTGGCAGGACTTCATGTTCGCCTGCAGCATCTACCCGGGCGACGAGCCGTTCGTCGAGAGCGTCCGTCACGAGGCGATCGAGAACGTCCGCCGGCTGCGCAACCACCCCAGCCTCACGCTGTGGGCGGGCAACAACGAGAACGAAGCGGCTTGGAAACAGTGGGGCTGGCAGATCAAGTTCGCGCTGAACAAGAAGGCGCAGGACCGCATCTGGGCCGACTACAAGCGCATGTTCCACGAGGTGCTGCCCGCCGTCGTCGCCGCCGAGGATCCGGGGCGCTTCTACACGCGCAGCTCGCCCAGCGCGAATGACGACAAGGTGCCGCCCAACAAGAAGAACTGGGGCGACATGCACTTCTGGGGCGTGTGGCACGCCGAGAACCCGTACGAGGCGTACAGCGACAACATC
>Ga0207701_10000519_pt1 | contig 40068 bp, 41 predicted proteins | sample KBSSwiSSwithPhiX_FD_184294 | JGI IMG/M metagenome (GOLD analysis project Ga0207701, IMG submission 184294) | Switchgrass rhizosphere bulk soil microbial communities from Kellogg Biological Station, Michigan, USA, with PhiX - S5 (SPAdes) (version 2) | ecosystem: Environmental > Terrestrial >... | reverse complement strand
GACGCTCGCGGGCGTGGCGGCGCTCATCACGGTCGTGGCGGCCGCCGCCAGCTTGGTACCCGCTGTTCGTGCGACGCGCGTCGATCCGATCGTCGCGCTCAGGGACGAGTGAGCTGGAGTGCAACTGATGTAAGTGCTTGTTTCTATTCACAGTTCGGCTCATAATCGCGTGCGACTGCGTTTGGATCCGAACCTTTGACCGTCGACCCGTACTCATCTGCCTCACCCGCTCTCGAATCGGAGCAGGATCGCGAAGCACGTCTCGAAGAGCTGCTGCTGAGCGGACTTGATCACTACTTTGCTGGCCAGCACGAACTCGCCATTAACGTTTGGACGCGTGCCTTGTTCATCGACCGCGGCCATGCTCGGGCGCGCGCGTACATTGAGCGAGCCCGCAGCGCGATTGCCGAGCGTCAGCGCGAAGGTGAGGAATTGATTCACTCGGGCGCTGCTGCCTTTCAGCGAGGTGATCCCGGCACGGCACGAAGACTCTTGCGGTCGGCCGTCGAGCACGGCGCGGCAACCGAGGAAGCGCTCGCGCTCCTCGAGCGGCTCGATCGTCTTGAAGCCGCCAGCGTTCCTGATTCGCGAATACAGCGGCATGAACCGGCGCGAACGGCAACGTCGGACGACGATTCGATGCGATCTGATCGATCGTGGCTCGGATGGATCGCCGCGGGCGTCGTTCTCGGGTTTGCGACGGCAGTCGTGATCATCGGCGTGTTGTGGAGCCGAGGCGAACCGTGGCTGCTATTCGAGGCCGCTCCACCTGCTGAATCATCCGCGCGGGTGCACGAGGAGCCGCTTCCGGTTCCGACGGCGTCGGACGTCGCCATCGCTCGCGCGCAAGCGCAGTACGAGCGTGGCCACTTGCGCGAGGCGCTTCTTTCACTGGATGCAATTGGTCCTGGAGATCCGGTGAGCGCCGAAGCGGATCAACTGAAAGGCGTGATCCAGAGCAAGCTCTTGGAAGCCGCGCGTACTCCACCACCGCCAACAAAAGCCGCGAATCCTCGGCAGCGATGAGGTGTCCGAAATGTCAGTACATCAGTTTCGACAACGGCGAGCGTTGCCGAAACTGTGGGTATGAGTTTTCGCTGACCCCGAGCGCACCCGCGCCCGATCTCCCGATTCAGACCGGCGAAGAGGCGTTTGGTCCTCTCGCTGACCTCGCACTCGATGTTGCGCCTCCGGCCGGCCGCCATGAAGCTTCAGTCGCCGGTGATGCGGTGGCAGCGCCGGCGCGCCCGATCACGGCGTCGTTCGACTTGCCGCTTTTCAAGGAGTCTCCGCGCGTAACGCCCGCAGCACGCCCACCCCTGTCGGTCCGCCGTTCGACGCCAACGCCGCCGCGATCGTCGAGCCGGACGCCGGAGGAACCGGTTCTCGGTTTCGGCTTTGATGAGCCGTCGCCTTCGCTGGCGAAGCCTTCACCGCCGTCCTCGGCGATCCAAACCGAAGCCGATGATGGCGTTTCCGCGAGCGCATCGTTTGGACCGCGCATCCTCGCCGCGCTGATCGACGCGGGCATTCTGTCGGTGATTGGTTTGATTGTGCTCTATCTGACGCTGAGAGTGTGCGGCGCGCCGTGGTCAAAGGTTACGGTCATCCCCCAGGGTCCTTTCGCGGGATTTCTGATGTTGATTGTCGGCGGATACTTGACCCTCTTCACTGCCGCCGGCGGTCAGACAATCGGCAAGATGGCGTCCGGCATCCGGGTTGTTCCGATCGATCGGCAACACGGGCGTGTGCCGCTCGGCCATGCGGTCCTGCGAGCGGCGGCCTACGTAGCCTCGGGGTTACCCGCAGGACTCGGCTTCCTGCCTGTTCTCTTTGGCGCCGACAAGCGTGCCATCCATGATCGGCTCGCCGCCACGCGTGTCGTCAAAGCGTGACTCGACTCGCGGTCTTTATCGCCACGGTCGGTTACTGTGGATACTTTCCCTTTGCGCCAGGGACGGTCGGTTCCGCCGCGGGTCTCATTGTCTACCTCCTCGTCTGGTGGACACAGTCGCCGATCGTTGAGGTTGCGCTGATCGTCGGCCTCTTTGGCGCCGGCATGTGGGCAGGCACGACGGCGGAGCAGTACTTCGGCGGCATCGATCCGGGGCCAGTCGTGATTGATGAAGTGGTCGGGATGCTGATCACCCTCGCGTTCATTCCGGTCGGATGGTCAGGTGCGCTGGCAGGGTTTCTGCTGTTCCGCGTGTTCGACGTGATCAAACCGTTTCCCGCCGGTCGGTTCGAGCAATTGCACGGCGGTCTCGGCGTGATGGCCGATGATGCGATGGCAGCCGTCTATGCGAACCTGTCGTTGCGTCTCCTGATGTGGCTCCTTCCAGCATGGATCGTGTAAGCGTCCGACCGCTCGCGACCGCAGAGATCATTGCCGTCGGCACCGAGATGCTTGGTACGACGCGACTCGATACCAACTCGCTGTTTCTGGCCGGACGGCTCGGTGATCTTGGCATCGATCTGCGTGCGAAGAGCGTCGTCGCCGACGACCGGAATCGGCTGCGCGATGTGTTTCTGGGCGCGATGTCACGAGCCGATCTTGTGATTCTGACCGGAGGTCTCGGCCCGACCGATGATGACCTGACGCGCGAAGTTGTCGCCACCGCGCTCGACCGTCCGTTGTCGGAGGATCCGGCAATCGTCGCGCACATAGCAGCGCGATTCGAGCGACGCGGTTTGCGGATGCCGGAGGTGAACAGACGTCAGGCGATGGTCCCAGCCGGCGGGATTGTGCTCGACAATCCCAATGGCACAGCGCCGGGCCTGATGATCGAACATGGCGACCAGGTTGTCGTTTTGCTGCCGGGGCCGCCGCGTGAGCTGAAACCGATGTTCGATCGCCTGCGTGACTCGTCGCTCGCGCAGCGAACAGGCGGTTGGCGGATCTACCGGCGCACACTGTTTATCGCAGGGCGCGGCGAGTCTCATGTCGAAGAGGTCGCGCAGCCGATTTATTCGCGCTGGACGGGGGAGACGCCGCCGATTGAGACCACCATCCTTGCCGTCCCCGGACAAGTGGAATTGCACCTCATGCTTCGCAGTGCACAGGCAAAAGCTGCGGAAGATCGACTGCTCGCGGCGCGCGATGAATTGATCAACGCGTTGAAGAGCGACGTCTTCAGTGTCGATGGGCAGTCGATGGAAGAAGTCGTCGGCGCGCTGCTGCGCGAACGCGGCATGACGATCAGTGCAGCGGAGTCGTGCACCGGCGGCCTCTTGCTGTCGCGACTCACCGAGGTACCCGGCAGCTCCGAGTATGTTCTCGGCGGCGCCGTTACTTACAGCAACTCGTTGAAAACGATCTTCGCCGATGTCCCGGCGCACCTGATCGAGCAGTACGGCGCGGTCAGCGAACCGGTCGCGGTAGCATTGGCCGACGGCATTCGCGCGCGGACTGGAGCGTCGCTGGGCATCGGGATCACCGGCATCGCCGGGCCGGGCGGAGGATCTCCGGAGAAGCCGGTTGGCACGGTCGCGATCGCGCTGACTGGGAATCAACAGCCTGCCCGCGTACGAACCGTGTCACTGATCGGCGGACGACAAATGGTCCGTTTTCAGGCGACGCAGACGGCGCTCGACATGGTGAGAAGGTTATTGCTGCAGTTGTGATTGGGTGCCAGGAGTGCCAGGGGTGCCAGGAGTGCCAAGGGTGCCAAGGGTGCCAAGGGTGCCAGGAGTGCCAGGAGTGCCCGGGGTGCCAAGCTGCCCATGCGTGTATTTATCGGCGTCGAGCTTGACGATCGGATCAAGGAAGCGGCAGCGGAGATAAGCGAGTCCCTGCGCCGTGAACTTGGTCAGCGCGTCGATGCGCGGTGGGTTCCAGCCTCCAATCTCCACATCACCCTGTGGTTTCTTGGTGAGGTCGACGATTCCCGCGTCGAATCAGTACTGCGTGCACTCGATCCCCCTTTTGCCGAACCCGCATTCGACGTTGAAGTTTCGCGCCTCGGTGCGTTTCCACCATCCGGGCCACCTCGCGTGTTCTGGCTTGGTGTCACAGCTGGCGCGGACTCGCTCGCTCGACTGCACGTCGAACTCGCGACACGATTGGAGCCGATCGGTTTTGAATCGGAGCGGCGCGCCTACTCAGCGCATTTGACGATTGCTCGGGTGAAGAACGTTTCCCGCGGTGTTTCCCCGCGCGATATACGGGCGATGCTGCAGGAGCGGACGGCTCATGCCGGCAGGTGCCGTATCGAAGCGGTCACTGTATTCCGCAGCCGGGTATCCTCGAAAGGGGCCACCTACGAGACGCTACAGCGAGTACGATTAAAGTAGTCGCGATGCTTCCAGTTCTGTTCGGGTATCTCGCGGGGTCGGTTCCCTTTGCATTTCTGCTGGCGCGTCGCGCCGGCATCGACGTGCGTGTGGCCGGCAGCGGAAACGTCGGCGCAGCGAATGTGCTTCGAACCACCGGCACCTCGCGCGCGCTGATGGTTATGAGCCTGGACGTGGCGAAAGGAGCCGCCGCTGTGCTCATCGCCAATCTCGTCGCCGGAGGCGTGGGGATCGCAGCGCTTACGGGCGCGGCCGCCATCGTCGGTCACATCTATCCGGTGTGGCTCAGGTTCCACGGCGGGAAAGGGGTTGCGGTGGCCGCGGGAGTATTCAGCGTGCTGTCGCCGATCGCGACCAGTATCGCGGCGGCGTTGTTTCTCGTCATCGTGTGGCTGACGCGGTATGTGTCGCTCGGTTCGATCGCGGCGACGCTCGCGCTACCGCCCGTCGCGTGGTGGTGGGGCGCGCCGCGCGCGGTGGTTTTCACCGCGGCGGGATCCGGTGCCCTGATCCTCTTTCGCCACCGCGCGAATCTTCGGCGCCTGCGCCTCGGAACAGAACGCCAGGTGGGCTCCCGCACATGAGTCGCATTGCCATCCTCGGCGCCGGCAGCTGGGGAACTGCTCTCGCGATCCACCTCGCGCGAGCCGGACGAACCGTCCGGCTATGGGCCCGCGATTCGGAACTCGCGGCTCAGATTGCCGCGACTCGCAACAATCCGCGATATCTCAGCGGCGTTTCCCTTCCGCCCGGCGTCGAACCAACGTCCTGCGTTGAGACGGCCGTCGCGGATGCGCAGTTCGTAGTTGTCGCCGTGCCTTCTCACGGATTGCGATCCGTCGTGCGTCTGGCTTCGGGTGTCCTGGCGAGAGACGCCATCGTCGTGAGCGCGACCAAAGGACTGGAAACGGAATCGTTCCGCCGGATGTCTCAAGTCATCGAAGAAGAAACTGCCGCGCGTTTTTCCGTTGTCGTTTTGTCGGGGCCGAGCTTTGCCGCTGAGGTCGCAGCCGGCCTGCCAGCCGCCCTCCTGGCGGCATCGTCAGATCAGCAGGCGGCGATGAGAGTGCAGGAACAGTTTCGAAGCCGTGGACTGCGCCTCTATGCGAGTGATGACGTCGCGGGGGTGGAGATCGGCGGCGCGCTGAAAAACGTCATTGCGATTGCCGCCGGCGTTGTCGACGGATTGGGGCTCGGCCACAACGCGATGGCCGCGTTGATCACGCGGGGTCTGGCCGAGATTTCGCGGCTGGCCTGTGCCGAAGGGGGACGCCGCGATACGCTGGCAGGACTGAGCGGTCTCGGCGATCTCGTCGTGACGTGTACGGGAGCGTTGAGTCGCAATCGTCACGTGGGTCTCGAACTCGGACGTGGCCGTGCACTGGCCGATATTCTGGCGAGCATGCATATGGTAGCCGAGGGTGTGCGCACCACAGACGCCGCACTTGCGCTCGGCGCGCGACATGGTCTGGAGCTTCCTATTGCTGCGCAGATGTCCGCCGTGCTTGACGGACGAACGTCGCCACTCGAAGCGGTGGAAACGTTGATGGGGCGGCGTCAGCGCGCAGAGGTGGAATGATCACATGTTCAATGCTCAATGACCAATGTTCAATGTTCAATGTTCGATAGTGAATAGCTGGAAGCTGGAAGATGGGAACTGGAAGCTGATGCATGGGTTTCTTTGACAAGATCAAACAGTCGCTCGCGCGAACGAAGGAACAGTTCGTCGAGCGTTTTGACGAAGTCGTCAAACGGGCCGACGAACCGGCGAAGCGGGCGCAGCCGATCGACGTCGAGACCATTGACGCATTGGAAGAGGCATTGATTTCCGCCGATGTCGGCGTTGCGGCAGCGGACCAGATCGTTCAGGCAGTGAAACAGAAACGCAGCGCAGGAAACTCGCTGCGCGTCCTGGTGAAGGAGGAGATCCGCGGAATCCTTCGCGGCGCCAATCCTCCTGCCGCCAACGGACATCGTCCCCATGTCGTGCTCATTGTCGGCGTCAATGGAACAGGCAAAACGACGACGGTCGGAAAGCTGGCCCGATACATCAAGGATTCGGGGAAGAACCCGTTGATCTGTGCGGCCGACACGTTCAGGGCAGCGGCGGTTGAGCAGCTGGAGATTTGGGCCAAGCGTGCCGGCGTTGACATCATCAGAGCACGCACCGGCGCCGACCCTGCTGCCGTCGTGTACGACGCGATCGCAGCGGGGAAGTCACGCCAGCGGGATGTCGTCCTTGTCGACACGGCGGGGCGTCTCCACACTCGAACAAATCTCATGAACGAGCTCGAAAAGATCCGACGCGTCGCCGCACGCGAAGTCGAGGGGGCGCCGCATGAGGTGCTGCTCGTGCTCGATGCGACCGTGGGACAGAACGGCCTCGCTCAGGCGCGCGAGTTCATGAATGTTGCGGGGGTGAACGGAATCGTGCTCACCAAACTGGATGGCACGGCCAAGGGCGGCATCGCCGTGGCAATCGCGCACGATCTCAAGTTGCCAATCCGCTACGTTGGCGTCGGAGAGGGGATCGACGATTTGGTGCCCTTCTCGCCGGACGAATACGTGGACGCGTTGTTCGAAGAGAAGTGGTAGTTGCTCACCGACACCGAATACATGGCGCGTGCGCTGGCCATTGCGGAGCGTGGGCGCGGCCGGACCAGTCCCAACCCGATGGTCGGCGCGGTTGTCGTTGACCGCGAGGGCGTGGTAGTCGGGCGCGGATCGCATGAGTTCGCCGGCGGACCGCACGCCGAAGTGCACGCGCTTCGAGATGCCGGCGCGCGCGCGCGCGGCGCAACGCTGTACTGCACACTGGAGCCGTGCAGCCATGTTGGACGGACGGGCGCATGCGCGCCGGTGGTTGCTGATGCTGGCCTCGCGCGGGTGGTGGTCGCTAGTGCAGATCCCAATCCGCTCGTCAACGGAAGCGGCCTGGAGATCCTTCGCAATCGCGGGATCTCGGTGACGTCGGGCGTTCTCGATCGCGAGGCGCGAACGCTCAACGCCCCTTTCTTCACCGTCATGACGCGTCACCGACCGTTTATTACGATGAAAGTCGCATTGAGTGCGGACGATCGCATCGCAATTCGGCCGGGAGTTCGAACATCGCTGACCGGTCCCGCCGCTGCGCGGGTCATTCACCGCGATCGAGCCGAAATTGACGCGATTGCCATCGGATCTGGAACGGTCCTGGCCGACGATCCCAGTCTGACCGCGCGCGGCGCCTACCGGTATCGACCTCTCGTTCGAGTGGTGTTTGATTCCCGTCTGCGTACGCCACCCACTGCCCGGCTCTTCTCGACGCTGAGCGCCGGCCCCGTCATAATCGTGAGCAGGCGATCGAGCGCCGATTCGTCGCCGGGACGAGCAGCAGCGCTACAGGCCGCAGGGGCTGAAATCCTTGCACTCGAGCAGGATTCGACACTCGGCGACGCGATGGAACGGCTGGCGGCGCAGGGAGTGTCTTCGATCATCGTCGAAGGGGGCGTGACCCTCCATCGAGCAGTCTGGGACGCCGGCCTTGTCGACTGCGTCCAGATGTATAGGACGCCGCGCGTGCTGGGCGCAGACGGCCTTGAATGGTTGCGGCTCCCATTGCCGGGACTCGGCCCAGTGACCGAGCGACGGCTTGGCGCCGATAGGTTGACCGAAGCGTATGTTCACCGGACTAATTGAAGCGATCGGCGAAGTCGCAGAAATGAAGCCGACACCGTCCGGATTCCGACTGCGTCTGACGACATCGATGGCGCCAGAAATCTCCCCGGGGGACAGCCTCGCGGTCAATGGCGTGTGTCTCACCGCGGTCGCGTCGGACGACCTCGGCATTCATGCCGATATTTCGCCTGAGACCGCCCGCGTGACCGGGTTGGGATCGTTGCAGCGCGGCGCGCTCGTCAATCTCGAACGGCCGTTGCGCGCCGACGCGCGCCTTGGTGGACATTTCGTGCAGGGGCACGTTGACGCCACCGGAACGATCGAGGAGATTCGTCCCGACGGCGAGTCGTTCTGGCTTACGGTGCGGTATCCGGCGCTGCTCGCGCCATACATCGTTCGCAAGGGCTCGATTGCCGTCAATGGGATCAGCCTGACGGTTGCTGGCCTCGACGAGCGGCGTTTCGACATCCAGATCATTCCGTATACGTGGGAACATACCAACCTTCATCTCGCGAAGCCGGGCGATGCCGTCAACCTGGAATGCGATATCGTCGGCAAGTATGTCGTGCGCGTTGCGGAACTCGCCGGTATGTCGACAGTGCCGAAGCGGGATCAGTGAGATTGTCGATTGCTGATTGCTGATTGACATGGCTAAGACCACTCGAAAAAAGAAGTCTCCTTTTGCCCGCATCGAAGACGCCGTCGAAGCATTCCGCGCCGGTCAAATGATCATCGTCGTCGACGATGAAGATCGCGAGAATGAAGGGGATCTCACGATTGCGGCGGAGAAGGTCACGCCCGACGTCATTAACTTCATGGCGCGTCATGGGTGCGGGCTGATTTGCGTCGCGATGACGGAAGATCGACTCGCGGAACTCGACTTGCCGCAAATGGTGGGACAGAACACCGCGCGTCTCGGCACGGCATTCTGCGTGTCAATCGACGCGAAGGGGGTCACGAGTACGGGGGTCTCGGCCAGCGATCGCGCGGCAACAGTTCTGGCAATGATCGATCGTCGCACCCGGCCGTCGGATCTCGTGCGGCCCGGCCACATGTTCCCCTTGAAAGCACGGAACGGCGGCGTGCTCGTCCGTGCCGGGCAGACCGAAGCTGCCGTTGATCTCGCACGCATCGCCGGCTTGTACCCTTCCGGAGTCATCTGCGAAATCATGAACCCGGACGGGACCATGTCGCGTGTCCCGGAACTGACGAAATTCGCGAAACGGCACAAGCTGCGGATGATTACGGTTGCGGATCTAATCCAATACCGGCTTCGGACGGAGGCGCTCGTTCAGAGGGTCGCGACAGCTGCACTTCCCACCGAGCACGGTGACTTCCGCGTGTACGCGTTTGAAAGCACGATCGATCGCGAGACGCATGTCGCGCTGGTCAAGGGAGAGATCGGCGACGGCGAGAACGTGATGGTACGCGTCCACTCACGATGCCTGACGGGCGACGTGTTCCATTCCGCGCGCTGCGATTGCGGCCCGCAGCTCGATGCCGCGATGGAACGGATCGCGGCGGAAGGCCGGGGCGTACTGCTCTACCTCAACCAGGAAGGTCGCGGCATCGGCCTGGCCAACAAGATTCGCGCATACGAACTGCAGGATCAGGGTCTCGACACCGTCGAGGCAAACGAGCGCCTCGGGTTCAAGGCCGACCAGCGCGACTATGGGATTGGGGTGCAAATCCTGAAGAATCTCGGCGTCCATTCGATGCGGCTGCTTTCCAATAACCCGAGAAAACTCGTGGGAATCGAGGGTTATCAGCTGTCGGTCGTCGAATGGCTCCCGCTCGAAATCCCCGCATCGGATGCCACCCGACGATACCTGACAACAAAAAAGAACAAGCTCGGTCACAAGCTCACCTCCGTTTGACAGTTTTCGGCCGTTCAGTTACGATAAATGTTTGCGTCTGAAGCGCTTAGGCGCCTAGAAGGTACTGTTCCGTCCTGAAGCCTTCGGCTGGTTGGAGGCTCTGGCAGGACCGGCGACACGGCCGGTCATTCAAACATGTTTGAATCGCTCAGTGACCGCCTGCAGGGAGTATTTCGCTCGCTTCGTGGCGAAGTACGACTCACGGAAGCGACTGTGGAAGCCGCGCTCCGTGAGATCCGCATGGCGCTGCTCGAGGCGGATGTCAACTTCAAGGTCGTCAAGGCATTCATCGATCGGGTCCGCGATCGCGCCGTCGATCAGGAAGTGCTCAAGAGCCTGACACCGGCGCAACAAGTTGTCCGGATCGTCCGTGACGAGATGCTCGCGCTTTTCGGCGAGACGACTGGCGGGCTGCCGCCGTCGCAGGCGCATCCGCGGGTCATCCTGCTCCTTGGTTTGCAGGGCTCCGGCAAAACGACCACGGCGGGGAAGCTTGGACGATGGCTGGCCAAGCAAGGCCGGCATCCGATACTGGTTTCGACCGACGTTCGCCGGCCGGCAGCAATCGAACAGCTGAATGTCGTCGGCAAACAGGCGGGCGTCCGCGTCCACGATCCCGCCGGCGATATGGATCCAGTGCGGCGTGCCACCGGGGCGATGACCGAAGCGAGAAACAGCGGCTTCGATACCGTGATCGTCGATACGGCCGGCCGTCTGCATATCGACGACGAACTGATGAACGAGTTGCAGGCGATTCAGAAAGCCGTCGAGTCGACGGATCGCTTGTACGTGGCCGACGCGATGACCGGGCAGGACGCGATCAAGAGCGCGGGCGAATTCAACCGTCGCATCGGCATCAGCGGCGTCGTGCTGTCGAAAATGGATGGCGACGCGCGCGGCGGCGCAGCGCTCTCCGTTGTCGGCGTCGTCGGCGTGCCGATCGCGTTTGTTGGCAGCGGCGAACGACTGCAGGATCTGGAGCCGTTTCATCCCGATCGCGTCGTGTCGCGCGTGCTCGGCATGGGCGATGTGCTCTCGCTGATCGAAAAGGCGGAAGAGGCGGTCTCGCTCGAGGACGCGGAGAAACTCGAGCAGAAGATCCGTCTCGACGATTTCACGCTCGAGGATTTTCGCGATCAGCTTCGCACCATCAAGAAGATGGGACCACTCGAGCAGATCATCGGGATGCTGCCCGGGATGGGGGCGATGAAAGAACTCACGGCCAATCGCGAGAAGGTCGACGACAAGCAGTTGAATCGCGTCGAAGCCATCATCAACTCGATGACGGCGAAGGAACGCCGGAATCATCAGTTGATCAACGGCAGCCGCCGCAAGCGGATCGCGAAGGGTAGTGGAACGTCAGTTGAAGAAGTGAATCGCCTGTTGAAGCAGTTCGTGCAAATGAAGAAGATGCTCAAGGCGATGGGTGGCATGGCAGGGCTGGGCAAGAAAAAGGGCGGCCCTGGCATGATGAAGTCGTTGATGAACAGGTGAGTTGAAGCTGGAAGCTGGGAGCTGAAAAAGATGTTAGCGATTCGTCTCAGACGTACGGGGTCCAAGAAGCGGCCGTTTTTTCGCGTCGTAGTGACCGACTCGCGCGCCGCGCGCGACAGCAGTTTCGTGGAAGTGCTCGGGCACTACAATCCACGAACGAAACCAGAAACGCTCGATCTCAAACGGGATCGCCTCGAGTACTGGATCAAGGCGGGGGCCGTTCCAACGGATACCGTCCGGACACTTGTCGCACGGATGCCCGCCGTCGAAGCGTCCGAGCCGGCGGCAACCCAGCCTGCGTCGTGAGCCGTAGTCGCGACGTTGTCGAAGTGATCGCGCGGGCGCTGGCCGATAAGCCGGAAGCCGTTCGGGTCACCGAGCGGCAGCATCGCGGGCAAACCCTCGTGGAGCTGTTCATGGCGCCAGGCGATCTCGGCCGCGTGATCGGGCGGCAGGGCCGGACCGCAGCCGCGATGCGCACGCTGGTCAACGCGACCGCGGATATAGAAGGAACGAAGGCGACCCTGGAGTTCCGCGACGAGCAGTAGCAGGCGCGCCACGGGCGCGTGAGGGGTCCGCGGCGGCGAAGCCCCCGGATCTGAGGTGATCTGTGGATCCTGAATCGCGCGAGGCAGCAGACGGACTGCTGCTCGTAGGCCGCGTGGCGCGCGCGCATGGTATCCGCGGTCACGTGATCATCAATCCTGAAACGGATTTCATGGAGGCCCGTTTCCGGCCGGGGCAGGTCATCCTGGTTGGCCCTGCGAACCGAGTCCAGGCCTACGAGATTCTCGAGAGCCGGATTCACCAGGGACGTCCTATCGTGCGGTTTGCGGGAATGGATACGATGAGGGCCGCGGAAACACTGGCGGGCGCCGACTTGTGGCTACGAGAGCAGGACCTGGAGCCGCTGCCCGCAGGAACGTTTTATCGACACGACCTCGTGGGATGCAAGGTCGTCGACAAGCAGGGAACGCTGCTTGGCAGGGTGACAGGCGTCGAGGGATCGATCGATCGGAGCTATCTGGTGGTTGACGAGCACACGTTGATTCCGCTCGTCGGCGATATTTGCGTTGCAGTCGACATTGCAGCGCGCCGCGTGACGATCGATCCTCCGGAAGGGTTGATCGAGTTGAACCGGCCGTCGGGACGGCCCCGGTGAAGATCGATATTGTGACGATCTTCCCAGGAATGGTCGAGAGCGCGCTGGCGGAAGGGGTCGTGGGGCGCGCGATCGCCGGTGGCGTGCTCGATGTGCGGGTACACGATCTACGGGACTACGCCACCGATCGGCACCGCGTCGTCGATGACATGCCGTTTGGCGGCGGACCGGGGATGGTGCTCAAGCCGGAACCGCTCTTCGCAGCTGTCGAAGGCATTGCGGCGGCCCGAGGAACTCCGGGGGCGGTGATCCTGACGTCGCCGGACGGTGATCGCTTCACGCACGCGACGGCTGAGCGGTTGAAGGTACTGGATCACCTCGTGATCCTGTGCGGACGATACGAAGGGGTCGATGAGCGGGTGCGGACGGGGCTGGCGACCGAGGCCTTGTCGATTGGGGACTATGTGCTTTCGGGCGGGGAGTTAGCGGCCCTCGTGATCCTCGATTCGGTCGGACGGCTCGTACCCGGCGTGGTCGGGGACGAGGCGTCGGTTGCGCGCGATACATTTACGCGCGGCTTGTTGGATTATCCGCAGTACACGCGTCCTGCGGAATTTCGAGGGATGCGGGTGCCGCCGGTGCTGCTGTCGGGGCATCATGGCGAGATCGAACGATGGCGCCGGCGCGAAGCGCTGGCGCGCACGCTCGCCGAGCGTCCGGAGATGCTGGAGACGGCGTCACTGGATGCGACAGATCAGGCGCTGTTAAAAGAACTGCGTCAAAACAAGGAGATGGAGACATGAGTGCCGTAGAGACCGTCGAGCGCGGGAATATGGTGAAGCGCCCGGCGATCAAGCCGGGGGACACCGTTCGCGTCCACGTCAAGGTTCGAGAAGGTGACAAGGAGCGCATTCAGGTGTTCGAGGGCATGGTGATCGGAATGCACCGCGGCGGGGCGCGCGCGACCTTTACCGTGCGTAAGGTGTCGTTCGGACAGGGCGTCGAGCGAATCTTTCCGCTGCACTCGCCGATCATTGACAAGATCGACGTCGTGCGCACCGCACGCGTCCGTCGTGCCAAGCTCTATTTCCTGCGCGAATTGAAGGGAAAGGCCGCCCGCATGAAGGACGCGGCGAAGAAGCAAACCGCCTGACAGCCGGGCCGCCGACCCGTGGTCAAAGTCCGCGCTTTCAGGACGCTCGAAAACACGATCCGGCGGCTGGGGTTCAACCTGGTCGCCGGCGTCGACGAAGTTGGCCGCGGGTGTCTGGCCGGACCTGTCGTTGCCGCCGCGGTCGTACTCCATCCCGAGCGATACATCGCGCGAATCTGCGACTCGAAAACCGTGACCGCGCTCGAACGCGCGCGCCTCTACGAGAAAATCACGCGAGGTTCAATCACCTGGGGAGTTGCCGCCGCCGATCCGACCGAGATCGACACTATTAATATCCATCAGGCGTCTTTGCGCGCGATGCAGCGAGCCATCCTCAGCCTCATTCCCCTTCCCGATTTTGTCCTTGTCGACGCGTTTCGGGTTCCCGATCTCATGATGGCGCAGCGCCCGGTGGTCCACGGTGACGCGCGCTGCACGGCGATTGCGGCAGCGTCGATCGTCGCCAAGGTCACGCGCGACCGCATGATGCTCGAACTGCACGCTCGCGATCCGCGCTATGGTTTCGATCGCCATAAGGGATACGCCACGCGCGATCATTTGGATGCGGTTTCACGTTTCGGGTACTCGGAAGTGCATCGCCGCTCGTTCCGCCCACCCACGCTGTTTGATAGGATGGACTCCTAAACCCTGATATGCCGAGCGGCTTGTGGAGTGATCGTTGGCGCTGGACCGGGAAGACACGCTAAAAAAAGCCGAGAAGCTGCTCCGGCAAGGGCGGCTCGATGCGGCCATTGCCGAGTACGTGCGCGTCACCGACGATCAGCCGCGCGACTGGAACACCGCGAATACCCTCGGCGATCTGTACGTCCGCGCCAACCAGCCGGCGAAAGCCGTCGAGCAATATGCGCGGATCGCCGAACACTTCGTTCACGACGGCTTCTATCCCAAGGCCGCCGCTCTCTATAAGAAGATTCTGAAGATTTCCCCGAATGATGAGCAGGCACAGCTCTATCTGGCCGAGATCTCTGTGAAACAGGGTCTGCTCGTCGATGCGAAGTCGTACTACAACGCGTTGGCCGCCCGCCGGCGCGCACGTGGAGACCGGAAAGGGGCCGATGAGATCGTCGTGCGGCTGGGCACGATTGATCCAGCCGACATCGAGGCACGAACGGCCGCTGCGCGCGTGCTGGCTTTTGGCGGCGACGAAAAACGCGCGGCGATGCTCTTTCGTGAACTGCATGCCGATCTGATTGAGAAGGGGCGCGACGCCGGGGCGCTAGCGGCGCTGCGCGAGGCCGTCCGCCTGAATCCATCGGATCTCGACGGCCGGAATCTTCTCGCCAGAAACGCGCTCGCTTCAGGCGATCTCGAGACCGCCCGCGGCTACCTCGATCGCAAGAGTGCCGGCGAGGATCCTGGACTGCTCCTGGCACTGGCCGACATCGAGCTGCGCAGTGGTCATCTCGACGAGGTTCGAGAGATCTTGCAGAAGCTGCTCTCCGTCGATCGCGGAGCCCGCCACCGCGTCGTCAATTTCGCCTGGCCTCTCCTGGACGCATCACCGGATGCAGCGTTTGTGTGCATCGACGCCGCCGTCGACAGCGCCATTGGTGCGCGTGAGTTCGATGAGGCCGCGTCGCTGCTGCAAGAGTTTGTCACGCGGCGGCCTGCCCACATCACCGCTTTGCTCAAACTGGTCGAGGTGTGCGTTGACGGCGGACTTGAATCCACGATGTGCGATGCGCAGACGCAGCTCGCCGATGCGTACCTGGCTGCGGGAAAGGCGTCTGAAGCACGGGCGATCGCCGAGGATCTCGTGGCGCGCGAACCGTGGGAAGGTGCGCACATCGATCGGTTCCGCCGCGCCCTGGTGATGCTCCGGATTTCCGAGCCGGACACGGTGATCGCCGAGCGGTTGAGTGGTGCCACCCCGTTTGTCGCGCGAGATCATTTCTCCGGCGCCGTCGAAGCGCCGGCGACGCCCCCCGAGCCTGCGCCTGACGCACATCGGACAAGTGCCGCACAGGAACCGATTCAGCGCGACGCCGGGGAGCAGAGTGCGCCGCCAAAGCCGACGCCGGCCGCCGCGCCGCCACCCAAGAAGCCATCCTCGGCCGAGATCGATCTGTCGCATGCACTCGGCGAACTGGATGGCGCGGATGAGCGTCCACAACGGCCGACAACCCTTGGCGACGTATTCAAGGGGATCAGGAAAGACGCATTTCAGGCGGACGGCTCCGACCAGTCGGCGCAGCACATGAAGCTGGCGCGCACATACCTCGAGATGGGAATGCTTCAGGAAGCGACGACATGTTTGAAGAATGCGGCGCGCTCTCCGCGTCAACGTTTCGAAGCGGCAGCACTGCTCGGACGTCTGTACAAGGACCACGGCGAGATTACTGACGCTATCGAATGGCTGGAACGTGCCGCCGAGGCGACCCTGCCGTCGCCGGAGGACGGACAGGCGCTGTTGTACGATCTCGGTCTCGCGCTGGAGGATGCCGGCGAGACCGCACGGGCTCTCGCCGTATTTCTCGAATTGCAAGCGACCGCCGGCGAGTACCGTGACGTGGCCGAACGAGTCGACCGCCTCGCACGCGTGCAGACCGGAGGTTGATCATCTCGGTGATTTCCCGCGTCCTGTTCGCCGCGTACTTTCTCGAAGCCGGTTTCGTGTTGATCGTTGCTCCCTGGAAAACGGCTTTCTGGGATCGCAATTTTTTTATCGAGCGTCTGCCGATGCTCGAATCCCTGCTGTCGAACGTCTTTGTGCGCGGGGCGGTGTCCGGGATCGGCGGTTTGACGACGCTCGCGGGGCTTGCGGAACTGGCGGGACTGTTCGTTCGTCGAGGCGACAGTCAGTCCCAGAGCAACGAACCGGTGAGCAAACCTCAATCCTGACATCCGCCCGTTCTGTGGGCGACACGAAGTGAACCTGCGATCTCCCATCATCTGTCTGATCACTGGCGGCCAGGGTGAAGTGGCCGGCCTCGTACGCGAGGCGGCGTCGGCCGGTGTCGATCTGGTTCAGATCCGCGAACCGCAACTCCAAGGCGGTGCGCTCGTGTCGTTCGTACGACAGGCGGTTGGAGAGGCGAGTCACACCGATTGTCAGGTGCTGGTTAACGATCGTTTCGACGTTGCAATCGCGGCTAACGCCACCGGCGTGCATCTGCGGAGTGATTCGTTTCCAGCCACCCGCGTCAGGAGTCTGGCAGGACCGGGATTCTTGATCGGGCGCTCCGTCCATAGTCCGGCTGAGGCAGTGGCCGTTACCCAGCAAGGTGGCTGCGACTACCTCATCTTTGGCACCGTTTTTCGGTCCCGGAACAAGCCGGCAGGACACCCCGTTGCCGGGCTGGATGCACTGCGCAAAGTGTGTCAATCGACGACTCTGCCGGTGATCGGCATTGGCGGGGTCTCGCTCGAAAACATCGCCGATGTGGTGGCGGCCGGAGCAACTGGGATCGCCGGTATCAGTCTCTTCCGCACCGAAGGGGGCATTCGCTCAACCGTATCGAAGCTGCGCCAGCGGTTTGACACCTCGCCCTAGGTTCGCTAAAGTATTGGCTAGTGGCAGCTTAAACCGGTCCCTGGGTCATGAACGATTTTGGCGGAAAACTGCGCCTGGAGCGAGAGCGGCGTGGAATTTCGCTCCGACAGATTTCGGCGGACACCAAGATTTCGATTGCCGCGCTCGAGGCACTCGAACGCAATGACGTTTCCAAACTCCCGGGTGGTATTTTCAGCCGCTCCTTCGTCCGGTCCTACGCTGTCGAAGTCGGTCTGAACCCGGAGGAGACGGTCCACGAATTCCTCGATCGGTTCCAGGGCACTCCCGTCACGGCAATTCCGACGCCCGCTACAGCCTCTGCGGCGGAATCGACGTTTGAGGAACAACGGCGGCTTGCTGGCGCTGTCCTGAAAGCCGTGCTGATTGGCGTCCCGCTGATCGTGTTGATTCTCTATTTCACGATGCGGGTGCGTACACCGACCGCCGAGACGAGCAGTCCACCGTCAGCGCCACCTTCTGCGGCAAGTGTGCGTCCGGACCACCCGACGGCTTCTTCCCCTGTCGCGCAGGCTCCCTCACCGGTTGCGACTACCGGCGCGGCCCGGCCGCAAGGTGTTGATGGCGCACTGGCTTTCGATGTGGAAACGACGGACGATTGCTGGGTCAAGATCATCGCCGATGGGAAAGTGACCGTCGCGCGTCTGATGCATGCCGGCGATAAGGAGAGGCAGGAGGTGCGTGAAAAGGCCGTTATTCAGGTTGGCAATGCCGGCGCATTCACATTCTCAATCAATGGTCGTTCGGGCAAGCCGCTCGGCCCCGCTGGAGCGGTCAGAACCGCAATCATTACGAAGGACACCCTCGCCTCGTACGTTCAATAACTTTCGATGGATCCGGGCATCCGTTCCCCTCTAATCGATCTGTTCCGGCGAGGAGAAGCGGCTCGCGACGTACGTCTGCTCGCGGCAAAGGGCGCGCTCGCGCCGAGAGAGATCGACCAGCTCGCGCTCCTTGTGATCCTTTGCGACGATTCTGACCCGGAGATTGCCGGCGCCGCGAACGTGACGCTGGACAAGCTGCCGATCGAGCCCCTCCGTGCGTTCCTGGCGCGTGCCGAGGTGCCCGCGGAGATGCGAAGTTTCTTTGCCGCCCGAGGCGGCATTCTGCCGTCATCCACTGCTGCCGGCAACGGCGACGACACCCGTTCCGACGAACCGGACGACGAAGACGCGGAAGACGATCCGAAGGTGCTGGGATCCCTGCCGATCGTGGAGCGCATGAAGCTCGCCATGAAAGGGACGCGATCGCAGCGGGCGCAGCTCATTCGCGATTCGAACAAGCTGGTTGCCGCGGCGGTGCTCAGCAGCCCAAAGCTGACGGAAACCGAAGTGGAAGCGTTCGCAAAAATGGCGAACGTCACAGAGGAAGTGCTGCGCGCGATTGCGATAAATCGTACGTGGATGAAAAACTACGGCGTCGTCGCCGGACTGACGAGGAATCCGAAGACTCCGCCCGGCATCTCGATGCATCTTGTGCAGCGGCTGAACGAGAAAGATCTGAAGATGCTCACGACAGATCGTAACGTCCCGGAAGCAGTCCGGCTGGCGGCCCGCAAGTTCCTGAGGAAGGGACCAAAAGAGGTCTAGCGTCGACTCACTTCTTTCGCGCGTTCTTGAATTCCTTCCGCATCTCCGCGAGTCCTTGCATGAAAACGGTCGCACGCGGGCGGTCCGTTTCCGGCATCGCTTTGATCAGATCAATCGCCCGATCGAAGTCCCGATCGATCGTCGCCCTCGTCGTCTTGAAGTAGAGCCGCCGGATCTCTTCGAGGGCATTGCTAGACATAGCCAGACCGTCAGTTGCGATGACGCCGCAGCAAAGAACGGAACACAGCGAGCGGGCGGGTGTTCAGTACGTCATCAGGCTGCAGCCAGGCACGACGCGCCACGGAGACACCCCATCGCAAGCCGCCGAGCGCCGTTGGCGAGTGGGCGTCGGAGTCGATGATAATCGTGACGCCACGATCGTGCGCGGCACGCGCGTGCACGTCGTCGAGGTCGAGCCGGTCGATCTGACTGTTGATTTCGATCGCCACACCAGCGGCTGCCGCCGCGGCAAAGACGCGCTCGGTATCGAACCGGTATGGCTCCCGCTTCAGTATCAGCCGACCTGTCGGATGGGCGAGGACGTCTACCCATGGGCACGACAGCGCACGGAGCAAACGATCGGTCATGCGATCGGGATCCAGGCCAAACGCGGAATGCACTGACGCAATGACGATGTCGAGTTGGGCGAGACAGTCGTCTGCGAGATCCATCGATCCGTCAGGCCGAATGTCGCACTCGATTCCGGCGAGCACCGTGATGCCATCGAGCCGGTCGTTCAACTCCCGGATCGCGCGCGCGTGCTCGAGGGCTGCGTGCTCGTCGAGCCCGTTGGCCATGGCGACGGCCCGGCTGTGATCGGTAATGGCGATGTACTCGAGACCCGATGCCAGCGCGGCCCTGGCCATGGCCTCAGCGTCAGCGCGGCCGTCCGTCCTGGTGGTGTGCATGTGCAGATCTCCACGCAGGTCCTGCAGGGTCACAAGTCGCGGCAGGGTTTGCTGTTCAGCGGCTGAAATCTCGCCTCGATTTTCGCGAAGCTCCGGCGGGATAAACGGCAGCCCCAGCGCTTCATAGATCCCCTCCTCGGTCTCGCCGGCGATCTTGCCGTCATCATCGACCCGAAACAGCCCATACTCGTTCAGCTTGAGGCCGCGCTGGATCGCGCGGTCGCGCAGGGCGATGTTATGAGCTTTCGATCCCGTGAAGTACTGCTGGGCCGCGCCCAGACTATCGGCCGGCACGAGCCTGAGATCGGCCTGAAACCCGTCCCAGAGCAGGACGCTCGATTTCGTGTCACCGCGAGCGAGCACGCGCTGCACCAGGCGATAGCCGGTGAAGGCATCCATGAGTGACGGCGGTCCGCCAGCCGCGAGAATATCCAGGTCTCCGCACGTCTCACATCCCCGTCGCAGGCTGCCGACGATTGAGACGTCCGCGTCAGGCGCATGCGATCGCAAGTCCGCGACGAGCGCCGCAGCGGTGTCGTACGCCTCGGGCATCAGCCGGCGCCCGGTGAAGCGCTGCCGATCTTCGAGCGCCTTGAGAATCAACGCCTCCTTCTTGGCGCCCATGCCTTTCAGTTCCCGGATGCGACCGTCACGTGCGGCGCGTTCCAGATCGTCCAGTGACTTGATATCGAGGCTTCGATAAAGCAGGGCGACAGTCTTTGGTCCGACTCCCTGCAGTCGAAGCAGGTCGAGCACGGTTGGCGGGAATTCCTGCAGAAGCTGCTGATGGTACTGGCATGTGCCCGTGTCGACCAGCTCGCCAATCTTCCCGGCGAGATCCTTGCCGATGCCAGGCAAGTGGTGGCGCTCAGCGGCAGACAATGCCGCAACCGGTTCGCCGAGATGTGCAACGGTCTCGGCGGCGTTGCGGTACGCGCGGATCTTGAAAGGGTTCTCGCTCTTGATCTCGAGTAAATCGCCGATTTCGGAGAGTACGCGGGCGACCGCGAGATTGTCCACGTCAGCTACGAAGCGGGCGGTGCGGACGCCTCGATATACACGCGCCTCATTATAGGTCAGCGTTTACTGAGGCTGCGCAGTCGGGACTCCTCTGCGCACAAGAATCCTCGGCCTCAATTTATAATTGCCCGGATGTCCATGAAAGATATTCGACGGCATATTGGACAGCTCGCGATAACGGGTTTCGCCGGGCGTTCGATTCCACAGGACCTGCGGCTGCTCGCGCGCGAGTTCGATCTGGGCGGCATAGTCTTCTTCGGACGAAACGTCGAAGCACCCGAACAGGTGGCGGAGATGTCGCACGACGCGCAGGCGCTCGCATCCGAGTTGCCGCTCTGGGTGAGCGTCGATCAGGAAGGCGGCCGCGTGGCGAGGCTGAAAAGCCCGTTTACGGTGTGGCCACCGATGTTGACTCTTGGTCGAAGCGGCGACCAACGTCTCGCGGAGCGCTTTGCCTGGGCGCTCGCGGCGGAACTGCGCGCCGTAGGCATCTCGCTCGATTTCACGCCGGTGCTCGACATCCTCACCAACCCGGCCAATCCCGTCATTGGCGATCGAGCGCTCGCCGAGCAAGCTGAAGACGTCGCGCGCCTTGGTGCCGCGATCATTCGCACGCTGCAAAGTGAGGGAGTCGCGGCGTGCGGCAAGCATTTCCCCGGCCATGGCGACACCAGCGTCGACTCCCATCACGAGCTGCCGGTCGTCGATCATCCACCCGACCGAATCGAGCGTGTCGAACTGGTCCCCTTCCGTGCCGCGGTCGCAGCAAACGTGGCCGGCATCATGACGGCTCATATCCTGATCCCCTCGCTCGACGATGAGAGACCCGCGACGCTGTCCCCGCGCATTATGAAGATGGCGAAAGACGGGCTGAATTTTCAGGGCCTCATCTTTACCGACGACCTGGAGATGAAGGCGATCAGCGGCAAGTATGGGCTTCCGCAAGCGGCAATTGCCGCTCTTGCGGCTGGATGCGACGTGGTTCTGCTCTGCGGTGCCGACCAGGCCGCGCAGGTCGCCGCTCTGGAGGCGATGATTCACGCGGTTGAAGATGGTGTGTTACCGCTGAAGCGTGTCGAGGATGCGCTCGCGCGGCAGCGGAGAGTCAAGGAGCGCTTTCTCGCGTCGCCGCGAACGCTGCCACTCAGTGGCGCCGCGCTGCGTACGCTTCTGGGGCGTGACGAGCATCAGGCGATCGCGGCCGAAATGGCGAGGTTCGCATAGCGCATGCGCAAGCCCCACGCCCTCAAGCCTGGCGATCGCATCGCCGTTGTTGCGCCCGCGAGCGCGTTTGCGCGGGTCGAGTTCGATGCCGGCGTGGCTGAACTCCGCGCCCTCGGCTTCGAGCCGATCTACGAGGAGAGTGTTTTCGAACGTCGCGCGTACGCGGCCGGCTCGGCGACGACGCGCGCCGCGGCGTTCGCCAGAGCCTGGCGTGATCCCAGCATTGCCGCCCTGATTGCGGTCCGCGGTGGCTACGGCAGCGTGCATCTGCTGCCGCTGCTGGGCGAGTCGCTGTTGCTCGGCGAGCCGAAAGCCTTCATCGGCTACAGCGACAACACGTCTTTACTGTCGTGGCTCACGCTGATCGGCGGCATCGTCTCGTTTCACGGGCCGATGCTCGAAGGGCGTCTTGCCCGTGGCGAGAGCGGATACGATCGCGCAACGTTTATCCGCTGCTTGTGCCGGTCGGAACCTGCTGACGAAATCTCGCATCCACAGGTTGAAGTTCTGCACTCCGGCGAAGCCGCCGGCCTCCTGATCGGCGGTACGCTGACACAGCTGTGCGCGTCGCTCGGCACGCCGTACGCGTTCGACCCGCCGGCAGGGTGCGTCCTGTTTCTCGACGAAGTGGCCGAGCGTCCGTATCGTCTGGATCGCATGCTGACGCAACTGTATCTGAGTGGCATCCTCTCTCGAGCCTCGGCCCTTGTCTTTGGCGAACTGCCTCGCTGCGACGAACCGGGCGGCTCGCCCACCGCGCGCGAAGTCGTCGAGGAACTGACCCGAGGGTTTCGGGGTCCAATTCTGTACGGTTTGCCCTCCGGTCACACTGCCGGGCCAACATTGACGCTTCCGTTCGGGGTCCGTGCGCGTGTGCTGACAACCCCGCGGCCGTCGCTCATCATCGAGGAGGCAGCGGTTTCCGCGTGAGCACGAAACGAGTTCATTTGATTGGCGTGTGTGGCACGGCGATGGCGACGCTTGCTGCTCTCTTGAAAAGTCGCGGCTATGACGTGCGCGGGTCCGACCAGAACATGTATCCGCCGATGAGTGATTTTCTCGTGCAGCAGGGCATCACCACGCTTCAGGGTTACCGCGCGGATCACATCGCCGCCGAACTGGATCTCGTTGTCGTCGGCAATGCAATCTCTCGCGGCAACCCCGAGCTCGAAGAGGTCTTGGATCGCAAGATTCGGTACTGCTCGCTCCCGGAAGCGATCCGCGATCACTTTTTGTGGGCCTCCCGTTCGATCGTGATCGCTGGCACCCATGGAAAGACGACGACAACGTCGCTCGCTGGTTGGCTGTTGACCCACGGCGGCGCTGATCCCAGCGTGTTGATCGGCGGTATCGCAGAAAACTTCGAAAGCAGTTATCGCGTCGGCGGCGGCCGCGATTTCGTGATTGAGGGAGACGAATACGACAGCGCTTTTTTCGACAAGACGGCGAAGTTTCTGAAATACCTGCCCGACATTGTCGTCGTGAACAACATTGAATTCGACCACGCCGACATCTATCCGGATCTCGACGCGATCAGGCTGGCGTTCAGGCGCCTTGTAAACCTCGTGCCGCGACGTGGACTGCTGATCCTCGGCGCAGATAACGCTGACGCGCTCGCGCTGAAGACGAATGCCCGGTGCAAGGTGGAAACGTTTGGTCTCGCGAACGGGTGCGATTGGCAGGCGCACGATCTCCAGGTGACGTCGGCGTCGACGCGATTTGGAGTGCGCCGCGCGGGAACGACTGTCGGCACGTTCGAGGTGCCGCTTCTTGGTGCCTACAACGTGAGAAATGCGCTCGCGGCGCTGGCCGTGGGTGCCGCCGCTGGCTTGAACACCGACACGATGGCCGAGGGGTTGCGCAGATTCAAAGGCGTGCGGCGACGACTGCAGCATCGCGGCACGGCCGACGGCGTGGAGGTGTACGACGACTTCGCGCATCACCCGACGGCGATTGCCGAAACGCTGGAGGGTGTTCGCTCGGCGTATCCGGATCGACGCATCTGGGCGATCTTCGAGCCGCGCTCGGCGACATCCTGCCGGCGTGTATTTCAATCGGATTTTGCCAGCGCGTTGGCGAAAGCGGATCGCGTGGTGTTGCCCGCGGTATTTCGTTCCGCTCTTCCGGAGAATGAACGGCTGTCACCGGAAGCGCTGGCCGGAGATCTCAAGGCGGCCGGTGTGGAGGCTCGCTACATACCTGAGGTTCCCGAGATTGTTCGCACCGTCAGCAAGGAGGCGCGCAGCGGTGATCTCGTCATCGTGATGTCAAACGGCGGCTTCGACGACATTCATCAGAAGCTCCTGACAGCGCTGGAGGCGCGTGCGAACTGAGTGAAAATGGGCCAGCTTCGCATCGTGCCGGCCGGCGACGCCGCGTGGCTTGTTGAGTGGTCGGCGCGAATAGATCCGGCGATCAGTCGAAATGCCGTCGCGTTTGCCGGTGAAGTGCGACATCTTCATCCCGCCGTCCGCGACGTTGTCGTTGGCTACTGCTCCGTGACCGTGTACTTTGATCCTCTCCGAGTAGATGACGAGGATTTCGAATCCCGACTTCGTGATCTGGCGGCAAGACCGCGCGACGTCGGCGAGACGGACGGTGCGGAAGTCGACGTCGACGTCTGCTATGGCGGTGAATTCGGCCCCGACCTCCCTGACGTCGCTGCACGTGTGGGGATGAGTGAATCGGAGGTCATTGCCCTCCACGCCGACCGCACGTACCGCGTCTATGTTGTCGGGTTCATTCCGGGGTTCCCCTATATGGCCAGCGTTGACGAGCGGCTGGCGCTACCGCGGCGCGACAGCCCACGAGTACGCGTTCCCGCGGGTTCGGTGGCCATTGCGGCTGGCCAGACGGGAATTTATCCGCGCGAGACACCCGGCGGCTGGCATTTGATTGGGCGAACGCGCGCGAAGCCGTACGACCGCGCCCGCGACAATCCGTTTCTCTTCAAGCCCGGCGATCGCGTGCGGTTCCATCCCATCGATCGCGCGCAGTTCGAAGGAACGTCGTGAATGTCGCTGCTGGTCATCCGTCCAGGGATGTTGACGACGATCCAGGACCTTGGGCGATGGGGAAATCAGCACAGCGGAGTGCCGGTCGCAGGTCCGATGGATTCGTATTCACATCGCCTGGCCAATCAAGTGCTCGGCAACGATATTGGTGCGGCTGCCCTGGAGATCACGTTGATTGGTCCTGAACTCGAGGCGACCGAACCGGTGACTTGCGTCGTTGCGGGTGCGCGATTCGAGACGGTCGTCAGTGGCAACCCTGTCGACATCGAGCGACCGTTTGTCATTCCCGCCCGACAGCGATTGAGATTCGGCGCTCGGTTGAGCGGTGCGCGCGCGACGGTCGCCGTTCTCGGCGGTTTGGATGTCCCCGACGACTTCGGGAGCCGATCGACGAGCCTGGTGAGCGGCATCGGGCCATTCAGCGGCCGGCCCTTGCAGGCCGGCGATATGCTGGCGGTTGGTCCTCAACCGAGAGCCACGGTTCCGTCATACGGCCGGCCCCTGAGGATGCCGGACGGCGGTGCCGTCCTTCGTGTCATTCGAGGCCCGCACGACGCGTGCTTTGTTCCCGCGGCGCTCGAACGGCTGTTCAGCAGGCGCTTCACGATCACCCCGCAATCGAATCGGATGGGGTATCGCCTCGACGGTCCGGCGCTTCTGCATTCCGGGACGGCAGACATTCTGTCCGACGCGACGCCGATGGGCTCAGTTCAGGTGCCTGCGTCGGGCCAGCCAATTCTGCTGATGGCCGATCGCCAGACAACCGGGGGTTATCCGAAAATCGGCACGGTCATCACTGCGGACTTGCCGATAGCCGGACAGCTGGCGCCCGGCGATTGGATCGAGTTCCGGGAATGCACGCGCGCGGAAGCAATTGCGGCCCTCAGAGAACGGGAGGCTGCGTTGCTGGGAACCGACGTGTGATCGACACTCACGCGCGTCTCACCGCTGCATGCGGGGCCGACCGCGTTCGCCGAAACGCGCCGCTGGCACCGCTGACCACCTTCAAGGTGGGCGGACCGGCCGACTGGCTCGTGGATGTCCACCATGGTGCCGATCTGGAGAAAACCATCGCCATCGCGCGCGATGCTCGCATTCCGATTACCGTTCTTGGTGGTGGTTCGAACGTGCTCGTATCCGATCGCGGTGTGCGTGGCATTGTGGTTCGAGTTCATGGTGGCGACGTCCGCCAAATCGATGCATCCACTATCAGGGCCGATGCTGGCGTCACGATCAACGGCCTGGTGCGCTGGACGGTGAACCGTGGGTTGGCCGGCCTTGAAGCGTGGGCGGGTACGCCCGGCACTGCGGGCGGCGCGGTGTATGGGAACGCGCACTTCAAGGGGCGTTTGATCAGTGAATGCATTGTTGCGGTGCGGCTCGCAACACTGGATGGAATCCTGCAGGACGTTCCACGAGCAGAAATGGAATTCGCCTACGACTACAGTCGATTGCATCGCACGCACGAGGTGGTGGTTTCCGTGGATTTCAGCGTGGCAGCGGGCGAGCCATCCGCACTGCGTGCGGTTGCGCGCGAATCGCTCGCCTTCAGAAAACGCACGCAGCCGCTCGAATCTGCCAGCGCCGGATGCATCTTTCAGAATCCCGACCCGAGCCGCGACCGCGTGCCCGACGGGATTCCGCTGTCCGCGGGTGCCCTCGTCGATCGTGCCGGCCTCAAGGGCGCGCGCGAGGGATCGGCGCGCGTCTCGACCACTCACGCAAACTTCATCGTCAATGAGGGGGGCGCCACCGCCCGCGATATCCGCGCGCTGATCGACCGCTGCAAAGCCGAGGTGCAAGCGCAGTTCGGCGTCGCCCTTCGCGAAGAGATTGTCTGTCTGGGTGAAGGGGACTAATGGCGAAGCTCAAGATTCGCGGCGGCAAGCGTCTCTCTGGCCGCATCGTCGTGGAAGGCAACAAGAATGCGGCACTGCCACTGATTGCCGCGTGCCTGCTGACGGATCAGGAATGCATGTTGACGAACGTTCCGCGAATTCGTGACGTCGACGTCTTGCTGGAGCTGTTGCAGGGGCTTGGCGCGAACGTAAATGGCGCTGGAACCAGCACATTGCGAATTCAATGTGAGACGCTCACCGGCAACCGGCCGGATCCAGTGCTCGTCGGAAAGCTGCGCGGATCGGTATTACTTCTCGGCCCTTTGCTGGCACGTTATGGATCGGCGAGGCTCGCACAGCCGGGCGGAGATTTCCCGACGCGACGAACAATCGCCACCCACGTGCAAGCGCTCGTGGAACTTGGCGCCGTTCAGGTGGACGAACCTGGGCACTCGCTTGATGCGCCGAATGGATTATCCGGTGCGTCGTTTTACCTCGATGAGGCATCGGTGACGGGGACCGAGACGGCGTTGCTTGCCGCCGCTGGGGCGAAAGGTCGAACGGAGATCCGGCACGCCGCGATGGAGCCGCATGTCGTCGAACTGTGCAGGTTTCTGCGCGCGATGGGAACATCCATCGAAGGGGAAGGAACCTCCACCATCTCCGTTGAAGCGCCGGCGCGATTTCGTGGCGCTGAACACCGGCTCGATGGCGACTACATCGAAGCGGGGAGTTGGGGAGTGACGGCGGCCATTACCGGGGGCGATATCGAAGTGCTCGGCGCCCGCACGGCGGACCTCGAGGTTGTCATGTCACCCCTCGTGCGAATGGGTCTGCGGTGTCAGTACAACGATGACCGGCTGCTCGTTGAGCCGTCGTCGCTGACCGCGTGCGGGCGGGTCACGACCGGCCTGTGGCCGGGCTTTCCAAGCGACATGGTGAGTCTGGTAACTGTTCTCGCCACCCAGGCTGAGGGACGTACGCTCGTGCACGACTGGTTGTATGAACTCCGACTGTTCGCGCTCGAGCAGTTGAGCGCCATGCGCGCCGATCTGTTCCTCTGCGATCCTCATCGAATCATCGTCAGTGGCTCGACGAAGTTGCGTGGCCGCTTGCTGGATGCGCGAGATTTGCGTTCAGGAATGGCGCTGATCGCCGCCGGTCTGGCTGCCGACGGCGAAAGCACGGTGACGCCGCTCGAGACCGTCGAGCGCGGATACGCGTCGCTGGTCGATCGGCTTCGTTCGTTAGGAGCGCAGGTGGAACGGCACGACTAGCTACCACCGCCACCGGGTTTCTTCGGCGGCGTGGTAACTCCCGGCACCGGCGAAACCGTCCCGGGCAATCCGAACAGCGGCTGTGGATACGGAAGCGTCGGTTGAGCCGTTGGTGAAGGAGCGAGCGGCTCGTCGCGGTCGCGTGGTGGCAGCTGGATGGTTGGCAATTCCGCGGTACCGCTGCTGCCGGAATCCCGACTCAGCCTGAATGGGCGGAGGTCGTTCTCGGTCAGGTCGAGCACACGGACTATGTGCGGCGTGAGAGTGAGCACGATATCGGTCTGCAATGCCTCTTTGTGATGCACGGCGAATAGACGGCCGATCAGTGGGAGATCGCTCAAGCCAGGTGTTCCCGACAACTCGGTGCGTTCGTCGTCGCGGATCAGCCCGGCGAGGATATTCGTCTCGCCGTCCTTCAGGCGAATTGTTGTATTGACTTCACGATTGCCGAATGTTGGCAGCCCGGCGAATCCCGTTCCGGTCTGGCTCGTCACCGACACCTTCAACGCCAGAGTCAGTTCGTCGTCGTGATGGGTCCTTGGCGTAATGTCGATGTTCACGCCAATGTTCTGATAGTTGTAAGAGGTGACCGGCTGTTGATTGATACCGCCGGCTGCGATGGGTGCGAAGATCGTCGACGGGACTGGCACCTGTTCACCGAAGCGCGCCTGTGCCGCAAGACCGTCCGAGGTCCGGATGTGCGGATTGGCGAGGACCCGCGTGCTGACATCGGACTTGACCAATCGGTAGTAGAGCGATGGGAATCCTGCGAGCAGAATGTCCGATTGCGTCAGGTTGGTCAGACTTTCGAGTGTCAGATTGGCCGGAAGCTGTACCGACCCGCTGATCCCAGTCGATCCGGCGCTCGCAAACTGCATCCCGTATTCGTTCAGCTTTGAACGATCGACTTCGAGCAGTTCGACGTCGATGACCACCTCGGGTCGCGCCTTATCGATCGCACTGATCAGTTGTGCCGCCGCGGCAATTCGCTCGGGCGTGTCTTTCAACGAGATGGCGTTGGTTGCCGTGATCGGCGAAATCTGACGCACGTCGACGACGACTCGCAGCAGATCGATCACTTCCTTGACGTCCGCGTTGCTCAAATAGAACGTGCGAACGACAGACTCTTCGTACTCGCGCCGTTTTGCGGGAGTGTCGGGCACGATGGTGACCGTGCGTTGTGCGGTGACGCGGTAGAAGGTGTGCGTGCTCGCCGTCAGAGAGGTGAGTGCATCTTCGAGCGAGTTCTTTCGGAGATCCACGGTTATCAGTTGTTCGCGAAACGCCGGGTCGAAGACGACGCTCAGGTTTGCGAAGCGCGCGAGGGCCATGAAGACCATGCGGCTGCTTGCGCTGCTGAAAACCAGTGAGTCGGGAAGTTTGACATCCGTTGGCAGATCGAGTCCGGGCGGCGCCAGCGTGCGCGTGCGCTCGATGAGCGACTGCAGCTCCGTTTTTCCGTCGCGCGAAGCCGCGAGCTTCGCGCGCACCTTCAGCCGTGCGTCGCGAAGGGCTGCCTCGATGTCGCCGGAACCTGGGTTGAGCTCTGAGGCGACCTGCAGCTCGATCAAGGCATCCTCATACCGTTCCGTTGCCGCAAGCCGTCGTCCTCGAAAGAAGTGCTGCTCGGCCGCCCGCAACCGGGCCCGATCGAGCGCGAGCCGCGCGGTCTGGTCGTCCGGCTTGTCCCGTACCGCTTTCGTGTATTCGACGACAGCACGGTCGTAGTCCTGGGCACGCTCGGCGCGCTGTCCGAGGGTATACGACGAGGTGGTCGCACAGGCACCGGCCGCGAGGGCCGACACGAGCCAGACGACAACCGTCCGGAGACGGGACGCTTCAACGCGACGAGGCGCCATTGGTGGTGACTTCGGCTCCACGCGGAATCTTGAATGTGAACGTCTTATCGGACAAACCGGTGTTTTCCTTGAAATTCGAGAACTGGAACGTCGAGCGCCCGCCCTGACTGTCGGCCGCAGTCAGGGATCGGATCTGCAGCGACTGCCGATCGACGACGAGCTGCAGCCAATCGTAGTCCCGTTCGGGGAGTTTCGGCTGAAGCCGCAAGGCGTAGGCGTCCGATCCCCCGCCGTCGACATAGCTCACGGTGAAATCGCGCGTCAGATTCCCCTTTCCGACCAGGAACAGCACGGCGGTTGTTGCCTGGTCCTGTTCGGGGACTGGGCTGATCATGACCTGGTTGTCGGCCGGCACGTGCAGATAGATTCGTCGTCCGTCCGACAGAAAAAGCTTCTGTTCTGGAGACTTGTAATCCCAGCGCATTTTTCCCGGTTTCTTCACCTGCACGATTCCGCGTTCGACCTGCTTCTTTCGCAACAGGCCGCCTTCAGATTCGTGCACAAAGTCTGCGGTGAAATCCCGGACTGCATCGTATTTCTTCTGCAGCGCTGCAGCGACGTCCTCGGCCGGTGGCCGTGTTTGCGGCTGGCCAGTCACTGCGAGGCTGAGACCGACTACCTGAACGAGGAGAGCAAAACGCATGGGAAATTGGAGAATGCTCATCCATGGTAGCACCGTGAGGGACTCGCGGTTACCGGATAGAGCGCGAGGTCCATGGTTCGAGAGTTCGTCGTGTGAAGAATTGCACAAAATGGCTGCGCTAGACTGTTCCTCTTGGAGGGAGGCCTGGATGCCGAAGCTCATCCGCACGATTGCATTAGTCGCCGTAGCGTTGACGGTTCCTCCGGATGCCTTCAGTCAGACGGCTCGCGATACCGGCACCGTGGTGAACGATGCGTGGATCACGACTCAGGTGTACGCCAAGTTCTTCATGGATCCGGACATCAAGGGGCGCAACATCAGCGTCGACACGATGGCCGGTGTCGTGACATTGACCGGAACGGTTCAGAGTGGCGCCGAGCGGAATCAGGCTATCGCCAAGGCGAAAACCACTGAGGGCGTGAAACAGGTCGTCGACAAACTCTCGCTCGCAACTGCCGAGAAGCCGTTGCCTTCGACTCCTCCTGAAAAGGGTTCGGGATCGACCAATGCCGAGCAGGTGAAGGCCCACGCCAAGTCGGTAGCCGATCGTGTCGGCAAGGAAGTATCTGACACGTGGATCACCAGCAAGGTGCAGGCGATGTACTTTCTCGATCGCGACGTCAAGGGCATGAACATCGACGTCACGACCAAGCGCGGCATCGTCACGTTGACTGGCACGGTCGCCACCGAAGCGACACGCCAGAAGGCGATCGCCGACGCACGATCGATCGAAGGCGTGAATCAGGTGATCGACAAGCTCACGATTCAGAATGGGAAGAAGTAGCTAGCGTCGACGCCGTTTGGCGGCAATGAAGGCGCGCACGTCCTTGATCGATCTCGTATTCAGCACGTGCCGTGGTTCGACCCAGCCGCGGCGTGCCGTACCGACGCCCATCGCCATCTGGCGCTGCAGCCACCGCGCCCGGTGACAGTCGCTGTCGATTGTCAACGTAACGCCGGACGCGATCGCTTCGCGCGCGCGTTCTCCTTCGAGATCGAGGTGTGCCGGCGCACCGTCGACCTCGAGCGCCGTCCCTGTTTCCGCCGCGGCAGCGAAGATGGCTTCGTAGTCCATCGGGTATCCCGCGCGTCGGCCGACGAGGCGATTGGCGGGATGTGCGATGACATTGACGAGGGGATGGTGGATTGCCTGCAGGCACCGCTTCGTCAGCGTCTTGCCATCGTGACGCTCGGACTCGTGCAGCGAGGCGAGGACGATATCGAGTGACTCCAGAACGCTGTCGGGAAAGTCGAGACTGCCATCGGCCATGATGTCGACTTCGATGCCGTGCAGGATCGTGATCTGCGGATAGCGTTCGCGCGCGGCCTCGATCTCCGCGCGCTGACGGGCGAGAGCCCGGCGCGACACGGTGCGCGATGACCCGGCGCGTTCCGAATGATCGGTTATGGCGATGTACTCGTACCCGAGCGCGCAACACTCCGCGACCATGGCGTCCAGCGTATCGGCGCCGTCGCTGTAAATCGTGTGCATGTGCAGGTCGCCCCGGATGTGATCGATGGAGACGAGGCTGGGAAGCGTGCCCCTGGCTGCAGCTTCCAGTTCACCACTGGCATGACGGATTTCCGGTGCAATGTAGGGCAGCCCGGCATGCGAATAGAGATCGTCCTCCCGTGCGGCCAGCCTGAGATGGCCGGCGCGTGAGCGCATTGCCTGCAGATGCGCACGTGATCCGGTCGTCGAAAAAAGGATCGTGCCGAACTCGTCGATGGCTGAGACACGAATGTCGACTTCGCAGCCTTGCGACGTCACCACCACCCGTTTTGGCCCGCGATGAAGCACCGCGTCAATGCCACGAGCCGCGCACAATTGTTGGATCGCGGTCAGTGGATCAACTGAACGGGCAACGAGAATCAATTCCGACACGAGCGACTCGTAGCGCCGGACGTCGCCAGTTGGTGTCAGGGCGTCGAGTGCGGGGGAAGCGGCAGTAATCGCCGTTGAGAGCGAGCCGAGCACATCGCGGGCGCGCCCGAGCGGGATCATCCCCGCGTCACTGGCGATCGCCGGAGCAGCCTGGCGAAGACGCGCATCGAGACTCTCATCGAACGTCTGGAGAATGCGTCCCATTTCGAGCGCGTGCTGAAGGTCGCCGAGAGTAACGATTGCGAGACGTCTGACCAGCAGGGCAGCCTCGTTGGAGTCGATGACGGAGAGGTCCAGAAGCGCTTTGAACAGAGCGGGCAACGTGCCGCGCGTGGCAGTGGTGACCAGGTCCGCCCCGCCGACGGCCAGTTCGCGCATCCGCCGATGGAGCCGCGGCGGAATGCCGGAATCGCCGTGCAGTCGATCGTCGCGCGCGCGCTTGAGGAGGGCGGTCGTCGCGGCGGAATTGAGCGTTGAGGTGAACGCCGCGGCCTGACGCAAGTCGGCGGCATCGGATGTTTCGCCGCGTATCTCTGCAAGGTCCGCCAGTGTGTCGAGGGCCTGGGAGATTGGAGAACGTCCGGTCACCGTTCCGGCGCCTGACGGTGGCGCATGTGGATGCGCGGAACTGCCATCTCGAATATTGTCGTCAGCCGATCGGCGAAGTGTCAACTCGCGACGCTGGTCGCGATGCGTACAGGCACGAGCGGGACGTGTGTGCCCTGGCGGGCGGAGTCCAGGTCCCAGCCGGCCGTTCTACGCCCTGGTCGAATGCGAGTGCGCGTGACCCGGGTTCGCATGTACGATCCATCCCTGCGAACGCCGGCCGCACACGATGCAGCGCAGAAACATCGCACCGCTATCGCATGAGACGGTGTAGTCGTGCCCGGTCACGTAGCAATAGATCCAGCTCCACATAAGTCACCTTTCAGAACACTATGGCCGCCGAGTGGCAAGGGCAGTGCCATGTGCACGGGCTCTTGACCTACATGAAAACGTGCGCAGAACGAAAGCCGTTGATTTGTGCGAGGATTTTCTTGCGCGATCGCGGCCTCGAAGTTGCACGCGGAATTACGCTTTCGAAAGCAGCTTTCACAACCGAAGGTTGGCATTCGCCCGGCGACCGAAAGCACCGAGCGAGCAGCGAAGCTGCGAAGCTACTTTGTAAAATCCACGAATGCGATGGCGGGCGCCGTCGCTCTCACCGTGACCGTGACCTGGCGGTCGGGGAACGTGGGATTCTTGAAGACAACCTCGTGCGTGCCGAGCGGAACACGCAGGGCAGCGAGGGGTGTTTCCCCCACCTTTTTGCCGTTCATCCAAACTTCTGCCCACGGCGTCGCATTCGCATTCAGTTCCCCGGTTGCGGGAATGGTGACCGACGACTCTTCACCGGGTTCGACGTCGACCGCCTGCGTTGTTTTGTAACCCATGTCGCGGTTGCTGAACGTCAGCGTGTGGCGGCCCGGCGAAAGCATCAGGCGGCCCTGCTCGGTTGTCCCGATCGATTTGCCGTTCTCCGCGATGTCGAGCGTCACCGGTGAGAACACGGCGAGCCACCCCGAATAGATCGGCACTTCGAGCGATAACCCCTTGCCAGGTTCAACGCGGATTGGTTTCTTCACAGTGCCGCTGGAGGTGACAAACGTCAGCGTGTGCTTCCCGGCGGGCACACTCTGCAGCGTCACCGGAGAGTCGCCCACCGGTTTCCCATCCAGAAACACGTGCGCTCCGGCGGGCTGCGTTGTGATCGCGACGGTGCCCGGTTTGCCAGTGCCAGCCTCCACCTTTTCCGAGGCCGCGGGTTCCTTGGTGGGGGCGGGTTCTGCAGCTTCGGTCGGTTCCTTGTGGGTGGCCAGGAAGTAACGTCCCACACCGATCACCGCAATGATGCCGATCACTGCTGCGGCGGCCATGTGAAATGGGAATTTGCTCGGTGCTTCCGATTCCTGCCGTTCAAACGACGGCATGCCGAGACTCGGCGCCTCGCGCCGCTCCATTCGTGAAGCCGGTGGATTGAATGTCGAGGAAGAATCCGACTTCAATCGCAGTGGCGCATTCGCCGGCGCATCTGACTTCAATCGCAGTGGCGCCGCTGGCGGTGGCGCAGGCGGCTGGAATGCGACCGGTGTCGGCGCAGGCGCGGGCTGACGGAATTGACCCGGCGGCGGATTGAACGTCGGCATCGGAATGGCCACCGGCGGGGCCGGAGGCGGCGGTTCTGGCTTTGGCGCCGGTGGCGGCGCAGCGTTCGATCGCAGCTTGTCGCGTCGCCCCTTCGATCCACGCTTCTTGCGCTTTGACTGTTCCTTCGACGCCTGCGGTGGAGCTGGTGCTGGCGCCGGAGTAGCTGGCGGCGCGGGCGGTGGTGTAGGTGCGGGAGTGGGCACCGGTGTCACAGCTTCCAGCTGCACAGGAGGCGCCGCCGCAACGCGTTCAATCGCGGTAACCGGCGCGTCGAGTTTGACCGGTTCCGGCGGTGACGGCGGATCCGGGGCGACCATCTGCGGCACGACGATCGGTTGTGGTTCGACGATGACCGGTGTTCGGATCGCCTCGGGCTCCACGGGACGAGATGGTTCCGGGCGAGATGGTTCAGGAAGAACCACACGCTCGAGGATAACTGGTGCGAGCGCGGCAGGCGGCGGCTCGATCGCGACTGGTAATACGGGTTCGAACGACGGAGAAAACTCGGATGTCGAAATGTGATCCGACACGTCGGTCTCCGCCGCGGCCGCGGGTGGATCTTCGAACGCATCCGCACCGACCGATGCGTCGAATTCATCGAAGGATACAGAGGATTCGAGCGCAGGTTCGATGGCGCTGTGCGAATCCGCGAGACCATAGTCTTCCTGAGGGCTCGAGAAATCGGGAATCATCGCGGCAGTCAGTTCATCGACCGCCGCGTCTATGCCTAGAAGCTCCGACTCGTGGGACTCACGTTCTGCCTGCTCGCGTTCTTCCGCGAGCACACGGTTCATGTCGTCGACAAACGCGTTCAATGCCGTTCGACAGCGGCTGACACCAATCTCACGGGCGAGATGGCGAACCTCGGCGGCTGCCTCGGCCGCGTTGGCGTGCGCCGTGCGACTGGCGAGAGGCAGCGTTCGTTCCAGATAGGCTTGGAGTCCGGATCCGAAGTCGCTGCTGCCGCGAATCTGTGCGATCTCGATCACTTCACTGACGAGCGTGCCGAGGGCATCGGGATATTCGTTTTCCCGAAGTGGTCTACCGAGCACGATCATCATCGCCATCAGCGATGCCTGCGAGACATCCGCGGGGATGTCCAGCTTCACCAGTCCCGCCGCGGTCGGCACGGCCACTCCAAGTTCAGACCACAACCGTCGTCTGTTGAACTGCAGGCGCTGGATTGTCGGGCCATACAGCCAATCGAGCACGACGACCTGACTGGTGGGCGTGAGGACGACGCGGCCAGGCGCGAGGGTGCCGTGGGCATGGCCCCCGTGTTCATGCAGCGAGCCGAGCGCAGGAAGGATTTCCAGCAGGAACCCGAGCGCCGCATCGACGCTCGGGCATGTCGCTTCGTCCGCAGGAAGGCCGGTCGCCGCTTCCAACAGCTCTGACAGGCGAGTGCCTGCGACGAACTGTGAAATTATGGTCAGGCCGCTGCGCGCATCCCGCTCGATCCCTTTGACTTTCGCGAACCGATCGTCCTCGAACGAGGTCGTGAATGCGACGCGCTCACGAAGGAAAGCTTCGAAGGCCCCAAGCTCCGGCCGCAGATGCAACCGTTCGAGCATCGCTCCGGATTCGCGATCGATTTCGAGCGAGCGGCGACCGAGACCGTCTTCGTATCCCGAGGCGGACAACGAGGCAGCATTGACGGTCGTGGGCTCTGACATTTTCGGAACAGATCACCGCGTGCAACCTCCGCTCCACAGCAATGTGTGCGCCGGCCGGCTCGAATCGGGCAGCAAACAGCACACGTTCGATGTCGCCGAACGACGACTTCTGTCGATGTGCACGAAAACGTAACGCCTGATTGCACTCCTGTAATCGCGCGCGGCGTGGTAACATTAGGGGTTCGCGTTCACTCGGTTCTGGTGGCCATGCGAGTGCCCGCGAAGTCACCTTTACAGAGTGGGGGCGCGTAGCTCAGCTGGGAGAGCGCTGCGTTCGCAATGCAGAGGCCGAGAGTTCGATCCTCTCCGCGTCCACTTACAAAACCTCCAGATACTTCAACGCGCCGCCCGTGTTGAACACCACGACCGAGTCCTTCGGTTTGATGCGTCCGTCCTTGATCAACACTTTGACCGCGTGAAGCGCTGCGCCACCTTCGGGCGCGGCACTGATCCCTTCGCGACTTCCGAGCGCGCGCATGCCGGAAACCATGTCCGTGTCGGAAACGGCGAGTGCGGTGCCGCCGCTTTCCCGCACGGCACGCAGCACGAGAAAATCTCCCACGGCTTTCGGCACTCGCAGACCGTCCGCGATCGTTTTCGCGTTCAACCACATTTCGGACCGCTCAGCGCCTTGCTCGAATGCGCGAACGATGGGCGCGCAAGTGTCTGCCTGAACCGACACCATTCTTGGGCGAGACCCCGGCGTCTTCCAACCCAGTCGTTCCATCTCGTCAAACGCCTTCCACATGCCAACCATGCCGGTGCCGCCGCCGGTCGGATAAATGATCCAGTCGGGAAAGTTCCATCCGAGCTGTTCGCCAAGCTCGTAGGCCATCGTCTTCTTTCCCTCGATCCGGTACGGTTCCTTCAGCGTCGAGACGTCGTACCACCCAAGCGGCTTTCCACGCTCCGCGGCGATCCGGCCTGCGTCGGTGATCAAGCCGTCGACCAGGTTCACTTCCGCGCCGTACAACTCGCATTCCTGGATGAACGGTCGCTTGACGTCACGCGGCATGAAGACTTTTGCTTCGAGGCCCGCGGCGGCGGCATACGCGGCCATCGCATTGGCGGCGTTCCCGGCAGAGGGCACCGAGAGAGTCTTCGCTCCCAGGTATTTCGCGCGCGTAACCGCCGCCGAAAGTCCGCGCGCTTTGAATGAATTGGTGGGGTTGAGCGATTCGTCTTTCACGAACAATCGCTCGACGCCGAGGTCAGCGCCAAGACGGGACGCATGTATGAGCGGCGTCCATCCTTCGCCGAGTGTGAGCGGTTGCTCATCGTCGAAGAGCGGCAGCAACTCGCGGTAGCGCCACATATTCGCCGGGCGACCTGCGAGCGTGTCGCGCGTCCAGGCACGCGCGGCGTCGAGATCGTAACCAACGAGCAGCGGCGCGCCGCACTGGCAGAGATGGTGCTCGCGTCTGGGATCGAGCGCCGGCGCGCCGCAGGGAACGCTACACTCGAGATGAGAGAAGTACGACACTTACCGATTCAACAGTTCTGCGTCTTTCTTTTTCTGCAGATCATCGATCATCGCGACGTGATGATCGGTCATTTTCTGCACCTCGTCCAACCCTCGCCGTTCATCGTCTTCGGAGATGCTGTGATCTTTGAGCAGCTTTTTCAGCCGATCGTTCGCGTCGCGGCGGACCTGACGAACCCCGTTGCGGCCATCTTCGGCATGCTTGTGCACGAGTTTTGAGAGTTCCTTCCGGCGTTCGTCGGTCAACGTTGGAATCGGGATGCGGACGACCTTCCCGTCGTTGGTGGGATTCAACCCGAGGTTTGACGAACGGATCGCTTTCTCCACGGCGCCCATGAGTGACGGATCGAACGGTTGCGCCACGATGAGCGTCGGCTCCGGGATGGAGAGGGAAGCCACCTGATTCAACGGCATTGACGAACCGTATGCCTCGACGTGAACACTGTCGAGAATGGTCACCGACGCGCGCCCCGTGCGGACGCCGCCAAGCTCTCGCTTCACATGTTCGATCTGCGCGTCCATGCGCTTCTTGGCTTCTGCGAAAAGGCCTTTCAGATCCTTCACGTCCATAACAGTCCTCTATGCCGTCACGGTGGTCCCAACAGGTTCGCCGGCAATGACGCGGCGAAGATTACCAGCGGTTCGAAGGTTGAACACGACAATCGGCATCTTGTTATCCATGCAGAGCGAGATCGCCGTCGCATCCATGACTTTCAGCCCGCGCTCGAGCACCTTTAGATACGAGATCTCCGAGAACTTGGTGGCGTTCGGGTCGAGCATCGGATCGGCCGTGTAGATGCCGTCGACTTTCGTCCCTTTCAGGATGACGTCCGCTCTCATCTCCATCGCGCGGAGAGCCGCCGCCGTGTCGGTCGTAAAGTAGGGGTTGCCGGTGCCGGCGGCGAACACGACGACGCGTCCCTTTTCCATGTGGCGGACGGCGCGGCGGCGGATGAAGGGTTCGGCGACAGCTCGCATCTCGATCGCGGTTGCCACGCGCGTGTTGACGCCGGCATGCTCGAGCGCGTCCTGCAGCGCCAGCGCATTGATCACCGTGGCGAGCATGCCCATGTAGTCGGCGGTCGCGCGATCCATGCCGCGGGCGCTTGCCGCCAGCCCGCGAAAGAGATTCCCTCCGCCAATCACGATGCCGGTCTGTACCCCAAGCTGCTGGATCTCGTAAATGTCCTTGGCAATCTGGGTTGTGACGGCCGGATCGATCCCGAACTGCTGTTCGCCCATCAGGGCCTCGCCGGAGAGCTTCAGCAGGACACGGCGGTAGGCGGGAGACATATTCCGCCGATTATAGCAATGGGACCAGAGTGCTTCCTGCCCGTTTTTGTTTTGCGTTTTTGGTTTTGCGTCTTCGGTTTGCAGTTTCGGGCTGGCGACGACCCGAAAACCCAGAACGAAAAACCCGGAACGAGAAACCTAAAACGGACAAGTTATGCACTTTCCCCGAGCTTGAATCGGACGAATCGAGCGATCGAGATGTTCTCGCCGAGCTTCGCGATTGCCGCTTGCACGACCTGACCAATCGTCATCTTCGGATCGCGAATCGACGGTTGATCGAGAAGGCAGACCTGCTCGAAGAAGCTATTCAGCTTGCCTTCGACGATCTTGTCGATGACCGCAGCCGGCTTGTTCTGGCCTTCCATCTGCCCCCGGTAGATCCCGCGCTCGCGGTCGAGCACGTTGGCTGGCACCTCTTCCCGACGCACGTACTGCGGACTGGCGGCTGCGATGTGCATCGCGATCTCGCGAGCCAGACCCTGGAAGTCATCCGTCCGCGCGACGAAATCCGATTCGCAGTTCACTTCCACCAGCACGCCGATCTTTCCACCCATGTGGATGTAGCTGCCGATCAGTCCTTCGTTCGTCGACCGGCCGGCTTTTTTTGTCGCCTGCGCCAGTCCTCGCTTGCGAAGAATCGTGGTGGCTTCTTCGAGATCACCCTTGGCCTCCGTGAGGGCAGCCTTGCATTCCATCATTCCCGCGCCGGTGGCATCGCGGAGTTTCTTCACGAGGGCGGCGTTAATCTCTGGCATTTGCTGAGTCTCCGTCATGGCTCAATCTCCGAATGTCACTTTGGGGTTGTCAGTTACCAGGTCGCAGTCTCTTCTTCGTCTGGAGACTGGCGTATTGGAAACTGGGAACTGTACAAAAAAACGCCGGCCCATCGTTCAGGCCGGCGACGTCTCTAGCAAATCTGGTCTTAGACCGACGCCGGTGAAGTCGCCTGTTCGGGACGAACCTGGCGGCTGGCACGGCCGCGTCGCCCACGGTCATCCCCGTCGCCGTCTCCGCCTTCGTCGGCCTGAGCGGACTCGCGAATCGTCCTGCCGGATACGATGGCG
>Ga0207701_10000518_pt1 | contig 40081 bp, 27 predicted proteins | sample KBSSwiSSwithPhiX_FD_184294 | JGI IMG/M metagenome (GOLD analysis project Ga0207701, IMG submission 184294) | Switchgrass rhizosphere bulk soil microbial communities from Kellogg Biological Station, Michigan, USA, with PhiX - S5 (SPAdes) (version 2) | ecosystem: Environmental > Terrestrial >... | reverse complement strand
ATGCCTTGTCCAGCGTGACGAGCGTCAGCTCCCACACGTCGTCGTGGTTCTCGAGGAACGTGTGGATCTGATTTGGTTTGATGTCGCGGGCGAGCCGCACGTGACGATAGACGGCGCCAAGGCCGAACGTCGTCAAATATCGGCGCGGCAAGCCTTCGAGGAACGCGACGAGTTCGTGCTCGCTGATGTCGGCGGGCCGCCCGGCGATGAGCACGGAGAGGCCAGCCGGGTCGCCTTCGAGAAGGTGGTCGGCGTAGCCGAGCGTCAACCGATTGTAGGTGTCGACGTAGACACGCCACAGCAGCTCCTCTTTCCAGGGCGTCAGCGTTTCAGGCGAGACCGCGCCGACGTCGGCGAACGTCAGCAAACAGAGGAGCTTGAGGTGTTCTTCGTTGCCGACGAGCTCGGCAAAGCGCGAGGCGACCTGCGGGTCCTCCGCATCGCGGCGGAACGCGACCTGGGACATCTGCAGATGCTCGCGGATCAGAAATTCGATCGTCGCGCGCTCGTCGTCCGGCAGCTCCAGTCGATCGAGCGCGCTTTGCGTCAGACGGACGCTTTCCTGCGCGTGATCGGCTTCGCGCCATTTGCCGACGTCATGAAAGAGCAGAGCCAGGGTCAGCAGCTCGGGAGCGTGCAGCTCCTGGAGAATCGAGCCGAAGCGCCGGCGGTTGGCAGCGGCCGGGTCGAGCAGCGACTCGACGTTGCGGATCGTCAGCAGGGTGTGCTCGTCGACGGTGTACTTGTGATAGAAGTCGCGGACCACGCGGCAGTGAACTTTGGCGAACTCCGGGAAGATCCGATTCAGCAGCCCGCAGTCGTGCATTTCCGACAGCCGCTCGTACAGGCCCGCCCGCGGTGTAAACAATCGCCGGAGCTGGAGGCGGTCCCCTTCGGTGGCAACGAAATCGTCGGCGCCGCAGCGATGGACGTTCTGCTCGATGCAGCTGAGCGCCGATTCGGCGACCGGACACTGGTGCTCGAGTGCAATCCGGAATGCCTCGACCCACAGCGATGGCTGTTGGCTGGCGCGGTTCGGCTGGGCGAACTGGACGCCATCCTCGGTGATCTCGAACTGTCGCCCGATCCGCCTGACTGCGCTTCCTGTTCGCGGACGCACGGCCCGCTGCGCGGAGGCCAGCGCCCGCGTGACGGCTCGGGCCCGCAGAAAATACTCCCCCATCAACGACTCGACCCGATGATGCGGATGCGCTCCGGAGCAGCCCAGCGTGTCGGCAACTTTCTCCTGAAGATCGTGCGTCAGCAGATTGACGTCCCGGCCGCCAAGCACGTGCAGAACGGAACGAATTCGCAGGAGAAAGTCTTCGGCCCCGGCGATACGGCCGTGGCCCGCGTCACCGGCATCCTTGAAGGCGGCGGGCGCAAGCATGTGCAGATGACGAATCACCGAGATGTCGCGCAGGCCGCCTGGCGCCTGCTTGATGTCCGGTTCGAGTTGATAGAGGGTGTCGTTGAACCGCGCGTGACGTTCGGAAACGAGCGTGAGCAGCGGGTCGAGGGACGCACGCGCATGCGATCCCGCGGCACTCAGCGCGATCCGTCCGTAAAGAGGCAAGCTGCCGGCGAGGTAACGCAGGTCGAGCAGGCTGAGCAGAAACTCGGGGTTGCTCAGATCGGGTTCAGCGAAATCCGCGAACTCGCGCACATGCTGGCCGAGTTCCAGGCGCAAATCCCATAAAGGCTGCAGAACGCCCTTGACGAAGGCCTCTTCACGCTCGTCGATCGTGCCGTCGAAGACGATGAGCAGATCGACGTCCGAATGCAGGCAGAGTGCCCGTCGTCCATATCCGCCGACCGCACATACGGCGACCGGCAGGTCGGTGCAACCGCAGGCCGCCTCGACGACCGCCTGCACGACGCCGTCCATCTGATCGGCATAGCGCCGCGCTGTTTCTGTGCCCGCGCGGCCGCGACCCGCCTCCTTGACGTACGCCGCCCGTGCCGTCGCCAGCTGGGCGGCGGCGCTTTCCTTCAACTGGATTCCATCGGTCTGACCCGCCATCGTCTCGTGTCGTGCATTCTCCTTGAAATGAAGCGGGGGCAATGCTGAATGCTGGTTCAAAGCAGGTCGCGCCAACTTCGACATTCAGCATTCAGCATTCAGTATTCTATTAGTAGGTGAAGGTCATCCCGATCAGGAACACGGGCTTGAAACCATCCCCGCTGTTCAACGCTTTCATGTTGTCGCCGAGCCACATCAGATCGACGCCGCCGTGTCCCTCGAGCGCTCCGCCCTTCCCGGATACGAGCGGCACGCTGAGCTGTCCGCCAAGATCGAAATACCCGAACGTGTTGTCGCCAGTGGGCCCTTCATAATAGTGGTTGACGCTCAGCCCTGTTTTCACCGGGATATAGAGCGTGGCTTTCGGCGCCAGCTTCACCGCCGGCTTGATTCCCATCTCGAGATACGTGCCCTTGTTCTCCCCGGCATCCGCTTCGCCGTCGCCAAGCTCGAACGCAAGGATGATCTTCGGTGAGAGCGGGAATTTACTTTTGCTGTCATCAACCGCGAGCGTGCCCGCGAGCTCCTGAACCGTCGAGAAGCGATCGGCGGGGCTCGTGTAGGACGTATAAAGAAGGCCCGGCTTGAGCTTGCCAGCGGTGAACGTGACCGACGCGAAATAATCGCGTTCGTACCAGTTGCCCACGTCCGCGGTGGAGTGGATGCTGTTCCAGGTTCCAAAGTCCGCCGTGATGCCGTGCTTCATCGCAAGCGCGACGTCGGCATACGGCTGACCGATCGCGCCGCCGGATTCCTGCAAAATGCCGCGGAACATGTAGGCGGATGCGAAGTCCAACCCCGTCGTCACGGTATAGATCTTGGTCGGCGCAGACGCTTCTGGCGCTGGCGCTGCAGCAGCCGCTGGCGCGACTGAAGCATTGGTTGACTGGGCGATAGCCGGTGCAGAGATCAACGCCATCAGGCAAACACTAGCCAGGATCTGAATGTTCTTCATGTGGCTCCTTCAGGTCGATTGCTGAATGCTGATTGTCGATTGCTGATTGACCCGGCAACCACAAACCAGCTCGGTATCGGTCTCGGGTTCCGCGCGTTGCTTCGGTGGCAGCAAGTTGGGCGCCAAGGCAGGACTCGCGCGTCGATCGCAACAATCGACTGATTCAGGCCGAAAAACTGCGCATTCTCCCACGCCCCCGCTGCGACGGCGATCGCCGGAAACCAACAAAACGCGCGAGCAACAGGAGCTGAGCGACTTTTGTGTAGCTTTAAGGGAACTGACCTCAGCCGTCGAAGCCGACTGATTGCGGGCAAGAATGTCGCGCGTAGAGGAAAGAGGGATCGAGAAATCTAAGAATTTTGGCGGCGACTCGTCAGCCTGAAGATCTTTGTGTCAGATCCGACAAGTTTGACGGGATGGAACGATTCCTACAAACTTGTCGGAAGCACTGAACAACAGGCGGCTAGGCGACCGCTGCCGGCAGGCTGGACCGCCCCATGAGAAACGCATCCACTCCGCGGGCGGCGCTGCGACCATCGGCGATTGCCCACACGATGAGCGACTGGCCGCGCTGCATGTCGCCGGCGGTGAAGACACCGCGCTCGCTGGTCATCCAGGTGTCGTCGCGCCAGACGTTACCTCGTTCCGTCATTCTGACGCCGAGATCGGAGAGCAGGCTCCCTTTTTCCGGTCCCACGAATCCCATCGCCAGTAGCACGAGATCGGCTTTCACCTCGAAGCGGCTCTCGGGAACCGGTTCGAATCGCATGCGGGTTCCCTCCCGCACCATCTCGATGCGAACCGCCTGCAGCGCGGTGACGCGGCCCTCGGCGCTGCCGGTGAACCGTTCCGTCGACACCGAATACAGGCGTTCGCCGCCCTCTTCGTGGGCCGACGACGTCCGGAAGATGGTCGGCCAGAGCGGCCACGGGTTGTCGGACGCCCGGGTCTCCGGCGGCCTGGGCATCAGCTCGAACTGCGAAACGGACGCGGCGCCATGACGATGGACCGTACCGAGGCAATCCGCACCCGTATCTCCGCCGCCGATGATGACGACGTGCTTTCCGGCGGCGCTAATCCGGCTCGCGTCGGGAACGGTATCCCCTTCGCAGAGGCGGTTCTGCTGCGTCAGAAAGTCGACGGCGAAGTGGATCCCCTCGAGATCGCGTCCAGGGATCGGCAGTTCACGTGGCGCCGTCGCGCCGCCACAGAGAACAATTGCATCGAAGTCACGCCGCAGAGCGGAGACAGGAACGTCGACTCCGATGTTGAGGCCCGGGCGGAACACGATCCCTTCCTGCGCCATCAGCGCCAGCCGCCGATCCAGCCAGCGCTTTTCCATCTTGAACTCGGGGATTCCGTATCGCAGCAGGCCCCCGATCCGATCGGCGCGCTCGAAAACGGTCACGAGGTGACCGGCGCGATTCAACTGATCGGCCGCTGCCAGTCCCGCCGGGCCTGAGCCGACGACGGCAACACTTCGGCCGGTGCGCGACGCTGGTGGCTGGGCGCGAATCCAACCCTCCTCGAATGCACGCTCGACGATCGACACCTCGATGCTCTTGATCGAGACCGGATCGTTGTTGATGCCGAGCACGCACGATCCCTCGCATGGTGCCGGACACAGCCGCCCCGTGAACTCCGGGAAGTTGTTCGTGGCGTGAAGACGTTCGATCGCCGTCTGCCAGCGGTTACGGTAGACGAGGTCGTTCCATTCCGGGATCAGGTTCCCGAGCGGGCATCCCTGGTGGCAGAAGGGAATCCCGCAATCCATGCAGCGCGCGCCCTGCTCGCGAACGTCCGAATCGGACTCGGGCAGGTACACCTCGTTCCAATCGCGAACACGCAGGTCGGCGGGACGCGAATGCGGCTTGCTCCGGCGGATTTCGATGAAACCGGTCGGCTTACCCACGGGCCACCGCCACGAGCTCGGTGAACGCGGGTTCACGGTTTTCAGATCGGGCCCGCGCTTCAGCGTTCAAGATTCGTTTGTAATCGCGCGGGATGACCTTGATCAGCCTGGACGCCGTCGAACTCCACGCCGTCAGCAGGTAGGCGGCGCGTCTGCTGCCGGTGAGCTCCGCGTGCCGCGCGATCATCGATCGGACGAACTCGATATCTTCGTCCTCCTCGAGCGACTCCAGCTCCACCATCCCGCGGTTGCACCGTCTCGCAAACAAGCCATCATCGTCCACCACGTAGGCGATACCGCCGCTCATGCCGGCGGCGAAGTTGCGGCCGGTTCGGCCGAGCACCACGACGCGGCCGCCGGTCATGTACTCGCACCCGTGATCGCCGACGCCTTCGACGACCGCGTACGCGCCGCTGTTGCGGACCGCGAATCGCTCGCCGGCAATGCCGCGGACAAACGCTTCGCCGCTCGTCGCCCCATAGAGCGCGACGTTGCCGATGATGATGTTCTTTTCGGCGGCAAAGGTCGATTCCTCGGGCGGATAGACGAACAGCCGTCCACCGGACAAGCCCTTGCCCCAGTAGTCGTTGGCGTCCCCTTCGAGCCGGAGCGTGACACCGCGCGGCACGAACGCACCGAAGCTCTGCCCCGCCGAGCCGGTGAACTGCAGCGTGATCGTGTCGTCGGGCAACCCCGCTCCGCCGTGCCGGCGCGTGATTTCGTACCCGAGCATGGTTCCCGTGGCACGGTTCGCGTTTCGAATCGGGAACGCGAGCGTCACCGGACGCTTGCCCTCGATCGCGGGCCACGCAGCGGCAATGATCTGGCGATCGAGAATCTCTTCGAGACCGTGATTCTGACCTTGCGTCTGGTGCCTGACGGCGTCGGGTGACACCGCCGGCTGGTGGAGCACGTTGGACAAATCGACGCCCGACGCCTTCCAGTGATCGAGCGCGGGCTTCATGTCGAGCCGATCAACGCGGCCGACCATTTCGTCGATCGAGCGGAACCCGAGCTCGGCCATGATCTCGCGGACGTCCTCGGCGAGGAAGCGGAAGAAGTTTTCGACGAACTCCGGTGTGCCCGAGAACTTCTTGCGAAGCTCCGGATCCTGTGTCGCCACACCGACCGGACACGTGTTCAGGTGGCAGACGCGCATCATGATGCAGCCGGAAACAACGAGCGGCGCGGTCGCGAAGCCGAACTCCTCCGCCCCGAGCAACGCCGCGATCACCACATCGCGGCCAGTCTTCATCTGTCCGTCGACTTGAACGATGATGCGGTCGCGCAGGTTGTTGAGCATCAGGACCTGCTGCGTTTCGGCCAGGCCCAGCTCCCAGGGAATGCCGCTGTGCTTGATCGCCGTCAGCGGCGACGCGCCGGTCCCGCCATCGTGCCCGGAAATCAACACGACATCGGCATGGGCTTTCGCGACGCCGGCGGCAATCGTGCCGACGCCAACTTCCGCAACCAGCTTCACGTGCACGCGCGCGACGGGATTCGAGTTCTTGAGATCGAAAATCAGCTGCGCCAGATCTTCAATCGAGTAGATGTCGTGGTGTGGCGGCGGCGACAACAGGGTGACGCCCGGCGTCGAGTGACGGACCTTCGCAATCCAGGGATAGACCTTGTGTCCGGGCAGCTGCCCGCCTTCGCCCGGCTTGGCACCCTGCGCCATCTTGATCTGCAGATCGTCGGCATTGACGAGGTATTCGCTGGTCACGCCGAATCTCGCCGACGCGACCTGCTTGATCGCGCTGCGACGCGAATCACCGTTGGCGTCGGGAACGTACCGCGCCGCATCCTCGCCGCCTTCGCCGGTGTTCGATTTGGCGCCGAGGCGGTTCATGGCAATCGCCAGCGTTTCGTGCGCTTCCTGGCTGATCGATCCGTACGACATCGCACCGGTGGCAAAGCGTTTGACGATCGAGTCAACCGACTCGACCTCTTCGAGCGGAACAGGTGTGCCCGGCTTGAAATCCAGCAGGCCGCGCAGCGTGCCGAGCTTGCGGCTCTGATCGTTCACCAGTTTCGTGTACTCGCGATAGATGCTGTACTGGCCTGAACGCGTGGCGTGCTGAAGCTTGAACACCGTGTCCGGGTTGAAGAGATGGTGTTCGCCGTCGCGTCGCCACTGGTACTCGCCGCCGGTTTCCAAATCGGATGGCGCGCCAGAGCGCGTCGGGAATGCGCGGGCGTGGCGCTGACGCACTTCTTCGGCAATGACGTCGATCCCGACGCCCCCGACACGCGACGCGGTCCACGTGAAATAGCGATCGACGAACGCCTGATCGAGGCCGATCGCCTCGAAGATCTGCGCGCCGCAGTAGCTCTGCAGCGTCGAGATCCCCATCTTCGACATCACCTTGAGGATGCCTTTGTTCAGGCCCTTGATGTAGCGCGAGACCGCGCGCGCATGCGTAATGTCCGGCAGCGCGTTCTGACGGATCATGTCGTCCAGGCTCTCGAACGCAAGGTAGGGGTTGACCGCCCCGGCGCCGTAGCCGATCAGCAGCGCGACGTGGTGGACTTCGCGCGCATCGCCCGACTCGAGAAGCAGCGCACACCGCGTGCGCATGCCTTCGCGCACCAGATGATGGTGCACGCCCGCCGTCGCGAGCAGGCTTGGAATCGGCGCCAGCTCGCGGCTGACGCCGCGATCCGACAGGATCAGAATGTTGTGGCCGGACCTGACCGCTTCGCTGGCCTGAACGCACAGCTGTTCCAGTGCGTTGGCAAGACCGGCGCCGCCCTCTTCCGGCCGGTAGAGCATCTGCAGCGTGATCGAGCGGAACCCGGCAAGCCGAATGTGCCGCAGCTTCGCCATCTGATCGTTGTCGATCACCGGATCCGGGATGCCGATCTGCCGGCACGACTCCGGCTCCGCTTTCAGCAGGTTGCGCTCAGGCCCGACGGTCGAGGCCATCGACGTGACGAGCTCTTCACGAATCGCATCGAGCGGAGGGTTGGTGACCTGCGCGAACAGTTGTTTGAAGTAGTCGTACAGCAGGCGCGGCCGCTCGGACAGCACGGCGAGCGGCGTATCCGTGCCCATCGATCCAATCGGCTCTTCGGCGCCGGACGCCATCGGCCCGAGCACGATGCGCACATCTTCCTGCGTGTAGCCAAACGCACGCTGCCGGCGCACGACGGTGTCGTGGTCGGGCGGCGGCAGATACGGCGCGGCGGGAACGTCTTCGATCGCGATCAGGTTGTCGCGCAGCCACTCCTCGTACGGGTGGGCAAGCGCAAGCTGCGACTTGATCTCGTCGTCGGCGATGATCCGCCCCTGCGCAGTGTCGACGAGAAAGATGCGCCCGGGATGCAGGCGCCCTTTGACGACGACGTTCTCGGGCGGCACGTCGAGGACGCCGACTTCCGACGCCATGACGACCAGGTCGTCCTTGGTGACCCAGTAGCGCGATGGACGCAGCCCGTTGCGATCGAGCACCGCGCCGATGACCGTGCCGTCGGTGAAGGCAATCGATGCCGGGCCGTCCCACGGCTCCATCAGCGACGAGTGATATTCGTAGAACGCGCGCAGTTCCTCGGTCATCCCCTCGTGGTTTTGCCACGGTTCGGGAATCATCATCAGCACGGCGTGCGGCAGCGATCGGCCCGCCATGACGAGGAACTCGAGGACGTTGTCGAAGATCGCCGTGTCGCTTCCGCCCTCGCGGATGATCGGCACAATCTTCTTCAGATCCTCGCCAAGGACGTCGGACTCGAGCAGCGCTTCGCGCGCCTTCATCCAGTTGATGTTGCCGCGCAGCGTGTTGATTTCGCCGTTGTGGGCGACGTAGCGGTAGGGATGCGCGAGCGGCCACGACGGAAACGTGTTCGTGCTGAAGCGCTGGTGCACCAGTGCGAGCGCCGATTCGACATCCGGATCGGCGAGGTCGGGGAACATCGGCGCGATCTGGTTCGCCGTCAGCATCCCCTTGTAGATGATCGTTTTCGATGAGAGGCTCGGCACGTAGAACGCGCGGGGTTCCGGCAGCGACATCGCATCAACCACATGCTCCATGCGCTTGCGGATGACGTAGAGCTTGCGCTCGAACCGCATGTCGTCCGCGTCAGCGGGCGCCCCATCGAGACCTGGTCCGCGGCCAATGAACAGCTGACGGAACACCGGCTCGACCGCGACGGCGCTCGCGCCGACCGACGAGTCGTCGGTGGGCACGTCCCGCCAGCCGAGCAGGATCTGCCCTTCCTCGGCAATGATCTGTTCGAACCTGGCTTCAATGTCGGCTCGCGCCGCCGGATCTCTCGGAAGAAACACGAATCCGGCACCGTACTGGCGCTCGGGAGGCAACCTGAATCCCAGACGCGCCGATTCGCGCCTGAAAAAGCGATCCGGCATCTGGATGAGAATCCCCGCGCCGTCGCCCGTGTTGGCTTCGCAGCCGCAGGCGCCACGATGCAGCAGGTTGATGAGCACCTTGAGGGCCTGCTCGACGATCGCGTGCGACCGCTGCCCCTTGACGTGCACGACGAACCCGACACCGCACGCATCGTGCTCATGTGACGGGTCGTACAGTCCCTGCGGCGAAGGCAATCCTGGGATTTTCACCCCACGGTTATCCGCCACTCCGCCGCCATCTCAAAACGGAATCTACAGATGCCATCCATGCGTTCTGCTTCTGTCCTCATCATGCGCTCAGTGCATGGGTCGCATGCTGAATCGTTGTCGCGAATTACCGGCTTCCCGGAGCCGACGTCGTGGCGGCAGGTTTCGCCGGCTGTCCCAGATCGTTCCAGTTGATCAGCGCGTTGAACACCATGGTGAACTCGCCGTGATTCTGCCAGCGGTAAATCGGGTTGTTCGCGAAGAGCACGACGCGCCCTTTGCCGGCGCGGCCGCCGGCGACGTCGACGACAAAGGGGCGCTGGCGAATCTCGTCGGCTCCTTTCATCAGCCCGCTCAGGACGGCGGCGTCTCCTCCGACATAGCGCGCGAGCACTCCGCCTTGATCGGCCGCCCCGACGCTCAGCAGCGGGCCGTTCTGATACTTGATCGGCAGGACCTTGTCCGCGTACCCGTAGAACACGGGGTGCTCGGGGTGCAACAGTTCGGCGTTGACGAGGGGGCGCGGTGCGTAGAAGGTCGACGAGGTCGCCGCCGACGCGTCAACCGTGCGGGCGAAGCCCTGCTCGGTTGCGAACCGCACGGCGTTGCCCATCGCGATCAGCGTCCCGCCGGCGTCGAGGAACTTCGCGACGGCGTCAACCCCGTCGCCGCCCATGCCGCCGGTAATGTCGGGGGACTCGCCGTACATTCCAAGAAACTTGTATTTCGCGTCCTTCATGTAGGGCACGGCTCTGGCCGCGGGCGGCTGAAACACCGCCTGACGTGATGCATTTTGGTTCGGCATCAGTAGCACGTCGTACTCGTCACGCAGGTTTCCTCTGCGCAGCCGTTCCTTGTAGATGAGATCGTACGGGATCCCGAGCGCGTCGAAGGTGAAGCGCACCCAGCCGATCTCTTGAGTGTCGTTGCCGGACCAGGACGAGTACATCGCAATGCGCGGCGCATCGGCGTCGTGCATCGCCACCGACGGCAACGCGGTGAGAAATGCAGCGGTCAAGCCGAGCTGGTCGATCGCCTGCCTGACGGCCGACGGATCCGCTGGCGCGGCCATGACCAACGAGCCGGCGGGAAAATCGATGCCTTCGGCACTGAAGGCCTTGTCAGCGACTTTCATCGGCACGTTCCGCAGCCGGTAGCGGAACGTGATCATGTTGTTCGAGCCGAAATGCGCAACCGCGACACCCGCGGTTCCGACCCCACCGATCTTTGCTTTTGCGACCGCCTTCTCAACCGGCGTCGTCTTCGCATCCAGAATCGTCCTATCCTTGATTTCCTTGACGTCCACGAGCATGGCGAGGCCCATCGTCCAGCCGCTGTCGTCATAGGTGCGCAGTTCCGGATCGGGGTAGCTCTGCTTCTCGAGAAGGTTTTTCGCGAGCCGGCCGTACGGCTGGTCGCGTTTGATGACGTACGACCCGGCGGGAAACACCCCGTCCGTCGTTTTGATTTCCGCGACGGCCTGACCGACCTCGATGCGCTGCGCGCGAAGGATGTTGACGAGCGTCGCCGCCCGCGTCATGTCGCGCTGAACCGGAATGACGAACCCGTACGGCGGGTCCTTCTTTCCGGACTCGATCGAGTTCTTGGTCTTTTGGTAGAAGTTCTCGACGATCAGGTTTGGAAACGATGCCGTCAGCTGCAGCGCGCTGAGCACGCCGGTTTCCATGTAGTTCGTGTTGTTGCGGCGAGAGAAATTGGCGACGGCGCCTGGCGGAACCGGAAGGCCGCGATACCATTCTCTTGCCTGCCCGCCGCCTCGGCCGGTCGGCACGCTCGGCCCTCGACCGCGGCCGGCAAACGGCTCGCCGCCTTCCGCAGGCGCCGTCACGTTGTCCGCGCCGCGCCCTGCTCGGCCGCCGTCGGCCGCAGGCGCGGCATCACCACGTCCGCCGCGACCATTCCCGCCTTGTCCTCTTCCCCTCCCGTCACCCTCGGGAGCGCCGCGGCCACCGGCCCCGGCTTCCCGTCCTGACTGCGTCTCGTACATGCGCATCATGCCGTTGTGGTTGTACGAGACGGAGCCGAGGTAGCCCGGCGACCACCCGTCCATGAACGCGTGCGTGTAGACGCCGGGCATTCCCCACTTCGTCATCTGCGCGAGCTCGAAGTTGGAGAACCACGGCAGCTCCGCAAACAGAATCGGATCGAGATTCGGATTCTGAGGCGCGGCGCCGCTGTACGTGTACATCAACGCCTGCGCTTCATGCAGGTCGTGCACGATCGGCGGATGCGCCGTGAAATACCAATCCGCCAGCGCGCGCATCGAAACCTGCGACAGATTGATGTCGCGGTTGTTGTCGTGGAACACGTACTTGCCCCAGTACGGGATGCCGCCACCACCGCCGCCTGCTCCAATTCCCGTGGCAGCAGTCCCGGCTCCCGCAGCCGCGCCTGCACCGCCGCCCGTTCCTCCCTCGGCCGTTGCCGATGGCGCGGGAGACGCCGCGGCGGTGTCGAGGCCGCGGTAAAACCAGTCCACATTCCGATCGCGTCCGTCGGCATCGGCAACCGGCGTGACCGACACAATGACGTTGTCGCGGATCTGCCTGATGAGCGGTGAGGTTTCCGTCGCCAGCCGGTACACCAGTTCCATCAGCATTTCAGATGGCCCGGTCTCACCGCTGTGCAGCCCGCCCATCAGGTGATACTGCGGCTTCGTCGTCGCAATGAGCTGCTTGATGTCGTCCGCGGACAACGAGCGAGGATCTGCAATCTTTGCGAGGTTGTCGCGATTCCTCTGTAGCGCGCGCATGTTCTCGTCCGACGAGACCCATACGACGACGAGCTCACGATCCTCGTCGGACTTGCCGATCGTTTCGACTTTCACGCGAGGGGTGGCCGCGGCGAGCGCGCGGTAGTACTTGAGAATGTCTGCGTAGTAGGTCAAGGTCGCCGGCGCGCCGACGTGATGGCCAAGGATGTCTTTCGGCGACGGAATGCCCTTCACCTTCGGCAGGTGATCGACAAGCGGGCTGAGGTAGTAGGGCTCCGTCGTCCACTGGGCCACGAGCCGGGCGAATTCCTCATCCTGCGGCTGGGACGCGTCGCGCGTCTCGGTCACCATCTGCTGGGCAGGCATCGAGATTGCCGCCGAACACAGAACGACGGCCGCTATCAACCACGATGCACGGCGGCGTTGGACACTCATGGATTGTCTCCTCGCGACACGTAGAGGCGGCGATTGTACCAGACGGTCAGCGGCCCGACCGTGGACCGAATAGGCGCGGCGTATAATTCGAAACAAGGGAATCAACAGCAACTTTCGGGGGTTCTTTCCGGTATGAGAATACTTGCCGCAACGAGCCTGGTCGCCGCGATGGCGCTCGCGTCTCCCGCCTCACGAAGCTTTCCTGATCCCGTAAAGGACAGCCACGTCACTGGATCGGTGCCGCCGGAGACGGCGGTCCTGGCCGGCGGCTGCTTCTGGGGAGTGGAAGCGGTGTTCGAGCAGCTGAAGGGGGTCTCGGACGTCGTGTCCGGTTTCGCCGGCGGAAGCCAGTTCACCGCACACTACACGGTCGTCAGCACCGGCACGACGGGCCACGCCGAGTCGGTGAAGATCACCTACGATCCCGCGACGATCACGTATGGGCAACTCCTGAAAGTGTTCTTCGCGGTGGCTCACGATCCGACGGAGTTGAATCGTCAAGGGCCAGACGAGGGAACGCAATACCGCTCATCGATCTTCTACGGGAACGACGATCAGAAGGCGATTGCGGACGCCTACATTCAGCAGCTCAACAGCGCGCACGTTTTCAAGCGGCCGATTGTCACGACGGTCGTGCCACTGAAAGGGTTTTACGCGGCGGAGGATTATCACCAGAATTTCATCGCGCACAACCCGGACTATCCGTATGTGGTGGTGAACGACCTCCCGAAACTCAGGGCGTTGAAGGCGGAGTTTCCCGAATTGTTGAAGAAGAAATAAGAGTACCGGAGTCCGAGGTGCGTGATCCGGGATCCGATCGGATCCCGGACAACGGATCCCGGAACGATTCAATCCCCGGCGAGATACTTCCCTGTCAGCAGTGCTGCCATCACGAGGACCGCAATCAGCGTCCCACGTTCGCTAAAGAGGACATCGCGCCACGGATGGAGCGGAAGCAAGGGCTTCAGGTCTGACATCGGTGGCCAGCGCGGCAGCCAGGCCCGGACCTGACGTGCGTACTTGTCGTACGCGGTCGTGTACTTGCTGCGGATGAATGAAGCCTCCCAGCGGGCGATAGCACGATACTGGAAGAAGAAGATCAGCCAGGCCACGGGAAGCATCCACAGCAACCGCGACCACAGCGTGAATCCGGTCCAAAGCAGCCAGTTGCCCACATACAAGGGGTTGCGGACAATCGCGTAAGGACCCGCGGTCATCAGCGGGCCGTAGCGGGTCGTACGCGTTCGCGAAATCGTCCCGATGTGCCGCACGGCCCACAGCCGGAGGATCTGCCCGGCACTCACGAGCAGGATACCGCCGGGCACCACCAGCGTGCTGTCAGACTGGCCCTTTCGTACGAACAGAAGAATGAGCGCGAGGGGAACCGGCAGGAACGATCGATAGCGGAACAACCAGGCCCCGGTCGGGGCTTCTGCAGTCATCCGTTCGATAGTACCATTCAGCCATGCGATTCTTCGCGCGCGTGCTCCTCAACGCGCTCGCGATTGCCGCGGCCGCGTGGCTGGTGCCCGGCGTGCAGCTGTCGGGACCCGTCCCCGCCGTCATCGCCGGCGTCCTGCTCGGATTCATCAACGCGCTCGTCAAACCGGTGCTCATCCTCCTCACGCTGCCGTTCACGCTGCTGACGCTCGGTCTCTTCCTCTTCGTGGTCAACGGGATCTGCTTCGCGCTGACCGCCGCACTGGTGCCCGGCTTCGATCTGAGCGGCTTCGTCGCTGCGTTCTTCGGCGCACTCGTGGTCACGCTGGTCAGCTGGGTCGTGAATGCGGTGATCGCCGATAGCGAGAGGCGATGATGTAACCGCCCAGCTCCCGGCTTCCAGCTCCCACCTCCCACCTTTTAGGTTCCAGCGAATGCGCAGAACTCACCAGCCTTCCTCGCCGAACACTACTTATCCGCCGGCTTCTTCGTCCCCGCCGTCGTCCCGTGGACCTTGGCGCTGATCTCCTTGGCGGATTTCTGATGGTCCTCGAGAGTCGGGACCGTCTTGGTCGCCCACGCCTTGAGGTCAGGATCCTTCGCAGACTTTGCCTGTTTTTGAAACTCGGCAACGTCCGCGTTGTGATCCGCGACCATCGACGCCATATAGGCTTTGTCGAATGCCGCGCCCGACAGCTTCTCCAGCCGCGCGTGCTCGGCTTTGTGTTTGGCGTCGAGCTCCGACGGAAGCATCACGCCCTTCGATGATGCCCAGCTCTTGAGCTCCTCGTTGGCCTTGCCATGGTCATCAACCATTCGCTGGCCGAATTGCTTCACGTCAGCATCAGCGGCTTTACTGGTGGCAAGCTGGCCCAGGTCCACCTCGGCCATGCCGCCCATTGCGGCTTCTTTGACAAACGCCTGATCCGCCGCGGCGATGCCGCTCGCTGCTGACTTGTGATCGGCTGACTTCCCCTGTGTTGGCGTGGCCGGCTGCGAGGGCTTCGGTGTCGGTGGCTGCGAGGGAGTCGGTGTCGCCTGACCAGCGACGATGACCGGCGCGGCAAGCACGCACACCAACCCTGCCGAAAGGAATAATCTCTTCATGATGAGCCTCCATCCGGAGCAGCGTGCAAGTGAGATACCGCCGCCCTTACTGTCCGACCGGGCTGAACGCGATGATGAAGCGCATGCCTTCACGGCTGTGGGCGGCTTCCAGTCGTACGAAGGTCGTGCGCGAGGAATGGACCCTCACGCCACCACCGATGGACGACTGGAGCCCTGAGAAACCCAGCGCGCTTCGCGTCGATACCGCCTTCCCGGCATCGTAGAAGACGGCGGCGTCCAGGAACTCGAGCGCGAACCACCGGTACTCCGCGGTCCAGTTGATCGCGTGCCGGTCGCGAAACCGGTAATCGGGAAACCCACGGAGATCGTGTCCGCCGAGATCAGGCAAGAGGAAGAACGGTACGGTGTGGTCGGAGTCCGCGATGGTGGTCGCCACGTGCAGGTTCACGAACACCGCGAACTTCTTCGGGATGATCGGAATGTATTGCTCGGCCACAGCGTCGAGCCGCTGGAACGAGAGCGGGCCGCTGCCCGTCTCGCGGTAATCGTGAAACGCGGCGCTCAGCAGGCTGCCGCGCCGGCTGTATCCAGGGCTATCGCGAGAGTCGAGCGCGGCTGACGCCTGACTGTGGACGTAGCGCGGATCCGCGCCTGCTCCGGGCATACCGGCAAACAGCAGGAGCCCGCCAGGCTCCGCGTTGTGAGCCAGACCCGTGTCGAACTGCTCGAGACCGACGCCGCCTACGAAACGGATCATGCGGACAGGCGTCCAGGCGGCTTCACCGCTGACCTCTGTTTTTGTTTCGGCGTACCCGGTGCGGAAGTCGGGAGACTCCGATCCCAGACCGTAGAGGCGCACCGAGGGCGCGTCTTGCCAGCGTGCACGGCCTCGAAAGATCAGCCGCCCTGAAGCAACGGCGGCGGACTGCGCCGCGATCTGCGCCACCTTGTAGTTGTGGATCGAGTAGGCACCCTTCAGAATGATCACGCCGCCGGTCGGTAGTTCGTAACCGTAAGCGACGCCCGGCGCAAACCCTGACCCACGCTTGATGTCGCCGAAGGCCGGCGCGAATCCGTGCGGCCGATCGGTCCTTTCGTCCTTCGGCAGCCGTTTCTTGATCCAGGACGGAAGGAAGCTCAAAGGCGGGTCCGCGTTTTCCTGTTTTTCCTGTGGCTGGTCACGCTGATCTTTGGCGCGCGGCTCCGCTTCCTGCGCAAACGACACGCCGCCCATGCTGACAAGGAGAAGCGAAACGGCCGAGGCACGGCGGAACAGCGCGGGACGGAGAAATCTCGTCATCTATAATTCACACCGCTCAAACTGATGAACTCTTCCACGCTTTCGGTCGCGGCCGGCGGCGCGCTGTTTCTTGCGTCAACGCTCACCCTGGCTATCACTCAGACTCCGCTTGGCAGTCCGCTGTTCTTCGCCTGCGCGGCGGCGGCAACCGTCGCCTACATCGTTGTGCTCCGAGGCTTCTGGCGCGAACACGTTCCCTCGCGGCGCGCCTTCGTCCTCGCACTCTTGATGAGTCTTGCAATTCGCGCGCCCCTCGTCGGTCCGCGAGTGAACTCAGACAGTGACATGGTTCGGTATCTCTGGGACGGGCGCGTGCAGACCCTTGGTTACAGCCCGTACGAGGTGATCCCGGCTGACCCGGCCATGGCCGCAACGCATACCGACGAGACGCGTCGCATGCCGAGCGCGCGCACGCGGACGCCATATCCTCCAGGTGCGCAGTTGTTCTTCCGGCTGGTCGTGTCGCTTCACGACTCGACACGGACGATGAAAGTTGCACTGCTCGCGTGCGACCTGATGACGATCCTGATTCTCTGGCGATGGCTGGTTCACACCGGACGGCCCGAGTGGCTGGCCATGACCTACGCGTGGAACCCTCTCGTCGTGCTCGAAATCGCGCATAGCGGTCATCTCGACGCGCTCGGCGCGATGTGGATCGCCGCGTCCGCTTATTGGCTGGCGCGCCGGAGGACCGCGCTCGCGTCAGTGGCGTACGTGTTCGCGGTCGCGACGAAGCTGTTGCCCGTCGTGCTGCTGCCGCTATACTGGCGCCGCGTCCGCGTGCGTGATGCTGCCTCCGGCGCCGTTCTCCTCGCGCTGCTCTATCTCACATACACACGCCACGGCACGCTCCCATTCGGCAACGTTCCGAACGTCGTCGATCACATCCGATTCAACGGGCCGCTGTTTCGGATGATCGCCGGGTTCAGCACGTCGCAAGTGGCCGCGCTGTCGGCCGTCGGCCTGGGGTTTGGCGTTGCGGTGTGGGCGCGACGACGGCTCGATTCCAACAATCCCGCGGCCTGGGCGTGGCCGATGGCCGTGGCGTTGGCAGCGGCGCCGGTGATCTACCCGTGGTACTTGCTCTACCTCACACCGTTTCTTTTCAGCGTCGCAACCCTTCCGATCGCGGTGTGGACAATCACGGTGATTCCCACCTACATCGTGTGGGAACTTGCCACGCTCGGAGCTCGATGGGTCGTCCCTGTCGCGCTCATGGGATGGGAGTACGCGATTCCTGTCGGCATAGCGATTTATCTTGCGTGGCGTGCTTATGCCCTGGCGGGTGCAAAACGGTCGGAAGTCAGACCGGCCGAAACGAGTGGAACGTCGTAAGCCTGCAGACCGTGTTCATTCCGAGGGCATGACTACCCAGAGAACGAGGTACACGAGCACGCCTGGAAAGGCGGCGGACAGTATGGAACCAACTACATAGAGGATTCGGACAGCAGTCGGGCTCCAGCCCAGCGCTTTCGCCCAGCCGCCGCACACTCCTGCGATGAGCCTGTCGTCACGCGAGCGCAGCACCGGCATGCAGTTTCTCCTGTGATAGGGCCACTATAGCCCACCCACCGCTCGCTGCGAACAGTCGAGCTGCGCAGGTCGAGCATGCTTCTTGCGATAGACGTCGCAGGAGCACGGCGTGTTGCACAGTGACCGACTGACGATGCGGCGATGGCGCAACTGGGTGATCGGAATCACCGTACTTGCCGGAGCGTCCGTCGGTGCGACATCAACGCCGGTCGAACGACCGACCAACCGCCTCCCCTCCATTCATGACCAGCCGTTGACGCAATATCGCGCCTACCGCCGTATGCACGCGCGAAGCGAGCACTTCAACCAGGAGGCCTGGCTCGAAGCGTGGACCGAAATGGACGGCCGCGGATTTCGATACAACATCGTCTCCGAGTCGGGATCGGATTACATCCGGACCAAAGTTTTGAAGGTGGTCCTCAAGCGCGAACAGGAACTCGTCGCAGATGGCGACTGCCAGCGCTCGGAGTTGACTCCCGAGAATTACGAATTCGCGGACGCGGTGCAGGGAAACGCCGAGCGCTACGTGACGATCAAACCGAAACGGAAAGACGTGCTGCTGGTCGACGGCCGCATGGTGCTGAGCGCGGATGGCCGCGAACTGCTTCGCGTCGAAGGACGACTCTCGAAAAATCCGTCTTTCTGGACGAGCCTCGTCAACGTCATTCGCCACTACGCCCGCGTCGATGGCGTCCGCGTGCCCATCGCGATCGAATCCACCGCCAAAGTGAAATTCGCCGGGGTGTCGTATCTCGACGTGAACTACGAGTACGAAACGATCAATGGCCGTCCGGTCAGCATGGCCGCCCGCCGTACGATTCCGCCAAGGACAATGCGCTGACGAAGCAATCCGTCAGAACAACTTATCGGCTTGCGCCAGCAGAGAGCGCGCACGCTTCTGTGCAATCAGGTTCGAGAGGCGAATTGAAGGCCGTTTCGACACATCGACGGCGAGTGCCAATCGCAGCAATCGCTCGAACTCTCGCCTGTCCTTGGCGGGTTGTGCCACTCCAGTAGCCAGCGCGACGAACGCGAATGCCGACTCGCCATTCGACAGCGCCACCGCCCGCTCGAAGTGTTCCTTCGCGCGTGCTGGCGAGCCTCCGAGCAACGCCGGCAGCGATTCGAGGGCGATCATGGCCTCGTGAATCGTGCCTCCCTCCCACGCCTCGTTCAACTCCAGCGCTCGCGTGAACAACGCGCGAACCGTCACGATTTCGCCGATGCGGGCGAATGAGTTGTCTGCGAGAACCAGCGAGCCTCCCCAGGCGACGCCTGTCCAATAGAGTGCCGGGACATCCGCCGCCGACATCGATGGGAGAACCGTCTTGGCGCCTCCCTTCAGCAATGCGCTTCCAGCCCCGGCGTGGCCGGTCTCGAGGGCTCGCAGACAGTAACCGCGCGCGCGGTCGTACATCGCCGCGCCGCGCGCCCTCAACTCCTTGGCCGTCGCACTCCGGGGCTCCGCGGCGTCCGCATCCGACTGGAGAAAGGCGTAAGCGTACTGAGCAAACCCGCTACATGCCGTCATCAACAGCCCCTGATGCGACGGCGAGTCGTCGAGCAGCATCTCCACCATCTTGAGTGTCGATGGAGCGGCCTGCCGCACGAATTCGGGGTCGTTATCGCGGGTGAAGGTCGAGGCCGTCGATGTCAGCGCATCCGCCATCCGATTGACGCCCATCTTTTTCGGAGAGCACCCAACCGCAATCGCCACCCCGAGCACAGCCATCACGAATCTCAATCTCATCAGCCAAATACTACAGGCAGAATTTGTAGAACCCCGCAGAACCTAGTAGAACCGTTGAGTACTAGGCATGGTTACTGCAGAGTCGCGTGCCGTGATGGTGCGCATTGCAGGGCTGGCGATGACGCTGGCGTACGCGTCGCTGATCGTCTGGCTCTACTCGGCCCAGCCGCAGACCGTCGCCGAGGTCACGGGCTCGCTGTCTTCGACGGTTGGCGTTTACCAGGTTGACGCGCAAGCCATGGCGGACGCGCTGGCGTTCTTTCGTCGCGACGCGTTTCCCGAAGCACGAATGGCCTTCGAGCGTGCAGACCCGGCACATCATGACGCACGAACGCAGTTCTATATCGCCTACAGCTATTACCGGGAGGGTTGGGGACGCGTCTATGACGACGACGCGCTGTTTCGCAAGGGGATCGAGGCCGTTGACAGGGCGATCCTGCTCGCGCCCGACCATCGGCTGATCGTCGATGACCCCGATCTCGGGATGCACAGCGCCGACGAGTTGAAAGCCGAGCTCGAACGTGGCGTCACGCATGACGCCTCCGACTTCAACCCGCTGAAGGTCTTCAGGACCCGTAAATGACGGCAACGCGCGAAGCCATCGTCTTGCCGGCGTCTTTTCTCACGGTTGCGCTGCTTGGCGGGCTTCGGGTCGCCCCCGTAATCCGGCTCGTGCCGCCACCGTTGATCTCGCTCGTGCTCGCGATGCTGTTGCTGGCCGGACTCGTGCGGTCCGGTGTCTTTGCGCCTCACGCCGTGCTGAGGTCGGATCGTTCCAATCTGGAAAACTCCTCCGGCCTCGCGGTGACGCTCACGCTGTTCGCGGCGTGTGCTCAAGTCTTCACGCTCGTCACCCCCGAACAGGGACTGCTGCATGTCGTGTTCGCGATCTGTTTCTTCGTTCAGCTGACGACAACGCTGGCGGGGGTCAAGGGGCGGCGCAACATGCTGCGCAGCCTCGTCGTCCTACTGGGATCAGCCTTCATTCTCCGCTTTGTCGTGCTGGAAGGTCTCTACGCGCATGATGGCGGTTTCGCCAAACGCGTCATCACGGCGATGCTGGAGGGTGCCAGTCTCGGATCGATTCAATACGAGCCCGTCGGTGCAGGCACCGGGTATGTGGCGTTCTTCACGCTCGCGCTGTTCTTCGTCGGTCTCATCCTGTTGCCGCCGGGTGGGCCGCGCGGCGCGTTGCGATCGCACACGACTCGCGATCTGAAAGCGTCCAGCTCAATGGTGCTGCTGGTCATGCTGACCGTCGCAAATGCGTGCTGCGGAGGATCGACGACTGCAACGGCGGCGGAAAAGGCGACACCGTCGGCAGCCACCGCCAAGGTGCGAGCCAGAGAGGACGCGCTGGCGTCGGCGCGGGTATGGACTGCCCCACGCGTGCCGGTGTCACGGTTCGATTTTGCCGCCAATCCTTCCGGTGAGTTTTCGATCGCGGACGAAGTTTCGTGCCGCTTCGTCGTGCAGAAACTCAGCGGCCGCACTCAGAAGTTTCATTGCCAGCTGCCTGACGGCCGGATCCTGAAGATCAAGTACGGCGCGCAGAACGCCGAACTGCAGGCAGAGGTGGCCGGCACGAGGCTGCTCCGGGCGCTTGGCTTCGGCGCGGACGAGATGTTCGTCATCAAGGGCGTACGCTGCGATTCCTGTCCACGCTTCCCGTTTCAGTCATTGCAGTGTCGCGAACGGCTGGAGCTGGACTCCATCTGTTTCGGCGGGCCGTTGGGCGCTCGCGGCGTTCGCTCGTTTGCAACCGCGGTCATCGAACGGCGTTTCGCCGGGGAAGTGATCGAAGCGTCCGACGACGAGGGCTGGAGTTGGTACGAGTTGGACAAGATCGACCCGTCCCGCGGCGGCTCGACCCGCGCCGCAGTCGACGCGCTGCGTCTGCTTGCGGTCTTTCTCGCGCATTGGGACAACAAGGGATCAAATCAGCGTCTGATTTGCCCCGCGGGGAACGAGCTGCCAGATGGGGGATGCCGGGCGCCGGTCGCGATCATTCAAGATCTGGGCGCGACATTTGGTCCCTTGCGTGTGGACTTGCCGAGCTGGCGTGCCGCACCGATCTGGCTCGATCGAGCGACGTGCACCGTCAGCATGGCGACGCTGCCTTATGGGGGGGCCACGTTTCCGGAACGGCAGATTTCAGAGGCCGGACGGCTGATGCTCGCCGGCTTGCTCGAGCAGTTGTCGCCGCATCAGCTCCGAGACCTTTTCATCGCATCGCGCATGATCGACTACGACGCGATTGCCGCCGAGTCCCGAGACCCAGATGCCTGGGTCGAAGCCTTTCTCGACAAGGTCAAACAGGTGCGCGACGGGGACGCGTGTCCGAATCGCTAGTCGCGAGCCGCGAGCCGCGAGGACGATCTATTTTCCCACTCTCTTGATCTCCCCTGCATCAATCGTCTCTCCTGTGCGACTGATCGCTTGAAAGTAGAGCGTGTCTCCGGAGATCTCCATCATCATGAAATGGAAGTCGGTGTCGAACCCTCTGGCCATGATGGCGGAAGGCCGCCGGATGTCTGCCTTCCGCAAAGATCCCGCTCCGCCTGAAATGAAATAGGAAATCCCGTGCTGTGGCCGCACTCGTTCGTAAAAGTGCTCGTGGCCGGAAAGCACGACGTCGACGTCGCCGTTGATGAGGATGGGCTCGAGCGCGAGGCGAAGCAGGCGTGCGGCGGTGGTGTAACGGCCCGACGTGTAAATCGGGTGGTGGAGATAACAAATCTTCCAGTCGGTTCCTGAGCGGCTGAGCTCGTCCCGGAGCCACGCGAGCTGATCGGGATCGAGCGCACGGCTGTCGAGGACGAAGAATCGAACCCCGGCGCCGGCGAGCCCCTCCAGCCGCTGCTCGTTTCGTCGAAACGTGTAATACCGGCGGCCGCCCATGTTGAAGGGGCCGTAGTTCAACTCCGAGTCCAGATCGTGATTGCCAATCGCCGCGTGGAAGGTGACGCCCGCGTCGAGGAGCGGTCGATACGGCTGTTCGAACTTCGTCGAGAAGTCGTTTGCGTCGTGGGGAGGATAGATGTTGTCGCCGAGCATGACGACGAACTCGAAGGGAAACCTGTCACGCCAGGCAATCATCTGGTGCGCAACTTCGGCCTGGGCCTGATCGCCGCGGCCGGAATCCCCGATGATCGCAAACCGAACCGAGCCAGCTTTTAGCGGAAGGGCGAGCTCGCCCGGACCCGGAGAACGGTCATGCGTTTCGGTGCGCGTGGTTCGCTGAGTGTCCGATGGAACAGCACTGTTCCGACATCCGCCGATCCAGAACAGCGACAACGCGGCCAGCCAGGCCGCTCCACCGAACCCGGCGCGCACTAGTCCGGATCCCAGCCGAGGGCGACGAGCTGCACGTTGATCTGGCCGCGCTTCGGAACGAGGCTGACCTGTTCGAGATCGGGGGGGCGATCGAATTCCGCGACAATCGCCTGCGTCTCGCGCCGTACCTGGTCATCGAGCTCGGTGACCTGACTGCGAACGGCGTCCACGCTTTCCGAGGCGCGCTGAACGTCGCCCGATTCCTTCATCGTCCGGCTCACGCCTCGAGCGGCCGTGGTTGCCCGGCCGATGGTGCCGGCGCTGAACGTCTTCCGCCCGAAAATCGCTCCCACGAGCGTGGCGCCGATCGATACGGCCGCCTGCAGCTTCTGCTGTGACGACTGTTCGGATTCCCGCTCCATCGAGGCTTCCGCCTTGCGCAAACGCTCCGCGAGCGCGGCCTGCCGGGCGGCGTATTTCTGGCGTATCGCGTCGACCGCCGAGTCCCGGGCTGCGCGCACGGCGTCCTGCACGCGCACCTTGAAGGTCCCTTCCGTTTCGTCCGGCCGCGAGGTGAGGCCTGTTTCCCGGTGGCGCAACAGCTGAATTCGCTCGTTCTGAGCGAGCCACTGCTTGAGGGTCTTCTCCCAGGCGGCGTAATTCTTGGGCTGCGCCGCCGCCGTCGGCAGCGACTCGAACGAGGCATCCTTTTCGGGCGTGCGAGCCAGCGACCCGACCGCCACGTCGAGACGACGAGAGTTCGCCCAGTCGAGGGTGACAGGACCGTCGACAATCGATGCGGCATACACGACGTCGCGAACCGCATCGACGTTGAGCTTCGAATCTGAGAACCCCACGCGAACCGCAGCGAGCACGACCGGCGAATACAGCGCGGGCCGTCCGCTGGCCGCCTGGCGTGGAATGAAGAACTGGTCAATCCCCGGCGGCAGAACCGGTGGCCGATCGGATGCCGCATCTGACGCAGCCGCCTTCGGGCGGGACGGAGCCGGCTGTGCATCGGAGGCTGCTCCCGCCGGTTCCGGCGTCTTCGCACGGCCGGACATCAATGATCGGACCTGATCTCTCGAGAGCGGTCCCCGCAAGTAGGACAGCGTCCAGCGCGTCTGGAACGTGACCAGCTTCTCCTCGTGGACGTTGTGCAGCAGGAACACTCGCTTCTGGAGAGCGGACAGCAGCCGATCGACCTGCGCGCGGTCGAACGAACCTGCCGCGGCTCCCTCGAGCCCGTCGAGCACACGCGCCTTGTCCCGCTCCGTTTGCAGGCGGCCGAGAAACCAGGTGCCGATGTTCGACAAGCCCTTGTAATCGAGGTCCACCGGGTTCTGGGTCGCGAGAACCACGCCGAGACCGAAAGCCCTTCCCTGTTTCAGCAAGGTCAGAAGCGGGCCCTTCGAGGGGGGATTCGCGACGGGTGGGAAGTAGCCCGCGATCTCGTCCATATAGATGACGGCCCGCAGGCTCGTCGTCCCCGTCTGCGACCGCATCCACCCGAGGACTTGATTGAGCAGCAGCGACACGAAGAACATCCGCTCCGCGTCGCCGAGGTGCGCGATGGACATGACGGCGACGCGCGGCCGGCCATCAGAGGTGTAGAGCAACTTCGCCGGATCGAGCGGCTCTCCCTGGAACCACTGCTCGAAGCCTGGCGCGGCGAGGACCGCGTTGAACCGCATCGACAGATCGAAGCGTTCGCGTTGCGGGAAAAACGCCTCCAAATCGACGACACCGACTTTCTGGAAGGGCGGTGACTGGACCTGTTGAATCAGCCCGGCGAGATCGAGATCGCTTCCGTTCTTCCAGGCGACGCATAAAACATTGGTGACCAGGGTGTGCTCGCGGCTGCGCGGAGGGGCCTCCACGCCGGCCAGCGACAGCAGGCTCGTCGCCGTGCTGGCCGCCCGCTCCCCCAACAGTTCCGCATCGTCCCGAATGGTTGCCGGCGGAGCCGCAAACGACTGCAGCAGCGAGATCGGCAAGCCGGCGCTGCTTCCGGGCGTGTAAATCGCAAAATCAGCGGCTTTGCGCAGTCGCTCGATGCGGGCCCCGTCCTCGCCCCAGTCGGCCAGTCCCTTCTGCCACATCTCGGCCTGCTGAGCGGCGAACGCGTCCGGCGTCTGACCAGCCCGTCGCGCCTCGTCCTCATCAATCCAGGGGCGAAAGTCATTCGGGGCGAGCGACGGAAACGTCAGCAGCAGATTCCCGAGATCCCCCTTTGGATCAATGGCGATGACGGGCACGCCGTCGATCGCAGCCTCCTCGATGAGCGAGAGACACAGGCCGGTCTTTCCGCTCCCGGTCATCCCCGCGCAGACCGCGTGCGTCACCAGATCGCGGGAGTCGTACAGGACGGGCGCGTCGAGCCGCTTGCCAGTGGCGACGTCGTATTCGCGTCCCAAATAGAAGAGTCCAAGCTTCTCGAAATCCTGCATACGGGAATGGTAATCCTGAATGCTGATTGCTGAACGCTGATTGCTGATTGATCCTACGGGTCACGTCGTATCCATAGCCCCAGCGGCACCGACAGAATCCAGTATCTCCGTCTCAACACAACGACTCTGTCGGCAAACTCCAATTTCGGAAACTCGCCGGCGAGGAACCGATCGCGCAAACGGCGAATTTCGTATTTGTAAAGGTCGCGAGCCGCGTCACGCAGCTGCTGGGGGGACGTGTCCGGACGCGGCAGGAGACCGTGACCAGCGAGTGCGTCCAGGATCTCGTGGTGGTATCTATAGTCGCTCGAGCTCACTTTTCAGTCGGCCTGCTCACATTCACTCTACATTGACTGCTGCGATCGCGCGGTCGTCTGTTAACATGCGCTGGCATCGCGACACCGCAGGACAGCATTCATCACTACGACAAGGAGACGCTATGGCTGATGATTCGTACCTGGACGACGGCGGCCTGCTGACGCAGGCGGAGCCGGCCGGGAGCACTTTTGGAAACGCGGCTGCCGAGGCACCCGCTGCAGCAAGTTCCGCGGCGTCATTGCCACCCAGTGCGGCACCTGCCCCCCGGGCAGCGGCGAAGCCGCGCAAAGCTGCGAAGAAGGCAAAGGCCGCTGCTCGCCCGGCGAAAAAGGCTGCTCCGGCGCGTGGAAAGGCGAAAAAGAGTGGAGCGAAAAAAGCCGCAGCAAAGAAGGGCGTCCGGAAGTCGGCGGCCAAGCGCTCGACCGCGAAGCGGGCTACCGGCCGTCGAAAGGCTGGCAAGGCGCGCGGCGGCAGCAAGAAACGTTGACCTGTCGGGGAGTCCTGCGAGAAGGGCCGGCTTGGAGTCAGCCGGCCCTTTTAGTGTTTAGCGACCGGCGGGATCGGTCGTCGTCGGCGGTCCGGCTGGTGTTCCCGTCCCTAGCAGGATTCCGTTGAAGAGGAACTTGAACGTTCCATGGGGTTGCGCCCGGAAGGTGATCTCGGGTGCAAACATGATCAGCCTGCCCTTTCCGACCGTCGCCTGCAGGATTTCGACTCCGCCATTCAGGTAGCCCTGGCCGAACGCCCATCCGCTCCGGAGCGGCGTCGCGGTGTCGAACCACGCGACGGGCCGAAGACCCTGCATGATGGCCTCGGGACCGAGGCTGAAAACCGGACTGTTGTCGAAGAACACGTCGACGTGGTCGTCGAGCCCGTGGGCAATCGGGGAAGAATTGTCAACGGCGACTCGGAGGACCGATCCAGGGACGTAGTATTTCTCGGACGGAATCTGCCGGGCCGCGCCATCCGAGGTGCGCTCCACGAGATGGTTTCCAACTGGCAGCCCGAACAACTGTGCGAGATTCATCGCGGAGCGCCCGACGGCAAGGATCGTCCCGCCATCCTCAAGGAACTTTTTGAGCTGCGGTGCTGTCTGGGCGGCGCTGTAGGAACCCAGCATGGGCTGGTATTCGGACGGAATGGCGTCGGCGCTTGCACCCGCTCCGCCACGTCCGCCCCCACCGCCACCTCCCGCGCCACCCGCTCCTCGTCCCGTTCCCGCCGGCGCAGGGCCAACACCTGAAGGAAGGATGATCACATCGAATCGGCTCGACAGGTTCCCTGCGTCGAGCGCTTTTGGATAGACAACCTCGAACGGGAATTCGAACTGCTCGAGCACGAATCGGGTCCATCCTGACGGGATCGATCCACCGTATTGATCGGCAACCGCAATGCGCGGTTTTCGCAGCTTCCTGGCGCCGCTCAGAGAGACATTCGCCGGCGCCGGCTCGAAGCTGACGCCCAGCTCTCCTGCAATCTTCTGGAGCTCTGTGGCTGAGGCACCGCTGACCAGGAACGAATGATCTCCGCCCTGCAGCCACTGGACGGTGCGTCCTGCTGCCAGCAGTCGATTGATGGCGATGAACGCGTTGTTGGTGGCATGACTGAGCACAACGGCGGTTCCGGCGGACGAAGCCTTCCCTGACGGCGGGTTCTGGAGGCCAGTGACCTTTTCGAATGGGCCGTCGAACCCCTCGAGAATTCGATCGACCTTCACGCCCATCTGATATGCGAGCGTCCACCCCGCGTTATCGTACGGGCGCGTGGGAGGTCCGCCCGGGTACGGAATATCGTCCGGATGATCCTGCGGCTCGAACATGTCGAGCACGTGCGGCCTGAACGGTTGCGCCGCTTTCACGACGTAGGAACCCGCCGGGTACGCCTTGCCCTGAACTGTGAACGGCGCTGTCGCCCGGTGGATCGTGATGCCGGTCTTGATCAGCGCGTTGATGAACTTCGTCGCGGTCGGAAAGTCGGGTTGATCCGACGGGATGATGAACCCGCGCGGATCGCGGAGACTGGGATCGCGCAAGAGCGTCTTGAACTCCGCGACCGTTCCGCCTCGGCCACCGCGTCCCCCGCCGGCGGCGCCGGGAGCTTCATCATTGGGGGCGTCGCCGGCGCCTGCGCCTCGGCCGCCACGTCCTCCTGCAGCCGGTGCGATCGCGGCTTCCGCCGCGATGATCTTTCTGGGGCTCGTCGTCCAGCTGTCGCGATTGCCCCGCTCGATGGAGTTCTTCCCCATCTGGTAGATGTTGTAGAGGAACGTATCTTTGTTGCGCGACGCGACGTCGAACACCGCGTAGTTCGCGGTTACCGAGTAATCGATCGACTGCCTGAAATGCCAGGTCTGCTGCGGTTCGATCGGGTAGTACAGGTTGGAATCGGGCAGCAGCTTGGAAGGCACGAAGGGGATCGAGATCGGCGTCGGGTTGCCGATTGTCTCCGTCAGCAACCCGATCATGTTGTGGAAATACACGGTGGTCCGCAGTCCGCCGTTCCACCATGTCGAATAGCTCGAGCCTTTCCGGCTCGTCAGGCCCGGCTTTCCTTCGGCGGCCATTCGATTGGCCATCGCGGCGCCGACAATGTCGATGCCGATTGGCACCAGCGGATCGAAGTTGAAATTGAACGGATCGCGGAAGGGCGGCGCAAACATGACGGCTCCCGGTGGACCCGTCTGGTGGTGGTTGTACATGATTTGCGGGAACCATTCCGCATAGAGCACTCGGTTCATGTTGATGCTCTCGGGAAGGTTCGACATATAGAAGTCGCGATTGTTGTCATGGCCGGCGTATTTCTCGTAAAGCCGCGGCACGCCATTCGTCGACCGGCGCGTGGGTTCCTTCTCGCGCATGTACCAGCTCGAGACGAGCTGCATCCCGTCGGGATTGGCGTGCACCGCCAGGATGATCAGGTCGTTCAGGAATCGAAGGGTCTCGCTATCGTTTCGACTCACGAGCTGATAGACCGTTTCGATCAACTGGTGGGCGCCAAGAACCTCCGTGGCATGCAAACCGCCGTCGAACCAGACGACCGCTTTCCCCTCCTTCGCGAGCGCGCGAGCCTGGTCGTCGGTCAAGCCGTCGACCGTCGCCAGCCGGCGCGAAATGTCCTTATAGCGATCGATCTTCTTGAAGTTCTCAGGAGACGTGATGATCGCCATCAGCTGCGGTCGGCCTTCGGCGGTCTTTCCGATCTCCACGACCTTCATTCGATCCGACTCTTTATCGAGCTTCTGCCAATACTCGACGAATTGGTCGTAGGTCGCGAGCTGATAGTCGTCGCCGATGTTGAAGCCGAAGAACTGCTTGGGACTGGTGATCCCCTGAGCGGCAGCCGATGCGCTGATGATGAGGACGAAGGCGAAGGAGAGGACAAGGTTACGGGGGGTGCGCCTGAGCATCGTGCCTCCAGATCGGACGGCTAACGATACTACGAAGCGTTCACCCCCACGGTAGCTGCAGCGCTATGTGAACAGAGCGTCCATGGTCCGGATGATCAAAGTCGTGGTCCGGGATCTGTCGTCCGGAATCCGTGGTGCGGGATCCGCCCTCGACAGGCTCGGATGTTCTGAGCCTGCCGAAGGGCTGGATCCGAAATCGTTAGTGAATCGGTCCACCGACCGGAGGTGGGCCGCTTTCCGGCATCGTTGGCGCCAGCGATGCCGAGTGCTGGTAGACCACGCCGTCAGAGTTCGAGCCGAAGAATTTCGACGCGGTCGGATCCAGCGGATCCCCGACGGTCGCGTAGCCCGGCGACGACATTCCAGCCCCCAGGCCGTTACACGTTTTTGGCGCGCCAGCCAGTGGCGTGCCTGCGAGACTGAAGTTGTAACCACTCTTGTTGAAGGTGGCGGCCACCGCCATCTCGTCTGGCAGGAACCCCGCCGTGCTTCCCGGAGGCGCGACACCGAGCGTCGGCAGGTCGGGCGCGTAGAAGCCAAGTCCGCATGTGATTGCAAAGCTCAGCTCTCCACTGTTGAGGACGCGAAGGGTGCCGACCGCCGACGAGGATTGCGCGGCACCGCGCGCCTTCATCAGACCGGGGATTGCCAGCGATGCAAGCAAGCCGATCAGCGCGACGACAAACAACATGTCGATCAGCGTGAAGCCGGCGTCACCGCGTCTCTGTTTGCGAGGCATCTTCTCCATATGTGTCACCATTCCGCACAGGGCCTCTTCGTTCTTACCCGGTGCTGACAATTTTCGGCTCCTTGCCATTTTTCGACAGGCCCTAATTTGTCCCCGGCCGGGGGGTCGGTCCTTCGACCCTTCTATCGCTCGCTCGTAACTTATTGTGTTTACTGCCCTTATCTGTCGCGTTCGACCGGCATCCGCGCCGGTCGCCCGGAAAAGTGCAAGATCAGCACCACGGCTGAGCCACCAAAGGAGGCTGGCACTTTCCCGGGAAAGTGCCAGCCTCCTTTTTAGGTGCCAGCCTCCTTTCGGGCTCTTGTGGTTGTACTAATCAACTAGTATAATGAGGCAAGTGGCAACGATCTCGATCGACCCGCAGGACGCGACGCCGATCTACGCGCAGCTCGAACGCGCGCTGCGCGCCGCGATTGCGACGGGACGTATGCGGCCGGGCGACCAGCTGCCAACCGTGCGGCAGCTTGCCGTCGAACTCCGGGTCAACGCCAACACCGTCGCTCGCGTGTACGCAGAACTGGAACGCGCGGGCGTCATCGAGACGAGACGCGGCGTCGGATCGTTCATCAGCGCCACCCCGGCTGAGGCGCGCCCGCCGCGGGAGCACGATCGACGACTCCGCGCGTTCGTCACGCGGATGCTCGCCGATGCAGACGCCGCCGGATTCACGGTCGAGGAAATTGTGGCGGCGCTCGCCGCGCACAAGAGAGGAGCATAAATGATCACCTTTGGACGCGGGCAGGAATCCGCGGTCCGGGCCCCGCGCATGAACGTCGTCTCGGTCGTCATCCTGGTCGCCTCGCTCGTGGTTGGCGTACTCGGTACCAAGGCGCTTGGCAATCCGATTGTGCTGCTGCTGATGGCGATCGTCGGCGTGATCTTGATGCAAGCTCCACGAATCGCGGAACAGTGGGAGCGGGCGGTGGTGCTTCGCCTCGGCCGTTTCGTGGGGCTGCGAGGCCCAGGCCTGTTCTGGCTCGTGCCGTTTGTCGATCGCGTGTCGACCTGGATCGATCAGCGGACGATCACGACGACGTTTGCGGCCGAGCAGACGCTCACGTCCGACACGGTGCCGGTCAACGTCGATGCGGTGCTGTTCTGGATGGTCCACGATGCGCAGAAAGCCGCGCTCGAAGTCCAGGATTACCCGCAGGCGGTCAGCTGGGCGGCGCAGACAGCGCTGCGAGACATCATTGGTCGCACGTCGCTTACCGAACTGCTGCGCGGACGCGAACGCATCGAAAGCGAGCTCCAGCAGCTGATCGATCAGCGGTCGAGCCCATGGGGCGTCACCGTCTCGTCGGTGGAGATGCGCGACGTGGTGATTCCGGTCGGCCTGCAGGACGCGATGTCACGCGAGGCGCAGGCGGCCCGCGAGAAGCAGGCGCGGATCATTCTCGGCCAGGCGGAGATGGAAATCGCGCAGTCGTTCCAGGAGGCCGCCAAGTCGTATCACGACAATCCCACCGCGCTGCACTTGCGCGCGATGAACATGCTCTACGAGGGATTGAAGGAGAAAGGCGCGCTCATGCTCATTCCGAGCAGCGCCGTCGAATCCATGGGAATGGGGGGCATGCTCGGCGCGGCGGCAATGCGGCAGGAACGATTGACCGGCGGCGGCGACGAAGCGAAAGTAAAAGGTTAGAAGTTAAAAGTTAAGAGTACTGATCGATCTTTCACTATTAACTTCTCACTTTTAACTTTTGACTTTTCTACCGTGTCAGCTTCCTGTACTTGATCCTGTGCGGCTGATCGGCCTCGGCGCCCAGGCGGCGATGACGATCGGCCTCGTAGTCCTGGTAATTGCCCTCGAACCAGACCACTTTGCTGTCGCCTTCGAACGCGAGCATGTGCGTGGCAATGCGGTCGAGGAACCAGCGATCGTGGCTGATGACCACGGCGCATCCGGCAAACGCCAGCAGCGCCTCTTCCAGCGCGCGCAGCGTGTCGACGTCGAGATCGTTGGTCGGTTCGTCGAGCAGGAGGAGATTCGCGCCTCCTTTGAGCAGCTTCGCCAGGTGAACGCGATTGCGCTCGCCCCCGGAGAGTGAGCCGACCTTGCGCTGCTGGTCGCGCCCCTTGAAATTGAACCAGGAGACGTACGCGCGCGAGGCCACCTCGCGCTTTCCCAGCTCGACGTTGTCGCGACCGCCGGTGATTTCTTCCCACACGCTTTTCTCGGGCGCCAACGCGTCGCGCGACTGATCGACGTAGCCGACCTTGACGGTTTCCCCGAGACGCAACGTGCCCGCGTCCGGCTGCTCCACCCCCGTGATCATCCGAAACAGCGTCGTCTTGCCGGCGCCATTCGGCCCGATCACCCCGACGATTCCGCCCCGCGGCAGCGTGAACGTCACGTCATCCATCAACAGCACGTCGCCGTATCCCTTGCGAAGCCCTCGGGCCTCGACGACGACGTCGCCAAGCCGAGGACCGGGAGGAATGTAGATCTCGACCTGCTCGATCTTCTGCGCGGTCTCCTCTTTGAGCAGATCCTCGTAGGCGTTCAGGCGAGCCTTGCCCTTCGCCTGGCGCGCGCGCGGCGACATCCGAATCCATTCGAGCTCGCGCGACAGCGTCCGCTGACGCTTGGTCTCGGCCTTCTCCTCGATTTCCAGACGGCGCTGTTTCTGATCGAGCCAGGACGAGTAGTTTCCCTCCCATGGAATCCCCGAGCCTCGATCGAGCTCGAGAATCCAGCCGGCGACGTTGTCGAGGAAATACCGATCGTGGGTCACCGCGACGACGGTGCCGGGATAGTCCTTCAGAAACCGCTCGAGCCAGGCGACCGATTCCGCATCGAGATGATTCGTCGGCTCGTCGAGGAGCAGCAGGTCCGGCGACTTGAGCAGCAATCGACAGAGCGCCACGCGGCGCCGCTCGCCACCCGACAGCTTCGCGACGTCCGCGTCGGGCGGCGGCAGCCGAAGCGCGTCCATCGCGAGCTCCAGGCGCGAGTCGAGATCCCAGCCGTTTGCCGCTTCGATGCGATCCTGAACCTTGCCCTGCTCTTCGAGGACCTTGTCCATCTCGTCCGGCGTCAGTTCTTCAGCGAACTTCGCATTGATCTCGTCGTAGCGCGTCAGCAGCGCCTTGATTTCGGCAACCCCCTCCTCGACGTTTCCCAGCACCGTTTTCGACGAGTCGAGGCGCGGTTCCTGCTGAAGGAAGCCGACGCTGATGCCATCCGCCGGCCAGGCCTCGCCCACAAACTGCTGATCCTCCCCGGCCATGACCTTCAACAGCGTGCTCTTGCCGGCGCCGTTCAGCCCGAGCACGCCGATCTTTGCGCCCGGTAGGAACGACAGCCAGATGTCTTTCAGGACGACATGGTCTGGAGGGTGAATCTTCCCCAGACCCTTCATGGTGTAGATGAATTGCATATCGAATGCTGAGTGCTGAGTGATTGCTGATTGGTGATTGATGATTGTCGAATGAATGATGAATTGATGATTGTAGATCGAAGGAAAGCCAGCAACCAGCCTTCCGCTCGAATTGGGAACTGGACGCTGGAACCTGGAAACTGAATTACAGCGCTCTGTCCGGCCTGACCGGCACCGCGACCTTCGCTTTCGGCAGATCCGGTGTGAAGTCCTCGCCGGGGTTGATGAAGCGATCAGACTCGAACGCGTACTGCTTGTCGTAGAGCGTGCGATAGCGGCCGCCGAGCGCCAGCAGCTCGGCGTGCGTCCCGCGTTCCACGATTTCGCCGTGCTCGAGCACGAGAATCTGATCGGCGCTGCGAATCGTCGACAGCCGATGCGCAATCACGAATGTGGTTCGTCCTTCCCGCAGTGACCGCAGTCCGTCCTGAATCATCGCCTCGCTCTCGCTGTCGAGGCTGGAGGTCGCCTCGTCCAGCACGAGGATGCGTGGGTCAGCGAGAATCGCCCGCGCGATCGCGACGCGCTGACGCTGTCCGCCGGACAGCTTCACCCCCCGCTCGCCGACGACCGTGTCGTACTGCTTCTCGAACGCATCGATGAATTCGTCCGCGTGGGCGACGTGGCTGACCGCGCGAATGTCTTCCATCGTCGCTTCCATCCGCCCGTAGCGGATGTTGTCGCCGACGGTGCCGTCGAAGAGAAAGTTGTCCTGGAGCACGACCCCGAGCTGCGACCGATAATCGCGCAGGCGGATGGTCGCCAGATCGCGTCCATCGACGAGGATGCGGCCTTCCTTCGGTCGGTTGAACGCCATGACCAGGCTGATGAGGGTGCTCTTGCCCGAGCCGCTGGACCCGACGAGCGCGGTCGTTGTACCCGCCGGAGCGCGGAAGCTGACGTGCTTCAGGACGGGCACACCAGGGTTGTATTCGAAGGTGACGTCCTCGAACACGATCTCACCGTCGATCACGTCGAGCGGCGCGCGGGTGCTGTCCTCGTCATCCTCGGTCTTCATCGTCATCAGATCGTGGATGCGATCGAGTCCGGCGAACGCTTCGCTGATCTGCGTACCGATCGACGCAATCTGCACGACCGGTGCGGCCATCAGGCCGGTGAACAGGATGTAATTGATGAAGTCGCCGAGGGTCATGCGGCCGGCCAGGATCGAGCGGCCGCCGACCACGATCATGATGACGCCGATCGCACCGACCACGACGGTCGAGAACGCGGTAATCCCAGACACGCCGGTGATCGACTGCGCGACGTTGCGGAACAGGCGATGGACGCCCCTGGTGAAGACGATTTCCTCGCGCTTCTCAGCCGTGTAGGTCTTGACGATGCGGATGCCGCCGAGCGTCTCGTTCAGGCGACCGGTCACCTCGGCGTTGATCTTGCCGCGCTCGCGAAACAGCGGGCGCAAACGTTTGAACGCCAGCGCCATCGCACCGCCAAACGTCGCCAGCGCGACGATGGTGATGCACGTCAGATACCAGTTCAGGTAGAACAGGTAGGCCAGCGCGAAGAGCGCGGTGATGACGCTGCCGGTGAGTTGAACGAGCCCGGTGCCGACAAGGTTTCTGATGCCTTCCGCGTCGGTCATGATGCGCGAGATCAGCACGCCCGACTGCGTCGAGTCGAAGTAATTGATCGGCAGCCGCGCGACGTGCGCCTCCACTCGTCGTCGCATGTCGGTGATTGCTCGCTGCGCGGCGACGCCCAGCACCTGCGACAGCGCAAACGAGCTGACGGCCTGAACCAACGTGGCAGCGCCTGCGGCAACCGCGAGCGGGATCAACAGTTCCGCTCGTCTCTTACCGATGACGTCGTCGATGAGAAACTTCGAGGTCGCGGGCAGCACCAGACCGGCGAGGCGGTTGACGAGCATCAGCGCGAGTCCGAGGCTCAGCCGTCCCCTGCGCGCCCAGATCAGCGCCTTGGCTTCTTTCCACGCGGCCGAGGTGAGCGTCTTCTTCTTTTTCTTCGGATCCGAAACGGTCGCTGCGGCGCTGACCACGCCTCCGCGGTGACCGCGTGCGCCTTCCGCCCTGGGGAGGCGCGTCCCCATACCCATTGCCATGTTGCTAGGACGCCTTTCTGCCCGATCGAGGCCCAGGTCGAGCGCTACGCCCGAAGCCCCGAGCCTGCGAGAACATAGCGATCGATCGCCTGTGCGACGCCGCCATCGTTGTTGCTGCCGGTCACGGGCCAGCCACGAGCCTTCAGCTCCGGCAGCGCGTTGCCCATGATCACAGCGGTTCCGGCGAATTCGAGCATCTGCAGATCGTTCAGATTGTCCCCCATCGCCATCACTTCGTCGCGGGCGAGGCCGCGCTCGGCGGCCCATGCCAGTAGCGCCGAACCCTTGGAGCATCCTGCGGTGACGATGTCGACGAGAGAAAAATCCCGGTGCTGGTATTCCGTCAGCGCAACCGAGAACCCATCCGACCGCTGCTGCAGCCGTTCGAACAGGTGCCGCATCTCGGTGCAACCGCCGGAGAACATGACCTGAATCGGATCCTCGGTCAGGCAGTGCTCGAGCGGAGCCACTTCGGCAAGAAAAGGTCGATTCGCTTCGAAGAAGCGGCGATGGCGCAGATGCTCCCAGTCAATCGCTTCGAATACGACTTGACCTTCGCGAGGGCGATCGAACACGACCGCCGCGCTGGCGCGGTGTTCAGCGAACTCGGCGAGTACGGCTCGAGCGGTTTCGCGCGACAGCAGGCTGCGCATCAGCGTCTGCCCGTCGCGCGCCTTCACGATTGCGCCGTTGCTGAGAATGAGCGTCAGCGCGTCAGGGAGCGCCTCGAAGATCGGGCGAGCAGAATCGTAACGGCGCCCGGTCGCGAGGACAACCTCGATCCCGGCATCGATCGCGCGCGCGACCGCGTGGTGGTTGGCCGTCGGGATGCGACCGTCACTATCGAGCAGCGTGCCATCAATGTCGAGTGCGAGGAGACGCAGCATTCAAAGTTAAAAGTCAAAAGTTAGAAGTTAGAAGTACAAAGGAAAAGGGACAAGTCGGACCATTGTACTTCGGCCCCCCTTGCCCCTCGTCCGCTCCGTACTTTTAACTTTTTACTTTTAACTTTTCACTTTCTAGAACTGCACCCTGACCTCCCCGATCACCTGAGCCTTGATGATGTCGCCGAACACGTGCTGCTGCACGGTCTGGTTCGCAAGGTTCGTCCCCTTGATCGACGTCGTGATCGGGTTCTTCTGTCCCCACTTCACGCCGAAGCCGGCGTTCACCAGGGTGTATGCCTTTGTCGTGCCGTGATACGGCGCATCCAGCACGTCCTGCCAGAATGCATCGTCTGTGTACCCGACGGAGAAGTTACCGAGGTACCGCTGGTAGGCGAACGAGAGGCCGACATTGAAGCGGTTCTGCGGCGGCAGGTTGAGCTCGCTGAGATCGAAGTCCTTCGGATCGGGTGTCGCCTGATACGTGTAGTTTGCGAACACGTTGAGATTCGGATTGACCGGAGTGTCAATGCCCAGCTCGAGTCCCTTCTGAATGTAGCGGCCGAAGTTGTCGTACGTGAAGCGACCGGGAAGCGTTCGTCCCAATGCGTTGAGGACCGCGATGACTGCCGGGTTCAACGGCCAGTTCGCTGGCGGGTTCGCCGCCGTATATCTCCCGGTCGGATCCTCGGTGAAGAGAATCTCTTCCTTGACGTTGTTCACATAGAACGCGGCGGAGAGCACCGCGTGATTCGGCAGCACCCCCGAGTAACCAATCTCGTATGCGTCGAGCGACTGTTCGGTCAGATCAGGGTTGCCGACGATGTTGACCGGCAGCGCGTAGTTGGCTGGGCCACCGAGTGGACGAAGATCGACCGGTCGGGCAATGACGGTTGACAGCCAGTTGTTGATGACCGACGGCGCGCGATAAGCGCGGTTGTATGACAGTCGAATCGTCTGGTTGTCTTTCGGCCGGAGCAACAGCGCCGTCCGCGGTGAAAACACAAACTGATCCAGGTAGTCGAACCGATCGAGCCGGGCGCCGAGCGTCCACCAGAAGTACTTGGACAAGAACATCTGATCCTCACCATAGACGCCGAACTCGGTGCGATTGTCCGCCTGCGGAGCGATCTCCAGATCGAAGGTGTTGAACCGGAGGTTCCCTCCGTAACTGAGCAGATGCTTCGTGCCCAAGGTCTTCGCGTTCGACAGATCGAAGTCGTAGGTCCGCGTGTCGAATGCGAAGGTAATCGGCTTTCCATTCAGGGGGTTCACGGCAAGGAGGTTGTCGGCGTCGCCGTGCAGAAGGTTGGTGAAGAACCCGGCTCGCAGCGCCCCCTTTTCGTACCTGGCGCGGCCGTACCCCATCACCGTCCCACCCTGGATGTCGAACGGGCCGATGCCGCTGTGCATGATGCCGTCCGTTCCAGCAACGCCACCCGTGAACGAAAGCTTGCCGCCGTTCGGGTAGTCATAGTCGACGCGGGCGTCGAATTTCGGCTGCGTCGTTCCGCTGTTGGTGTACGACGGGTAGGTCGCGGTCGGAACCGTGCAGACCTCAGGCCGATCGCACGGAACCTGTCCGGTCGGACGCGAGAAGGGATCCTGCGAAAAAATACCCGCGGACAACTTGTACGCCCACCGATCGTTGACCGCCTGCGCGTGTGTGCCGCTGGCGTACCAGAGCGGCCCCGAACCTTCGTCGTTGGCTCGCCCGAACGCGCCGACGCCGAATGCCGCGCTGGTGCCTTGCATCTCGCGCGGCGACTTGGTGACAACGTTGACGACGCCGTAGAGCGCGTTCGCCCCCCAGACCGCGGAGGCCGGCCCGCGAATCACTTCAACCTGTTTGATCTCGTTCAGGTTGACCGGCAGGAAGTCCCACATCACGAAGCCGAACATGTCCTGATAGAGACTGCGCCCGTCCAGTAGCGCCAGCAGGCCCGTCGCGAGGGTGCCGGTCGCACCGCGTGTCGTGACGTTGATGTCGCGCGGGGACACCTGGGTCATGTTCAAGCCAGGGATCGGACGCAGCAGTTCCGCGAAGTTTGGCGACGTCGCTTGATCGATCGTTTTTGGCGTGATCACGGACACCGTTGCCGGAGCGTCGACGATCTTCTGCGGGGTTTTCGTGACCACGTCGACCGTCTCGGTGTACCCGGGCACTTGCGACGGATTCGTCGGCTGCTGGGTCGTCGACGGCTGCTGCGCCGTGGTCGGGGGCTGCGGCGTCGACGGCTGCTGTGACGTGCTGGACTGCGACGCTTGCGGCGCGGCCAATAGCGGCGTCGCCGCAAACGCGACAAGAACGGCCGCCAGAAAGAGGCCGCGACAGGCCAGTTTCATACACGCTCCTTTGATGTCCCGGCCGAGGCCGCCCGGGACGGAAAGTACTTGTGCTCGTGCTCGCTGAGGACGCTGATTCCCAGAGTATCGGCCGGAGGGTGAAAAGTCGTGAGCAAAGGGTGAAAACGCATGGCACCGGCCGTGTGCGGCTCTGTGCGGGGCCGCCGGGTGCCACGGATGCACACAGAAACACACGGATTGAGAAAAATAAGCCGTGTTCTTCCGTGTTTTTCCGTGGTGTGTTTTCCCGTGGCTCGGAGGCTTGCTAGACTGTCCGGCCGGGACGATCGGGCCTTTCGATGACTGCTGAATCCGCCACCGCCGCCAAACCACCGGACACCGTGCCCGTCGAGGAGTGGGCCACGTGGCCCGACGAGAAGCTGCTCGACCTGCGCATCTCGCAGCTCGGCGTCACGATCGAAGGAAGCGTTCTCGAATCACGCATCGCCGAACTGCAGCGCGAGCTCGATGCCCGCGGACTCCTGTTTCAGCCTCACTTCTGGCTGTCGGCCGAATGGTTCTCGCCGGATGCCGTCCCCGGCGTCGCGATTCCCTTCTACCTGGCGCATCCGCGGCTGGAAAAGCTCGAACGGGCGCAGATGCTGGAAGTCGAAGGCGGCAACGAACCGTGGTGCTTGAAGATCCTCCGCCACGAAGCCGGCCACGCGATCGACAACGCCTACAAGTTGCGGCAGCGACGCAGGCGTCAGCAGCTGTTCGGCCCGTCGTACATGCAGTATCCCGATTACTACACGCCGAAGCCGTACAGTAAGAGTTTCGTTCTCCATCTCGACAGTTGGTACGCACAGAGCCATCCGGATGAGGACTTCGCAGAAACGTTTGCGGTGTGGCTGACGCCGGAATCAGATTGGCGCGTGCGGTATACCGGCTGGCCCGCGCTGAAGAAACTGGAGTACATCGATACGCTGATGCGCGAGCTGGCCGGCAAGCCCATGCTCGTCCACACTCGGCGCAAAGTCGAACCGCTGCACAGCATCCGGAAGACGCTGCGCGCGCATTACGAACGGAAGCGTCGCCACTACGGCGTCGAGCATCCGCACTTCTACGATCGCGATCTCAATCGGCTGTTTTCCGACAAGCCCGAGTTTGCCGCGAACATGAAAGCCGCGCGTTTCATTGCCCGCGTGCGCAAGGAAGTCCGCCGCATGGTGGCGGCGGGGACGGGTGAGTATCAATACACGATCGATCAGGTGCTCGAGAACATGATCAAACGAGCGAACGAGATGAACCTTCGGCTGAAGCGGCCGGAGGATCAGACGAAGCTGGACTTCACGATCATGTTGACGGTGCAGACGATGAACTATCTGCACAGCGGCCGGCACAGGGTTGCGTTGTGAAATGCTGAATGCTGAACGATCGAATCCCGGACCAGGGTTCCCGGATCACGGATCCCGGTACCGTCCACCGGAGGCAGCGTGGTAGAATATCGCTCCCAGATTCCGCAATTTC
>Ga0207701_10000517_pt1 | contig 40093 bp, 49 predicted proteins | sample KBSSwiSSwithPhiX_FD_184294 | JGI IMG/M metagenome (GOLD analysis project Ga0207701, IMG submission 184294) | Switchgrass rhizosphere bulk soil microbial communities from Kellogg Biological Station, Michigan, USA, with PhiX - S5 (SPAdes) (version 2) | ecosystem: Environmental > Terrestrial >... | reverse complement strand
TCACCAGTTTCATGTTAGCACGTTGGGCATATGATGGGTCCCACTTACCAGTAGTGGGATTAAACTCCTGTTGATGTACCTTATTATTCCGAATCTGCTGATCGAACTCTCTAGTTCTCTCAGCACTCCAGAATGATTGCCACATTGGCTTCAATCCACTACGCCATTCAGGTGTCATAATTGCCGCCAACCCTTGTCTAAGCGGCATGGATATGTCACCAATCGTAGTCGCAGCAGTAGATAGTCCAGTCAATTGCTCGAATGTGGATGGTGATCCTTTAGGATGTTCAGGTGTCTCTGGACCGCGTGCAAAGAAGTTACGGATAGTATCTCTTACAGCATCCCTCATTCCTCCGATATTGATTGCACCTTCTTCTCCACCCTCAGTACCGAGTCTTTCAACAGCTCGGGTAACTTTCGATTCAAAGAATGCGATACCTGCTCTTACCCTATCACGCCACGTCTCTCCTGCCTTCAATGGTGGCGTATTAGGTGATGAGATGATCTCCCGATATAGTACATCAGGAGCCTTCATCTCATCCAACTGCTTCATCAGACCAGTCCATCTCTTAGCAGTCGTATCTACTGGAGCCTCTAAATCCTTCATTTTCCGTTGATGTTCTAACCATTCTCTAGAACTTGGTTCTATTTCTGATCCAGGTCCTACTCTTTTAATTCTATTCTCTAGAATATTACCCAGATCCGGTAATGCTTCTTTCACATTAGCAGGAGTCAAATCATTATCAAGTATGCTCCCATACAATTCAATGAATTCATTTAGTTTCTCCGGAGTCATTTCAAAGTCTTGAGCTAATTCTCGTACCCTAGCCAATTGTCTATCAAGGTAATGATTACCAGTATTATGAACCTTGTCTAATGCTTGTCTAAGTGCTCTCTCGGGATTATTCATTACTACAGTTTTAGACAAGTCTACTGCATCCCACGGTCTTACAGGACGTTCAAATGGTGCTACTCTACCAGTAGTCTCGCCCGGTGACGGACCCTTACCCTTACCGAATGGACCTACAGCCGATTGAAGTGGAAGTGGCATCTGTTCTTCGCGCACTTCCTCACCTAATCTCATCTGTTCGGGTACATCTGCTCGTTCAGCAGCAGTCGATTCTCTCCGTGCCGCGCGTGGCTCGAAAGGTAGTTCAGGTTGCGCAGCCTCATCAGTTGTCATGTCAGCGATGAACTGCGCTACATCTTCTGGTGTCCTAATTCTTCTCGGTAGTGTACCTTCAACTTCCTTGATATGCATCAGCTGTCTGATGAGACTAGCCAGTTCGGCAGAATTCTCATCAATTCCATTCGATACCCGTTTCATGATACTTTGGACTAGATTCTTAGTGAATGGACTAGTAGCACCACTAGTAAATGCTGCTCCCATTTCAACTAGCTTCATTCCAACTTGATGCACAGCCCGGCCTAGTAAGGTTCCATGAACAAATGTTCCTATTGTACCCGGTTTCGCATCAGGTGGTACCGGCAATCTAGTTTTATCAGCTCCGAGACTTGGAACCTCTCTAGTCCCATCAGGATTTGTTCTTACTTCAGCCGATACAATTGGCTCACCAGCCGGATTACGATATACGACTCTATCTCTCCCACCGTACATTTTCTCAACACTTAATCCAGGTGGTCCTGAACCCGCGGCTTGTGCTGTACGTATACCATAGTCCTGCCAACGATCTGAGGCCATTAACTGTTTCTTTTGATCCTTAGTTAATGGCGTACGTCCCTCTACAATTCGGGCTAATCTATCATAAGCCGGTGTACTCAGTTTAAGATTGCCCGTCATTGGTGCCTGAGGACCATATTGAACTGAAGGAGCTGGAACTGGTTGATCCTCTAGATTGAGTCTATCTTGAACAGGTTCACCTAATCTTCTACTAATATCATCTATCAGTCTACGAGCATAACTGATACCAGGAATAAAATTATCCTGTATCGCTTCATCCAAGTAAGCCTCTACCTCTGTTCGTATAGCAGCTAGTTCTGATGGACGAGTGGTAGCATTCATCCTATCAGCAAGTTCATACATTGATGTTTGCCGCGGATCCATTGCTGATAGATTAACTGATGATTCCGGCTCCCAACTATTACTCACATCAACAGGCTGCTGAACACGTCCATACATCTGTTGAGTGGCAGCCTGAGATTCTGCACTTCTCCGTGGTCGTTGATTATTCTGAATATCACGAAGTTCATTCAGTCTATCATAACCCGCCATTACCATACGGTACAGTCTATGACCGTTAATTCTGTCACCTACTCTATTAGCTTCTGCTCGTTGATCATCCCATTCACGAATTTGTGTTCTCAATTGTTGATAATCAGTAAAAGATTCGATTTGCTGTAATCCCTCTGGACTATTCGCTTCTAACCAATTAGTGTGGTCTGTCCTCCGTGTAGCCTGAATAGGAGGATTTAATTCAGCCCTGCGCGCTTCAACTGCACGATTCAACTCGAATGCACGTTGCTGCGCACTTACATCACCCTGATTTGCAGCTGCATCATAGTCATCACCGAACTGGTCTACTAGTGCATCCAACTCCGCAGTAGTCCGAGCATCACGAATCAACTGTTCCTGATGCCCTGTTTGTGTTGGCGCTGGTTCCTGTCGTACTGGCTCACCAACACGAGTGCGCACATCAGGTAGGTCTATACCCATCCGTTGCGCTAAATCATCAATGTTTGGAATTCCTGCACTAACTCGTCGGAATTCCTCAGGTGAAATCGTAGTCTCTCCATTTTGCATTCTACGACGTAGTTCAGACACAGCCCCACGAACCTTAGTAGCCATGTCGGAATCTCTAATCTGCTGTGCACCTCTTATTAGCAGATTAATCATTTCGCCAATATCCATCGAGCCTACTCTAGTTCCGCCTTCACCTTTACTCTCATGTCGGAACGTAGTGTTGCCACCTTCAATCTTACTTACTCTATATCCATTTTCCGCCATGTTAGAGATGTAGTTACGGTCAGCATTTACTATCTCAGTTGGGACTACAATATCATCCCCCATCTTAAACTTGCCGATAGTCTTACGCGCTGCTGCTGCGGCTGGTATAGGTGCTTGTACAGGTGCAACAGGAGGAGCAGCAGGTGTAGTGGGCAACATGTCTGCCATCTCACCGCGCACCATCTGCTGTAATTTATTCACAGGATTAACATGAGGATATGGAATAGTCTTATATCCCTCAGCCTTACGTAATGCCAACTCAGCCTGATTGTAAGGCATGTCGATAATATCAGGCATTCCACCTGTAGCAGCCTGAGCTTCGGCACTAGGTGCGCCGGCTTCTGGTACAGTTACATCGACAGGCTCAGGAGTTGGAAATTGCCACTCATTCGGTCCACCAGCAGGATCACCAGTTCTAGTAATAGGTGTATACTCAAATTGACCAGACTGACGGAATCTACCACCCTGACCACGTACTGCACCAAAATTCAATCCTCCCTGACCTTCGGGCATAGCATCAAATATAGGTGCAGGAGTCTCAGCAGGAACAGGAGGAGCCTGCCAGCTATTCTTCAATTCGTTAGCACGTATCTTCGCCTCTAGAATTGCCTGATCAATCTGTATGACTCTGCTCGCATCTCCGTTTCGTAATGCTTCAGCTCTATCAAGTGTTAGTTCGAATATCGACTGTTGAGTGCGCGCATCAATCTCAGCATGTGCCCTACGCTGCATGTCTGCCATCGATGGTTCGGCGGGTGGTTCATACTTTGGTGTATCAGGGAATTCTAATGTGAGATTATTATACCTTTCAGTACCAGGTAGTCGGGGCTGTGTATATTCACCAAATAATGGATCTCCACCACCCGGACCTGATGGACCCCCACCATCAGGAGGTTGAGGAATACCAGCTTCTACAGGACGTGCAGGTGTAGCCTCAGCAGCTAATTTCGGTGTAGCTGCTCTAGGCAGTAGATAATGACCAAATAGATTTAATAATGCACCGGTACCTTGACCAAATAGAGCCGGATAATCCTGTTTTTCTAATGCAGTTCTAAATTCTTCAGGTGGAACTCCTATCATGTGGAGTCCTGTATCCTGCGCGGTCCTCTGCCGCTGTGCTTCAGGTGTACCCCACGACACACCCATAGCGGGATCACCTTCATTCTTAACGAATCTATCAGCCATCTGCATCGCATCATTCCACGGCTGATACAATGGCTTAGTTACTGCACGAACTGAAGTTCCAAAATCCGGAGATTTATTAATTTCCTGTAAGGAAGTTGAAAACTGGTCAAGTACTGGTTTTCCAGTTGCGGCCCAAATATTGGAACCAATAGTTCCAATGTCAGTCATCCAATCCGGCAAATGATACCCCGCACGTTGGGCTGATACATCTCCCATATCTAATGGTGGTGTTGGAGCCTGAGTGCGTGGAACCTTAATAAGCCAGTCCATCCAACTAGGCGCATTATTAGGATTCCAACCAGCCATCGAGGCCATAGCACCACCTAATGGAGTGGCAGGTGCCGCCGAATATGGCTGAAAGTTGGTCGGATACTGTATATCCGGCGTTGGAGGCATGTAAGGCTGGTAATTAGTCGGATACTGAATACCAGTTACGCCGTATGGATTCTGCGGATCAGGCATTGTATTTACCTACTTCACCCTCTGCCAACCCTTACCCATTGAATCTTGAATATCCCTGAAAGTATTAGGAGTAACAATCTGTAAGTCAGGACGCGCAGGATGAATCCATTGAATTAGTTTACCGCTAGCTAGTCCCTCAGCCTGTTGTCTGGCTTGTTCAGGTGTTAGTTGCTGCATACCCGGCCCACTAGCTGACTGCGCACCTTGAGGCACAGCAGGTGGCATATTAGGTACGCCAGGTTGTCCTGCTTGTGGCAGAGAGAAGTCCTGATTCATACCTCCACCACCTGTTGGACCCATCTGTGGCGGCCTAACCTGTGGATTCACACCACCAGGCCTATAGTTAGGAGGAAGTGGCGTCTGATTACCTGCTCCTGATACTGGCGGAGATTGTACACCCGAATTTGGTCGATTACCTCCCGGAGATACAATCCCGAATCTCTCTGGATAAGCTGCCTGAGCTACCTGATTCCATGCATCTAATTCAGATTGTTGCACTTCACCAAATCCAAGGAAATTAGCAGGTCGTGGTTCAGGTTTTGGCCCGAGAGCGAGGGAACCATCATCCATAGTAATGACGTGTTTACCTAATCCTTGAGGATCAGTCTGTTGAAATCCCCTAAGTGTATTCTGTTGAGCGAGTGATGTATCACGCGGACTAGGCGGACCCTGATTAGCAGCATTAACTGCAATCCTCGATTGAGTTTCCCAGAACATCTTCTCAGCAGTAGACATATCCTTAGTTGGAACGCCAGTATCTACCCACTTCTTAGCATCCATGTCCCACATCATCATAGTGGGAGTATTAGTAGTAAATTGAACCCGCCCAGTTAGCTTCTTCTGTTCAAGTATCTGCTTATCTCGTGCAATCTGATTCTTCGCTTCTGCAAGAACTCTATCCTGCTCTAGTTTTCGGTCCTTGAATTCTATATCAGCACGATTCTTCGCATCTGTTGACTGTTGTCTCGCAAATTGTGCAGCAGAAGTGGCTACACTACTTGCCAACTGACGTTCAACACTATTTGCCGTAGTTTCCTGTTGTGATGCCTGACTAAATGGTGTAGTCTTAGCAGTCCAATCAGCCATTTCACGATAGTATGGTGCATACATTGCTTTTTCCTGAGCTTCATATCCGCCCGGAATACCTCTTGATTTATTGCCAAGGTACGCACCTGCACCCGCCAATCTACTCATGAAATTCGGTTCTTGACGTTGTGGCACATTGTCCAGCAGAGTGTTGAACCTATCACCCGCTCGTGTAGAGGGTGTGTAGGTCTTATTAATCATGTCCATTACTGCCTGAAAGTCCAATGTAGGATCACCTGGTGGTCTTACAGACATTGGCTGAACAGGTGCGGGAGGACCGAAATCCACCTTTGCGGGATTGAAGTCACCGAATGGATTACCTATCGGTTCCTGCGTTTGTCCGAAGAATGGTTTATTACTCACTGTTGGAGCAGGAGTATACGGATTACCAATGGGGAAATTCATTGGTTCCGTCATGTAGGAATCATCCATCTGACCCATCAAGTCACCCCGTGATGGTGACGTGGGCTGACCGAACATGTTGTTGAAGCGGAGGAGTTCAATTCCGTATGGCATTAGCTACCTCTCAATACTCTGGCCTGTTGCGCCGGAGTCATTGGAGTACCAGACTGAGTAGGCTGTCTACGATTATTCCACGCATTCATTACACCCGTACCAGTGTTAATCCAATCCATCACATCATTAGCCCTACCAGCAGTCTGTTCCCACTGGCCTGGCTGACGCTCAGCATTAATGGAATTAGACATTACACCCTGACCAAACTGTCCGCCTAATCCAACACCCTGCAATAGCTGATTACCAAACATTTGGGACATACCAGGTGTAGTTCCATACAGGTTAGTCATTCCACCTAATGCGCGGAATCTATCATCCATATCCGCACCACGCGCTTGTAGAGCACGATTCGCAGCAGATTCACCAGCCGACATATTCGCCGCAGCCGCACGCGCAGCTGAATCAGCATTGTAGACCTGACCCTGATAGTCCAATCCAGTGTTGAATTTGCTCACATCTACGTCAGCACTCAATCTCTGACCCTCGATGTTGCTCATTCCGCCCAAACCAGCCAAACGACCCTGTTGACGCTGTTGTGCAAGTCCAGCTTCCACACCTTGCATAGCATCTGCCATGCCTTGTCCCTGCTCACGCGCCATCTTGACTTGTGCCGCGATAGCATTAGGTGCGTATCCACCTTGTAGTGACCGTTGCCGACCTACTTCTCGCTCCGCGTTCGCATAAGCAGCGCGCACAGGACTAACTCCACGAGCACGCATATTAGCAATGTCATCGCCTGAGAATCCGCCAGTCCTAGAGAATTCTTCATATCCTCCATAAGACTTAAATGGGTCACTATATCCTGCACGACCGGGAGATACAGTGTAGGCAGACATACCACCACCACCTCCACCGCCACCACCTCCTGCAATATCACCATATGACCCTGCACCACCTGATGCAATGTCACGATAGTTATTCATGATGTCAGTGTAGTCGCCATAGTTAGCTTCATTTGCTCTACCCGTCTGGTAGGCAAAGTTGTTAACCATTGGTCCCTGCTGCTGATTGAACCGATTGGTCTGCTCTGTTATAGCAGTCCTACTTCTACCCTTCGGATCATCGCCCTGCTGTTTGTTGTTGTTAGATCCCATAACTCCTCTACAGGTCTAAAATGAGTGATTGTCCTTGGGGTAATCTAAACCCGTTCTTCATTAATCTCTTGGTATATTTGGGCTGTTGGCTCCAAACATACATCTGGTCGTACATCGATTTCCTACATACGAAGGAATTAGCATCCAGCATCTGGTACAACGCAGCACGCCGAATTCTGGGATCTCGTGACAGGTTAGTGACTAGTACGCACTCCGCTATATCACGAATTCCACCAGCTGTAATAATTCCCTTATCATCTTCCACGACGAATGCACACACGAATGACATGAATTCCGGTAGTGTGAACTCATGAGCGAAATGCTGAGAATGAATCCGCTCAATCTCGGCTAAATCGTCAGGTAGTAGAGCGCGAATAGTCATTAGTATGCACCAACACCCCACAACTGACGCAGGAATACTGTGAAATCTTTCGATACTGCAAGAGGTTCCTGCCCATAACCGATTTTGACCAGTAATTGCTCTAAATCGGTGATGCTAGTTTTCAGCACAGCGACTTCATTTGTTGTGTATCCTAGCTCTACCAACACTTCCTCGGTAGTAGCGTCAAGATATCCCTTCAATGTAGTCGTATCGCCTGCTAATCTCTGGAATGCGCGAGCTATGTCACCTGAGCGCGCATCAATCTCCGACTTTGTAACTGGTAGACCTACACTCATGATGACTCCTCAAGGTATTGGTATCATCGCTTGAAATGCCAAATTCATTGATCCGAGCGCCATTGGAGCAGTATCCAAGCGATAGATTGTAATCGACGTTGCACCACCAACAATGAGCGCAGAAGTCCACCCTGCAAGATAGAGTTGACCAGTAGCCTGAAACTGTTGAATAGATGTGAATGGTGGTGGAATCGCCAATGTAATTCCTGCAGTTGATGCGCCTGAGAGTGTAGCTCCAGCAATAAGTACATTCCAGAGCAATGTTTTACCGACTAGAGTATAGTGATTCGCAGTTACTTGCCCCGCTGTAACAGTCCATGTCATACCGGCAGTTCCTGCAAAATGAGCAGCATTAAATGGAACCGCTGTCCAGTAGCCCAACGGAGTACCACGAGAGGCTTCATAGATCACGGCGCCCCCGAGATTACCTGAGGCCGCGATATGCACAGCGTTGATGTTGCCAGTTACGGTCTGATTCTGTGTAAATGTATTCGCTAGATTAGTCCATGCAGCATTTACCAGAGCATCAGTACCACCCGGTTCATGCGTGACATGATGTGGTCCTACAGTACCTGCTGGTCCTGTATCACCAGTATCTCCTTTTGGTCCTACTGGTCCTATCGGTCCTTGTATTCCTTGTATACCTTGTGGACCCTGAGCACCTGTAGCACCGGGATCACCCTCTGGACCCTCTGGACCTGTTGGTCCTGTAGGCCCAGTTGGACCCGGAGGACCATCATTACCTACTGGTCCTTGAGTAAGTGGATTCCAGATAGGAACCCAATACGTTGTAGCTGGATCAGGAATTGCCATGACTAGATGCCTGTAACCAATCCAACACTTCGACTGCATTACGAGATGGAGTACCAGTCTGCCACGGAACCTGAGCGATGTAATTGAATAGAAGGTCGAATTCCACCATGCTGACCTGCAACTGTCTACTCCCCTCTTTCTTCAACTGTCTATCAGGCTCTCCATTCACCATCTTCTTTCCACATGGCTTTAATTCACTTATACTCTCTAGTTTCTCAAATACTGCAACCTCAGTTCTCAGTACTTGCATTCCCTTCTTATCTTGCAAACTACCACCAAGTACGAAGCCAACGAAACAGAATGAAAATCGACGCTCACCTAGTTCATCCTCGAAATTTAGAATCATGGCTAATTCTTCTGACAGAAATACACGTCAATATAGGGTGGTAAACTAGATGCAGCAGCTGATGAACCTACGACTGGTGGTGCATCATTAGGTATTCCACCTGTACCACTGAATCCGTGTGCATGTGAGCCTCCACCACCTGTAGTTCCACTGAAATCGATGTTAACATTATGCCGGTGATTCGTAGCATTCACTGTAAAACTTCCACCGGCATCAGCCGTATTCCCTACGCCTACTTCATCTACCTGACCTGAAACACGACCACCGAATGAGTGATCATGATTTCCTACAGTATCAGTACTACCGCTTATGGATGTAACTCCACCGTGACTATGCGCGGCTACTGCTAGTCCGCCAGCAGCATGAGTATGTGATGATGCTCCACCTGTTCCACCTGGTGTTCCAGAGCGGACGAAAAGACCATCCCAGTTGACTCTAGTCCATCCAATAGGACACGGTGACATACTAATAACGATTAGACCAGATGGAAATGCATCAGTTGGTTGCCACGTATTGTCACCACGTAGGAATGTGGCTGCACTCGGTGCATTAGTTCCCAATCGTGGTAATGGAACTGTTCCAAATGCTAAGTTCGTAGCATTCAGAGGTGTGTTGCCTAATCCTCCATTTGCTTCCATGACACTACCACGATAGAATGCAATAGACCCCGGAATAGCACTCTCAGCATCATTCAGTGCCCAGAAATTGAGAGTTTCTCCTACAAGATTAATCTCCCATGTCTTTTTATCTACAGCATTAGCCAAATTACTCATTGTGATTCTGGGAAAATCACCTCCCGCATTATTGATTCTCTGTGGTAGAGTGAACTGATTGATTCGATTCAGTAGTGCTACATTAGAGGTCAATCGATTATCTGGTAGTATGCCCGTCGTATCAGTTAGTGGAATCGTGGCTACAACACTTGGTTCACCTGCTGTTGACCGAACATAGCCAGTTCCTAATCCGTTTAGTGGACGCGCATTCGCTAAACTCGAATGTGGTGATACGAGCCAGTATGTAGCATCAGCTACTGCACCACCTGCCGGACCCGGAACACCCTGTATACCTTGATCTCCCTTATCTCCTTTATCACCTTTTGGACCCTGTGGACCAGTAGGACCAGGAGGTCCGGGTGGACCTTCTACAGTAGCTATACCAACACCGGGCCACGTTACAGGAGGATCATTCGTCGGTTTAACACACAGATAAGCGATATTATCCGCGGCAACTACAACGTCTCCATCACTGTAGAGTGGACCAGCTACGAAATTCCCTAAATACTCTAAATCCAAGTCGATGATTCTTCTACCACCGACTGAATCGTCAGGTTTCAGTCCGTATCGGTGAACTAATTGAAGTGAGTTCGGTAATGTAGCAGTTTCAGCATCTTTCGTGAAATATGTAGCTATATCACTCGCTCCACCGCCACCTCCACCCGGTCCACCACCATCAATAATCGTCGTAGTAGATACAGCAGCCTGAGCAGCAGCTAACCGCTCGATAATCTCCTGTGTAACCTGATAGAGTGAATTATCTACGTCCCTAGACTGTGCTAGGACCGCTTTCAAATCCGCAAATTGCGGCGGTTTAGTTGAACGTCTGAACGCCATGTCTAGGAGCCAGGATACGAACGATACAGTTCCTTCGTAAAAATCACGATTCGATTAATTCTAAAGAATTCACCGTATGCTGTAGTTTTTAATTCAAATGCGGCTCTCTGCTCCACGAAATTGACCAGACGTGTAGGAGAGTATCGATTCCTCAGCTGCATATCAAGCGGAGTCAACACTTTAGAATTCAAGTCATCGAGCGAATACGCAGCTAGTCTCAATTGCCCATCTCCATCCACTCTGATGCGAATGGATGCGAAATGAGTAGTGGCTTCACCTGAACTTTGTTCGCTTACCGCAGCTCCAATCGGCATTTATTCACCTATTAATGCTGTCCGAATCGTAGGATCAGGTATCTTCAGACTCGTGCCATTATGATACGTGTCTGCGCGTGGTGGTTTCGTGCTCAGTATAAAGAGTCCACTCAAATCTACGTCGGATAATGTCAAAGTACCAGTAGGAAATCCGATGTACGTCACATAGAGGAATTGATGGATTAATGCTCCTGTTGCAGTAGCAACCTGAGGAGCCTGAGGTTGCCATCTAAACTGACCACCAAACTTCCATGAATACATGGTAGTCGCCTTGATACCACCCGGTATTGCGACTCCTGAATCCTGCTCAAACTTGTTCGCAGGATCACTGAAAACTGGTGAAATCTCTGTTCCTACTTCATTCTTGTACAGCCCAAAACTACCATCAGGTATCGCACCATCGGCAGGACTGGTGTAAACAGTTGCATAATGCACAATACTCTGAATTGAACTGTCTACATTTGGAATTGAACCCTTATCCGCGAATTGGAAGAATTGCGGTGCTTTATAGATAGTAGTAGTAACTGGAGTCATACCGGGATTGATATGAACATATCCAAGTTCAGTTGGGAAATTAACAGGATACACCCAAGTTGGACACGGCTGATTGAATGCCAAGTAGGCAGGATCATTCCATGCTCCAAGTGATCCAGCAGTTATTATATTATTTATTGAATCTTGAATTGAAGTCCATCCATGTTCCGCAGTCCAGTTTACTGTAGAAGATGGATTAGCGACGTTATTTATATCTCCTGCGGTCCTTAGTGGAGAGGCCCATATTGGAGCCGGTGAACCTGCCGGCGACCATGTATGTGCTTGTGTCTGAAATTCTGCCATAGTTAGCGAAGCATTCCAGAACTTGAAGTTACATACATCGGCACCAGATGAAAGAATGACTGCAATATAGCCAAGTGGATCATCTATATCGTAGTCAATTTCCATTGCCAGCCTTAAATCTACCTGTTCTTCCCAAGGATTTGACAATTCAAAAGAATCCTCTTCTCCAATGTATATCGTACTCTTAGGTCCACTTTTCGACACGCAGATGAGAGTCCAGCGACCATACAACACGCCACCGAATGCTTGAGTAGGAAGTCCTACAGTTTCCTTACGCCCTCTTATCTGCCATTGGTACCCGTCAGTATCAACTGCTATGAATGAACCATTTGCACCATGATGCATGATCAGTGGTGTCGGAATTCTCGGAGCCATTATCCTGACCCACACGCAGTAACTGTAATGCTGACTCACATCCGTGCTAATACCAGGAAATACTAGCGGAGGAACAGCTAGCTCTCTACCAGTATTAGCAAGGAATAGATATGTCCAGTTGGCAGTGGATTTAACTGACATCTAAGACCTCCGATGGTGTTCCTAAAGGAGATTTAGCACCAGAAGATCCAATAACCAGCTTATCAGTATTGATTAGTGAGATAGTGTTTATCTGACAATCATATATCCATCTAGCCCACTTAATATCCTTCGCATTCATTCCATCCGAATAGTCAGCATAGAGCAACTTATTCACATGTGGTGGAGGTAGTGTAATCCAAACTCTCTTATTGATTGAGTCATTGACTATCTGCATCAGATGGAACTCATTTCGGTTCAATCCTCTCCAGAAATCCTCGATTTTCCATGACATTTCAGGCTGAGCATACACACCATTGAACAGCATCAGACCTGACCAGTCTACAATCAGTAGGAAATCGATATTCACGCCACCTGTATCGAGAACCGTCGCAATACCATGTACAGGTGAGCCAATACCCTGGTCTAGTATCTCCTCCTGCCATGTCACTGGTTCATCGTAGTTATCCGAGTAGCCGTATGTCCTAGTTTTCTTGAAGATGTACATGATGTCCCGAAATTCTTGGACAGCAGTAAGGGGATGACCATCTAGTGGAACCACGATGATTCCGTCTACCTTATTGATTGCTTCAGGTTCACCTGCTACTGACAATCTAGCGATGGAACGATTATCAGTGACTCCGGCTGGTAATCCTGTCAGAGTCTCAGTTGTACCATATTCACCCACAATGACTAATCTGCTGTGATAGGTGTTTAGATACACCCCCGCAGGAATTTGCGAGAAGTTATCAGCCAAATGCGATGCATCCGATAACAAATCTGCATCAAAATAGGTGACAGTTTTCGTCGTAGTCGTATTATCATCAATGTTACCACCTGGAATGAACCAATATTGATAACCATTCTGGTCGCCATTGTACTCTGGAATCCACTTAGTAGACACCAGATGACGCTTCTTAACCCATGCATCAGGTGAGACAGGGATATTCGACACAACTATCTCATGCGCGCCACTGAACACTAATTCAGCCTTTATTTGTGGTCCAAGTGCCGTGAAATAGCCTGTATCCGTTTCATACACCACACCTATGATGTGTAGTCCTGAATCCGTCTTTTGCCCCACTGTAGCTGCGCCCAATGCAGCAGTTAAAGCTGAACCAGTAGGAGGAACACCAGCAGCCTTCCTAGCAGGAGTTCCATCACCTTTGTAGACGTAGAGGAATTCGTTCTGAATCCCTAATTGATATTTATCTCCATTTACGTCTACATAGGTCTTGAATGGAGTGATATACGCCCTTCCGTTAATCGCCACGAATCCAAAATCCTCCATCGCGGTGATAGTCAAGATAGGACCGAGTATTACACCAGCTTTAATGTGATAGATTTTACCACCTTCACTAAGTAGAAGGAGAGTATCACCCTGTTGTGTGGTGTAGTTGTATTGTCTTTTAGGCTTCAATACAACAGTTGGAGAAGCAACGTATGGAACTATTCCATACCGAGTTTCAAATCCAGACTGAAAATACTGAATGTTATCAGCCTGAGTGAAATGATTACTCGGTGCAGACTCAGGATCACCCTTTGCCCACCACCCGTCAAAATCTTCAATTACAAGTGGTTCGTGGTCCCTAGTTCCCGGCATCAGAATCCTCCCCTAGCTTTCCACGCAGCGCGGAATGGACGATGCCGAGTCATAATCTGCTGTCTACCTTTGTTGTTGATTCCGATAGACCTATCTATTGCCTTCTCTGCCTGATCTTCTAGTACAGCAGCTCTAGTCTCATTCTCCCCAATAAACATCGCGCACAGTGCTGCCGTCTTGTAGGAGAGATAAGTGCGCGCACCTATCATATTGATGGGAGAGTTTGGACCTGTAGCGTATGGAATTCCCTGATAGATATACTTGATTACGACTTCCATATCAACATTAGGTGGATTGAATCTAATGATATTCTGCTCCCACACCCAATATTGAAGTGAATTGGTGCGTGGAAGAACTTCAGTAAATTCTTTCCGTGGTAGTTTCCTGTATGACCCGTATCTAGCATCTTCAGACTGTAAGACTTCAGGTGGTATTGGTGCAGGTCTTGGAGTATAGATTCTTTCCTCTACTTCCTGAACCTCAGTCAGATTATCTGGATAACGTGCCCAGAAGTCATGCGGATACCCCGGTTGCTCATATTCAGGATACACAATGAAATTGTGTCCCGCCTTTACAATGATGGGAGTCAGTGTCCAATGATATGAACTTAGATTAGTGAAGGAACTATTAGCCTCTGCCATTAAGTCAGAGTACTCCTCAATAGCGATATTGAGGTATGGCAGTTGCACATTATAGGTATAGTCAGTCTTATTAGGATCGTTTAGTAGATTCGCTACACGATCCATTATCTGGCCGGCTAATACCTCTGAAGTACTCATGACTTACTCCTACGAAACTACGAATGCCCAATTTCCCGCTGTAATCGTGCAAGTCACGGTAGTGACACCATTCAGATCGTATTCCTTGATGTTGTCACCTGACGCTGTTTCAGTTGCGACGAATAGTCTCTTACTATCAAGCTGAAAATCTACTCCCAACACGTTCGGCAAAACTAGAGCCGTGTTCTGTCTATCTGGTCCCGTCTTGGCTGTAACCGTTAGCTGATTTGGCATAATCCCTCCTACGTAGCGAATGTCAATCCGAGTTTCTTAGCTAGTTCAGGGTCTGCGATTGCTTTACATGTCTGACAGATGGGGAAGTTCGCATTCCTCAAGCTGCCACAGGCTACGCACCTGACTAGTTCCGCAGTCTGAAGATCTCCAAGCCACGGTTTGTTGGAGATGTTCAGTTCCTTACATGCCAATCGTGCATCCTCACTGATTGACAGAGGATTACCATTACTCCGACTCCACAGAATGTCGGCAATACGAATTAACTCAAGAAACCACTTCTTTTGCTGAGCCTGCGCCTTCAAGAGTAGTGGGGTGTGCTCTTTCTTAAGTTTTTCCACCGTGAATTCACCAGGAACGTAAAAAAGTCCTGGCATTTGGTCCGCCATGTTACATGCCAACAACCCGTTAGCATAGTCACGAACAATTGAATCAGCAATCTGTATCGAAGAAACTGGAATCTCAAGTAGCGGTTGATTTTCATCTACTTCTCTCCACCAACTTGATGGTCCAATGACCAACACACTGGGATTCTCGAATGTCCCAGGATTCAATTCAAATGTTCCAGGCTGAATTGTAGCCTTCCGCTCTACAATCCGCTTCGGTAGTATACTAGCTACCGTGGACTTATCCATTGGATTGATGGGCGCGCGTATAGTACGTCTATTTGATTGTGCAAGTCCAGGAAATTCGCCTACTTGTACCATTACTCCACCTCTACGTATGTAGTTTCAAATTCATCTTTTCCCATCACGTCAGGATCACCCTCATCATTGATGAACAGGTAATCACCAGCTTCTCCCACTACGGTTTTCTTCGGAGCTACATTCTTTACGATGAATTTCTCCTCAATTTGCCGCGCCAGAAGATTATTCTTCTTCCGATACGATTTGAAGGTAGTCAAATCTCCTACAAGCATGTTAATTTTCCTTTTTGTAGTTGTTCGGGACGACAATTGCTTCACCATATCTCATCGCATCCCCTGTTTCCGTTTCATCACCGAATAATTCTTCCTGTAATTCACTAATCCGAGCCTCACGACCCTCAGGAGTAGTGTTTTTCTCAGAATCTACATATTTCCGTAGACTATGTTTACCTAATGCTGCCAAAAGACAGTCAATGATGAACTTCGTCGCCGGCCAAATTGGAGGTAGTGGATTATTTTCACCATCTCGATACGCCCAAATTGGCTCATAACTGATTTTCACGTCAGCTAATTCCTTCAAATTCTCAAAAGGAACCGCTACTAGTCTCTCTAGCACGTATGTATCCCACAGATACGAGTATTTCTTAACTTCACGAACGACCGGATGAAGATATTGAATACCCTCATCCGATCGATCCATCAATCTCATCTCTGTCTCATCATTAGCCCACACTATTCTAAACATGGGATGACCTGTATCCGAGTCCTTACCGAATTCGTCTACAAGCCGCTGATTCAGAGTTTCGATTGATTCCATTTAATTTCCTAATGCTCGTCTCTCCGAGCTGTCACGCCATAGTCTGTGCTGCTCTTGACTCCCGGCGTCCTCATGCCGCAATTACCGCGGTCAGCACTTCCGCCAGCATACTCCAGGTGACTCTTGTGCTGGATTCGTCCTCTTACATGTCACCACCGAATAATTAGTTATACACCAGACTCAATTACCCACTTCTGAAGTGAGCGCACAAACACCAGCATCAAGGCTCTATTCTGCACCGCCGCTAGTCCCACGAGTATGTTTCCACTCGTCCCTAGTGTAACACCAGCAGCATTGGTAGGAATCAGAATTACAAACCCACCAAATCCGCCACCGAATGATGGAACGATTGTATTGATTGCAGTTGTGCCTGTAATCAACACAACATCAGTCTTAGGACTGATTGTGCCTGCGCTTGCTAGTGTACTCTCACTCAACTTACTCGTTGTTCCTGGGATCATGTATCCTCTTTCCGCCCGCCACCCACCGCTATATACTAGTACCCCATGTCGGGGCGACATGTTCCCGGCTACTAGTATGTTAACTAACCAACTGGCGTGTATTTCGCCGTGCTAGAATTGTAGATGAATAGAACTGCCTCACCTACAACTGACGCCTTCGCTGCTGCGATGTTACCCGCAGCCGTCACACCTGCTGTACCCGCGAATACGAGCGCCAGCATGTGCGTATGTAGTACAGGCGGAGTGATATTCACTACCGCCGTATTACCCGTCAACACCGTGAGGAACGTAACGGGTGCAACAGTTGCAGCCGATACAAGAGTTCCCGGTGCGGAGTTGTTACATGCGTTAAGTGCCGCCCAATCGGATGCTACAATTGCCATCATATCCTCCTAGTAGCCGACTGGAACAGCCAACGCATCGATGTAGCTGCATGCTGCTGGGTTGCTTACAAAAGTCTGCATTCCAACCACCATGTAGAAGATTTCCGCGGCAGCCACACCACCTGATGCACCGCGGATCTCGAAGATCTTCCTACCATCGGTTGTGTAGAATCCGATTGGAAGAATCTCACCACGGCCCCACACTTCATCGACAACGAAGTCGATGCGCGTCTTGTCCCAGTTGAAGGATGGTTTGACTCCCGCACCAGCCAACTGCATGTTGTTTCCAAAATACATATTCAGCCCTTCTTCTTTGGCTGTTTTCTGGATGATGGAAACCAACTGACCGATTTCCTCATATGCCTGCATCTGACACGGATGCAACCACGCCACAGGATTGAAATTGTTGTCAATTCCCACCCTGTTGCCAATCTTGTTAACCGCAAGACGTGGCAGAGGAAGCGTCAGTGCGGCATTACCCGCATTCACGCGGTTAGCGCGGATTTCTGGCGTAGTCGAACGCGAGAATCCGAGCCATGTTCCAGCACTCGCGTTGGAATGATGGTACGGCACACCGAACAATGCAGGGAGTGATGCTGGTGCGGTGAGTCCTGCGGTAACAATCTTATCCGTAGGAGCCACAGCAGCGATTTGTGGAGTGATGTTGATGACCTTGTTCTCCACATCCCACAACGTGATGACACCTTCACCACGCTTGATGGCGAGTGCAGCATCCCACACCTGAACCGTCTGACCATAGCGCACCAAACGCGCACCAAAGCCATCCGTGGTGAGAGAAATTACGTTACTGCCACCAGCTGGCGTATCAGTTGTCACCACACCGATGACACCATCACCAGTCTGCATCATCTGGCTGTCCAACTGACGCCGCATCTCATCCAATGCAGTAGCAGTAAGACGGCGCACCGAATTGATGATGGCTTTACGCGCATCATCAGTTGCCCACTGAGTGAGTTTGGTGTACTCAATGTTCTCACTCAAGAAAACACAATTGAGCACAGCCTTATCAAAAGTAGGCCCACCACCTCGACCAAGATCACCGCCATCAGGATTGAAATACTGAAAGCTGCCCCCCGGTCGGAGTTCCAGCGGAACACGCATCTGCCGGTGTGAGATTTTCTCCACATCCCGCTTCTTGATGTTCGCATAGAACTTGTCATCACGCTCAAACAGTACGCGGACTTTTGGAATTACTTTCTCCAACTCAAGTGCCGCGACTTGAGATTCTACAACAGCCATGTTACCCCTCTTAGTCCTTCATAAGGACATCTAGTGTAGACATACCTCGTGGAATGTCTGCTGCTTTTCTGTATTTTCCACTAGACGGGGCTGTGGATCTGCCGGGCGTAATTGGACTCTTTTTAGGAGTCAGATCTTCCACTTCATCCGAATCTACGCGCCTACCTAAGCCTTTCAAAGCATCATTTCTGGCCTTTTTTATCACTGTAGGCAACAGTGTTTTTGCTTTGCTTAGGTATGCGGACTTAATCTTATCCGTGGAATCCTTGTCGTATCCACGTTCGTGAGCGCGCTCCCACAGCCTATCTAACAAACCGCGGAATTGTTTGTCCTTCGATAACAGATCTTCTAACTTTTCGTGTGCTTCCTTGACTGCATGATTCTTCACATAGTCAGTCATGGAACCACGCGGATCAATGTTACCGTCAATCGTCGCAGTTAACACATTATCAGCCTTCGTCTGTAAATCTTCTCTTACAGACTCGAATGCCTGATATGCTCTCTGCTGCTCTAACTGCTGGTACTGCTGTTCTCTGTTCTGTTCTCGTGGGTCAGATTGTCTCGACAGAGTAGTCGGCGGACTAAAATTCTGACTTCCGAATACAAACTGATTCAGAATATTCGCCGCTGCCTGTAATGGTGCGCCCTGATCCCCTAATGCGCGCCCTTCACGCACCATCGTAACGATGGTATCTTTAATGACGTTGCCCAACACATGATAGTACGCCTGCTGGTCTACTGCTCTAAGTGCGGGCAAGTAATTATCGGCAATTCGATTGAATGCTTCAGGATTCTCAGATTTCGCTGCCTGCAACACTGAACCGATATTCCCATTCATTACTTGAGCTTCTACATTGTCCAGAACTCGCGCCTTCTCAGCACTCATTCTAGCATCTTGAATAGTTGGGAATACTTCCGTGAACTGTTGTTCCCTGTAGTATGCTTTCTCAAGATACGGAAAGTCCTTAAATAGTTTCGGATACTTAGCTAGAATTTCACGCCTGCGTACAGGCGTCATCAATTCTAAATCTTCTTCTTTTGGACCTTCTAGTTCTTCTTCAATTTCCTTCAGTTCGTCTACTTCTTCATCTTTCCCAGATTCTTCAGTTTCCTCCTCAATTTCCGCAGGCTCATCTTCATCTGATTTCTTTTTTCCGCCAATATCAAGTACTTCAGGTTCTTCTTCGACATTCAGCAACTCGAAAGTATCCGTAGATTCTTCACTCCCACCATTACCTGGAGTATCATCAGGAGAGTAGAATCTATTGAATAGTAGGCTGTGCATTTGGATTTACTCCTCCGCTACTCTGTGGTGGCGGACCTTCTGTTGGTTGTTGGGCGGTTCCCTCTTTTTCTTTTCCGCCTTCTTGTGGTGGAGGGGCCATCATCATCTGTTGTTGCATCTGCATCTGCATATCCATGTCTTTATGCATCTTCATGTGCAACAGAACATTCTTATATCCTGGTGGATTCTCTAGTTTCGCCAGCCTACCCGCATCACTTACGAGCCAACGACGACAAATATCGGCTTCAAGTATGTGATTATCCACATCCATGTCTGCCATGATTGATGGCATTTCTTGTGGCGGAGGTGGTTGCATACCCATCATCATCGCCTGTTCCATCATCATTGGATCAGGCGGCATTACAATTGGTTCTGAATTGATGAGTAGCTGAATTTCTTCGTACTGTTTCTGCCTGTCATCTTCTCCCGGAATTACATAGTCTGTTAGACCGATTGCGCGCTTCAGATACGGAAGATTCTCAGGCGAACCTAATGTCTGCATCACCATATCATTATTCAGCTGGAACAACTCCATAATGGAATCCTTCTGCTGATTCCAAGTGATTGGCAGATTTTCATTTGCCTCAAGTTCAATTGAGCCAATCTTACCTTCTAATTCAGCACGCCGAATGAACACATTCACGAAATTACCGAATTCGTCCTTCTTGACCTGCTTTTCATCATCCTTCACTTCACTGATGTACAATGGAATGACCTTACCAAAGATGTCTTTCCACCACATCGTCAGCATTTTCCACGTAGTTTGGAGTCTCTGTAGTGCCTGACTCCTTGACATGCTGTATTCAGATGCAGTGCGCGAACCACTCATCTGACCACCAAAAAGAGACGGTAAAGCTCCTGATACCATTTGACCGATTTCCTGAATCTTCTGGGCAAATGGTAATACTTCCTGTGAAAGTGTAGCCGTTTTAACTTCATAGAACCCCTCTGATAACGGCTTTCCCGACTTGGGTGTAGCAGGATATATTCCACCGGGGATAACTTCCGAATTACGGTATGCATTGAAATTTAAGACCTTTGGATCTGCGAACGTCTGCGGAATTCCATGCTCCACCGTCTGAAGAACGAGCGAAATGAGATCGTTAGTAATATCCTGTACCGAAGTGAGAAGTAAACCAATCGGATCGAAGTGAAGATAATCTGACAGGGGATTGTGAGTAATAGTCCAAAAGTCATCAAGATTCTCGTTACAAGCATGTGCAACTTGATCATTGACCACCACCACTTTCACGCCGTCAGGATACTGCTTCTTCAAGTCCTCTACTTCATCCTCACCTAGCACGTTATAAGCAGCAGGACGAAGCCAACAATTACGCACAGTAACATTATTGATAGGATGCTCACCATGATATTGAGGACTCGTTCGGCCCCATTGCTCATACAAGTCGTAGTTTGACGATCCCTGTCTGACGACTTTATCACGTAGTTCTGGATATTTTTCGAGGACATTGGAGAAATGCGTTTCATAACTGTAAATGAGGTAATTACATTCCTTCTGCGAGCGCGCCCATACCGGCACCTTAACAAACAATCCGCCGAATACTTCCATACAAATACGCGACTTCGGATGATTCGTCACCCCAACCAACCGAGTGACTGTTACAGTCTGTTGTACCTTATCCGGCACAATCTGACCCGCGCAATTCGGGCACATCTCTGCGCCCTCATCTATTGCCGCGTCTAGTGGTGCATCTTCTTCAGTTGGTGCGAACTTATCCTCTTGGATTGCCGTGATTGTCTTATCCGCCAACTCATGCTGACAGATTGGACAGATACTCAATTCATGATTTTCCGGCACTTCCTCGTATTTATTCTCTTTGTAAGTGCCGTACTCCTCTTTAGCCTCAGGATAACTGTAACACGCAGTCATTCCTTCTGTGCAATACACAAATAGTGCATGAAGCCACAACAATGGCGCGTTGTTATGTTTGAAAACCAACTCCGCGATTTTATCGCCAGCGCGCGCAGTCGTAATATCTAGAGGATTATCAGCGTCATCAGGATAGCAAGTGATAGGAGGTACAGTGACAGACAGAGCAGCGATAATAGACTCCAGATAAGCTCGATATACGTTGACCGGCTTGTCGTAGAATCCTTGGTCCGACTCATCACTTGTTTTTTCATTCTCAGGTATGCGCCAATCATGTGCGACCTCACTGTAGTAGGCATGTTGCACATTCTCCCACATCAGCTTTAATCGGCGCCACGTCCTGATTTGACGATCGCGCACACCCCTATCTTCATCATCGAAATGATCGACAATCTGCTTGAGGAGTGCTTTAGTTGCGTCGTCTACTTCTTTAGCCATTAGTATGCCGGTGCTCTCTTACCGCCCCCTCGTCTTACTGCCTGAGCAGGAGGAATGACTTCAGAATTGTCTAGATTCCTCTTTTTCTTTCTCTCATCAGGACGACCCGACGTAATGCGCGGCATACTTGAATACGAGTATGTCGGCTTCGTCTCGTCATCATCCTCATATCCCGTAATGGTCTTAATGTCGTATCCTTTACGGAATGGCTGATTTGCAATCGCTTCCTGCCGACCCTGATGGAATGCCGTTGCAAGATTTGGACTCGACTGATCGTACTGATTCATTGGATTCTCACTGTATCTGAATCCACCTTTAGGCATCGCTTGTCCAGTTCTCGGCACAGCTGTTGGAGCAGTTGTAGGCCCAATACCTGAAGTGCGCGAACCTGAATTTGATGAACCACCACGATTAGCCATAATATCTCCTGCTATTGAAGTGCCCGTATTTGCAACAGCTAGAGCTTTACCAAGTTTACTCGTTGCTCCACCAAATCCACCGCCACCCATATAGCCCGTAGCACCACCAATTAGACCAGATTTAATAACATCACCTATACTGCCGCCTCGCTTCTTCGCATCAGCAGCACTAGTACCTGCATTGATACCCATCGATACGAGTGGACCTACACCCGGTATGAATGCTGTTCCATACTTAAGGCCGTATTCGCCAATCTTGCCGCCAATTTTCGCCGCCTTCATTATGAAGCCCATAACTACCTCAGTCTGGGCGACGGAAAGTCATAAATTCCAAACACTTGAAGTAACCAGAGAATCAAGAGTAAGACCACCACAACACGCAGAACTATCCTGAACGGTGGACTCATTGGAATGTATGTCTCTGCTAGATAGACAATCAATCCAATGATGACTAAGAGAATGATTAGAGTAATCATTTGCTGACTCCCAACTCTTGCTCTAATTCCTCAATTTCTTTCACTTTACCACGCATCAATTCTGCGCGCTTCCTGTCCTCTGCTTCCAACATCTGCTGCTTTACGCGCCACGGAATGAACTGTGGCTGTATAGCCTGTGGTGGTTCAGCAGATGGAATCAGAGGCTCGGGCTTATCCTTTTCCAACAACTTGCCTAGAAGTTCGCGGCGTTCTCGCTCACTCATCGTAAGCTGTTCGCGCAGAACCTCACAAGTTGCGCAGGTAGGATCAGGAAGCCCGAACCACTTTCTGAAAAGTTCTTTAATCAATGTCTGTACCTCGAAACAGGCTTAATAGAATCATCTTCTTCGACCTTCGCCATGTTTCGGTAGAATGCTGTCCAATCCTGACTCGCACTCAGCTTGTTGACTAACGCTTCCTGAGCTTGGATTTTCTTGAATTCTTGGTTACTCTCGTCAAAGAATCCTTCTGCCGCGTCAACAAGATATCGCAATCCATCGATGGGATCGTCACCTTCAAATTCTGCAATATCCTCAGCAGGTTTGTTTCCTTTTGGTTTGTCATATGAACACGCCTTAATGGCCTCTACTAAAATCTCACATCCCTTAAAGATTTGCAACTTTGGAATGTTTGTTTCAGGTTCCTGTGGTTCAAATGACTTCAAGTAGCTCTTATACTCCATCATTCCACGATTACGCATAATCCACATTGCGTAATCTTCGGAATATTGTGGTGTTTCTTGCTGATTAATCAGTTTCGGCTGCCACCGTAAGTATTCGTGTATGAGTAGTTTTCCAGCAATGCGTGAACCGGGAGTATTATTGGAGAGTTCCACGGATTGACCCAATTCATCTTCAATCTGTTGCTGAATTGTATGCTCCTGACCACGGTCCTGACCCGCGGACTTACAGAATCTGATGAGTCTGGGCGATTCCTTATCAATATATAGTTTGACATGTGGTGCCCACTCAGCAATCTTCGTCTTAACCCAATACTGTTCGCGATAAATGTACACGCGCTTAGAAGGAGAAATTGCCGCATAACCAATCCACGTCATAGCCGCGAAACCCCAATCTCCAATGACCATCCTGGGCCACCATTGTGGAATCTCAAACGGTTCAATCACATGTATTGCATTCGCCGGCTCATCCTCAAACTTCCTATCGCGAAACTCATCGAATACTTGACCCTGATACGCATCCCAATCGCCTAGGAGTTTAGCTTTTCTCTCAGCCTCAATAGTGATGCCCTGAAGTGATTGTTTGTAAGTGGGGTCAATATGTTTATTATCTTCTAGTGTGGAATGTATGTAGATTCGTTTATTTCCACCTCTACCAACGATGATCTTTCCACCTTTAGGGTATGGTTTAATGAACCGTTTGTAAGTCCAAGTGTGACCAATTCCACCAGGCATTCCGGCAGCGCGAGTGATAGAGGGTAATCCTGAATCCTTCGGAGCACGATTACGTTGAAAGGTAATGTAGGTGTAGATCCATTCTGTGATACTTGTAAGCTCGTCCGGAGTATACAGGCAGATCTGCATAGTGTCGTATTGATGCACATCATCTTCATTCTCACAGTGTCCGAGAAATATCATGGCTCCTTCGTTGACTCGACCAGTAGAGCCATACTGATCTTCACGCGGAAAGGTCCAACACATTTCAGTCTTGTTGAGAGTAGCTCCAAATTTACGATATAACTCTCTAGATCGTGGTATAATTTCATTACGGAGTTCAGGGTATGTTCGTCGCATGAAAACTTGCTTGAATTTTGGATGTTCATGCCATCGATGAACGATCCCATATAGAAGGAGCACATCTGATTTACCTGATCCGGCTCCTCCGCCATAAAATGCTTCCTTTACAGTGACTGGAACTGATAGAAACAACTCTTGCTTCGGCTCGGGTCTCCATTCGTTGGAGCTGAATACTGGCTTCTTCTGTTCAGTATCCATTAGAATCTTCGTCGATACTCAGTATGCGGAAGAAAATCGAATAGTGGAAGCTGATAATTACCCATCGCATCAGATACTTGACTCTGTGCAGGATTAGTTGCTGAAGAAGGAGTAGAACGATTCCTCATTTGCTCAAGTAGATAGTCCTTTATTTCAGGAAGCATTGGCTGTTCTGCTCTATCCTGTCGGAATAAATTTCCTAAAGGACTAGTTTTCCAATCCTTACCACGCGGAATGTATTCCGACATTAAATCATCATCCAGTGCGGACTTACCAATACCAGGACGGTCCCATATTTCATTAGAAAACTGATTCCGCATACTAGGATCAGATGCCAATCCTCTGAATCCTGCTTCCTTAGCTCTTTTTACAGCTTCAGCATACATTTCACTACCTAGTCCCTTATTTCGATATTCATCAGCTAAGTAGGTCATGTGTACTGGTAAATGACCCTCAATAGGATCATGTCCAAGTTCAATGTATCCTGCTACAGCAGGATCATTATGATCTATATAACTATTTCTAGTATTATCTAAAATCCGAAATTTGTAAGATTTTCCCCACTGATCATTAACTTCATCAAGTTTTGAAGCAAATGATCCGAGTGGTTTGCCCATACGCGCCGCCACATCATCTAATGTGCCGAATGCCGGCGCATCAAACATCGCAGTCGGCTTACGTAATTCCTGATTCATGAACGCATTCATGATTGGATTCATATTACTTACATCAACGTCTCCAGATACTGGATTCGTCATTAGTTCTAACTTAGTTTGTGGATTATTTTCCGGTCCAATTCTCTGATCTGTGCGCGGCACATGAGATGGAACCGGCTCACTCGGTATTGGTGGAGATACTTGTGGCATTTGCATTGGTCCGATGCCACCTGATTTACTCTGCTGAACAGTCTGATTGAACCCATAGTCATCTTCAGGTCGTTTCAGAAAGTTACCGAGCGCGCTGAAGAATGCCATTTCAGTACTGCTGTTCAGGTTCCTGTTGCATCTGTTGGATGGGCTGTTGTGGCGGTCTCATGCCGAATCGTGGTCCAATTCCACCCTGACGCATCTGCATGAACTTATTACGTCTCATCGCATCCATTGATTCATCTGGTGCAGCTTGGCCCATCATCGCCTGAGGACGCGCCATTCCTCCGCCAAACATTCCACCCATCTGCGGACCCATAGCAGCCATTTGTTGCTGCTTCAAATCCATCATCGCCTGAGTATTCTGATCATCTACAGGTGATGCGGGCGCACTTGGTTCAGGTGCCATCATTGGTGGTGCTCCACCATACATTTTACCCATTCCAAATGCACCACCTATTCCTGCACCAGCTTGTGCCATATTCTGCCATGCCTGCTGATTAGGTTGTGGTCTACCGAATGCCTGACCCATTGCTGCACCAACTTGACCCACAGCATTCTGCATTGGACCCTGTTGACCTAATGCCGGCCCTTGTTGTGGTGGCTGCATCTTCTGTTGTGGTGCAGCCTGATTAGATGGACCTAATCCCAATCCTTTAGCTACAGGTTTCATACCGGGAGCTTTCATTCCTGCCTGTAGTGGTTTCCTGATTGCGCTCATACCCGGCGCATTCATCATCGCATTACCTACACCTTTAAGTGCGCCCATTCCAAATGGCATAATTCCTTCTCTCTAAGAACCAGTTCGTAAGAATGACCACTGAGTTAGCGGGTCAAATCCAAGCACCTGCCAACTGAATTTCGATTGACCACATCTATCTAAAATGATGTCTACTCCCCACGCGCCGGTATTGTCACTTGTAGCTCTGTAGGCGATTACATCCTTACTAATCGAGCCATCAGGCTTAACGAAGTAACCCCATCTTGCATCGGAAGATTGTAGCGTCTTAACGATGAGATCTAGAAACTGCCAACCACTCTCACCGTAAGTCTCAGGGCATGACTTACCGAGTAACACCAGATTAGAATCAGCTACCTTTTGTGCAGTAGCCTGAGCAGTCACTGGAATCGGTAGTGGAGTTTCTACTGGTGGTACAGTACCAGGAGGATTAGTGATTGGAGCAGTTGGATTAGGGACTGGAGCGAAATTAACTATGTCATGAATGTCTATCGTATTGGTGTTCGAGTTTGAATTGTTGTTATTGATCGTCGGCCCGATGAAATTGTAGTCACATGCTGTTGCTAGCACAACAGTTAGAACGAGGAGCGCGCACTTCTTAGTCAATTTCACTCCTGAATTATTTGCAAGTCACGATAGCAGCCGAACCAGACCGAAGGAATACCGCACCACTCATGCCGCCTGATGTGAATGCAGCCCATGTCGTTCCATCCATTGATGTCTCACACGCAGCAGATGATGTGACTAAGCACAACTGAGCTGGTAGTGCGTATGTCGTATTTGCTACAAGGACTGTTGGAGTACCGACTGGTAGAAGCGGTGTTGGCATCTTAATCTCCTATCGTGCTGAGTAGTGTGCCGTAATCTCAGCGGGCGTCAACATACGCGGATAGATTGATATATCCGCAATTGAACTAGGCCAATAGAATGTCGTAGGCTCATCGAATCCAATTGACAACGGTCCAACTGTGGAATTATTACGAGCGATAGCCGATAGTGCTGCATCAAATACACCATCGATATAGATAGTAGCTGTCCATGTATCATGTGTTACGACACACTGATGCCAAATACTATCACCCACAAGTTTAACACTAACTACGCTACTTCCATAGAATGCAAAGATTGTCACAGGTGCTATCGTAACTCCTAGATAGATAGGATCACCTGTCGTACCAGTAAGGCGAGTTGAAATGTAGGGTTTATGTGGAGTTCCTACGCTACCAGTTTTAATCCATCCCTCTATTGTACAGATTGCAGGAATTGTAACTGATCCCGTAACGATTTTACCTGTCGTGCCATTGAATGTCATTGCCTTATTAGTACTTACACCAGCGACATTCAATGTCACGCCACCACTAATCGTTCCATTCTTCGCACTTACTAGTTCACGCGCCGTCGTACCAGCTACATCATCTAACGGCCAATATGCCAAAGCACCATCAGCAAGTACCTTATTCTGATACGCAGACGAACCCCCACCTGACGATGGTTTAGATGCAGCTAGTACGTCCTTACGCTTGAGGAGTGAACTCATCTACTTCTTTAACGATTCAAACTTCTTTTCTGTCTTGGAACTGAGGGCGGCAGGAGTACCATCAGTGAATGTGAAGTTCATGGTGTTAGACAGTACACCCTGTTCACTCAGCACGCCGACAGGTAGTACAGCAGGTGCAGCCCACACACTCATGTTCACGCCTGTGGTCAGTTCTGTTGCAGAGACGAATGTAGTTGGTTCCTCGAATCCGTTGAAGATGATCTTGCTGAGTGATGTGAAGTTCGTACCATGTACGTGAATGGTGAAGTTCGGATCTCCAATCTCAGCACTTGATGGAGTGAGTGATGTGACTGATTGGACTTTGACTGAACCACCAGTGAGGATGAGACTGATGGCGATGTATGCTTTGTCCGAGAAGCGCGAGTCTGAACATGCTTTGTCCAGTACTTTCTTCACATACATCTTCTGTTCATCCGTTACAGGTAGAGCAGGAGATGAGAAAAGTACTGGTGCGAATGGATCTTGATACAGAGGTTTTACAAGTAACATCTCTCATCTCCCTTTCAACTACTTCGGTTCTGGTGTCTGTGGCAGTTCGTTGTCAGGTACGAGTACAAGACCATGACACGCGAGCCACTTGACGACGAATTTACCACCCGGACGTGGGGGCCACACTGTGACTGGAGGTGTTGGCAGAGTATTGTCTGGACCGAGTGTGGGATCGAACGGATACACAGGTAGTGTGATGATGTGTCCGCCTCCGGGGAGGCTGTTATCGGGGTGTCCGTATGATGGGAGTGAATTGTCTGGATGCCCACCGAAACCCGGCACACCATATGATGGGTCTACTGGCTGTCCACCATCTCCGACGAATGTGATGATTGCTCTAACTGATTGTGGCATGTTATTCCTTTACTTCAATGGTCTCGAAACTACGTTCGTCCCTAAATGTAGGGGCGAAGATTACGAACTGGGGAGATTTCTGTCCGTCCTCTACTGCTGTCTGAGCAGGAGGCTCAAGATCTTTAATGATGCCGGACATATTCTTAGCAATTACTGCCAAGTCCTTAGCATCTGTGTAGTCCAGTTTTTCCTGAGTGATTGCATTCAACGCACCATGCAGCGTTCGACTAGCCTTCTTTATGGCCCGTTGACGTGACTTATTGATGTGTTGAATGATGGAGGACTTCGGTGTGTCGTATGATGTGGTGGATGTTGCGCCCTTCGCATACGCGGAAACTGATGATGCCGATATGCCGAACTCTGATGCGAATTCTATAGCGGATTGTCGTCCGTTTATTACCGACTCCTCACCTATGAGTGCGCGCAGACTATCGGGCACATTGTTGTCGCCGTCTTTACGACCGCGCACAGGCTTCTCTACAACTAGACCCTCTACAACATGAGACTCTTTCTTATCCTTAGTGTTGGATAATTCTGCGAGAAAAGCATCATCATCAACTAAACCAATCGGCATGGCATACTCCGGGGCCGGGTCAACTATACAGGTTTTCTGTCTGTTTGTCAATAGGCTAGAACGGCTCAGGTTCACTCAGGACGGGGGTTCGCTCGCGCTCACCTTCTGAGTGGCCCTCCGATCCTCTCATCGTTCCTATCCTTATATAGAGGCTCAGAGAACCTACTAGATGGGACCAGTTCAGGGAACCGGAGTCCCTGACCTTTTACATGTATCTATTACCTCCTTTTTATCTGTGTATGGGACCCTTTTCATCTACATGTAATTTACCTGACACACTTTCATCCTGACACACATCATTACAATAAGCCGACTTGAGCAAGTTCGATGATACTATCATTCTCATGGGTATACCGGCCTATCACACGTGTGCGTAAATGTCAAGAAAAAAAAAAATAAAGTTCGATTTTTTTTTTCTTGACATTCGAGCCGCGACCTGTCATACTTGGACTGGTGCCCATGAGTCGGCCAAAGATAGGTGTTGACAGGTGGGGGTCGGGTATGGTAGGCGCACCTGACCTACATGTAACCTGGACTACTTTTGGCAGGTCACAAGTCAACAATCCAGTTATGAGATTGTTTCCCTTTCTGCCGTGGGTGTGGTATTCTTCCCTTGCCCGACACGGAGTCGCAAGTTGACAGCCCGAAGGGCAAAGTTCAGGGACGGCGCCAACGGCGACTCCCACGCGAGATGCGGCCAACAATCGTAGCAGGGAGAGTGAAAATGAAAGACGAAAAGGATGTAGCAGAAGCCAAGACCGCTTGGACTGTGGCACTTCCGACACCCATCACGTATGAATTCGCGTGGAAGACATACGAGAATGATGCGGAGTTTGAAGCCACACCCGGCGCCGCTCTGACGATTGCAGAGCAGCGTGCAGTCCGCGACAACGAAGCGAAAAACAATGCTCGGCAACAGGCATTGGCACTCGCTCTCAAGGAAGCGGGTTACGTGCGGCCAACGGCTGAGAACAATGAGCAGGTTCGCCTCAAAGACATGCACAAGGTTCTCATGACGTCGAAGAAATACACTCACGCGGAAGCCCGTGAGATTGCGGCTAAGACGCTCGGACTCGTTTGGGCCGACTAGTAACACCTACATACTCCAGCCCCGTCAATACGAGGGGCTGGAGACTAACCCGGAAAACTACGAGGTAGGAACATGACGAACCGAATCCCGAAAGATGTTCTGCTGGCACTCACCCCCGAAACATGGGGCGAATGGTATGACGCGCAGAATGTCGAATTGCGCGCCGGTATCATGGTCGCCGTCGATACGCTCATCGACCGACGCGGACTGAACGCGCGTGAGGCTATGGTGACAGTCTACGCCATCATCGAAACGGCCAAGCTGGACGAGCTTGACCGCATGATGAACCTGCCGCACTCGGTGAACTAGGCTCCACCTACAGACCGGGCCACGCCTTGACGGGTGGCTCGGTTCTTGCATGTAATTCCCGCTTGCGAAAAATCGACCTGGCTCCTCGACCTCGACCTCGACCCGCGGCCCCATGAGCCAGGGGTACATAATGTGCGCATAATGTGCGCGATTATGTGTGCGCATAATCATCCCTCACATGTAAGAGCAAAACCCACATGTAATTTATGTGCGTAATTTCCGCCTGATGTGTGCGCATTAGGGCACATGACCTAACCTAATCACCCAGCAAAAGAAAGAGCATCATGTAATTTATGTGCGCGATTCTTACATGTAATGTGTCCTGAAAACACCACACCCCTCTCTCCCTCCCTACAGGTATATAGGGCACGAGAGCATCCAAATAGTTGGATTGGTTTTGGCTTTTCTTGTTTTCTCTTTTTTTTATTTTTTTTTTTTTTACATGTAATAATTAAATGTAGCATCCCGAGGACACTTGACATGGCTCTCAAGGCATGATACACTGGGGACAGAGGGAGGGGGCCGGCCTCTACAGAGTACATTACATGTAGGCTCAGGAGGTAAATCATGGGAAAGCGTACTAAACACACACACAAATACATGAGACAACAGTTGAGCAAGTTCAATACTGGATGGCGTTGTGTGTTGGATTACTGCGAACACTATTTACCACGTAACGTGGAGGATACAATCGAAGGGAGGATGTCGGTGTGTTGGGGATGTAGTGAGGATTTTAAGTTGGACTCCTACGCGCTCAAGGACGATAGACCCATGTGTATTGACTGTAGGACACCAGATGAGAAGAAAGAGATTGACGACGAATTGGATATTCGTTTGAAAATCGCGGCACGGGATAGAGTGGACGCATTCAGTGTCACAATGACGCAGATTGAACAGTATCGCCGGATTATGGGAGAATAATTATGGACAGAGAACTTAAGAAGCTGATAATTGAAGAATTCTTGAATAGAGAAACACACAGAATCAGCAGGTCCATGTTATTGAGGAAAATGTGGATGCATTGTGAAAGCGGAAATCAGTTAGATGATGTAATGTCACAGTTCTGCGCAGCTGGCATGATTGATAAGGAAATAGTCTACATTATGCCGCAGAAACAGGTTGACGAACTTACACGGCTATACACCAACATGAAGCCACAAATGAAGTAGGGAATTACATGTAATTTGGACCCCTAGGTTGCCTAGGCATAGGTCGCCTAGGGGTCGTCCCCGTAAACCCTTGACAGGCAAGGACTTAGACCCCCCTTGACTTCTCCCCGGCCACCTGTCATAATCGAGGCTCCGCCGGAGGCTCCGGCACTTTTACATGTAACGGATTACATGTAACCGATACCGAAAGGACGGGCCACATGAAACGGTTTTACTGCACAGTATGTAAGCGCATCAAGCGGGTACGAAAGTATCCTGCTAACGTAGTCACGCCTAATGCCGAAACGGTCACGAATCGTGTAGGCTCATGCTCCTACCACACCATTCCACGACACGACACGGCACGTAATCCGCGTAATGTAGCGCAGAAAGTAGGCGCCTAAATGTTGAACAATATTCGTAAAGGCGACTGCGACTGCTGTCCTAAGACGGATGTAATGCTTACGCCGTCACTGTTTGACATTCACATGATGCAATGTGACGATTGTGCTGCAAAAGAGGCGCGCACTCAGGCGGCGCAACAGACAATCGACGCGGCGCGGAAACTAGACGATTCAATCGAACTGAAAGCAGACATTTTCAACGCGGCTACAGTGTCTTTTGTAGAGCTTGAAGCGGCTGTGATGAATGATGATGCAATTCCAGCAGACCAGAAAAATTACAAGGTTGCGGAATTGGCTGATGAACGCATTAAGAAATTGAATCCTGTAATTTTCGAAGCTGAAGAAGCATTACTAAAGCTGAAGAATGAACGCTACATGTGGATTGAACAGACTCAAAAAGTCGTAGCAAAACTACGAGTTGACCATCAGGCGAAATTCAAGCAATACAACATGAATTACAAGCCTGAAGCACCATCGAAGAAAGTTAAGACTGTTACACCTGCTGGACCATCACGTAAGGTCACATTCGACAAGGCTGCGGTGTATGCTGCGGCGAAAAAGTATGGAGTTCCTGCGGCTCAGGTTCAGTCCATCATTGTGTCGAAAGGTCTTTCGGCGGAAGGCGCGGCAAAGCATTTCGCGGAGTTGATGGGCCTCATCTAATTTCCACGTTTCCGAAAGGACGTGATTCATGACTGTAAAAGAACTGAAGGAAATACTAGCAGAACTTCCAGATAATTTGGAAGTTTGTTATGAGTATGACGGGCCAGATAGTCATACAGAAGTATACGCGGCTGACTATGTAATCTATGAGGACAGAATTATCCTCGTAGAGAAAGTACTCGGTCAATAATGACTAGACAAGAGGCGTCACAGTATCTGCGGGACAAGATGAATGAGCATGGACTTACAGATTGGTCCGTGCGCCTAAATCAAAATCCTGACAGTAAATTCCTCGGCTTGTGCTCCTACAAGGACAAGTGTATCATATTGTCCGCACACCACATCGACATACATCCGACTGAGGATGTAAAGAATACAATCCTACACGAGATTGCACACGCGCTCGTAGGGCCGGGCCATGCACACAATGAAACATGGGCTACGAAGGCTCGTGAAGTAGGATGCGACAACACTCTCCCATGCAGTAACCTGACGTTGGACCCTCACATCATCGATGCCATTCGTTCGGGTGCAGATGTGGAGGTGACGTTCGACACTCAGGTAATCCGCACACCGAAATACACCGTTACACGGCTTCAAGATAAGTGTAACGTATGTGGCAAAGTCGCCAAAATGGCATCCGAAAGCATCATGACGATGCCGGGTGACGACCAACCTGATATGAAATTTATCACGTTGGAATGCGGCCACATGATGGTCAAGTATATCCCCAAAGGAACACCATTCCACACGTTCCAGATGGGTGGTGACCCTACATGTCAGCACACATGGAATAAGAATCACTGCATCCTCTGCAATCGTTACAAGCCGTATGATTTTCAAGTCGAGGGCATGAAATTCCTTGAAGCGGGATTGTCGATGCAGAAAGGTGCGGCATGTTTCGATGAGATGGGCTTAGGTAAGACCATCCAAGCGGGCGGAGTAATCTACTTCAACCAGCAGACACTCAGTCCAACACTATGGATTGTCAAGTCGGCACTGAAGTATCAGACGTCATCATTCATTCTCTACTGGATGGGCGATGAGCATGTGCCTCAGGTAGTGAACACGTCGAAGGATTGGCTCATCCCCGGCTTGAAGCACTACATCATCGGCTATGATATGTTGGTGCCTAAGTCGCGCACTCTGAAGAATGGCACTAAAGTCAACAGCGGATTCGACATCACTCAGTTCGACCGGGTTGGCATTAAGTGTGTTGTGTTGGACGAATGTCAGCAGATTAAGAATGTTGACAGTTCGCGCACTCAGATGGTGCGGCGCGTAGTTCGGGACCGTAAGGTCATTCCACTCAGTGGCACACCTTGGAACAATCGTGGTTCAGAACTGTTCCCCGTGTTCAACATGATGGACCCTGTTAAATTCAATTCTGCTGAAGCATTTCGGCGACGTTGGGTTGACACGTATTACGTCGGCGCGTATGAGAAGGAAGCGGGTATTCGTAACATTCCAGCATTCAAGGAATACACGAAAGACCTCTGCATTCGACGTGAGCGCACGGAGGTGTTGCCAGAACTACCACTCGTCAACAGGACGAAGCTGAATGTTGTAATGACGGAGCAGGAAGAATCCACGTATGACGCGGCAGTAGATGAATTCGTCAAGTGGTATGAAGCTCAGGCTGCGGACTTAGGCGGCATGGCAATCATCGCTGCGATGGCAAAGATGCGGCGGATTGTAGCGTTGGCTAAGATTCCGGCAACGCTGGAATACGTCAGCGAATTCATTGAGGATACAGACCGTAAAATCTGTATCTTCGCGCATCACAAGGATGTTCAGGAAATCCTCTACACGGAACTGAAGGAGAAATATGGGAATGAGATGCCTGTATTTCAGTTCGTGGCAGGGGGCGACGTAAACGAGACGCAGCACAAGTTCAATACTGCACCTAGAGCAATACTTGTGGCGTCACAGTTGGCAGCAGGTGAGGGGCTGAACCTTCAGACATGTTGCGATTGCGTCATGCACGAACGTCAGTGGAATCCGGGTAAAGAGGAACAGTGTGAGGGCCGCTTCATTCGGATTGGCTCGACAGCACAGTCAGTGAGCGCAGTCTACGCGCACTTAGAGGGGCTTACAACCACCGACCCACAGTTAGACGCCATCGTTGCGAGAAAGAGGATTCAATTCCACGCGCTACACAATAAGGGTGAAGCAACGAAGTGGAATGAGGACGCCATCATGAAGGAATTGGCGGCGTCGATTGTGAACGCGCACAACGCGAAGAAGAACCGTAAAATCGTCGCGAAAGGGGCCTAACTAATGCGAACACTAATCAAGAAAGTATGCACGCTCAAAGCTCCAGTAGGCACACGCGCCATCGACAATTACGAACGATGGAAGTGTGGCTGCGTCAAGTGTGTCGAGGAGTTGGCGAAAGCTGGATGGGCAACTAGTAAGACTGCTAAGGAGTCACTGTGAAGAACTACATTGAGTATCGCGTGTATCTGAAGCCTACTGTCGATTTCATGGATGCTGATGCTGCGGCAGAGGAATTGAAGGACTTCATTGTGAACCAACTAGACCCTGCTCTTGGAGCACCATCATTCTTCACGCAGGATGTGACTTACGTCGTCAAATACGAGGTGACTGAAGATGAAGTTCAATGAACTAGAATTCGTCGATAAGCTGATGGGCCGACAGGCTCGTGTTACCTTTCCAAATGGATATGGGGCCAGCATAGTGCAAGGCCCGTATTCATACGGCAACGAGTTCGGCCTGTATGAATTGGCCGTGCTGAAGGATGGCGTATTGTGCTATGATACGCCTATCACCTCAGACGTAATCGGCCACTTGTCACCTGATGCTGTAACGGAGTTACTCCAGCAGATTGAGAGGCTTCCTACAGTAAAGGTGATGGGATGAGGTTCACGGACTATCATCCTTCAGCGTATCCAACGCAGGAAGATGTGTTGGATGTGAACTTTTGGTCTATCGTATCAGATTGCCGGGCTATTAAAGCCGGCACTCTGGTACCTCGTTCATGGTTCGACATATCCAGAACATGGTATGGGGATGAGCCAGATATACTTAGGCGCCGCGCAACGGACGATAAGCGTGCTAAGTGTTCAGTAGCAGGTAAGGCAGCATGGGCTAAGAAAACACATAGTAGAAAAGTGTATGTGAAGAAGCCCAAACACTTGCACAGAACGAAGAATCCAGTAGGGTTCAGAAAGATGGTGAACCTACTTACTGCAAATGGATGTAATGTGTGGGACGCGCGCATGAAGGCCCGCGAACTGTTGGGATTAGATGGGCCAATCGAAATCCATCGATGATGTGCGCACATTTGACTGAAAGAGGGAGGGATGGAATCACTACTCATCATAGTCGGTCTGATGTTTATCACGGCAATCATTCACATTCAGAAACAGGAGAATGAAGCATGAAACTGGTAGAAAAGATTGAGGAATTAGAACTACAGAATCCAATCAGTCAGTCGTTGTTAGTAGTGGCACAGAACAGCATCGAGAATGATAAGGCTCTCTTAAAGATGGGAGAAGCCATCATCGAACAGATGAACACTATTAGTTCGATGGTACGGGAACATTCGTCACAGATTCTGTCGCTGCAAGGTGAGATTCTGTCGTTGAACGAGAAGCTGAAAACTATTGCGGAAGTAGTGCATTCGCACTTCGGTCCCACGTTCACACGGCACTAAGGTTCACCTAGTTCGCCGTCAGACCCAGCTAGGTGGGCGAGTTTTTTACTAGTTTTCCTCGGAACAATAAAACTAGTATTTTTCGATGGGGCCACAACTTAGCTCGGTCTGGCCATCGAGGTAGATGTAGGGAATGCGTCTACAGGGTTGTGGCTCCTTCAAAGAATACGAATATGGTGGGCAACAACTCAGGCGTCGTATGTGTCTACCGTAGGTAGGACATACTGGGGACGATAAACAACGGTGTGGAGTTTCCTGAGCACTCATTAGAAGCCGTGGCCCACCCCCAATCTCACGTAACTCGCGTAACTAGGAGGTAGTATGAGGAAGAAAGTGACTGTAAAGAAGTATCGTGTGCCGCGTTCTCTCCGCAAGATGTTTCCGAAGGTGGAGTATGCAGTAGACGCGCACGCACCAGTCTACGTCACAGTCGGTGACAAGGATTGTAAGGATGCGCGGAAACTCAATCCATCCGAATGTGCTCTAGCGCGTGCAACGAAGCGTGAGTTGCACGCAGATGGCGTCATCATCGGGATGAGCACATCCTACATCATCAAGGGTAAGCAGGCGGTGAGATACGATACACCGCAGTCGGTGGCGCGTGAAATCGTCTCATTCGACCGGCATGGTGATTTCGCAACAGGTGACTACCATCTGACGCCGAAGGCTCCATCAATACAGTTCGGTGCTGAGCGCAACAGACCATCTGATTCAGGTGGTAAGAACAAGAACGCCCGCAGGAAGGTTCACATGTCGGCGCGTGTCCGCATGTTGCCGAAGGGACGATAAGTGGACATCATCCTACAGCCGAAGAAGAACGTAATCATGGATGCTACACTCTTGTCGAGTTTGATGAGTTGTGGCAGACTTCATGATTTACGTTTCAATCATCGTTTCGTCTCCACTCGGGGGAAATCTAACTCCCTCGAAGTGGGGACGCTCATTCATAAGGTGTTGGAGGTCTACTACAAACACATGATTAAGGGGTTTGACCGTAAAACATCCATCGGTCAGGCTCTAGCTGCGGGTCAACTCTTTGTCTCTGGATGCGCGCACTGTTCACAGGTTACTGAGGGCACTCCATCATGCGGACATGAAGTGATGGAGTATCCAGGTATGCAGAACACGGCAGAACATTCAGAGAAATGGAATGTAGGTTGGAGGTTCGCACTCGACACATGCGAGAAATACTTCGACCACTACAAGAATGATGCATTCATTCCGCTCGCATGTGAGCAGGTTCGTGGTGAAGTGTTGTACGAGGACGATGAAATCCGCGTATTGTGGAAGGCGAAGTTCGACCTCGTAATCGACACTAATCAAATCGGCATAGTGTCGATGGACCACAAATCATTCAAGCAGCGGCGTGATAAAACTACATTGTCCAACCAGACGACGGGTCAATGTCTGCTGCTCAAGAGTCGGAACGTCATCATCAATAAGATTGGGTTGCAGAGTACCCTGAAGATTGATGAGCGTCTGAGCCGAGAGGTAGTGTCATACAGCGCGGACAGACTGTTGGAATGGCAGTCTGAAATCCTTCCGTACTACGCATACAAGTACATCCAGTTCTCGGAGTCTGGATACTGGCCTCCTAACTACACGCACTGTGACAACGTGTATGGTCAGTGTCAGTTCAAGAATGTGTGCGAAGCTGACAGAGGTATGAGGGAGGAAGTGTTGAGGACTGACTTCATGATTGGCCCTGTGTGGGACCCAACTAATAAGGATGTGGAATAATGAAAACTGTAGCAGAGTTGTTAGCGGACTTAGCTGACCTTCCACTGAATGCGCCTGTGCGTGTGGTGTATGAGGTGCTGATTCAGGAAGAAACATCATACGAACGGTGTGAGATTCATGCTGTTCGGCAAGAAGGCTACGAAGTCATTATCTCACTGGAGTAACTATGCCGACAATGGATAGTGTGAACTTCGATTCACTCTACTGCATGTTCAAGGGTGAGCCGGGGACTCGTAAATCAACTCAGGCTCTATCATTCCCTGGACCACAATTCTGGTTCAGTTGGGACAGGAAGATGAACGGCATCTATCTGCCCATGAAGAAGTGGGGTGTGGACCCTAAGTCCGTGACATACGAGGACTTCGATAACTGGAATAAGCCGAAACAAATGTTGGAGAAGTTTCAGGCTGACTGTCCTTATCGCACTCTCGTATTTGACAGTCTGACCAGCATGGCAGACATGACACTCAGACAGACGTTGCAGATGAAGTATGGTATGCAGCGTAAGTCGGGTGCTACTGCCGGCAAGTTGATTGCAGGAATTGCAGTCAATGAGATTGAGGATTACAATGCTGAGTCGGCGGCTCTACAGGAACTCATTGCGCTTACGAAGGACATTAACGCTTTCCACAAAGTTAATATCATTCTCATTGCGCATGTGGTTCAAGCGGAATACCGCAATACCACCAACAACACAACTCACATCTCTCGTACAATTGTTACGGCTGGGAAGAAAGTTGCCCCCAAGATACCTGCCTATTGTGGAGAGGTGTATCACTTTAATATTGACAAGGGATTCGTAGAAGGAGGTGAAGGTAAATACACGCTACTCACCGAGCATACGGGAGATGACTTTGCGAGGTCCGCATTAGGTCTCCCCAACAAGATTGAGTTCGGTGATAAGCCGCTGTATGACACATGGATTAAGCCGGCTATCGCGAAAGTGAAAGAGTCGTACACACCAACAACCAAGTTCTAACCAACAACACAGGAGAACAACAGTGCCCATCATCCAATTCAGTGACCGCGACCTGCTGCGTGGCAAGGTAGTTGAACCCGCGTGGTACGTCGTCACCATCAACAACATCGGGGAGGCTCCGTCGAAAGATGGTGGCTCTACTAACTACCCGGTGGAAGGTTCCATCGTGAAGAATGCGGACTCTGGTTCGGAGGAATACGCGAATGTTCCTCTTGACTGGAATTTCAACAGCAAGGCAATTGGCTTTGCGGTTGGATTCCTTGCCGCGTTCGGTGTGGACGTGAAGGCAGGTGCGCGCTTCGACCTGGCGAATGCTGTAGGCAAACAGGTTGAGGTGTTCGTGGAGAACGGCGAGTGGCAGGGACGTATGGTGAATCGCGTCAACCACAAGTATTGCGCACTCCGCGGCTAGACACGTAAGACAAACAGGAGTAGGATG
>Ga0207701_10000515_pt1 | contig 40111 bp, 39 predicted proteins | sample KBSSwiSSwithPhiX_FD_184294 | JGI IMG/M metagenome (GOLD analysis project Ga0207701, IMG submission 184294) | Switchgrass rhizosphere bulk soil microbial communities from Kellogg Biological Station, Michigan, USA, with PhiX - S5 (SPAdes) (version 2) | ecosystem: Environmental > Terrestrial >... | reverse complement strand
TTTTCAACAGACCCGCGGGCAAGAAGCAACTTAGCGACATTATCTGGCGCTGTTATCAAATCGCGGGACCGGCAGAGACCGTTGTCACGCTGGACAAACTAAAAGAGCTCGGATTTGCCGAAGCCACCAAAGCCGGTATCTCGATTGGAATTTCGGACATGATCATTCCGAAAGAGAAGGAGACGGAGCTGGAGAATGCTTATAAGCAGATTCGACAGGTTGAGCAGCAATATCGCAAGGGCATTATCACGGACGGCGAACGCTACAACAAGATCATCGACATCTGGACACACGCCGGTGATGAAATTTCCAGTGCGATGTTTCGCACTCTGGAACACAACGACGGCCGCAAGGAGTTGAATCCGGTTTTCTTGATGGTCGATTCCGGTTCACGCGGTAACCGCCAGCAGGTTCGTCAGCTGGCAGGCATGCGCGGTTTGATGGCCAAACCTTCTGGCGAAATCATTGAGCGGCCGATCACTTCGAACTTCCGCGAAGGACTGAGCGTGCTCGAGTACTTTATTTCTACTCACGGGGCTCGAAAAGGTCTTGCAGATACCGCGTTAAAGACTGCCGACTCCGGATATCTAACGCGCAAGCTCGTCGATGCTGCACAGGACGTGATCATCAACGAAAAGGACTGCGGCACTGTTAACGGCATTGTGGTGCGCTCGATCTACGAGGGCGACGAGGAGGTAGTGGATCTCGGACAGCGCATTATCGGGCGCGTAAGCTGCGAAACGATCGCTGACCCCGTGGACAAGAAGAAAAAGGTCGTCAAAGCGAATCAGTTGATTGATGAAAAAATCGCAGGGGAGCTTCAGCGTGTCGGCGTGGAGAGCCTGAAGATTCGTTCGGTTCTTACGTGCGAGTGCGGCCGCGGTGTGTGCGCGATGTGTTATGGGCGGAATTTGGCCACAGGCCAGTACGTCAAGCTTGGCGAAGCGGTAGGTATTATTGCGGCCCAATCAATTGGCGAGCCGGGAACGCAATTGACGATGCGTACATTCCACATCGGCGGCACTGCCAGCCAGACTTTCAAGCAACCGATTATCAAGGCGAAGAACGACGGCACGGTGCGCTTCAATGATCTGCGGACTGTCCAAGCCCTCGACGGGAGTTGGATCGCGTTAAACAAGAACGGTTCGATCAGCGTGCACAATGCTGAAGGCCGCGAACTTGAGCGCTACAACGTGGTAATCGGGTCAATGATATCGAAAGGCGACGGCACCGACGTCAAGAAGGGTGAGACCTTCGTTCAATGGGACCCCTACAATGTCCCGATTCTCACCGACAAAGGTGGCAAGATCGAGTTCCGCGACATGATCGCGGGTGTCACGATCAAACGCGACGTCGATGAGGCGACAGGGCTGATGGGTACCGTGATCATTGAGCACAAGGAAGATTTGCACCCACAAATTGTTATCGTGGATGACAAGAAAGAAGTGCTCGCGAGTTACTCCATTCCAGCCGGCGCTCACGTCATCGTGGAAGAAGGTCAAAAGGTGCGAGGTGGCGCATTGCTGGCAAAGACGCCGCGGAAAGTGGCGAAGACCAAAGACATCACCGGAGGTTTGCCGCGCGTGGCCGAATTATTTGAAGCGCGCCGGCCGAAGGACGCGGCGGAGATTGCCAAGATCGATGGCGTGGTTGAGATGGGCGGTACTGTCCGCGGAAAGCGACGCCTGATCTTAAAGGATCCGGACACCGGAGCCGAGGAAGAACATCTGATCCCGCTTACCAAACATATTATCGTGTTTAAGGGCGACTTCGTGAAAAAAGGTCAGCAACTTACCGAAGGCCCTGTAGTGCCCCACGAGATCCTCGAGGTCTGCGGACCGCAGGATTTGCAGGAGCACCTGGTCAACGAAGTCCAGGAAGTATACCGGCTACAAGGTGTGGAGATCAACGACAAGCATATCGAAATCATCGTGCGCCAGATGTTGCGCAAGGTGAAGATTACCGATCCTGGCGATACTTCGTTGCTCTGGGGCGATCAGGTCGACAAACTCGACTTCGAAGAGGAAAACAAGAAGGTCGTCGAGAAAGGCGGCAAGCCGGCAGAAGCCGTTCCCGTCTTACTTGGCATCACGAAGGCTTCGCTCGAAACGGACAGCTTTATTTCCGCCGCCTCGTTCCAGGATACAACCCGCGTTCTTACGGAGGCGGCCACACTAGGCAAGATCGATAAACTGCGGGGCTTCAAGGAAAACGTGATCATGGGTCACTTGATTCCCGCCGGCACCGGTTTCCCTGAGCACCGCGAGATCAAGCTGGTCGAAAAAGGTGAGCCGATTGGGGCACCCGTAATGGAAGAAGCTGAGCCGCAGCCGGCCATCGGGTAGATTAAGGCTTGCAAAGACGTTGCAGGGCGTCTGTGTTGAACGCCGACTTGGTATTGGCGTTTCACAGAATGGCCCTACAATTCGCCTGATGTCGATCGTCACCAAAACGGGCGATAAAGGCGAAACGTCCCTCATGTACGGCCATCGCGTGTCGAAGGGCGATGCGCGCGTCGATGCTTACGGTTGTATCGATGAGCTGACTGCCGCACTTGGTTTGGCTCGATCCATTGCGACCGACAAGTTCATTTCGGACGAAATCTTAGCCACACAAAAGGATCTGATCGTTCTTATGGGGGAACTGGCAACCGCGCCTGCCGATCAGGAGCGCTACGCAAAAGATGGATTTCAAATCACCACGCCGGCGATGGTTGATCGGATCTCTACAGTCATTGCGGATTTGGAAAAAGATGAATCGCTTTACCCGAAGGACTGGGTGATTCCCGGGGGGACACGGGTTTCCGCGGCTCTCGATTTCGCTCGCACAACGTGTCGCCGCGCCGAGCGGCATATTGCTGCGCTCAGCATCAGCGAAGTGAAATTCAACGTTGAGATTTTACGTTACCTAAATCGCTTGTCCGATCTCTGCTGGGTGCTGGCGAGGTACGTCGAGAAAGACTCGCGAAAATCCAGTTAGCGGCGCGTTGCTATGCGCGCCCCGGATTGCGCGGCAATCCAACGTCAGAAATTGGCAAGCGTCCGGCAGCAGGATTCATCGCGCGATGTTATGAATCGTAGCGATGAAAATGAGGTTAGCGTTTACCGCTGCGATTTTATGTTGTGTTTCTATCGTTCGTGGAGATGAGCAACTCTTCGGTTTCGTGCGCGGCGCGGAAACGCTGCCCGCGAACCGTTGGGAGGTTTATCAATTCGTTACTTTGGGCGAAGGAAAGAGCGAAGGGACGTACTACGGAACTCACTTCGAAACGGAAGCCGAATATGGATTGACCGATCAATTCCAGGCGAGCCTTTCGCTCATCCAACATTATTTCTACAACAAGGGGGTCGATGGCGACCGCGATGCATTGGACAACACCAACGCTTATCGCTTCGGCGGATTTGAAGGCTCGGCCAAATATCGCGTGTTAAGTCCGTTCAAGGATCCCATCGGCATCGCATTACGATTGGAGGGAGGGTATTTGTTGCACGATGAAGTCGATGGGCTCGATCAACATGAACGCTACATCAAACCCGAGATCGATTTCCAAAAAGACTTTCTGGAGGATCGGCTAATTTGCGCTCTCGATTTTGGCGCGGAATGGGCCTGGGGTAAACTGCCTGCCGAGCAATATCCTAGAGAACTCTCTCTCGAAGGCGCAGCTGGTATGTCCTACCGCTTTGCTGCAAACTGGTATGCGGGCGTGGAAATTCACACCCGATGGGAATATCCGCTTTTCGACTTTTATAACTTCGAGCACCGCGTTTTTTATGCTGGTCCAAGTATTCATTACTCCCAGAAGAATTGGTGGGCCACACTTACCTGGAATTATCAGGTTTACGGCAAGGGTGTAGAGGAGCCGGCCGATGGGCAAACCTTCGCTGAGGAAACGCGACAATTGTTTCGACTGAAAGTAGGATTCAATTTTTAGATGCGATGAAGTCGGAGTTCGTTTTCATCGCGCTGCCGACCTCGGCTTTAATCGCCCCATCCGCATTCGCGATTCAATACCTAACCGTCGAGCAAGCGCAGCGCGCGATTTTTCCAGGTAAGTCATTCACGGCTGCGCCCGTCAAGCTGACGAGCGTTCAACGCAAAGCTATTGAGCAGGCTAGCGGCGTCCGCGTCTTGCATGATGAGCAACAGGTCTGGCGGATAAGTGGTGGTGGCTGGTTCATCGTCGATGAAGTTGTCGGTAAACACGAATTCATCACTTATGCAGCCGGACTCACCGGTGATGGATCGGTCAAGCAGATTGAAATTATGGATTATCGCGAGACCTACGGTGGCCAGATTCGAGATCAAAAATGGCGTGCCCAATTTGTCGGTAAGACCAGCAAATCGATGCTCAAACTTGATAGCGACATCAAAAACATCAGCGGAGCAACTCTGAGTTGCCGGCACATCACCGACGGGGTGAAACGCCTCCTGGCATTTTATGAGAGCGCTCTCAAGCATTGAAATTCGTCGCTGCCGCCCGTTGCTGGGCACATTCGTGGAAATCACAGCGCGTGGACGCGATGAAAAATTACTAGCCCGTGGAATTGAAGCTGGATTCGATGCGATTGCGCGAGTGAATCGCTTAATGAGCTTTCACGACCCTCTGAGTGATGTCTCGCGCATGAATCGCAAGGCTTTTCCCAAAGGCGTGTCCGTGCATCCATGGACCTGGCAAGTCATGAGAGCGGCAAAGCGGTTTGCCGAAGAGAGCCACGGCGCGTTCGATATTGCAGTCGCTCCTTTGCTTACGAAGTGGAACTATCTTCCTGATCGTTGCTATCGGTTTAGTCCAACCTCAACCTCGCGTGACATCTTTCTTCGCCATCATCACGAGGTCTTTTTTGCCGCGACTTGATTGTCGATCTTGGAGGAATCGCTAAAGGCTTTGCCGTCGATCGTGCCGTTGAGGCTCTGAAAGATAATGGCGTCAGGGCAGGAATTGTAAATGCCGGAGGAGATCTGCGAACATTTGGGCCGGGTTCGCAATTCATTCATTTGCGCCATCCTGCCGAGCCAACACGCATTGCCGGAGCGGTGCGACTGCGCGAGCGCGCCATGGCGACTTCGGGGATTTACTTCGAACGTCGAAAGCATCATGCGCAGTATGTGAGTCCATTGCTTGACGGGCGCAGCGGACGAACCGTCCGCGAGCTAATCAGCGTGAGCGTGGCGGCTGCCGAATGCATGGTTGCGGATGCATTGACGAAAGTCGTCTTTGCACTCCGCGAAGAAGCTGCGGGCTTGCTGGCGCGATATCGCGCGGATGCGTTGTTGCTTGAGCGCGATGGCGCGCCATCATGGATGTTTCATTCACCGCGCGATAGCCGCGACCGGACCCGATTCGATTGAAGCGCTTGCAGAGATATTTTCTCTATGCCGTGCTGGCACTGCTTTTCTTGAGCGGGGTGGCCTGGACATATTGGACCTATCTCGCTGCCTCGCCCGGTGATTTTGAGACAACGGCAAAGGCTTGGGGGATGAAAATCCATGGCGCTGCGGCGATGGCAGTTTTAGTACTCATCGGGATGCTCATAAATGGGCACGTGAGATTCGCATGGCGGGCGCGCCGCAATCGAGCAAACGGAGCGGTTTTCCTGAGTGTTTTCGCCGTTTTAACCGTCACTGGTTACGGTCTTTATTACGCAGGTGGCGAAATGCTGCGTGAATGGACGAGTTGGATTCACCTCGTCGTCGGTCTGGCTTTGCCGATCTTGTTGTTGATCCACATCTTTCTGGGAAGGAGGACACGTGCTTCAGGTCAATTTCAAACCCGATCGCGCCTTGCGCCTCGAGGCGTCGAACATGGGCATCCCAAGTCCCATTATTGCGAGTCCCAACGCCACGTTTAAATGGAGCAGTAGCAGGACGGAATTTCAGGTTGCACATCGACCCGTGCTGTAGCATCTTCACCGTCCCGCTCTGGAGTTCCCCTCTCGCGGATTTTCTCCTATGGCAGATACAACAGAATTAGTGCCTGAACTTTTGGAAGCTGGTGTCCATTTTGGACATCAGACGAAGCGCTGGAATCCGAAGATGAAGCCTTTCATCTTCGAGCAGCGCAATCAGATTTACATCATCAACTTGGATGAAACCGTTCTGCAGCTTCGGCGGGCGACGGAATTTCTCCAGGAAGTCACACGTCGGGGAGGCAGAATTTTATTCGTCGGTTGCAAAAAGCAGGCGCAAGAAGCAACAAAAGAGGCTGCGATGGCTTGCGGACAGTTTTATGTGAATCAGCGGTGGCTCGGCGGCACGCTGACTAACCTCGCGACCATCCGAAAGAGCATTGGACGACTGAAATATATCGAGGAGATCGAGAAATCCCCCGAATACAAGAAGATGGGCAAGCAGGAACTGGCGGCGCTTAATCGCGAAGCCGCAAAGCTCCGGCGCAATCTCGACGGAATACTCGAGATGTCGCAATTGCCCGACGCTCTGGTGATAATCGATACGATCCGCGAACAAAATGCCGTGAACGAAGCCCGGCGCCTCGGGATTCCAGTGGTTGCTATCGTGGACACGAACGCGGATCCCGACGTCATTGATTACCCGATCGCCGGCAACGATGACGCGATTCGCGCAATACGCGTGATTCTGCAGAAGCTCGTGGATGCTATTGTCTCGGCAAGCAACGAAGCGCGGATCCGCGAGCAGGTCGAAATGGCTGGCGTCTCAGCGTAGCCAGCTGAGCTGATAGCCGATGGCTGATAGTTAATCGACCCTGGATTCCATTCTCAACGCGTTAATCACTCTAATGAAAACAACAGCCGAAATTGATCCTCAACTAGTTAAGCAGCTCCGCGAAAAAACCAACGCAGGTTTTATGGATTGCAAGCGCGCTCTCGTGGAGAGCGGCGGTGATCTGGACAAAGCGGAGACGATTTTGCGAACCAAAGGAATTGCCAACGCGGGAAAGAAAGCTTCGCGCGCAACGAAAGAAGGAGTCGTCGCTTCCTATATTCACCTGCAAGGGAAGGTTGGCGTGCTCGTGGAGGTGAATTGTGAGACCGATTTCGTGGCCAGGAACGAGAATTTTCGCGAGTTCGTGAAGGACATCACCCTTCATATTGCAGCAGCACACCCACTCTATGTCAGCCGCGCCGATGTGCCAGGCAATCTCATCGAAGCGGAGACCGAAATTTACAAGGCCCAGGTCAAAGGCAAACCTGAGAATGTTGCCGACAAAATTGTCGAGGGAAAACTCGAGAAATTCTACAGCACCGTTTGCTTGCTCGAACAAGGGTTTATTAAAAATCCCGATGCGACGATCAAAGATTTGCTCAACGGCAAAATTGCGGAACTGGGTGAAAACATCGTCATCCGCCGTTTCGTTCGTTATCTCGTCGGCGAGCCGTTGGCAAACGAAGCGTAGCTATTGTAACGGTGTTCGCTGCAGCGAACACCGGATATCAAGATGAGCGCTCGCCACCGGCTCTACAACGTCGCGTGCAGGTCGCTGATCCGCAGTTAAGTTACGGCGGAATGGGACTGACCGAATACAAGCGGAAACGCGACTTCAAGAAAACAGCGGAACCTGCCGGTGGCAAAGCGTTACCGCGAAAGATCAAAGGTGCGTCGCGTTTTGTTATTCAAAAACACGCAGCGCGCCGTTTGCACTATGATTTTCGGCTGGAAATGGAGGGTGTGCTGAAATCGTGGGCATTACCGAAAGGACTCCCTTGGAAGCGAGGTGAGAAACACCTGGCCGTAGAGGTGGAAGATCATCCAATCGAATACGAGCAGTTCGAAGGCATTATTCCCGAGGGGCAGTACGGCGGCGGCACAGTGATGGTGTGGGACCGTGGCAATTATCACGTTTTCGGGGAGCAGCCGGCGAAATCGTTGCGCGAAGGCAAGCTTCATCTCATTCTCGACGGCGAAAAAGCAAAAGGCGAATGGACCCTGGTCCGGATTCGGGGTCGTGATGATGCCAAGAATCAGTGGTTAATCCTGAAAACAGGAGATGACGCGAAGCCCATGTCGAAAAAATTGGAAGACCATTCGGTGAAAACTGGACGGACAATGCAGCAAATCGCAAAAGATCGCGATGCCGAGTGGGAGTCCGGTCGCGAAGCAGACGAGGGTCCCACATCGCAATTCAAAGCACGGATTCGTGCCGCATTAAAAAAAAAAGAAAAGGATAAGGTTGTAAGGCAGACGCCTCGCCTGCCGGTCGCGAAGCCGGGTCGCCCGCCCCAGCCGGGTCGCGCTACAATGACATCCCTGCCAGATTTGCGCTCGGCAAAAGCTCGCTTCATCGAACCAATGAAAGCGAAGCTGGTTGAGGAACCACCAGCAACGGGCGATTGGATTTATGAGCTTAAGTTCGACGGCATCCGCCTGATCGGAGTCAAAAAGGATGACAAAGTTTCACTGCTATCGCGAAATGAAAACGAATTGACCGGGCGATTCCCAGAGATCGTAGAAGCGATTAAAGCTTTGCCGGCGCGCGAATGCGTAATCGATGGCGAAGTGGTTGCGCTCGACGAGCAGGGCAGGTCGTCTTTTCAACTGTTGCAAGCGCGCGAGATGGAAGGGCGAAAGAGTCCTGTTTATCTTTATGCATTCGATCTATTACAGCTCGACGGCAAAAGCCTGCTTTCACTGCCGTTGGAGGCGCGCAAGAACGTTCTCGAAAGCCTCTGCAACGGCTCGGGAGATCCCATTCGGTACTCGGGCGCGATTGGCGGCGACGCCAAACGATTGCTCGACGAGGTGAATCGCCGTGGCCTCGAGGGAATTATTGGAAAACATCGCAACTCTGTTTACGAACCCGGACGCAGAGGCGGTGCGTGGATCAAGCTTAAATGCGTCAGCGAACAGGAATTCGTCATCGGGGGATACACTCCACCACAAGGATCACGCAAATATTTCGGCGCGATCTTGGTTGGTTACTATGAGAAGAACAAGCTCGTGTTTGCCGGGAAAGTCGGCACTGGGTTCAGTGCAAAAATGTTATCGATGCTCTACAAGAAATTCCAAAAGGAAGCACGCGACGATTGCCCGTTTGTCGATTTACCATCAAAGCACAATGGGCAATGGGTGCAGGACATCACACCCTCGATGATGCGGAAAATGCAGTGGGTAAATCCGGTTTTCGTTTGTGAAATTAAATTCGCCGAATGGACACGAGACAAAAAACTGCGTGCGCCGGTCTTCCTCGGGCTGCGTGACGATAAGAAGCCGGGCGAGGTTGTTCGGGAGAGTTAAGGGACAGGGGGAGAGCCGTTGGAGGCGCGCGCATAATGGCTAAGGAAGTCATTCGCATCCGGGACGAGTTTTATATTCGCTCGTCGTCCCATCGCATCGACGTCCGCACGCGAGTTCTGAAGCAAGCAGATGCGTTCGCTGTGTTCGACCGATTCGGCGACATCGAACCATTCGGCACTGGTGAGCTTGGGGTATACTACCAAGATACTCGATTCTTATCCCGATTGACCCTAAAGTTGGGAAAGGATCGTCCTCTTTTACTGAGCTCTACCATCAGAGAGGACAACGCCGTTCTGGCGGTGGATGCCACCAACGCCGATGTGTGGCGCAACGGTGAGATCGTAATACCTCAAGGAACACTACATGTCTTCCGTTCAAAGATTCTTTGGGAGAAAGCATGTTACGAGCGACTTCGAATCCATAACTACGGTCGCACACCTATTGAGTTTTCAGTTTCGGTCGAATTCGATGCTGATTTCGCTGACATCTTCGAAGTGCGAGGTGTTAGGCGGGAACGTCGCGGCAATCGGATACCAACGCAGCTCGTACAGGATGGACTGGTGCTCGCGTATAATGGATTGGACGACTGTATCCGTCGGACGCGAATCGTCTTCGATCCATCGCCCACGCGGCTAAGTGAGTCAGCGGCCACGTACCAAATTCGGTTGGGACCCGGCGAGGCCGCGAGCTACCGCTGGGCGATTGTCTGCGAAGTCGGCACCGATTCCCACGGAGAGGTTAAGCCGTATTATGAAAAGGTAGTTCAAGAGGCAGCCAGCGCACTGGAAGCGACGCATGCACGAGAGCCTCAGATTTTTGCCTCAAACGAACAATTCAATGATTGGCTGAATCGCTCTATTGCCGATCTCCATATGATGCGAACCGAAACCTCATATGGGCCGTATCCCTACGCAGGCGTTCCGTGGTTCAGCACGGAATTTGGACGGGACGGAATTATTACAGCGCTCCAATGCATGTGGTTTGATCCCAGTCTCGCGCGCGGTGTCCTCGCGTACCTGGCTGCCACGCAAGCGGACACGGAGAACGCGGAACAGGACGCTCAGCCGGGCAAGATCCTTCACGAGACGCGCGCGGGTGAGATGGCCGTCCTGGGCGAGATTCCGTTCAGGCGTTACTACGGCAGCATCGACGCAACCCCGCTTTTCATCATGCTTGCCGGCGCGTACTACACGCGCACGGGTGATCGCGCGTTCGTTGAGTCGATTTGGCCGAACGTCGAGCGCGCGCTTGCGTGGATCGATCATTATGGCGACGTCGACAGCGACGGCTTCGTGGAATACAGCCGCAAGTCGAAACTTGGTCTCATCCATCAAGGTTGGAAGGACTCTCATGATGCGATTTTCCACGCCGACGGCACGTCTGCCGAAGGACCAATCGCTTTGTGCGAAGTTCAAGGCTACGTTTACGCTGCCAAGCTGGCGGCGGCCAAATTGGCTAAGCTCTTCGGTGATGATGCAAAGGCGCGCGACTTGTCGAAACAAGCGAAAACCCTGCACCGACGATTCGAAGAAAGTTTCTGGTGTGACGAAATTTCCACGTACGCACTCGCGCTCGATGGCGGAAAGCAGCCCTGTAAAGTGCGAACGTCCAACGCAGGTCATTGTCTTTTCGCTGGTATTGCGAACCCGGAGCATGCACGGCGCGTAGCAGCGACGCTCACAGATGAAGCTTCCTTGTCCGGTTGGGGAATTCGGACGGTCGCTACGAGCGAGGCGCGTTACAATCCGATGTCGTATCACAACGGATCCGTCTGGCCGCACGACAACTCACTAATCGCCGCCGGGTTCGCACGATATGACCTTAGGGAATCGACGGCTACGGTCCTTGCCGGCTTGCTCGACGCCAGTCTGTTTCTCGATCTGCATCGCCTCCCCGAACTGTTTTGCGGTTTTCCGAGACGTGCTGGTGAGGCGCCCACGCTTTACCCTGTAGCGTGCGCTCCTCAATCCTGGGCATCGGGCGCTGTGTTTCTTCTGCTCGAAGCTTGCCTGGGCCTGAGCGTGTCGGCTCCGGAACGAAGAGTGACGTTTTCAAAGCCGATTTTACCGCGTTTTCTCCAACAGGTGACGATCCGCGGATTGAAAATAGGAGAGGCACGCGTGGATCTTTTGCTGACCAGACATGACGAAGGAGATGTAGGGGTCAATGTCCTACGCCGCGACGGAGTGCTGGACGTCGTAGTCTTGAAATAATCCCCTTTTTTGAATTGCGCTTGTTCGCAGGACACACGCAAATATGGTGTGGAGGTGAAAGCAAAGGTCATCGTCATGCCGAAAGCTGCGGTGCTCGATCCCCAGGGTAATGCAGTCCGTGATGCCATGCAGCATCTGGGCATGCCGGAAATCCGCAGTGTTAGAATCGGGAAATACATGGAGATCGATATCGATGGGCAAAACGGTGATCTCGAAAAGCGATTGCGCGATCTCTGTCGCGATTTGCTTTCGAATCCAGTGATTGAAGACTACGAACTGCAAAAGGTTGGTGTAGGAGATCGGGAGAAAACGCTCAACGCTCAACGTGCAACCTCTAAGGCTCAACCAAAGAAACCAAAGACGAGGAAATCGAAATGAAAGCGCTGCGATACTTTTTCTGTGTTGTGTTGCCACCCTTTGCCGTGCTTTTGACAGGTCGCATCGCCAGTTTTTTTCTCAGCCTCATTTTGACGTTGTTAGGCTGGATTCCGGGCATTATTCACGCATGCCTGGTGGTCAATGATTATCACGCCGAGCAGCGTGCCGCGCGCTGAAAACAAGATGAGATTCGCAGTTATTCAGTTTCCCGGCTCTAATTGCGATCAGGATTGCCTCGCGGCGATTAATGGACTCGACGGATTGAATGCTCAGTACGTCTGGCACAAAGAAACCTCGCTGGACGATTTTGATGCCGTTGTATTGCCTGGTGGGTTTGCTTATGGCGATTACTTGCGTTGCGGAGCTATTGCGCGTTTTTCGCCAATCATGAAAGCAGTGACCGGTGACGCCCGGGCGGGCAAGCTCGTCCTCGGCACCTGTAACGGGTTTCAGGTTCTGTGCGAAGCCGGCCTTTTGCCGGGTGCGCTGGTTCGCAATCGCTCGCTGCGTTTTGTTTGTGAAATGGTTACTACCCGCGTCGAAGTCGATGACTCACCATTCACACATGGTTGTGGGAAGGGTTCGCTCCTTCGCTTGCCAGTGGCGCACGGCGAAGGCTGTTTCTTTGCCGACGCGGCGACATTGCAAGAGCTCAACGCAAATCAACAAGTGATTTTGCGCTACTCCGATAGCGAGGGTCACGTTGTGCCGGAAGCAAATCCAAATGGATCCATTGAAAACATCGCCGGTATCTGCAATCGCGAGCGAAACGTGTTCGGACTCATGCCTCACCCTGATCGCGCATCGGACGCGCGGCTTGGCAGTATGGATGGTGCAAAGATCTTCCGGTCGATGGTGCAAACCATTAGCGCGAATCGTGCGACGGGCGGGTTGGAGCGCGTGAAGCAGGTCGCGTGAGCCTCTTTATCACGGGGACGGATACTGGTGTAGGCAAGACCTTTACCGCGGCTCGGCTTCTGCAGCTGTTGCGGGCATCGGGCACGTCCTGTGCCGGGATGAAACCGATCTGCTGTGGAGACCGTCGAGATGCAGAACTTCTACTCGCCGCTGGCAGTGACGGCTTGACGATCGACGAGGTTAATCCGGTTTGGTTGAAAACGCCTGCGGCACCCATCGTGGGCAGCTTGATGGAGAAACTGGACATCGATGTCGATCATATCCTCGCTGCCTTTCATTCTCTTCAGAACCGGGTCAAACACGTCGTTGTTGAGGGAACAGGCGGTTGGATGGTTCCGATTCATAGTAACTACTTCGTTAGCGACCTGGCTGTTGCAATGAAGGTGCCGATCCTGGCTGTTGCATACAACCGGCTCGGTTGCCTGAATCACGCGGTTCTCACCGTGCAAAATATTCTTGGACGCGGCTTGCGCTGTACTGGGCTTGTATTGAATAACGCTCAGGAAATGGGCGATATCGCCGCGCAAACAAATGCTGATATTCTCAGGAAAATTCTTGATGTTCCAGTACTTGCCGAACTAGGGAAAAACCTTACCGAACTACCTACTGACTGGCGATTTATGGTTGATTCGACGATCGGCTGATAGCGTGTCGCACTGATACAAGTGTGTAAAAAAAACGAACACGCGTGAAGTGGATTATGGGCGCACCCTACTGGGAAAAGAGAATGGCATTGCTGTTGCTCTCTTTCTCCGCGAAACAACGCTGATTATATGCTTTTACAAAAAACCCTACACATGAGTCAGCCGGTGCCGGAGTGCAAGGCGCGTCTGGCGAGTATTCAATCATACCGGCGGCAGTTCTTAATGGTAACGCGGGCTACTGTGACTTCGTCCAAGACGGTCGATTTCAGCTTTCGCGGTCCGCTCGGCTTTGAGGCACACACAGTCCTGCTCTCGGTCGATGGCGATTCGCCCGATGAGTATGCGTTTGAGTCGGTAGGCGGAAATATCACGCTAATGGGCATTGTTGATTTCGCCGAGATTCGACCAAACTGCACTGAAGTTACTCTCGCGGTTCATTATGAGATTAAGAACAAGCTGTTTGCCTGGCTGGATCGGCGCTTGCATTTCGTAGACAGTTTTGTGACGGCCGAACTGCGCAGTATTCGTGCACACTTCGAAGGAATCGCAGCCAGTTACCTCGAGCATTCGCGCGTTCTGCCCATGTTCCAGACGGCTACGGCCTGATAACGTGAACGTCTGAAGGACTGCCAAGCCGACATATTCTCCCGGCTGCATCTGTCTGGGGGATCAGCGGACTCGCACGGCGTGTTTTCTATCCAGGCGAAGAGTCTGACCGGGCTCAAGGACCACGGTCGCCTTTGGGTCGCCAATTTTTGCTCCATCGATTTCTACGCTTCCCTGTTTAATCAGTCGCGAGACTTCGCTGTGTGATTTTTCCAGATTGAACACGTCCCGGTAAACGTTCGAAACGAGCGCTACGGCCGTTAGTCCGTTCCCTAAGGTCGCTGAAAATGCAGGAAGATCGGCATGTTCCAAATCGCGCTTGCTAAACCGAGTAATCCACTCATCAAGTGTCTTTTGGGTAGCAGCTAGCGAGTGATAGGTTCGCACGATTTCGAACGCGAGCAGCTTTTTGGCTTCGAGCGGATGCATGTCATCTGGCGGAGCGTGTCCAAGGAGCAAATCATAGTAGCGTGCCATCAAATCGTCTGAAATGCTCATCAGTTTCCCGAACATCTCAGCGGCAGGTTCCTTAATTGCGATGAAGTTGCCGAGGCTCTTGCTCATTTTCTTGGAGCCATCCAAGCCCTCGAGAATTGGGAGTAGAAAAACGATCTGCTGCGGCAGACCTTCCTCTTTCTGAAAATCGCGTCCCATTAAGATGTTGAAAAGCTGATCCGTTCCTCCGAGTTCAACATCGGCCTTTACCATTACCGAATCCCAGCCCTGCATGATTGGATATTGAATTTCGTGGGCGCGAATCGATTGCTGGTTATCGATCCGCGTTTTGAAATCTTCGCGCTGCAACACTTGCTGCAACGTCACTCGACGATTGAGTCGAATAACATCTTCAAACGACATGGCTCGAAACCAGTCGCCGTTGCACACGGTTTCCGTCCGCGCGGGATCGAGAATCTTAAAAGCCTGCTCGCGATAAGTCGCCGCATTCGCCTGGACTTCATCGTGCGTTAACTGCGGCCGCGTCACGGACCGACCACTCGGATCACCAATCATCCCCGTGAAATCGCCGATAATGAGAATTGCCTGATGACCCAGGTCTTGAAACTGCCGCAGTTTTCGCAAAACAATGGTGTGCCCAAGGTGAATATCGGACGTTGTTGGATCGACACCTAATTTCACCCGCAGCGGTCGGCCGAGGGCGAGTTTTTCACGCAACTCGTTTTCGTTGATGATTTGCGTGGCGCCTTTGCTTAACAAGGCGAGAGCTTCGTCCGGCTGCATGATCAACAATAGCGCGGACAGCCTGCGCGCTACTTGTTTTTGTTCAACAACTCGCGCACTTGGTCAATCGTGAGCGGCCCGTTCTGCCGGTTAAGCGACTTTTGGCTTTTACCCTGATCCAGAAAAGGCCGGTTCTCTGCGTATGCGCGACTGGCAACTTTTTTGTCGGATTGAGGCGCATCACGAGGACCGCGCGCCGTTTGCGTTGGATAAGCGAGGCGAGAATTGCCCACCGCTTGCTGCGATGAGTTTTCAAATGCGCGGCGATTGCCGTGGAAAGGCTGCGAATCAAATTGCCGGGTCGAGAATTCACCTTTCTTCGAAAACGTTTTAGAATTCGTTTTTTTCTCCGCGTAAAATGTGCCGACACGTGCCTTTTTGTTTATCGACGTGCCATCAGCGATGAATTTTTTCTTTTGTTCGCTACTTTGCAGAGTCATGTCGGGCTTCAGCAGACGATCAACCAGCTTGCGCTCCTGATCCTGAGCGTGGAGGCAAGAGCCAGCGGCCAGGAGCAGCACCGAGATTGTCACCAATTTTCCCACGAGGCGAGGCTGCCGAAATTACAATGCGTTTGTAAAGCAAATTTGGCGACATGCCGCCCTGCGGCGAGCCGCAGTGTCCGCTCGGCGTAGGCGCCGACCTTGGCTAGAGCTCGGCTTTTTGTTGTATTCGGCCGTGTCATCAGGAAATAATTGGCCATGTCTGATCATGTTTACAAAAAGATCGAGGTGGTTGGTTCCTCGCCCAACGGATTTGAAGAGGCGATAAAAAACGCCCTGGCACACGCTGAAAAGACCGTTCGCAACATGCGCTGGTTTGAGGTGACCGAGACCCGTGGAGATGTCGAGAACGGTAAAATCGGTCACTGGCAGGTGACGCTCAAGATTGGGTTCACGCTGGAGAAGTGATCGTACTGGCGCTTGTATCAAAACGCAGGTCCTGACGGCCACACGTCTCAGCGAGCTTTTTTGTAGTATTATTTTTTTTCCTGGGACGCCTGATATAGCTTCGCGGCACCGTAGATTAGAACCGCAGGTCTCAATGCCACGACGAGCAATCGAAAGAGCCCGCTCACAATTCGGCCCAGCGGCAACCGGTTCAAGATGTACCCGGCCATAAATGCGCACAGAAGTGACTGCGTCGGTTTTTCACGAACGTAATCCTCAGTCTCGGCGAGAGCGGTCTCGACCTGTTCTTTCACCCAATGCAGTCCGCGTTCCGGAAATTCGGCAGCAAGTTCGGCAGATAAGCGTTCCATTTCGTTTAATGATTCGAATTCTGATCCTGCTCTGCGCGCATCGACCTGTCAACGCAAGGTGAGCCAAATGGAGGTGGCGCCTGTGCCCGGGGGGAAATCAGGCAGCGGAGGGGATCGATGAAACGTGCCAGCGCGGCGCGCGGCCTTGAGCCCATAACGAGCCATGACTTCCAGTGCATGGGCACGCAACGTGGAGCAATTCGTAGATATCAGGACATGGCTGTCTCGCTCTGTCAACTCGAGGGAATCGACGAGCAACTTTTCGAAATCGTTCTCAACGTGAAACGTCTTTCCTCCGGGCGAACGCGCAAAAGTGGGCGGATCAAGAATAATGACATCAAATTTCTCGCCTTTACGCGCTAGCCGCGGCAGTATTGTCATCACGTCATCGGCGATGAAGCGATGACCCAGTGTTGGCAGGTTGTTCAACACAAAATTCTCGCGTCCCCGTGCCAGAGATTTTTTGGAAAGGTCGAGATTGAGGGTAGTTGCTCCTACATGGGCCGCACTCACCGAAAAGGAGCAGGTGTAGGCAAAGCAATTCAACAGTCGCTGGGGCGCAATCCGACGTACATAGCTGCGGTTTTCTCGTTGATCGGGAAACAAGCCCATCGAGAATCCCGCAGCGAAGTCGATCCCAAATTTCAAACGACGCTCGGTAGCAATCGTCTGTAGATTCTCAGCGGGGTCGCCGCATATCAGACGTGGCGGTTCGCGTTGTTCGCTTCTTCGAGGAACCAAGCGAGCGAAAACGCGTCCAACGTCGAAAAGGGCGTCACGTGCCCACTCCTTCAATTCCTGAATGAGGCGTTCGCGAACCAGGACTCTCGTAAACGAGATCACGACGTCACGCCCAAACCGTTCCACCCAGCCCTCCGCGGTCGTGCAGAGCCTGTGCGCGTCCGTTCCCTCGGCTTGGAAGTCCCGAAACAAGCTTGCATCAATCCAGCCAGGACTCATTTTCATCAGCCATATCCAATGGCATACTTTGGATGCGGCATAGCCTAAGGGACCGGTTGCCGCTACAGCTGGACGTAGCTACACTCCGTCTCCGAATGCAGCAAGTTACCGTTCGCGTTCCGGCGAGCACCTCAAATCTGGGTCCTGGCTTCGATTGCCTCGGTGTCGCACTGCGCATTTACAACAGCGTAACAGTTACTAGGGGTCGGGGGCCGGAACAACCCCACCCGCAAATTGTCTCAGACGCCGCCGTACGATTTTTTAAAGATGCCCGCCGCCGGATGTTTCGTTTCTCTTTTTCAATAGTCGAAGAAATTCCCCGGTCGCGAGGCCTGGGCGGCAGCGCAACCATTCGCCTTGGCATTTTGGATGGGCTTAACCGGCTCAGCGGCGTTCCGCTCGATCGATTGAAGTTGTTTAAACTTTGCGCCCAGTTGGAAGGTCATCCCGATAACGCTGCGCCAGCAACCGTAGGCGGTTTTACGGTGGTGTTAGGATCGGCGCTGCGCGCCGACCGGCTGACGTGCGGTGCTCCTACTATTCAGCGCTTTGAAGTTTCGCCGCAGTTATATTTCGTTTTACTGGTCCCGGCGCTTGAAATTCGAACTTCGATAGCGCGGAGGCTCCTGCCATCCAAAATTTCGCATGCCGCAGCGGTTGAGAATTGTGGAAACGCGTGTGCGATCACTGCGGCCTTTGCTTCAAAAAATTACAAAAATCTGCGGAACGCATTCGTCGATTTCATTCATCAACCGTTTCGCGCAAAACTGATGCCGTTTCTTCCCGGGGTCATCGCTGCAGCCGAAAAAGCGGGTGCCCTCGGCGCTTTCCTCAGCGGCAGTGGCTCGACAATCTGCGCCATTACGTTGCAACATCCAGATCGGATCGCTGCGGCAATGAAGCGCGCTGCCCGACCATCGTTGTCTCGTACAATCGTCACGCGCGCCGATAACCGGGGCGCGCATGTTATCCGATCACAGATTACTGATCACTAATCACCAGTTATTATGGGCCGGCGGCTTGAAAACCTGGAGCAGTTCGGAATTGACGTTGTGCTCGAACGCCGTCATGGCGTTCGCGCCTCAATTTTGCGCGGAATCCTTTACGCACTTTCCTTCGTCTACGATCGAGTCGTGCAACTCCGGCTTTATTTTTACCGGAAAAGAATTTTCCGTGAGCGCGCGCTTGGCGTTCTGGTGATCAGCGTGGGCAACCTGACTGTCGGAGGTACGGGCAAGACGCCGATCGTCGAAAAAATTGCCCGGGCGTTGCAAACTGGCGGGCGTCGGGTGGCAATTCTGAGTCGCGGTTATAAAAGCGTGCCGCGCAAACGAAGTTTGCTAAGTCGGCTGTACAAAGGAGAAGCCGATCCTCCGCGGATTGTCTCGGACGGTATATCGCTCTTGCTGGATTCACGTACTGCCGGCGATGAGCCTTACATGCTCGCGCATAACTTGAAGAACGTGATCGTCCTCGTGGACAAAGACCGTGTCAAAAGCGGTCTGCTGGCCATCGAAAAATGGAAGGTTGATACGTTGCTGCTGGACGACGGTTTGCAGTATCTCCATCTCAAACATCGGCTGGACATCGTCCTTGTGGATCGGCAAGCCCCGTTCGGTAATGAATTCCTTCTTCCTCGGGGCACGCTGCGCGAGGCCCCGCGAAATCTGCGCCGCGCCAGCTACATCTTCATCACGAAAAACACCGGCGAACCGAACGATGCCCTGGTGAAGCGCATTCGCCGCTACAATCGCACCGCCGAGATTATCGAATGCGCGCATAAGCCTCTGTATTTACAGAATGTCTTCACCGGTGAAAAAGTACCGCTGGAAGGCTTACGCGATGCTTTCATCGGCTCGATCAGCGCCATTGCCGCGCCGGGAAGCTTTGAAGCCGCATTGGCGAAGATGGGTGCGCGTGTCGATCTGGCCATGCGTTACATTGATCATCATTACTATTCCGAAGCGGAGCTACTCAGTTTTATCAAACGTTGTATCCGGCGGGACTTGGAGATGATCGTGACAACAGAAAAAGATTCCGTGCGCATGCCGCGTTTGCCCGAGGCCGAAGTGAAGGTGCCCATTTATTTCTTGCGAGTAGAAATTGAGATCCTGAGCGGCCACGAAAGCTGGGAACATTGTGTGGCGCGAATTTGCAAACCGCAGCCTCTCCTCCCGCCTGAGCGGTTCTTTGCTTGAAAACCAATTCAGTGTTGGACGTTCGGGGTTGAGCGTTGGACGTTGCCCTTCAACATGCCCCAAAAAGCCGAGCTAATCGTCGAAGACCGCAAGATTCAGGTGTCGAATCTCGACAAGGTGCTGTATCCGAAAGTCGGATTCGCGAAAGGGCAGGTGATCGATTACTTCATCCGCATTGCGCCAGTTCTTCTGCTGCATCTTAGAGATCGTCCGCTCACCATGAAGCGTTATCCCAACGGCGTGGACGGCGAATTTTTTTACGAAAAGAATTGTCCATCGCATCGGCCCAAGTGGGTGCAGACCGCAAAGGTCTGGAGCGAAGGCAATCAGCGGATTATGCATTATTGCCTGGCCAATGATTTGCCGACTCTTGTATGGGCCGCCAACCTCGCCGACCTCGAGCTACACACGTCGCTGTCGCGCAAAGACGATATGGCGCGTCCAACGATGATGGTTTTTGACCTCGACCCTGGCGCTCCGGCTGACATCGTCCAATGCTGCCAGGTGGGACTATGGCTCCGCGATTTGTTAGGCAAAATGAAACTGAAATCGTTTGCCAAAACGAGTGGATCGAAGGGATTGCAGGTCTACGTGCCGTTGAATACGCGGGTGACCTACGATCAAACCAAGGATTTGTCGCGCTCCGTCGCCCAGTATCTGGAGCGTGAACATGCCGATCGAGTCACCTCGAACATGTCCAAGGCAGTACGGAAAGGCAAGGTGTTCGTGGATTGGAGCCAGAACGACGAACACAAAACGACGATCTGCGTCTATTCGCTCCGTGCGAGGGAAGAACCAACAGTTTCAACTCCCGTCAGATGGACTGAAGTTGAAAACTGTCTGAAAAAGAAAAAGGCGGAGCTTTTGAGATTCCGCTCCGATCAAGTTCTCGTCCGCGCCGAAAAACTCGGCGACCTCTTCGAGCCGGTCGAGAAACTGAAGCAAAAACTGCCGAAAAAATTGAAAGTGTGATGCAGTCCTCAACGCAAAGATAATCGAACATGAACAATCACATATGGTTTGATGCGGTTGGCTGGCTTGGAGCGGGATCTCTCCTTGTCGCCTACGCAATGATTTCCTCCAGGAAAATGGAGGCAGACTCTACGTCTTATCAGGTCCTCAACATTGTTGGCAGCGTTCTCCTAGTCGCAAACACGATGTTCTATCGAGCTTATCCTTCGTCATTTGTGAATTTGATTTGGGCAGGGATAGCTGTTTTTTCGATGGCGACGCGACGGCAAGTTGCTTCTCGTTAGATCGGTACGGCGACTTCTCGGAAAACCAGGCGATTTGTTCTAGTCGGCCCTAAACCTAAACAAAAGTGGAATTCGTAATGAGACAATTAAGCCCTCCCATTCTCTTCGTCCTTCTGCTGTTCATTGCGAATGCGACGAATCGAGAGGTGAAGGAGATCCGGTTTAAGACGCCAGTGGCCGGATCAGGCAAAAGCCGAAGATGGGATATAAGTTTATTTTGACTGACATTCGTCCTGTGCGCCGTTATCTCAGTGAAAAAGCTCTCAATTGCTGACGAAACATGCGGAAAGCGAATCTGAAAGACATTCCGGAGCGAGAACGCAAATCGCCGAAGGGAAAGTTTGGGCGATTCATGAAACATGTTTCCGTTGCCCTTGGACGCGAGCCGGAGTCGCTCGATCTATCGAAACGGCATCCCTTTGACCTGACGCTGGTCCGAATTCCCAAAGGCAAATTCCTTTGTCCCTATCACGCGCACGCGGCTGAATCGGAGCTTTACCTGGTCGTTTCCGGTCATGGCAGCGTGCGAGACAAGGACGAGACAGTCCAGATTGGACCCGGCGATGCATTCTTATTTCAGCCAGGGGAGGCACACCAGCTTTGGAATAGCGGTGACGAGGATTTTGTGTATTACGTGATCGCCGATAATCCGCGCAGCGGGGGCACCACGGGTGATTCCTGTTATTATCCCGACAGTATCAAATGGGCGGTGACAAGAGATGGGCGGGACGAAGTCGTCGTGAAAGGGACGGAGACTGATTATTTCGATGGCGAAGAATGAACCCGATTTTTGTAGGGCGTCTGTGTCAGACGCCGGCCCGTAGGCAGGCGGTCACAGACCGCCGCTACGGTTTTTCTGTATGCGCAAAGTAAATCTAAACGAAATCAAGGAAGAACCGTGGCAGTCGCCCGGCGGAAAATTCGCTGCGTCGTTCAAGGGAATTTCGGAAGCGCTCGGGCGCGAACCGACCTCACTTGATTTGTCCAAGCGTCATCCGTTTGATTTGGAATGGAATCGAGTGCCTTCCGGAAAAAGAGCTTTTCCGTATCACGCGCATTCGGCGCAGTGGGAGCTCTATTTGGTCGTCTCTGGAAAGGGGAGCGTTCGTCATAAGGATGGTATGACCGAAGTCGTGCCCGGAGACGCGTTCATCTTCGGCCCGGACGAACCGCATCAACTGGTTAATTCTGGCCAGGAAGACTTCATTTATTACGTGATCGCAGACAATCCAATCGGCGAGTCGTGCTACTATCCGGACAGCGGGAAATGGAAGATGAATAAGTCGTCCGCGGCCGATCGAGTTGTCGTAAAGGGAAAAGAAACAGATTATTTCGACGGCGAAGAGTGATTGGCGCGCGCTCTACGTACGCTTTACAGCCATGCCAGGCATGTGCGCTTCTTGCGCTCTGCGTTTAAGTTCAACTCATGGAATCCATTAAATCGCCGCAAGATTTTTCGTACAAGACTTACCTCAACATTTTACATGGACCGCTCGAGCTTATCGATGTGCAGAAATTAGCCGATGCCTGTACCGACAAATGGTACAACCAGACGCTTTGCAAGGTGAACGACTCGGTGGTCAGGCTGGCTGTGATTCAGGGCGAATACCACTGGCACGAACATAACGACATTGACGAATTCTTTTTTGTTCTCGATGGCCGGTTCCTAATCGACCTTGAGGATCGCGTCGTCGACCTGGCGCCGAGGCAGGGCTTCGTTGTTCGCAAAGGCGTTCGGCACCGTACGCGCGCGCCTGAGCGCACGGTGATCCTAATGGTGGAACGTGCGGACATTGTTCCTACCGGCGACTAAGCGCGCCGAAGGCAGGTGAAAATCATCTCGGGTGGACAGACAGGCGTTGATCGCGCGGCGCTCGACGTTGCGCTAAAACACGGAATTGAGTCCGGCGGTTGGTGTCCAACCGGACGTCTCGATGAATTTGGCAGGATTCCAGATCGTTATCCAGTGAGGGAGTTACAAACAGGTGGATTCATCGAGCGAACCTTGCAAAACGTGAAAGACTCCGATGGAACCGTCATCATTTATCCTGGCAAGTTAACTGGCGGCACGGAGCAAACGGTCCAATTTTGCGTTGGGCAACAACGCCCGCATTTGCTCGTCGATGCGTCCAGAGTTTCCGGTGAAGATGCCGCGAGATTGATTCGCGAGTTTGTCCGTAAGCACAAAATTGATACCCTTAATGTGGCTGGACCGCGTCAAAGCGAGTGGGCGGACGGATATGATTATGCCGCGTTCACACTTGAGGCTTTTGCGAATTACGAGTAGGAGCAAGAGAAGCGACTACTCATAGCGCAACGCCTTCACTGGATCGAGCCGCGCGGCGAAGTACGCGGGAATCAGCGCGGCAATTGAGCAGATAAAAAATGCGCTGATGCAAATGATAGCGACGTCTCTCGGGATGATCTCCGCCGGGATTGCCGAAAACTGATAAACTTCGCGCGGGAAGACTTCGATGTGCAACGTCGTAGCCAGCCACTGGCTGAATTCGTTGCGGTAACGAATTAACGTCATCCCGAGTCCTAAACCTGTCAGAGTTCCAAAAAGACCGACGACCGTTCCCTGTCCGAGGAAAACCCAGATGACTTGCGCAATGTTCGCACCGAGGGCTTTCATAATTCCAATCTCGCGCCGCTTTTGCACTGTTACTGTGATGAGCGTGCTCATGATTCCAAAGGCAGCCACAACCACGATAAAGAACAAAAGGAAAAACATTACGCTGCGCTCTAATCGCACGGCTTCGAAAAATTGGTGGTTCATGTCAATCCAGGTCTGTGCGTATTCTGGTGGTTGGAGAAATTGTTCGATCGCCTGTTTGACTCGCTCGGCGCTGTACGGGTTGTCGGTCCGAACGGTGATGCCGTGCAATCCGTCTTGTAGTCCATATAACTCCTGTCCTACGTAGACCGGCACGAGCAGGTACTCGGAATCGTGCAGGTAGTGGCCAGTCTCAAAGATACCGGTAATAGTCAGTTCTTTCGGCAGGATCACCTCGCGCAATTGGTCGATCGCTTTTTTTTCCTCATCGCCCTTGGCATTCTCCAATTTTTTGATGCCGTCTAGAATCTGTCCAAGGTTGCCCGGCGAATAGACGGTAATCTTATCACCGACGTTCGCCTGCAATTTACGTGCGAGCTCGATTCCGAGTACGGTGGAATCCCCTTCCAGGTTGAGATTGCCGTATTTGATGAATTTTCGCAGCGGGATGACCTTCTCTTCCTCGACGGGATCGACTCCGCGAATCAGCGGGGCGACCCGCCGGTTTTGAAATTCCACGATGACCGGTCCCTGAATGTAGGGAGCCGTTGCGACGACGCCGGGCGTGTTGTCGATTTTTGTTTTGAGTCCCCGCCAGTCGCGCAAAACGTCTTCCGTGCCCACGAGAATGTGCGCATCGAAATCGATCACTTTCTGACGCAGTTCCCGATCGAACCCGGTCATAACAGAAATGACGAGAATCAAGACCGTCACGCCGAGCATTACGCCGAGCACTGAAATCAACGTGATGATCGAAAGAAAGGTACGCTTTGGTTTCAAATACCGCAGCGCAAGGAAAAGACTAAACGGAAGCTTCAATTTGGGATTAGCGTGGCGGCAAACTTGGTCGAATTCAAACGCACGCCTTACTCAGAGAATGCGTACGCTTTCAGTTCTTCCAGCGTGACGAACTCGAGTGCGGAAGCATGCGTTGCTTCAAGATCAACAGGAGCCGCGCGGTTGTGGTCCAGCGCGCTTTTCCAGCGTGTCACACAGACGCACCATTTGTCGCCTGGCCTCAGCCCGGGGAAACCCCATTCCGGATGTGGCGTGACAAGGTCATTTCCATCGAGCACAGAGAAATCGAGAAATTCCCGTGTCACTTTCACGCAGACCGTATGAAGCCCGATATCCTCAGGCCCGGTGCGGCAAAAGCCATCCCGGTAAAATCCGGTGATCGGATCGCGACAACAACATTTCAGCTCACTTCCCAGAACATTCATCGGCATAAAAGGTTTCCTCTTCAGTAGAACCTTATAGGGGAGGGAAGACAACGCCAAATCGGACAGGTGCGCAAAAGGATCGCGATTGATTTTCGATACAATCGCAGCGGGGGATTAGTCTTTGCAGTGCGACAGGTCTGCCGCTACAAAGAGATCGTCAGTAACTTGTGCCTCGCCGAATCGTTATTGCTTACTGGCTCATTCCAACTGAGCCTGCACGCAGTTATTTCCAGAATATTATTAACGATCTCGCGGAACGATACGCCGCACCTGAATTTGAACCCCATGTGACGGTTCACGTAGGAGTGGATTGCACGGAAACAGTTGACGAAGTGCTTTCAAAAGCTGGACGAAGCAGCAAAAAAATTGCTCTCCAAGTCCTCAATGTCAGTAGTTCCTCTGAGTTTGTTAAGACCCTTTTTGTACACTTCACTCAGAGTGCGCAATTGCAGCAGCTTAATCAAAGCATTCGGACAGCGGCACAAGATTCGTCCGATTACCAACTCAGCCCGCACTTGAGTCTGCTGTACAAGCGATTGTCGATTCGGGATCGACGCCTGTTGACGCATTCGATTGACGTCCCCTTTTCTGAAGTGACATTTGATTCATTGAAAGCCGTTCGGTGCGTTTCGCCGACACGAAGCCGCGTCGATGTAGAAGCATGGCGCGTTCTGGCCGAGAAACCGCTCTAATTCGTTAACGTCTGACACATAGGGACTTACAACTCGACCACACGGTAAGGTTTGCCGGTTTTGCGAAGGGCCGGCGCGGAGACGTTATAAACGGGAATGCCCGTCGAGGTTTTTCCTTCAAGAATGCCGTTGTGGGCGTGCCCGTGAAACACTGCGTTGACCCGGAATCGATTTATTGGTTCCTCCAATCGGCTGGAACCGAGAAAGGGAAAAATTTCGGGATGTTCACCTTTCAGGGTGGCGCGAATCGGAGAGTAATGTAGCACTACGATTCGCGTGTCCGTTTGCAGTTTCGCCAGTGCCTGCTCCAGGCGGACGGCGTGACTAATTGATTCTTGCACGAATTGTTTAATGAGCGGCTCGCCCCACGCGTTTAGCATTCGCCGGCCGAAACCGCCTCCGAAACCAGCAATGCCCGCGAAGCCCACTCCCGCGACTTCTGTAGCTTCACCATCAAGCACGTCGATTCCTGAATCATCAAGAACCTTGCAAACCAATTCTGCCTGTGCCGATTCGAGATCGTGATTACCCAGCACCGCGAGCATCGGGATTTTCACGGCAGTGCGAATATCGGCGACGAGTGCCTCGGCTTCCTCCGGGAGTCCATAATCTGTTAGGTCGCCACAAAGCAGTAAGATATCAGCATTGCTTGAAATCTCGGCGAACGCTTCATGCAACGTGCCACGCGAGTGTTTGCCATAATGAAGGTCCGCGGTTGCAGCGATTCGTAGCGCGCGCTTAGCCATTCTTCTAGAGAAACGTAATGGCTGGCGTCAGCGGACGTTTTTAGCAAGTCGGTCGCAGTGATGTGTCTATGCACTCAACATCGGCTTTGATTGCGTAATGATGAGTGATGACTGCGAAGAGACGAGCGCCCCGCAAAGACAAAGGTAAAGCTAATCGTCTTCATCGCAGATCGGTGGTCGCATTGCAGGATGCGGACGTTCCGTTTTTGATCGGAGGCGCTTACGTGGTGGAGGTTTACACAGGTGTCTCGCGACAGACAAAAGACTTCGATCTCTATCTGCGGCCGCAACATGTCGATTCAGCCATTCAAGCGCTTAAGCGCGTCGGGTATAAAACGAAAAAAACATTTCCGCATTGGCTCGCCAAAGCCGAACGCGGTCGCGATTGTGTTGATCTGATTTTTCGGGCGGGCAACGGATTATGCGAGGTGAACGACTCATGGTTTGAGCGGGCGCATGGCAGCAACTTTCTTGGCCTGGAGGTGAAGCTTTGTGCGCCGGAGGAAATGATTTGGATGAAGGCGTACATCATGGAACGCGAACGGTTCGACGGCGCCGACATTGCGCACATCCTCCAAAGTTGGGCAGACAAACTGGATTGGCCGCATTTGGTTCGCCGTTTTGGCCCTGACTGGCGCGTGTTGCTCAGTCATTTAGTGTTGTTCGGTTACATCTATCCTGGCGAGCGCGATAAGATTCCGACTGCGATTATGGATGATCTGATTACGCGATTGCAAAGCGAGAAGCGCGCTTCCGAAGCCAACCTCATCTGTAACGGCACGCTACTCTCGCGAAAGCAATATCTCCTGGATGTTCAAGAGCGGGGATTGCGCGATGCGAGATTGCAGAGGCGGGTCAACATGAACGCCAGGGATATTGCGCATTGGACAAGGGCGATTGCCAAAGAGGAAGGCACGCGGAGGATGCAATAGTTGTCACCGCGTCTGCTTATCTCGCCGGGGCTGCTCAAGGGGGGCGAAACGGGGGAAGCACCTCGAAGCTGCTATGGCGACGGCGTCGACGCTGGCGTTGAATTCAGCTGGGCTGGAACCGGTGAAACTGCCGGTGACCGAGCCACGGATGCGCTTGAGATTTTGGTTCTTGCTTCATCGAGCACTTTTTTTTCCTCGGGATAAACTTCGTCATCGGCGGCGGCGATATAATCCTTTGCTGCATCGATTTGGTCTGCGTCGGCCAGCAGTAAGGCCGTGTAAACCGCTGCGTGCGGATCGTGTAATTGATCGCCTGGCAATCCTTGAATAATTGCGAGAGCCTCCGCGCTCCGCCCCATGCGATAGAGAGAGAACGCGTAGGTTACGGCGCAATTAATTTCGCTCGGGGCGCGGTCATGCGCCTCCTTAGCAAGGTCATGTGAGCGGTCGACATTTCTCTCGAGATTGAGTCCCAGTCGCGCGAGATCCGCCGTAATCGGCGCTTCATTGGGAGAGCTTTCGTGCAGACGCCGCAGGACGTCATAAAGTTTTCCGGTGTCATTGCCTTCGCGATAGAGCAGGCGAAGCCCGTCGAGTGCCTCGCGTCGCAGGGGCGGATCTTCTGCAACGCGCAGCCACAATTGTTCGGATTCTTTCTCGAGACTCCATTTCGAGGCGAGACGCGCGAGGACAAGTTCGCGCTCGGGCTGGCCGTTTGCCGATCGCTCCGCATCGCGCCAAAGCTTGTCGAATTTGTCCGGATGGTTTTCTCGTGATTGACGCGTGGCGAAGGCGTGATAGGCAAGACGCAGGTAATCGGATTCGCCCCACATTCCCTTGCGAGTCCATCGTTCCAATTGCTTCCAATTCTTCGCGTTTGCATATGCGTTCGCCACAGCAACAGCAGTTGGCGGCGAAGTCAGTTTCTTTGCCGGGAGTTTCTCGATCCACTTAACAACTTCTGTGGTGAGTCCATTTTTACTCAGCCATTCCATTAGCGAGGCGAGATCGGACGGATTCTTTTCCGCAAAGGGTTTTACTCGTTCCAGTAATAGGCGGAATTTTTTCTCATCGAGCTTCCGATAGAAGTTCAGACAGAGAAGGTAGTCGCTAAAGGTGACCTCTTGCGACATCTGCAGCTGTTGAGCGTAGTTATCCGCCGCCGAGAGGTCATTACGTTCCACAGCATCATTAAGCAACGCGCGCAACGCGCCGGTCCTATACGGGACGAGTTTGCTGAGCCGCTCGAGATTTTCGCGCGCGTTTGCCTTCTTTTGGGCATCGCTGGAATGGATTTGCAGCGCCGCGAGATTGAACTGGTAGAGGTCGTTCTTCGGTTCTTTTTTTACGGCAGCGCCGAACTGGTCTTCTTGTTCGGCAAAATTTCCTTCCGCAGAAGCCAGCCAGCCTGCCACGACATGAAAGGCGGCCCTGTCACGATCCTTGGCAGGAATTTGGTCCAACGCTTTTCGCGCAAGGTCGAGCTTTCCAAACCGCAGTGCGGCGGAAACAAGATTGAGCTGACTATCCGGATCTTTTGGGCGCAAGCGCGCGATGTGCCCACGCCACGAAATCGCCTCTTCGAGATTTTGTTTCTCTGCTGCTTCGGCCAGCACAAACAGGGCCGGGAGAGAATCGGGATGTTGCGTCAGGAATTCTCGCGCGGTTCGCGTTGCTTCCATAAGTCTTCCCTGCTGCAGCATGGAACCGGCTTGTTGTAGCAAGCGGGTTTGGTGCCAGTCCCTATATAGTTTTGAGCCGTACCTGAAAAAAAATGCGCCGAGCAGTATGGCGACTCCCAACCCGGCGGCTACAAGGGCAAGGCGAGCTGGCCAAACCTGTCGTTGGATGAAAGACTCCACACCAAAGAGCGTCTGGCGAATTCTTCGATATCCAGCCTCTTTGGTTCGTTCCGCAAGTTTCATGTCGTTTCTCAGGGGCGCAACGATCCGCTTGTTCCTTTCCATCGCTCTTCATCCCGACTACCGAGGCTAAGAGCGCGTGGCTACCTCCGGTTCCTCAGCTACAGGAATTGATTTAACCGAGTCCTCGATCTTTTCCCTCAAACGCCGGCCCCAAACGTATCGTCCCAGCAACACCTTCACAGTGGCCGTAAGCGGTACGGCAAGAAGGGGACCGATGACTCCGCCAATGATCAAACCCCAGACAAAGATCGATACGATCACCGTCATCGGATGCAATCCAACGTAATTCCCAACGATTCGTGGGGCGTAAAATATGCCTTCCAGATTTTGTATTGCGATGAAAATGCCGGTCACAATGAGCGGATGCGTCCAATCGCCCCACTGGAAAGCGGCAATCAGAACGGCCGGCACCCAGCAGATGATGATCCCGATGTAGGGAATCATGGTAAGGACCACCACCATGGCTCCAATCACCGGCGCAAAATTGAGGCCAAATACTGTCAGCGTCGTGCCGATGAGTATGCCATCGACCAGACACACCAGCAGTTGGCCGCGGAAATAGGCGGTCACGTACGAATTGATCTGCGATAATACTTCCGCCACTTCGTCTCGAACAGGAGATGCCCGCAAAGGCAGATATTCCTTCCAGTGCTGCTCGATCCGCGGCTTCTCATTCAGTAGAAAGAACAGATAGATCGGCACCAAGATCAGACTGAGCAAAAAACCTGTGACGCCAAGAAAGCCGCCAATACTTTTCTTAAGGATATCCCAGAACTTTTCCACCAGTGTTGGAAGCGCCTGCTGCAAATTAGGCATTTGCTTTTCCACGTACGCCTGAATGCGCTGGCGTTCGGCAGTGGTCAGCTTTGGCTGGCTCGGCGCGATTGTTTCGGCCGCAGGCGGAGTTCCAGACGCGTTTGGGATGGGGGAGGCAGTCAGTTGTGCATGAGGCGAAGCGGATGGCGCCGGTCCGATTAGCCAATTTGCAAAACTTGTGGATGCAGATTTTCCGCGCCCGCCGCCAAGAAAACCGAACGTTTGATCGAATCGATAGATTAGATCTACAACGTAGTCGCGGGCTCGTTCGGTATAAGCAGGGACTTGCCGGGCGAAATTCGCACTTTGTATCGAGATGGTGGGAATAAGCCACGCGGTCAATCCACCGAGGGCGAAAAAAGCGATGGCAAAAAGCAGAGCAACCGCCTTGGTGCGACTGAGCGTTCCCCGAGACATTTTCGTCACCAGCGGATCCAGCAGATAAGTCAGAATCACTGCCATGGCCACTGGGATCAGGATCGGTTGGAGGAAACTGATGATATTGGCGCTGGCCCAAATCGCCGTGCCGATGATCAGGATGAGAAGAACCACACAGAAGGCCGTGAGCGCCGACCACATCATCTTGCGCTGCCACGGCGTGGGGTAATCGCTCATGTATTAGTTGCTAGAACGCTACGTTACCGGGTTGGATTCGTCTTTGCCTATTGGCCGTTGCCGATTGGCGCCTTGGTCCTTTCAATCTTGTTTGCCAGATTCTTATTTTTTGGATCGAGCGTCAGCGCTTTTTGCCAGGATTCGAGCGCTTCGGAAATTCGATTCAATTTGAAATAGGCGTCACCAATATGCTCGAAGACGACCGGATCTTCGTGGTCCGCGGTTTTTGCTGCACTGAGCAGATTGTTCAAAGCCTGGTCAAATTTACCCTTCCGGAACTCTACCCAACCCAGACTATCGAGGTAGGAGGCATTATTTGGGTCCATTTCGAGCGCACGTTTAATCATCGTTTCGGCTTCATCCAGGTTCATGTTGTGATCGGCCCACATATAGCCGAGATAATTGCAGGCTTCCGCCGAGTTCATCGGATCAAGCTCGATCGATTTGCGAAGAAGATCAGCCGCCTTTTCGTACAGACCGGCCTGTTCCGCCGTAGCGCCGTAGTTGAAATAGAACTTGGCGTTTGGGATGTCATTGTCCTGGTCGAGTTGCGCTTCATGCAAGGCCTCCTCAAACGTCGCGACGGCCTGCTGGGTCTGTTTCGCTTCGCTTTGCGCAACGGCCAGATAGTAAACGATTTCCGGTGCGCCCAGGAAGCGGCGCCGGGCTTCTGTGAGTAATCTGACCGCACGATCTGCGTCTTTTAAAGGTCCAAGGAACAGTTCCGCCAGATGCAAATATGTGCCCACATGATTCGGATTAATCAGCAGGCTTTGCTCATAATTTGCGGCTGCTTTTGCAAAGGCCGCTTTTGCTTCGACGACTTTCTTTGCGCGTTGGAGTGATCGGGCTTCATCATCCAGCACCTGCGCCAACAAGTCGTAAGGTTGATACTTTTCGGGATGCTCTTTGATGATTTGCTCGAGCATCTCAACTGCTTTGGCCCGTTGATTCGTCAGGATAAAGCCGGTTGCGAGTTTCTCCCGCGCGTTTGCGTCGTCCGGTTGCAGCTCAAGAACATGCAGATAAAGCGGAATTGCCTCTTTCAATTGCTGCGAGGCAGCATAATAATCGGCGACATCCTTTAGAATCGCGGGGTCATCCCCAGCGTGTTCGGCTGCTTTTTTGAAAATATCGTTCGTCTTTTTCAGCTCGTCGGGTTTCGGCTGTGAATCGGACTTGAAAAGGAGTGCCACGTAAAGTTTGCCGAGTCGCATCCAAAAATTGGCGTCGTCGCTGCGAACCTTGGTGGCGCGATCCAGAACTTCGAGCGCCTTTTTCTCTTGTCCGGCCGCAACTTCGATTTCCACCAGGCGCTGGTAACCTTCGATGTCCGAGGGATTCAGGGTGATGGCCCGATTGGCATAGTCGATAGCCTGATCGGTTTTCTTGAGATACTTCGCATAAATGAATGCGAGCTGTTGATACGGATTGGCATCCTTCGGGTTTGCCTTGATTGCATCTTTCAATACGTCAATCGCTTGTGGAAAATCCTCCTGTTCTATCAACAGGCCAGCGACGCGCGAGGCGAGTTGCGATTGGCCGGGATCGACATTCAGCACTTTGCGATACGCTTCCAGCGCGCGATCTGTCTCGCCATTTTCTTCGAGTGACATTCCTTCGACAAAATGCGTTAGTGCATCCGCCCTGTGAGCGCCTTCCGAACGTAGTGATAGATCGGCAGCCGGTTTGGAGTTGAGCGAATCATCCTGGCGACCAGCCTTTTTTATTGTCGCCGATGAAGACCCAGGTCTTGACGCTGAACTTTTCGCCGTTCGGTTGGCCGCCGCGCTCGTCGCCACCAGAAACACAAGCGTCAAAAAAAGACAACGGCGCAGCAAAATGCCCCTGTGCTTCTTCCGTTGCCTCACGCGTCTAATGTTAATCTTCGGCCTAACGTCCGCAAACCAGCCCTTGAAGCTTTTGGGGCTATGGCCTGCACGCAGTCTTTGTTTGAGTTGGGACTTAGACGTCCGGTGTTGGACGTTGGGCGTTTTCCAAACTCTTCCACTAGCCGCGCTACGCCTTATATCGGAGGCGCTTCTTGTGCCGATGCGCCTTCATGCGTTTGCGGCGTTTATGCTTGGCAATTTTCGCCTTGCGTCTTTTCTTAAGCGAGCCCATTCAGTGTTTCAAATTCGCGAGTCCCGACTCAACCATCAGATCCGCGGCAATGCAAATTAGTTCTCGGTGCGATCCTTCCGTAACATCGATTCTCGCTTTGCCTTAAACTCACTCTCGGGTCTCCACTCCGGAAACTTGTCGTCGTTGGCGACCTGGTAACCGACTTCGAATAGAAGCTGAATATCCTGCACTGCTCCGGAGAGGTCCCAGTTCGGATCAACTTCGTCCGACACCTGATGGTAATGGTGTGCGGTGTAGTCGTCTTTCTTTTGCTGACCGAATTGCGGCGGTTTCCCAATGAAATTTGTGCCGCCGCCGGTGTAAAGCGAAGGCACGCCGCGCTTGGAAAATTCAAAATGATCGGCCCGATAGAAACTGCCTTTCTCCGGCTGACTATTCGGTTTCATCTCACGTCCGTTGCCTTTGGCGGCCGCAGCTAACAAGTCGTCGAGGGTCGAATTGTTGTTGCTTAGGTCCTCGATGTCGCGCGTTTTTCCCCACGGATTTACCGTGTCGATGTTGATGTCGGCCAGCGTCTTTTCCAGGGGATAAAGCGGATGCAGCGCGTAGAATTTCGCGCCGAGCAATCCTGCTTCTTCAGCGGTCGTGGCCATGAATAAGAGCGACCGTTTCGGCGGCGGATTCAATTTTGTGAACGCGGCCGCGAGCTCGATGACCGATGCCACTCCAGACGCGTTATCGATAGCGCCATTAGAAATCTGATCGCCCTGTAATTCTGGATGACGCCCGAGATGATCCCAGTGCGCGGTATAAATCACATATTCGTCTCGCAATTTCGGATCGCTTCCTTCGAGTTTCCCGATCACGTTATGCGATTTGAATGAGCGTAGTTGTTGTTTGATGTCGATATTCGCTTTTGCTTTCAACGTTACGGGCCGGAATGCTTTGGTGATCGCTAATTTCTTCAGGGCATCGTAATCCTGGCCGCAGTCGGCCAGCAATTTCTTCGCGGCGTCAAGAGCGATCCAGGACCGTGCTCCCACTGCGTCCATGTTTTTATTTGGAGAATCGATCTCGTAGTTTTCCTTGCCCCAACTCGTTCTTACCACCGAATAGGGGTAACCGGCCGACTCGGCCTGGTGAATAATTACAGCGGCCGCGGCACCTTTTTTTGCAGCGATCTCGTATTTATAAGTCCACCTGCCGTAATAGGTCATCGCTTTCCCATTAAACATCTTCTCATCGAGTTTCGATGAATCTTTCGGATCGGGAATCGGAGGATCGCCGATCAGCATCAACAGCGTTTTACCGTGAACATCGACGTTCTTGTAGTCGTCCCATCCGTATTCCGGTGCGACGACGCCGTATCCGACGAAAACCACATCCGAATTGTCGATTTTAATCTCTGATTGGAGACGCGCTGAAGACGCGACAAAATCGTCGGGATACTTAAGGTCGATGGTCTTATCGCCAGTTACGAACGACATTGTGGGTTCGCTACTGATCCCGGCGAGAGGAACTTCCTGAGTGTACGTCCCATCTGGATTTCCCGGCTTCAACCCGATTTGCTTGAATTGATCGGTGATGTAATTGACCGACAGTTCTTCGCCCTTTGTCCCCGGTGCGCGCCCTTCGAATTCATCCGATGCCAGAACCTTAATGTGCGCCAGCATGCCGTCCGGGGTAATCGCTTCCAACGCCGGCTCCAAATGCAATGCTAGTTCATCGGCGGCGAAGAGCGACGTCCCAGCAGAAAGAAGCATTGCAAGCGAGCAGCGTACAATTTTCACGACATACGAAGACGTTGTAGCGGTGTTTGTGTCAAACGCCGACCTTTGATAATCGCTTCAGCAAGCGGCTCGCGCACAAGCACCTCTACCGCTATTTGCTTTTCTGTGATGATTCCACAGACGCTTGGTTTTTCGCTTGTGCGCCGATACCAATTTTTTTCAGGAACGGTTGGACGGATTGTTTGCGGCCGAGAAATTTTTCGATTGAAACATTGACGTCACGCGAGTCACCTGGCTCATAGATTTCGTGGCGTAATTTCATGCCGGCTTGTTTGTCGAGGTAGCCATCCTTCGCTTTTTCGAACACAGTCGCCATATCTGCAGCGATGGCGTCGGCCCATGCATAGCCGTAGTAACCGGCATCGTAGCCATTCAGGTGGCCGAAATAAGAAACGAAGGTAGTGCTCGGGTCGATTGGGAGAAAAACTTTTTCCAGGATCGGGTTCGAAACACCTACGCTATCGTAGGGCATATCCTCGACGTGCTGGTTATGCAACGCCAGGTCGAGCGACGCGAACGCGAACTGGCGCCGATAAAGAACACCGGCATTCGCCAGTTTCGCATCGTTCATCTTTTTAATTATTTCGGCTGGAATCTTCTTCGATGGATCGCGGTAGTCGGCGGCAAATGTGTCGAGTACTTTCTTGTCCCAGACCCAGTTCTGGAGCATTTGCGACGGCGCCTCTACAAAATCTCCCGGCACATGCGTGCCGGCGAAACGACCGTACTTCGCGCGAGTAACAATTGAATGCAGAGCGTGACCAAATTCGTGGAACAGAGTTTCAACCTCCTGGTGGGTCATCAAAGACGGCTTGTCCGCGGTCGGAGGCGAAAAATTACAAAGCAAAGCGACAGTTGGTCGCTGGTATTTTCCATCCGGCAATAGTTTGCCGCTGATGATTTCGAATTGGGCGAAGTGATTGAATTTTCCTTCGCGCGGAAACATATCGAGATAAAACATTCCAAGCGGTTCGCCCGTGGAAGAATCGGTCACCATATAAAGCTGGAGATCGTCGATCCATTTGTAAGGCACGGCGATCTTTTGGAACTTCAGACCGAAGATCCTCTGATAAATATTGAACATGCCATCGAGTACCCTTTGGAACGGGAAAAATGCGCGCAACGCTTCCTTGTCGACGGCGTACTTTTGTTTGTCCCGCTGGTTGGCGTAATAGCGCCAGTCCCACACTTCGATTTTGGCGTTGGGATCGTTCGTTTCAGCGGCCTTCAGCTTTTGTAATTCCGCTACTTCGCTCTCAAACTTGGGCTGAATGCCGGTGACCAGATCGCTGATGTATTTCTGGGCGTTCCCGCCAGTCTTGGCCATTTTGATTTCCGTCTGATAGTCATCCCACGATTTGTATCCCAGTCGCAGTGCAATCTTGTTCCGAAGCGCGAGCATCTGGTTGAGAACGGGAACGTTTGCCTCCTTGGCGAGCGTCTCGCGAATGACGTAAAGCTGTTTGCGTGTTGCTTCGCTCTTAGCATTCTCCTCGACGGTATTAAATTGCCACGTGACATTTGCCATCACGGTGTAGGCATCGTCTCCTGTCCTGACGCCAGGCGAAGCGAAGAAGCTTTCGGGCAGTCCGTTCAAATCGGCCTTCGTGAAGATCACCGGAGCGTTCGCCTTCACAATGTTTGTGTCGAAGTCAGTCCCGAGTTTGGACAACTCCTTTCGCAACTGCTCAACCTCTTTGCGCTGATCGGGCGGAAGGTCTAGTCCGGCGCGCCGATAATCGCGCAATGTTTCATTCAGCAGTTTTTCATCCTCACCCGAAAGCTTTGGGTGCGTGTCGGCGAAAGCCTTGATTGCCTTGTAAACGTCCTCCCGGTAATCGATGCCCACCGCCCAGTCTTGAAAGGACTTTACCGCGTTTTCGGCAGCAGCGCGCATTTCTGGATTCGTGTTTGTCTCTTTAATGAGTGTGGCCCTGTTCGCTGCCAGTGCTGCGTCGTACGTGAGGTCATCGAGCGCGACGAGCGTGCTTTTAAACGTGACTTTTTTCGGATCCTGCGAACCGATTTGATCCAGTGCCTTGTTCGCCTTTGCGATGGCGTCATTCATCATCGCCTCGACCGCTTTCGGCGTTTGCTCCCAATCGGGAATCGTCAAAACAGCATTGGCCTTCGCGGCCGCAGCTCGAAAGTCATCGACAGTTTTTGGTTCGGCGGCAAAAAAGTTGGCGACGGCAAAAATGAGTAGCAGACAGAGAGATGCGGGTTTCATGGAATGGTTAGAGTCGTGCAACATCGGTATCGGGTTTGAAAAGGCAAGCACTGGACGGCGCGGCGGTATGTCTGTGCTGCTCGGAGTCAGCGCGCGGGAATCCCCAGTTTGTTCAAGAACGGTTGGATCGATTGTTTGCGGTCCAGGAACTTCTCGATGGAAACGTTGACGTCGCGCGAATCGCCTGGCTCGTAAATTTCGCGCCGTAATTTCATTCCAGCCTGTTTATCGAGAAATCCGTTTTTTGATTTTTCAAACACCGTTGCCATGTCGGCTGCGATCGCATCGGCCCAGGCGTAGCCGTAATAACCGGCGTCGTAGCCATCGAACCCGCGAAAACTGACAATGAAACTCGTTTGCCGATCGATCGGTAGAAATATTCGTTCGAAGATCGGATTCGAGACCGCAACGCAATCGTAAGGTTGATCGGTCGGGTGTGGCCCATGCAGCGCAAGATCGACAGCGGCAAACGCAAACTGTCGCCGATAAAACATTCCCGCTGTGGCGAGCTTTGCGTCGTTCATCCTTTTGATTAGATCACTGGGAATTTCCCTTGGCGTATCACGATAGTCGGCCGCGAATGTGTCGAGCACCCGTTTATCCCAAATCCAATTTTGTAACATTTGCGATGGCGCCTCGACGAAGTCGACTGGCACGCGCGTCCCGGCGAAGCGCGCATAATTCGCCCGGGTCACAATGGAATGGAGCGCGTGACCGAGTTCGTGGAAAAGAATTTCGGCTTCGGAATGACTCAGCAGTGACGGTTTGCCCTTGGTCGGCGGTGGGAAATTAAGAACCACCGCGGCGACGGGCGCTTGGTATTTTCCATCTCTCAAGCGCCGGCCGTTTACGATCTCGGATTCGCCACCACCACTGGTTTTTCCGTCGCGCGGGAACAGATCGAGATACAAGAGACCGGCCGGGCCGTTGCTGGCCGTGTCGGAAACGACGTAAAGGCGCAGATCGTCCGTCCATTTGAACGGCGGCTTGATCTCCTCGAAACGCAGACCGAACACCCGGCCGAAGATCGAGAACATGCCATCAAGCGTTTGCTGAAGTGGAAAGAAATTTCGCAGCGCTTCTTTATCGAGGGCGAATTTTTGTTTGGCGAGCTGGTTTGAGTAATAGCGCCAATCCCAGATGTCGACCTTGGCGTTGGGGTCGTTCGTGTCGGCGGCCTTCATTTGTTGCAACTCACGCAATTCGGCGTCGAATTTCGGTTGAATCCCGCTGATGAGTTTGTCGATGTACGCCTGCGCGTTGGCGGCGGTTTTCGCCATCCGGGTTTCCGCTTGATAATCGGCCCATGATTTGTAGCCAAGGTAAAGCGCAATTTGGTTGCGCAGCGCGAGCATCTGATTGACGACGGCCACATTTTTCGCTTTAGCAAGCGAATCGTGGGCGACATAAAGTCTTTTGCGCGTCGCCTCGCTCCAGGCATTCTCCTCGATAGTGTTGTATTGCCACATCGAATCGGCCATCACCTGATAACGATCGTTGTCGATTTTGATTCCCGGTGATAAAAGAAAATTGTCGGAAACGCCTTCGAGTTCCTCTCTCGTGAAAATCACAGGCGCCTTTGCCGCCAGAATATTCGCTTCGAATTCGGCGGCCAATTCTGAGAGCCTTCGCCGAAGCCGCTCAATTTCTTTTCGCTTCTCAGCCGGCAAATCCATCCCAGCGCGACGGAAATCACGCAGCGTCTCCCTCAATAAGTTTTCGTCTTCGCCGATCAAGTTCGGCTTTTTCGCCGCGAATGTTTTGATGGCTTTGAAAACGTCCTCGCGGTAGTCGATGCCAACGTTCCATTTCTGAAATTTCTTCAGTGCGCTCTGAGCCGCTGCGCGCATCAGCGGATCAGGATCTGTTTCGCTGATCGTCGTGGCGCGATTTGCAACCGCGCTCACATCGGCCCGCAGATGCTCCAGAGCGGCTAGGCTGCTTTCGAACGTTATGTGTTCAAGATTCTGCGATCCGATCTGATCGAGTGCCGCGTTGCCTTTCGCAATCGCTTCCATGATCGAAGCGGTGAGCGCATTCGGTGTCTGTTCCCAATCGGGAACGGTCAAGACACGATTGGCTTTTGCGGCAGCCGCCTGAAAGGTGTCGATGTTTTTGAGTTCGGCCGCGGAAATTTCACATTGCAGAAAGATAAGCAACAAAGCGATGAGCCGCAGATTCGTACAGATGCTCGCTGGAGTAGCACAGGAATTTTGATGAATCTGTGCTTGATCTGTGTTCATCTGTGACCCAAAGCCTACAACAGATAGATGATTCAGAAATTTTTCGTCGCTTTCATTCCGGTCTTTGTCGCCATCGATCCCATCGGACTCGTCGCGATATTCATGGGGCTCGCGTCTAGCGCTTCGCCAGAGCAGCGGAAACACCAGGCGTCTCTCGGAATCTTCACAGCATTTTGCGTGGCGATCGGATTTGTTTTTCTCGGGCAGGTTATTTTCGATGCGCTTGGAATTACCGATGCAGACTTTCAAGTCGCCGGCGGTCTGATTCTACTCGCCTTGGCAGGGCGCGAACTCCTCAATGTTGGGCCGTCCAGCCACGGAGGCAGCGATGAATTTGGAATTGTGCCGCTTGGGATGCCGTTGATCGCCGGGCCGGCGTTACTCACTGCCCTGCTCGTTCTGGTCGATACGGTGGGCATAGTGTTCACGCTCGCCTCGCTGCTGGTCAATCTGGGCTTGGTCGCACTGGTGTTCTGGAATGCAGATCGGTTCGCGCGTTGGATGGGCATGCAAGGATTACGCGGCGTATCGAAAATTGTCGCGCTCCTCCTCGCCGCGATCGCGGTCAGCCTCATCCGTCGCGGCTGGAACACGCCGGCCTGACTGGCTGTAACGACCAAGCTAGCCTCTAAACAAAGCTCTTGGCGCCGACATCTCGCCGGTTCACATCACTTCGAAATAACTCGAATCTAAAAGGTCTCGAAGCGTGAGCCGCTGGCAATATGCCGCCGGGTTGAGGGCCAGAATTCCTTCAACTCTGCGCTTTTATCGCCGTGCTGATAACGCCAATTCAACTCAACTTCGATTGCCTTGCTCTCATCTTGCGCAGGCTGAGCTTGCCCGTGATAGATATAGGCAGGTACCCCCTCGCGGCTCTGAGCGAGCGGAGTCATCCCATAGAGTTCCAGACGCCGCTTCTGTAATTGGGCCGTAGTCCAATCGCGGTATATTGGGCTTCGATAGCCCCAGACTTCCGCCGAGGTGGAATAACGGGAATAAGTGTAACCGGTCGTTACTGCCGGTGGCGCGGCGCCCTGTTCGGCGCAACCGATGAGACCAACGGCAAATGCTGCTAACAATAATCGTTTCATACTCTTCACCTTGTTTAGAGATTTACTTGCCACTATTTAACCACAGAAATCCCTCGCAGTCGCA
>Ga0207701_10000514_pt1 | contig 40117 bp, 37 predicted proteins | sample KBSSwiSSwithPhiX_FD_184294 | JGI IMG/M metagenome (GOLD analysis project Ga0207701, IMG submission 184294) | Switchgrass rhizosphere bulk soil microbial communities from Kellogg Biological Station, Michigan, USA, with PhiX - S5 (SPAdes) (version 2) | ecosystem: Environmental > Terrestrial >... | reverse complement strand
TCCGCGAAGAAGAGGACGTAGAGACCTTTGGGGTGGCCCAGGAACTCCGGTCCGCGCCGGGTCGCGACCAGGCATCCGCCGCCCACCAGCAATAGCAGGAATATTGCTGCGGCCAGTGGAACGAGATTTTGCACGGTGATGCCTCCGACGAGTTGGGCGCAGCATCCGATGCGTAGGGCCAGCGACTTCCGCTTCGCCGGTTGGCGAGAGCGATCGGGCAATTAATGGTTGGTTGGGCGGCCTAGCCTTGCGGTTCGGCGATTGGGCAACAGATGCCCGGCCTGCAGGAGTCAGTGCAAGCAATGACCGAAGCCGGTAATCGCCCTCACTTGATTTGGCGGCGCAATTGCGCCTAGGCCGTTTGTCATCGGTGACGACAAGCAACAGGGGTCGTCGATGGTGCCAAGGTCGAGGGCTGAGCTTCGATTTCCGGCAGGCAAGGCTGGCCTGCTTGCGGCCATGGTGATGCTCGCCTCCGGCTGTAACCGCGGCATCCTCGATCCGGTCGGTCCGGTAGGCCAGGCCGAAAAGACGATCCTTATCAATTCCACCGCAATCATGCTGGCGATCGTCATCCCGACAATGATTGCTACCCTCGCCATCGCGTGGTGGTTCCGGCGTAGCAACAGCAAGGCGACCTATCTTCCCGATTGGGAATATTCGGGCGCGGTCGAGATGGTGGTGTGGGGCATCCCCTTGCTGACCATCATGCTGCTTGGCGGGATTACCTGGATCAGCAGTCACGAGCTCGAACCGAGCAAGCCGCTCGCCTCGACCAAGCCGCCACTGAAGGTCGAAGTGGTCTCGCTCGATTGGAAATGGCTGTTCATCTATCCCGACCAGGGCATCGCGACGGTCAATCAACTGGTCGTTCCGGCCGAAACTCCGGTCACTTACCGGCTGACGTCGGCGACGGTCTGGAACGTCTTCTTCGTCCCGCAATTCGGCACGATGATTTACACCATGCCGCGGATGACAACCCGATTGAACCTCCAGGCCGACCGGCAGGGAGTCTATGACGGCCTGTCGGCGCATTTCAGCGGCGACGGCTTCCCGGGCATGCAGTTCAAGGCCCAGGTTCTGCCGGCCGATCAATTCGCCATGTGGGCGCAGGGCGCGCATGGCCAGGGCAGAGCGCTCGACCCAACCTCCTATGCCGAGCTGTCGAAGCCAAGCAGCTATGTGAAGCCGATGACCTACGGCGCGGTCGCGCCCGGTCTGTTCGACGCGATCGTCGCGAACCGCGTCGCTCAATTCCAACTCCCTCAAGCCGCTCCGCCGCCGGAACAGGCCCCTGCGGCGCCGGCGGGAGGCTAGGGCATGTTTGGCAAGCTGACCTGGGATGCGATCCCGTTCGATGAGCCGATCCCGCTGATCACCTCGCTCGTCGTGATCCTGGGGATCGTCGGCATCGGCATCTGGGTCTGGCGCAAGGGCTGGTTCCCCGCGCTCTGGCACGGCTACATCACTTCCACCGATCATAAGAAGATCGGCATCATGTACATCGTGCTTGCACTGCTCATGCTGGTCCGCGGCTTCGCGGACGCGATCATGATGCGGATCCAGCAATCGATGGCGATCGGGGCATCGCAGGGATATCTGCCGCCGGAACATTACAACCAGATATTCTCGGCGCACGGCACGATCATGATCTTCTTCGTGGCGATGCCGTTCGTCATTGGGTTCATGAACTTCGTGGTGCCGTTGCAGCTGGGTGTGCGCGACGTCGCCTTTCCGACGATGAACAACGTCAGCTTCTGGCTGACCGCATCGGGCGCGCTGCTGGTCAACGTCAGCCTGTTCGTCGGCGAATTTGCGCGAACCGGCTGGCTCGCCTTTCCGCCGCTTTCCGAGCTGGAGTTCTCGCCTGGTGTCGGGGTCGATTATTATCTGGTGGCGCTTCAGATATCCGGGGTCGGCACGGTGCTTACGGCCGTCAATTTCGTGACGACCATCCTCAAAACCCGCGCGCCTGGCATGTCCTATCTGCGCATGCCGGTGTTCTGCTGGACCTCGCTGGCGTCCAACCTGATCATTCTGGCCGCATTCCCGGTGCTGACCGCGACCTTGGCGCTGCTGATGCTCGACCGTTACCTCGGCTTCCATTTCTTCACCAACGACGGTGGCGGCAACTCCATGCTCTACATGAACCTGATTTGGGTCTGGGGGCATCCGGAGGTTTACATCCTCGTCCTGCCGGCATTCGGCATCTATTCCGAAGTGGCCGCGACCTTCTCCGGCAAGCCCCTGTTCGGCTACCGGTCGATGGTGTTCGCGACGATGGTCATCTGCATCGTCTCGCTGATGGTCTGGCTGCACCACTTCTTCACCATGGGCGCCGGCGCCAACATCAACGCCATCTTCGGCATCGCCAGCATGATCATCGGCATCCCGACCGGCGTGAAAATCTACAATTGGCTGTTCACCATGTACGGCGGCCGCGTCCGTTTCAACGTGCCGATGTACTATCTGATCGGCTTCATGCTGACGTTTGTCGGCGGCGGCCTGACCGGTGTCCTGCTCGCCATCCCGCCGGTTGATTTCGTCGTGCACAACAGCCTGTTCCTGGTCGCACACTTCCACCATGTGATCATCGGCGGCGTCGTGTTCGCGATCATGGCCGGCTACACCTACTGGTTCCCGAAGGCGTTCGGCTTCACGCTCGACGAACGGCTAGGCAAGATCATCTTCTGGTGCTGGTTCATCGGCTTCCATCTCGCATTCATGCCGCTTTACGTCCTCGGCTTCTGGGGCGGGACGCGCAGGATGCAGCACATCAACGACCCAAGCTGGGCGCCCTGGCTGAATGTCGCTCTGTTCGGCGCGGTAATCATCGGAGTGGGTATCGTCCTTACCGTCGTGCAGCTGCTCTATTCAATCAAGACCCGCGAGCAGCGGCGAGACATCACCGGAGATCCTTGGGACGGCCGCACCCTCGAATGGCTGACCCTTTCGCCTCCGCCGCACTATAATTTCGCCGTGCTCCCCGACGTCCATGGCGAGGAGGCCTATTGGATCCGCAAGCAGACCGCGATCAAAGAGGATAAACTGATCGACGAGCCCGACTACAAGCCGATCGAAATGCCGATCGACACGCCGACCGGAATCATCGTCGCATTCTTCGCCTCGGTGTGCGGGTTTGCAGTTATCTGGCACATCTGGTGGCTCGCCATCGTCGGCCTGATCGGTGCCTTCGCAATATTCGTCTGGTACGCCTGGCAGGACGAGCATGAGCATATCATCCCGGTCGAAGAAGTGAGGGCGAATGCGCGCGAGCGGCGCCGCATTCGCATGGAACACCTTCACACGATAAGCCAATCGACATGACGACAGTTGAAGCACCGGCCATTGGCTTGACCCACGGCGGCTCGGAAGACACCGGCCTCGGCCATCGCGGCCCGGAATCGAAAAGCATCGTTGTTCCCTATGGCTTCTGGCTGTTCGTCCTGTCCGACATGGTGCTTTTCTCGGCGCTGTTCGCGACCTATGCGTCGCTGTCGCATGCGACCGACGGCGGCCCGACCAGCGGGGAGCTATTCGACCGCACCTTGGTCGCGATCGAAACCATGGCGCTACTGCTGTCGAGTTTTACGTGCGGCCTGGCGATGATAACCGCGAAGCGCGGCAATATGATCTGGACGCTGGGCTGGCTGGTCGTGACCGGCCTCCTGGGCCTCGTCTTCCTGTCGATCGAGCTTTACGAATTCGCCACGATGATTGGCGAAGGCGCGGGACCGCAGCGCAGCGCTTTCCTCTCGTCTTTCTTCACCCTGGTCGGCTGCCATGGCGCGCACGTCACCTGCGGCCTGCTGTGGATCGGCACGATGATGGCGCAGGTCTGGACCAAAGGGTTCCGCGAACACATCATGCGACGCCTGCTATGCCTCAGCGTCTTTTGGCACGCCCTCGACATCATCTGGGTGGCCATCTTCACCATCGTCTACCTGATCGGGACGCTGCCATGACCGAACATGATCCCGAAAAGCTGAACGTCGCGCCAGGCACGCCGCACAGCAACATCCTCAGCGAAACGGTCGCCTATTTGATCGGGCTTGCATTGGCGCTGGTCTTGACCGGTGTATCCTTCTGGGTGGCATCGACGTCGGTGCTTTGGGGTCCCGGTGTTGCGGTCGGGCTGGTAGTCCTCGCCATCGCGCAGATGGGCGTGCACCTGGTCTTCTTCCTCCACATCACCAGCGGTCCGGACAACACCAACAATGTGCTGGCCCTGGCGTTCGGCGTATTGATCGTTTTCCTGGTGATGATTGGGACAATTGTGATCATGACGCAGATGGACGCTAACATGGCGCCCGACCCGGCGCTCATGAATCTGCAGATGCAGCACTAGGCGGAGCGGCCGTCGACTCAGTCGACCAGTGACGGCTCGCTGAACTGACCGTGGCGTGCGCCTTCCGTGACGCGCGAGAATTCGGCGCGGTCCATATGCACCAGCGACTTGTGGTCGCCGGCCTCGAAATAGACGTCGGGCTGCTTGCCGAGCGAGTCATCGATGATGGTGGTGACGCCATAGCCGACCGGCGGTACCGCGCCGACGTCGCAATCGCTGAACACATTGTTCAATTCCCGCTCGCCAACCAGGCGCGGCTTGTGGCCCAGCTCGCTCCTTAATTCGCTCAACTCTACTTTGCGGTCGGAAGGCAGCACGGCGAGCAGGGGCCCATCGTCGGTGTCGAGCAGGATCGACTTGGCCAGCCGGTCGGCGGGCACATCGCAGGTTTTGGCTGATTCCAGCGACGACTTGGTCGGCTCATGCTCGACCAGCTCATACTCGGCCTTGGCCTCATCGAGGAACTGCTGGAGCTTGGGGGCGATGGACATGGAATCCTCCTTTGCTGCTCGTTGTCAGCGGGAAGGTCCGTCGTCGTCAAAGGCGTGCAGAGTCCCGCCGCTTGGATGCCTGAACGCCCTTAAACCTTTGCCGTTCCGCACTCCAGCGCCTCTTGCGGCCCGGCGATTGGGCGCTAAGCCGAACGCATGGCGGGCCCGCTTTCCGGACTGAAAATCGTCGAGATGGCAGGGCTCGGCCCCGGGCCATTCGCGGCGATGATGCTGGCCGATCACGGCGCGGAAGTGATCCGGATCGAGCGGGCGGGAATGATAGCCGTGCCCAACGACCCCCTCCTTCGCTCGCGGCGGAGCATGTCGCTCGACTTGAAGCGCGAGGAATGCCGCGAGGTGGTGCGCCGGCTTGCATCCCGCTCCGACGGGCTGATCGAAGGGTATCGCCCCGGCGTCATGGAACGGCTGGGGATGGGGCCCGATGAACTGCTCAAGGAAAATCCCAACCTTGTCTATGGCCGGGTTACGGGCTGGGGGCAGCAGGGTCCGCTCTCCCAAGAGGCCGGGCATGACATCAACTACATATCCATCACCGGGCTGCTTCACGGCATCGGGCCCAGGGAAAAGCCGGCCGTGCCGATCAATTATCTCGGCGACTATGCCGGCGGCGGGCTGATGCTGGCGTTCGGGATGGTTTCGGCGCTGCTGGCAGTACAGCGCGGCGGGCAGGGGCAGGTGATCGATGCGGCGATGAGCGATGGGGCCGCTCTGGTCGGGGCGCTGACTTATGGGCTGAGGGCCGCCGGGCATTGGCGCGACGAGCGGGAATCCAATCTACTCGACGGCGGGGAACCTGCCTATGGGGTCTACCGCTGCCGGGACGGCAAATTCCTCAGCATCGGCGCGATCGAGCCGCAGTTCCGGGAGGCATTGTTCAAGGGCCTCGCATTGCGGCCGGGCGCCGGACATGACGATATTGCAACGGTCATCGCCAGCCGGACCCGAGATCAATGGGCAGCGCATTTCGCGGGCACCGACGCCTGCGTTGCACCCGTGCTCGACCTCAACGAAGCGCCCGCACATCCGCACAATATCGCTCGGCGGACATTCCTCGACCTCGATGGCGTCTACCAGCCTGCACCGGCACCCCATTATTCGGAAACAGTCCTGGAACGGCCCGACCCGCCGCGTCGCGAGGGACAAGATGGGGAGGTGATCTTGGCCGAGCTCGGCTATGGCGCGGAACAAATCCAGTCGATTCTAAAGCGCGAAGAGGCCTGATGCATCCGCTGTACGAACAGATGGCAACCAGCGTGTTCGAGCGCATGTCGCTCGCCGCCGCCAAGCATGGCGCGATCAATCTGGGCCAGGGATTCCCGGATTTTGGCTGGCCGCCGGAGATCCTTGAGGCGGCAGCGCGTGCCGTTGTCGAAGGCTCGAACCAATATGCGCCGTCGCGCGGCTTGCCCGCGCTGCGGGAAGCGGTCGCGGCGCATTATTCACGACATCAGGGTCTTGATCTCAGCGCAGAGAATATCTGCGTCACATCGGGCGCAACCGAGGCGCTCGCAGCGGCAATATTGGCGACGGTATCGCTCGGCGACGAGGTGATCGTCTTCACTCCTGCTTACGACGCCTATGCCCCGCTGATCCGCCGGGCGGGCGGCACTCCGATCGAGGTTCCATTGCAGCCGCCGGGCTGGCGGATCGAACGGGCGGCGCTGGAGGCTGCGGTTTCGCCCAAAACCTGCGCGATCATATTCAATAATCCGCATAATCCGACGGGCCGCCTGTTCGACCAGGATGAGCTCGCTACGCTAACCGAAGTCACCATCGCGAATGACCTCATCGTTATCTCCGACGAGGTATGGGAGCATATCTTGCTCGACGGCCAGTGCTTCGTCCCGGTCGCCTCGCTCGCCGGAATGTCCGAGCGAACTTTGAAATGCGGTTCTGCGGGCAAGATATTCTCGCTCACCGGGTGGAAGATTGGCTGGCTGGCTGCATCGGCCGAGCTGGCCACCCTTGCCGCCCGCGCACACCAGTTCCTGACTTTCGCCTCGGCGCCCAATCTTCAGGCGGCCGTGGCCTATGGGATGAATGACGGCGATGCCTGGCTGCAGCCGATGCGCGACCGTTTCGCGCGAGCGCGCGACCGGATGACGCACGGTCTTGAAGCGGTTGGCTTTGCCGTTCTGCCCAGCGCGTCGACTTATTTCCTCTGCGTCGACCTCGCAGCCTCGGGCATTTCGCTCGATGACGAATCATTCGCCGCTCAGGCCGTCGAGCAGGCTGGCGTCGCCGCCGTGCCGCTCTCGGCCTTTGCCGAGCGGGATCCGCCCAAACATATGATCAGGCTGTGCTTCGCCAAGCGCGACGAGACCATCGACGCCGGCGTGGAAGCCATGGCCAAAGCCAGGAATTTGATGACATGACCCCTGCCGACGAAGCGCGCGACCTGCTTGCCCAGCTAGGAGTTGCCAGCAGCGGATCGCTCGTCAGCCATTCGCCGATCGACGGGCAGCCGATCGGATCGGTTGAGGAGGCCACAGCCGATGAGGTTTCCGCCGCCTGCGAGCGCGCCCACTCTGCATTTCTCGCCTGGCGCACGATCCCGGCGCCACGGCGCGGAGAGCTGGTCCGGCTGATCGGTGAAGAATTGCGCGCCGCCAAGGAGCCGCTTGCCCGGCTGGTGACGCTGGAAGCGGGCAAGATCGTCCAGGAGGGCCTCGGCGAGGTCCAGGAGATGATCGACATCTGTGACTATGCAGTCGGCCTGTCGCGCCAGCTCTACGGGCTGACCATTGCCAGCGAACGTCACAATCACCGGATGATCGAACAATGGCATCCGCTCGGTGTGGTCGCCGTGATTACCGCCTTCAACTTCCCGGTTGCGGTATGGGCGTGGAACGCAGCGCTCGCACTGGTCTGCGGCGATCCGGTGATCTGGAAGCCAAGCGAGAAGACTCCGCTGTGCGGGGCGGCGGTGATGGCGCTTGCCGAAAGGGCACTTGCGCGCTTCGGCGACGCGCCGAAGGGCCTCCTCCAATGCGTCCAGGGCGGGCGGAAGGTCGGCGAAGCGCTGGTCGACGATCCGCGCGTTGCGCTGCTCTCGGCGACCGGCTCGACCGCGATGGGGAGGGCGGTGGGCCCGCGCGTGGCCCAACGCTTCGGCCGCTCGCTGCTCGAGTTGGGCGGCAACAATGCCATGATCGTCGCGGCATCTGCCGACTTGAAGCTGGCCGAGCGGGCCATCCTGTTCGCTGCCGCCGGGACTGCGGGTCAGCGTTGCACGACTCTACGCCGGCTGATCGTCCATGAGTCGATCGCTGATCAGTTCGTTGCCCGGCTTCGTGAGCTGTTCGTCCGCGTCAACATCGGCGATCCGCGCGATGCTGGAACGCTGGTCGGACCCTTGATCGACGCAGCGGCCTATGAAGGCATGCGCCGCGCCTTCCCGGCCGTCGAGCGCGTCGACGCTGTTGAAGGCGGCTTTTATGTCCGCCCTGCGATCGTCGAAGTCGACCGGCAGGAGGGAATGGTGTTGCAGGAAACCTTCGCGCCGATCCTCCATGTCCTTCGATACGCAACGATCCAACAAGCGATCGAATTGAATAATTCTGTAGTTCAAGGACTTAGCTCATCGATCTTCACCAATGACCTTAGGGAAGCCGAGTTCTTCCAATCCGCTGCTGGATCCGATTGCGGCATCGCCAATGTCAACATCGGAACCTCTGGCGCTGAGATCGGCGGAGCCTTCGGCGGTGAGAAGGAAACCGGAGGAGGTCGCGAAAGTGGGTCGGACAGTTGGCGCGCCTATATGCGCCGCTCGACCAACACCATTAACTACGGTGACGATCTGCCATTGGCCCAGGGCATCGAGTTCGGCGCCTAGCTGTCAGATCAACCCATGTAGCGGCGCGGTACTCGAAACGGCAGTTGCGGCTCGTGCCGGATCAGTTGGTGCCAGCGTTCCTCGAACTGGTCGAGCCAAGGGATCAACTGGTCGGGTGGTAGTGGCTCCGCTACGAAATAGCCTTGGGCCACGTCGCAGCCCAGGTCGCGGAGCAGGATCAGTTGTTGCTCGGTCTCGATGCCTTCAGCTGTCACCGTCAGGCCAAGGCCATGGGCCAGGTCGATGATGCTTTTGACGATCAGCGCGCTGTCTTTTGAGGTCGGCGCATCATCCACGAAGAAGCGGTCGATCTTGATCTCGGTGAATGGCAGTTGCCTGAGTTGCATCAGGGTTGAATAGCCAACGCCGAAATCGTCGATGGCGAGGCCGATGCCCTTGATCCGGAAGCGGGTCAGCGTGTCCATCAGCTTGACCAGCGGCTGGGTCGCCCCCTCGGTCAGCTCAAGCACCAGCCGGTCGGTCGGCACTTCGAGAGCGCGGCACATCCGCTCGACAAGGTCGGGAAAGTCGAGCTGATCGAGGCTAAGCGCGGAGATATTGAATGCAAGGCAGGTGTCGAGCCCCTGCTCGCGCCAGGTCAACCACTGGCGGAGCGTGGTCCTCAGGCCCCATTGGGTCAGTTCGTCGATCAGCCCATGCTTCTCGGCCAGCGGGACAAATCGCGCGGGGGAAATCGCCCCAAGTTCGGGGTCGTCCCACCGGACCAGCGCTTCGACCCGGCGCAGGCGTCCGTCAGACAATGAAATCTTCGGCTGATAGGCCATTCGTAGTCGGCTGTTGATCAGGGCCCGCTCGAGCCCGTCGAGCATGCCGAGGTCCGCTTGGGAAATCATGGCACCAGCGAGGATCTGACTTGGTTGAGGATTTCCTCAAGCTCTTCAAGCCGGGCGGGTTTTTCAAGCGGCCCGACCATCAGAAGGCCCAGCGCTTCACCGAGGCGGAAGGCGCTGTCGAGCACCCGCCGGTCGAATCCGGAGATAATCAGAACCGGCTCTTCGAAGCTTTCAGCTGCCAGGAAGCGGAGCAGTTCGACTCCGTCCATGCCCGGCATGCCGAGGTCGAGCGCTACCATTTGTGGACGGTGGCCCTGGAAGCTTTCCTTGAACTCTGCGTCATGGTCCGCAATCACTGGCTCGAACCCGCACATGTCGGCAGCCTTTGCCACAAATGCGGCCAGAGCCGGCTCGTCGTCGATCAGCAGCAGCCTCGGCAACGCCATTAAAGACGATCTCCCACGCTCTCTCGCCCCCGAGGAACATAGAACACATCAGTTTTGGGGGCAGGCGTCAAACGCGTGAAACGGGATTTTAACCTCAATACAGCTAATGTCCCGCTTTGACGCGATTTTCCTTCGCTTCGGGAGAAGCCTTCGCATGTTTGGTTCACTCATCCGGCGTAAGCAAACCCAGCGTCCGCTGGGCGAAGACGATATCGCCTTCGAGTCGACCACATTTTCGCTAAGCACCGCCGTGCCAAGGCCGTCGGAGCGCCGGACCGACGAGCGGCTAATCGCCATGCTTCGGGTTGCCAAGCTGACTGACGGTAGCGAGCGCGAGCAGCTGATCCGTGTCCGCAACGTTTCGGCCGGCGGCCTGATGGCGGAGGTTGGTCATTCCGTGACCGTTGGCGACTCGGTGCGGATCGAACTTTCCTCGCAACGGATCGAGTCGACCGTGGTCTGGATCCGCGACGGAACCGCCGGCTTCAAATTCGACCAGAATATTGACCTCGGTGAACTGCTCGCCGGCCGCAAGCCTCGCCATGGCTTCCGCCCGCGCCCGCCTCGGCTGGAGGTCAACTGCAAGGCCAATGTGAAGCTGGAAAACAGCTATTACACGGTCGACGTGCACGACATTTCGCTCGGGGGGATGAAGGTCGAGCCGATCGAAGAATATTGCCTGGGCAAAAAGGTCGTGGTGGTGGTCGAAAGCCTGCGGCCGATTCGCGGGGAAATCCGCTGGTTTGCCGATCGCAAGGCAGGCATCGTATTCGACCAGCCTCTGAAGTTCGAAGAACTGGCCGAATGGGTCGGCAAGCGCCTCGAAATGGCTACGCTCAAGGCGGCAATCAAAAACAGCTGATCGGTTGAACGCGCCTCCCGGGCTGCATATCTCCCGCTCTCATCCTCAATGGGAGCGCGGGCAATGACCGAGCAGATTGCAGTACTGGCGGGCGGGTGTTTCTGGTGCACCGAGGCCGTTTTCCTCGACGTCGTTGGCGTGAAGTCGGTCGAAAGCGGCTATACCGGCGGGCATATCAGCAATCCGACTTACAAGCAGGTTTGCGGCGGTGACACCGGTCATGCCGAAGCGATCCGGGTCACCTTCGACTCCGATCATTTGAGCTACGACGATCTGCTCGATATTTTCTTCGCGATCCATGATCCGACCCAGCTCAATCGCCAGGGCAATGACGTCGGTACGCAGTATCGCTCCGCGATTTTTCCCGCCGACGATGACCAGCGCGAGGCTGCCATGGCTGCGATTGCCCGCGCCAATGAGGCGAATGGCGGAAAGGTGGTGACCACCATCGAGCAGCTGGGCGAATGGTATCCGGCAGAGGACTATCACCAGGACTATTGGGCCGGTGAGGGCCAAAGCAATGCCTATTGCATCGCCGTTATTCCGCCCAAGCTCGCGAAGCTCCGCAAGAGCTTCCAGGCAAAGGCGAAGAGTGCTGGAGCGACGGCGTAGGTTGCCTAGATTTTGAGCGTCGTGACCAGCTGCCGGAACTTCTCCACATCCTTCTCGAAGAAGTGGATGGCCGGGGCCTCGTAAGTCACAAGGTATAACCTGTTGCCCACTACCGCACCGACGGCCTCGCCCTTGCGCTGCACTTCGTCATCGCGACGTACGAAGCTGTAGGTGAACTTGATGCCCTTACGGCCGGCAACCAGCGTTGGCTCCTGGCTGTCGATCGTCATTTGGGATGTGCCGAGTTGGATCCGATAGCTACTTTCCAGCAGGGGTGGGATGTCGGTGATGAGCATGTTGGAGGTTACTCGCGGGAGTGGCGCCTCCTTCTTGTCAGCCTCGCGGAACAATGGTTCGCCGACCGGGATCCCGCCATAGAAGGCGACCTTGTTCAGCTCGTCGCCATCGATAGTCCAGATTTCGACGAACTTGCCGCCGCGACGACTGAGCTTGTTCCATTCATATGCCGGAACGGCAGCCAAGGTGGATCGCGCAATTTTTTCACGCGGCCCCGGTGAGACCAGAGAGTTCGCCATTGCGGTTGCCGCAGTTGCGCCGATCGACAGAGCGATGAGGATGGAAAGCTTCTTCATTCGATATTCCTAGTTTGCCATAAGGGCGGAGATGGCTTTGGCGTCTGACGCGTCGGGCCTGAGGCGAAGATATTCGTCGAGAGCGGCCTTACCGTCCGTCATTTGGCCGCTCCGAAGCAGCGACAACCCCAGGCCACGGCGGGCTTCGGGGGCGGTGTATCCGGCCTTGATCGCGTCACCATAGAACTGTGCTGCCGACACCAAGTCCCTAGGATTGCCCCGCGTGCGGTAGAGTTCGCCACGGGCATAAAGCAGATCGCCCGTCCAGCCATTCGCGGATGCCAATTGACCCAGCAAATATTCCGTCCCGCCGAAATCGTTTAGCTTGATCTGAGCTTCCAGGAATCTCGGCAAATAGTTCGCCATCGCAGTGCGATATCCGTTAGCGGCCAATTCATTGGAGCTATCTCCGGTTTTCGCTGCTGCCTCCTTCAAATAAGTTGCCCGGTTTAGTTCTGTTGGATGGGTATCGAAGAAACCGGCAGAATAACGCTGGTGCGGCTTCCGTTTCCTCCCGACCCGGGTTGCGTCATGCTCAGACATTATGTGCTGCCAGAGGTTGGCGGCAGCCGCCGCAGAGTAGGGCGAGCTTGCGAGATATTTGAGACTCAACAGATCGGCCCCTTCCTCCTGCTCGCGATTAAATCTGTAGAATGAGCCGATCACCGACCATTGTAGCAAGGATGTGTTGACGCCGGCCAGGCCGCCAAGGACGGCAGCCCAGCTCATAATGTCGGTAGCGGTGCGGGCCCTCTTGAAAGCACTTAAGGAGTGCCGAAGTTCATAATGCGCAAATTCATGCCCAAGGACCGCCCCGAGTTCGGCTTCATTCTGGACTCGGAGTAGCAGTCCAGACCAGACCCTCATGGTGCCGTTGGCTTCCATGCTAGCATTAAACGCTGGTACTTCGACAATATAGACGCGAACACCCTTGCAGCGGTTATCGCCAACGGTCGTGCACAAAACCCTGCGTACATACGCATTGAGTGCTTCATCGCGGAGGACGAGGGGAGAGTCACGCAACCGTCTTTCGTCTTCGTCGGCCTCCATCCACATGCCGCGCTCATCCACAGAAGTCGGCTGATACGCTGGCGAGAAGGATGGAAGTGGCGTTGACTGCGACTGTGCAGCCAGCGAGTGGCCAAGAGTCGCGGTTGCCAATGCGCCCGCTAAGAGAAACCTTCGCATGCTTACTTACCCGACGATTGCGCTGCGCCAGGCTTGCCCGGAAAACCCTCCAGCAATTGCGTGACACGCTTAACCGCGCCCTCGGGCGTACGCACGTCTCCACCCATCTGGCGATCGGCGTTCAGCCAAACCAGTTCACCCGTCTTTAGATCGACCAGTCCTGCGTGGCCCACGTGGATACCGGAAGTAACTGCGATCCCGCCCATGGCAGCAAATATCTGCAAAGCCTTGCGCCCGGTCGAACCATAGGCGTCGTTAGTATTGATAAAGAGCGCATAATCGGCGTTCTGGAGCGACTTGAGGTTCGCGAGACCTGGCCCGACACTCCACTCAAAGGTGTTCTTGCGCTTCTTGGTCTCGAGCCGGTTTCCGACAAAAAATTGATATTCGATGACAGACTCGGAAACGGCGCCGAAGAGGTTTCCATATTGGGCGGCAAGCGCTCCCTCACCGGTCGTGCTTTCATCGTAAACAATGACTTGATTGCCGAGGCCGGCCTGGATGTTGTTCAGCGCGCGGGCGAGATTTTCGCGAGCCTGCGCGGTCCAATCAGCATTGGGTTCGAACATGCCGCCAGTCGACTGGCTTCCTACGCGAATGGATGGGCGCATTAGGACGATGCGGGCCGTCCCTGGCCTCAATGTGAATCCAGGCTTGGATCCAGTTTTCTCTTGAGCTGCCACCGGCATCGAGACAAGCAACATTGCGGCCACAGCGAGACCGCGTAACCAACTACGCATCATCTTAATGATTCCCCCTTTTGTCAGGCAGTTGCCCAACCTTTTCGACTTTCGCAAGAGGGGTTTGGGCGCGGCGACAACTTATTTCACTTCGTCGCCGCAGCTCGCTTCAACCTGTCCCGAATGGCGGCGGCAATGCCGGTGCCGGGGATGGGCGCGACGGCAATCCTGGGTTCCGGCGCGGCGTCAGCCAGGTGAAGCAGGTCAAACAGGCGCGTGGCCGCCTCGACCGCGTCGCCGGCTTCACTCAGCGACAAGTTGCCCTTCACCGGGCCAAATCCAATGAGGAACTCTCCTTGCCTGGCTTCACTTGCTTCAAGCCGGAGGGGTTTATTCGGCGCATAATGGCTGGCCAACTGGCCGGGAGATTCGATCGCCGCGGTTACGGCCTCCCGCGCGCCGTCAACCTCGATCGGCCCGCGGCGGAGAAGGCGCAAATTGCCTTTGGTGACTGCGATTATGGTCGATTCAATGCCTCGCGGGGCAGTGCCGCCATCGATCACCAGCGCTATCCGGCCGCCGAGCGATTCCAGCACATGGCTGGCCCGGGTCGGGCTGATCCGGCCGCTGGCATTGGCCGAAGGGGCCGCGAGTGGCCGACCGCAGGCTTTGAGCAGGGCGCGCATCGCGGGATGCGCGGGCACACGAACTGCGATCGTCGGTAGCCCGGCGGTCACGATCGAGGCTATTCCGGCGTCTTCCCGAAGCGGAACGACGATCGTTAGCGGGCCTGGCCAATGCTTGGCAGCCAGGGCCTTGGCCACTCCATCGAAGCACCCGATTGCTTCGGCCGCCGCAAGATCGGGAACATGGACAATCAGCGGGTTGAAGCTGGGTCGCCCCTTGGCGGCATAGATCCGCGCCACTGCCTCGGCATTGGTGGCGTCGGCAGCGAGACCGTAGACGGTCTCCGTCGGCACGGCCACGGGCTCGCCGGCCAACACCAACCGGGCGGCTTGGGCGATCGCATCGTCACCTAAGGGTAGGACCTCGGTTGTTTGCACCATGCGCCGCCCGCTATAGCTCCAGGGCAACATCATCAAGGGACCGTCATGAGTTACACCGCACCCGTCTCGGAGCAACGGCTCGCGCTCAATGCCGTCGCACAGGTCAGCGAACTTGACGGAGGCCCCGATGCCGAAATGGTTGATGCCGTGCTGGAGGGTGCCGCCGCGCTGGCGGAAGGCGAGTTTGCGCCACTGCTTAGGGCCGGTGACACGATCGGAGCGCGCTGGGACAATGGCATTGTGACCATGCCTCCCGGATTCCGGCAGGCTTGGGCCAGCTTCGTCGAAGGAGGGTGGATGAGCCTCGCCGCCCCTGAGGAACATGGCGGGCAGGGGCTGCCCTTCGTCTTGTCGGCGGCGATGATGGACAATCTAAATGCTGCCAACGTCGGATTCGCGCTGTGTCCCATGCTTTCCATGGGCGCGATCGAAGCGATCGAGCGCCATGGATCGGACGAATTGAAGCGGGACTATCTGCCGAAGATCGTATCTGGAGCGTGGCCCGCTACCATGAATCTTACCGAGTCCCAAGCGGGCAGCGACGTCGGGGCGCTCAAGACTCGCGCCGAGCCGGTCGGCGACGGCAGCTGGAGGCTTACAGGGACCAAAATCTTCATCACTTATGGCGATCACGACCTCAGCGATCAGATCATCCACATGGTCCTGGCCCGCACTCAAGGGGCACCGGAAGGAACGCGCGGCATTTCCCTGTTCCTGGTCCCCAAACTGCTTCCCGACGGCAGCCCCAATGACCTTCGGTGCGTGTCGATCGAGCATAAGCTCGGGATCCACGCGTCACCGACCTGCGTGATGAGCTATGGCGACCATGGCGGCGCTGTCGGCTGGCTGATCGGGCCCGAGAATGGCGGGATGGCTGCGATGTTCACCATGATGAACAATGCGCGGCTCAATGTCGGCCTGCAGGGCGTCGGCATTGCTGAGCGCGCTACCCAGCGCGCGGTGGCTTATGCGATCGAGCGGAAGCAGGGTCAGCGCAACCGCCTGCCGGTGCCGATCGCGGAGCACCCCGACGTACGGCGAATGCTGATGAGAATGCGTGCTCTGACGATGGGCGCCCGCGCGCTGGCCTATTGCGCGTTCGGTCAGGTCGACCGGGCTGCAAAGGGTGATTCCGGGGCGGGGTTGCGCGCCGAAGTGCTGACGCCTTTGGTCAAGGCCTGGTGCACCGACGTCGGAATTGAAGTCGCCAATCTCGGCATCCAGGTTCATGGCGGCATGGGCTATATCGAGGAAACGGGCGCTGCCCAGCATCTGCGCGATGCCCGGATTGCATCGATCTACGAAGGTACCAACGGCATCCAGGCCGCCGATTTGGTCGGGCGCAAGCTCGGCCTCGACGGCGGGCTAGCGTTCGATGGCCTCATTGCCGACATTGAGGCGGAGACAAATGACATGCGCCTGATCGCGTTGACCGATGCGGTCGAGGTTGCGGCGGCCACTTTACGATCTTCTGCGCTCGATGACCGCCTGGCCGGAAGTTATCCGTTTCTCACTATGTGCGCGGTCATGACTGCAGGCTGGCTGGTCGAGCGCATGGCATTTAGCCAGGGCGCCGACGAGCGTACCCGCGCCGCGGCCGAGTTTTTCCTGGCCAACGTCGTGCCCGAAGCTCTGGGACTTGGCGCTGCCGCTGAGGCAGGAGCTGCGCAGCTCTATTCGATTGCGGCGGAAGCGCTCGCCTAGGCGCGCGCGAGCAGGTCTGACAGGTCGATACCAAGCCGCGACATGCGATCGCGGATCTCCGGCCACTCATGTTCGATAAAATCGTCGCGCTGCACGTTGCGCAGCCGGGCCGCGGCACCCGGCGCGACAAACATCCCGACGCCGCGCTTGACGATGACAAAGCCTTCGTCCTGAAATCCTTGATAGGCCTTGGCGACAGTGAGCGGATTGGCGCCTTGTTCGGCAGCAAGTGCCCTGACCGACGGCAGGGGGTCGCCATCGGTAAACTGACCCGCCAGGATCCCGTCTGCGATTACTTCCCTGAGGCGAACGTAAACCGGCTTTTCGTGGGAGGAACGAAGCGTCATGGTGTCACAATACAGCAAAGCGCAGGAAGTTCAAGCTGCTGGATTTGAAAGAAGTGTCAGATTCGCTGGCACATCCTATTCATTTTGGGAGGGTTCCCACGGGCGAGCAAGCTGATCAATATCCGGGCGCGCACGTTCCTCGAGCGGGCTGTTCGGTGTGCCAAGGAAAATGAAGCCCGCTATCCGTTCGCCTTCCCCACAGAATGCCCGCCGGACGCGTTCGGAATAGGCTCGCCAACCCGTAATCCAGCCACCGACAAAGCCGAGAGCGGTCGCCGCGTGCAGGATGTTCATGCCGACTGCGCCGCATGAGAGTTCCTGCTCCCACACGGGAATCTTGTGATCGCGGACGGGCGCCGAGACCAGGACGATCATTACCGGCGCCTGGTGAGCAAACTCCAATTCCTTGGCATAATGCGCATCGGCAGCTTCGGGGTCATGTTCCCGTAAAGCGAAATGCAGCAGCTCGGCCAATGCCTGCCGCTGATCCCGGCCGACAATCACAAATCGCCATGGCGACAGCTTGCCATGATCGGGAGCACGGACCGCAATATTGAGAATCTGGTCGAGTTCGGCTTCCGTCGGACCTGGAGCGACCAGTTCGCGCGGCTTTCCGGAGCGGCGAGTCTTGAGCAGCGAAAGGGCGGAAGAAGTATCATTCAGGGTCATGCCACTCGCATAACGGCGCAACCCGTTGGCAACAATCGGCTTCACAAGTGCGTTTTGCTCGCTAGGGTGCCGCCCAAATCCAATCGGCCGCAACCGACGGCCTGCAATAGTTCCTAGGGGAGAGTGCAAGATGGTGGACACGCCGACCGCGGATAATCCGCGCGAGCCGGATATTAGCCACGAGAATCCAGCCAGGAAGGACGAATGGTTCGGCCACCCGCGGCAGCTGGCGCGGCTATTCACCACCGAGATGTGGGAGCGGTTCGGCTATTACGGCATGCGCGCCCTGCTGACGCTCTACCTCACCAAGCATTTCCTCTTTTCCGACAACACCACCAACGGGCTCTACGGCGGGTTCACTGCGCTGGTATACCTCACCCCGCTGATCGGCGGCCTGATGGCCGACCGCTACCTCGGCTCGAAGCGCTCGGTGAAGTTCGGCGCAATCATGATGAGCCTTGGCTATTTCATTCTTTGCTTCGGCGGCGAAACCGCCAAGCCGCACGCGGTGATCGACGGCCAGCGGTATGAAGTCGTGGTCGAAAACTCCATCGACCGGCCAACCTCGACCGGGGATGAGATGCGTTACGTCATTTCCGGGCAGGACCGGCTGAAGGTCCAGGGCAATGACGATGGCACGGTGACGCTTCTCAACGGCGATGGAAGCGAAGCCCGGAAACTTGAGAAGGGCGCCTTCCAGGCCGACGCGGATCGCTCTCCCTTGTTCGTGATGATCATGCTGATCGGCCTGTCGATGATTTGCATCGGTAATGGCTTTTTCAAGCCCAACATCTCCACGATGGTCGGCTCGCTCTACAAGCAAGGCGACCGGCGGCGAGACGCGGGCTTCACCATTTTCTACATGGGCATCAACCTCGGCTCGCTCTTCTCTCAGCTGCTATGCCCGTTCCTGGCTGACAGCGTCGGCTGGTGGGCGGGTTTCGGCCTTGCGGCGGCAGGCATGCTCTTTTCGTGGAGCCTGATCCAGTTCAATGGTGGCCGTCTCGATGGCTATGGCGAGCGTCCCGAAGGCGCCGACGGCTCCAAGGACCTGTTCATCTACGTTGGTGCCGCCGTCGCGGTGCCGATCGTCTATTTCCTCTTCACCAACCTGATGAACGCGACGCCGCCGGCGGAAGGCAGCGGCATTATCGGCTACATCATGAACCTGCCGGTCATGGGCAAGTTCCTGTTCGGAACATTCCTCATCTCCGTACCGGGAATCCTGATCTGGTCGTTCGTCAAGGGCAGCCGGGCCGAATTCCAGATGATGGTCGCGGCGATGGTCCTCATCGTGTTCAACGTCGTGTTCTGGACGCTGTTCGAGCAGGCTGGTTCATCCCTCACCCTGTTTGCTGACCGCAACACCGATCTCACTGTCTTCGGCGGCTGGTCGATATCGGCCGGCCAGACCCAGTTCTTCAACGCCTTCTTCATTGTCGCGCTGGCGCCATTGTTCTCGATTCTATGGAATGCCCTCGCCAAGCGCGGGCTGGAGCCGCCAATCCCGATCAAGTTCGGTTTAGCGTTGATGGGCGTCGGTGCAGGCTTCCTGTTCCTGGTTTGGGGCACGCAATTTGCCGGGCCGGACTTCAAGGTCGCCTTGTGGTGGCTGGCGGGCCTTTACCTGATCCATTCGGTTGCCGAGCTGTGCATCTCGCCGGTCGGCCTGTCGATGATCACCAAGCTTTCGATCGCCCGGATCGTCGGCATGATGATGGGCGTCTGGTTCCTGTCGATTTCGATCGCCCAATATGTCGCCGGCGTCGTCGCGCAGGTCGCTTCGGTCGAAACCGTCGGCGGGCAAGTGACCAATCTGCAGGTATCCTTGAGCACCTATGTTGGCGTGTTCACCACCATCGGCTGGATCTCCGTCGGCATCGGCATTGTCTTGCTGCTGCTCAGCTGGCCGCTCAAATATCTGATGCATGGGGTGAAGTAAGCCATGCGGGGGGCGCTGGCTGCGATCTTTGCCATGGCCTTGGCAGGATGCGCGGCCCTCGCGCCCCCGCCCAAGTCCAAGCCGGGTACGGTTCACATCGCCGAGAACCCGTACCCATCGACCTACCATCCATATGGCGGCGTTCCGACCCTGATCCGCAACGCCACCGTCCTCGACGGGGAAGGTGGGCGGATCGACAATGGCTCGGTCCTGCTGGTCGACGGGAAGGTCCAGGCCGTCGGCGGCGCCGATCTCACCGCCCCCGAAGGGGCCACGGTGATCGACGCCCAAGGCCATTACGTCACCCCCGGCATCATCGATATCCACAGCCACCTTGGCGATTATCCTTCGCCGGGCGTGCAGTCGCTAAGCGACGGCAACGAGGCGACATCGCCGGCGAGGCCTGAAGTGTGGGCCGAGCACAGCGTATGGCCGCAAGACCCTGGCTTCTCCCGCGCGATGGCCAATGGCGGCATCACCTCGCTGCAAATCCTGCCCGGCTCGGCAAATCTGTTTGGCGGACGTTCGGTGGTACTGAAGAATGTCCCTTCGCGCACCGTCCAGGGGATGAAGTTCCCGGGCGCGCCCTATGGGCTGAAGATGGCCTGCGGCGAGAACCCCAAGCGCGTCTACGGCTCAAAGAACCAGATGCCCCAGACGCGGATGGGCAACATCGCCTATGTCCGGCAGACTTGGATCAAGGCCAAGGAATATGACCGCAAATGGACCAAGTATGAGAAGTCCGGCGGCGAGATTCCGGCAGAAGACCTGGCGATGGATACGCTCCGCGGCGTGCTCCACGGCAAGATCCTGGTGCACAACCATTGCTACCGCGCCGACGAGGAAGCCATCATGATCGATGTGGCCAAGGAATTTGGCTACAAGATCTCGGCCTTCCACCACGCTGTGGAAAGCTACAAAATCGCAGATCTATTGCGCGAAAATGGGATCTGTTCGGCGATGTGGGCCGACTGGTACGGCTTCAAGATGGAGTCGTATGACGCGATCAACGAGAATATTGCATACGTCCAGAAAGCGGGTGCCTGCGCCATCGTTCATTCGGACGACCCGAACGGCATCCAGCGACTGAACCAGGAAGCGGCCAAGGCGATGGCATCCGGCAAGCGCGTCGGGATCGACATCAGCGAGGCGACCGCCTGGACGTGGCTGAGCGGCAATCCCGCCAAGGCGCTCGGTATCTCCGACCAGACCGGCAGCCTCAAGGCCGGCAAAATGGCCGATGTGGTGCTGTGGAACGGCAATCCGTTCAGTGCCTACACCAGGCCCGACAAGGTATGGATCGACGGGGCACTGCTCTACGACAGCGCCAATCCCAAGCTTCGGCCGGTCAGCGACTTCGAACTCGGCCAGCCCGGCGAGAGGGATGTGAAGTGAGGGCGCTGCTGGCCACAATCCTGCTCGCCGGCGCCTCACCGCTGGCGGCGCAGACCGTCGCCATCACCAACGGGACCGTGGTGGTCGGTGACGGGTCGGAGCCGGTGCAGGGCGGGACCGTCGTCGTTCGCAACGGCAGGGTTGTCGCCGCCGGGCGCGGAGTGTCGGTACCCGGCGGAGCAGAGGTGATTGACGCGACTGGAAAGTGGGTGACACCGGGCATCGTCGCCGGCTTCTCTCGCCTCGGCCTGGCCGAAGTCGACCTGGGCGCCGATGGATCCGACGACACCGACAGCGGCAATGGTCCGTTCAACGCAGCGATCGACGTCACTCCGGCGATCAATCCCAAGGCCTCGACCATCGCCGTCAGCCGCGCCGATGGCGTAACCCGGGCGGTAGTGGCGCCGGTCGCCGGCAAGAATATCTTCGCCGGGCAAGGCGCGGTGATCGACACTGGCGACGACATGGATGCGGTGCTTCGCGCCCGAGCGTTCCAGTTCGTCGAGCTGGGGGAGGGCGGTGCCGGGATCGCCGGCGGTTCGCGGGCTACGGCGTTCGTGTTGTTCCGCAATGCACTTCGTGAAGCGAGAGACCTGCGCGGTAGAATTGACGGCGCCCGCCAAGACGATGTGTTGCTGACCCGGTTCGACGCCGCGGCGCTGGTGCCGGTAGTGCAAGGCAAGCAGCTGCTGCTGGTCCATGTCGAGCGGGCCAAGGATATTTTGAACGTACTCGACCTCCGGGAGGAATTTCCAGGGCTCAAGGTCGCGCTGGTTGGAGCGACCGAGGGTTGGACGGTGGCGCACCGCATTGCGGCATCTGGCGTTTGGGTGATCGCCTCGGCCTTGAACGACCTTCCGGCGAGCTTCGAGATGCTTGCGGCGACCCAGTCGAACATCGGCCGGATGCGCGATGCAGGGGTCAAGGTCGCGATCGGAATGATCGACGACAACGACACTCGCTATCAGCGCAACCAGCGGCAATATGCCGGGAATCTTGTTGCGCTGAGCAAGGTGCCGGGTGCGACCGGCGTCAGCTGGAGCGAGGCATTCGCGATGATCAGTTCCCGCCCGGCCGAAGCGGTTGGGATCGGCGGAGAGATCGGCAGCCTTGAAGCCGGGCGTCGCGGCGATGTCGTGATTTGGTCGGGCGATCCGCTTGAGCTCAATAGCGCGCCTGAGGCGGTGTGGATCGACGGGGTTCGCCAGCCGCTCGACAATCATCAGACCAAATTGCGCGACCGATACCGCTCTCTGGATCGGGAAGCATTGCCTGAGGCCTATCGAAAATGACCGGACTGATCATGCTGATTGTGGCGTCGGTTGCGTTCGTGGGAACCCATTTCCTGATGTCGCACCCGCTGAGGGCTGGCATGGTTGGCGCACTGGGTGAGAAGGGTTTCGCCGGCGTCTACACGCTCGTCTCCTTCCTGACCCTTGGCTGGATGATCTGGGCTTACCCGGCCGCGTCGGCGCAGGCTCCGGCGCCGCTTTGGGACGCGGGCTATTGGGGCTGGATTCTGGCCACGCTGCTGATGTGGTTCGGGTCGGTGCTGTTCATGGGTTCGCTTCGGCGCAACCCCGCCTTGCCGCGTCCCGGCAGGCCGATTCAGATAATTGACGACCCCAACGGCGTTTACGCGATTACCCGCCATCCGATGATGTGGGGCTTCGCGCTGTGGGCGCTGGTCCACGCGGTCGTCATTCCGACCGAGGCGAGCTTGATCCTGAGCTTTGCCATCGCTTTCCTCGCCCTGGTCGGTGCAGCGCTTCAGGACCGCAAGAAGGAAACGCTGCTTGGCGACGTTTGGCGTGGCTGGAAGGCGAAGACCGGCTTTGTCCCTTATAGCCGGGGGCTTAAGTCCGCGGATGGCTTCGCGCTCGTGACGGGAACCGTCCTCTGGATCGCGGCCACCTGGGCGCATGGCGCACTTGGCTATCGCCCCGCAGGCATCTGGGCATTTATCGGCTGAGCCTTTTCGCGCTACAGCACGGCCATGGGACGGAAATACTTCGGCACAGACGGGATTCGCGGGCGGACCAACGTCAGCCCGATGACCGCCGACACGGCGATGAAGGTCGGCCAGGCGGCAGGCGCCTACTTCCTGCGCGGTGATCACCGCCATCGGGTCGTAATCGGCAAGGACACGCGCCTTAGCGGCTACATGATGGAATCGGCGATGGTCGCCGGCTTCACGTCGGTTGGAATGGACGTGGTGCTGCTAGGGCCGATGCCGACCCCGGCGGTAGCGATGCTGACCAAGGAACTGCGCGCCGACCTCGGCGTGATGATTTCAGCCAGTCACAATCCGTTCGCGGATAATGGCATCAAGCTGTTCGGCCCGGACGGCTACAAGCTCAGCGACAAGGCCGAGATGGAAATCGAACGGCTCATGGATAAGGGCGTCGACTTGATCGACGCGCCGAAGATCGGCCGGGCCAAGCGGATCGACGATGCGCGTGGGCGTTACATCCACTTCGCCAAGTCGACCTTTCCCGATCACCTTCGTCTCGACGGGCTGAAGGTGGTGGTCGATTGTGCCAATGGCGCAGCCTACCAGGTCGCACCCGATGCGCTGTGGGAACTGGGCGCGGAAGTGATCGCGCTCGGCACCCAGCCGAATGGTCTCAACATCAACGACGGCTGCGGTTCCACCGCGCCCGATGTGCTCAAAGAGACGGTCGTTGCGTCCGGGGCCGACCTCGGGCTGGCGCTCGATGGCGACGCCGATCGGCTGATCGTGGTCGACGAGAAAGGCGAGATGGTGGACGGCGACCAGTTGATGGCGCTGATTGCGCTGTCACAGCAACGACTGGGTGCGCTGCGCGGCGGCGGCATCGTCGCTACCGTCATGTCCAACCTCGGCCTGGAGCGTAAGCTTGGCGAGAACGGACTCGACATGCATCGAACGGCAGTCGGCGATCGCTATGTTCTTGAAGCGATGCGCGACATGGGCCGTAACGTCGGCGGCGAACAGTCGGGCCACATCATTCTTTCCGACCATGCCACGACTGGGGACGGGCTGGTCGCCGGCCTTCAGATACTCGCTGCGATCGTCGATCAGGGGCGGCCCGCCAGCGAGTTGCTCCATGTGTTCGAGCCGGTGCCGCAATTGCTCAAGAATGTCCGGTTTAACGGCGGCACGCCCCTGGAACAGGAATCCGTCAGGTCAGTCATCGCCGGCGCGGAAACCGAGCTTGGTGGCCGGGGGCGGCTGGTGATCCGCAAATCCGGTACTGAGCCCTTGATCCGGGTCATGGCGGAAGGCGACGATCCGGCGATGGTCGAGCGGCTGGTGGATCGCATATGCGAGGCGGTTGCGGCTGCTTAACGAATTGAGCCTATTGGCCTGAAGTATGACAGCAAAGACACCGCGAATCCTGATCATCGCCGGTTCCGATTCTGGCGGCGGCGCCGGCATTCAGGCCGATATCAAGACGGTCACCATGCTCGGTGGCCACGCGATGACTGCGGTGACCGCCGTGACTGCCCAAAACACGCTGGGAGTAACGGCGATTCATGCCGTGCCGACGGAAGTAGTCCTGGCGCAGATTGATGCGGTAATTGAGGATATCGGGGTCGATGCGGTCAAGATCGGCATGATCGGATCGCCGTTCACGGCACTGCACATCGCAACGAGGCTGGAAAAACTGGAGGGTGTGCCGGTGGTGTTCGATCCGGTGATGGTGGCGACCAGTGGAGCACCTTTGGCTGATGATCCTACCGTCGCCGCATTCGGCAAGCTGATGGATGTTGCAACCATTACGACACCAAATCTGCCCGAACTGCGACGCTTGACCGGCCAAGACGATGAAGTGGCGGCAGCCCTGGATCTCGTCTCGCGCCATCACAGCGCCGTGCTGATCAAAGGCGGCCATGAGGAGGGAGATGCGCTCGCCGACGCCCTCATTGAAGAAGATAATATGACCAGTTGGCAGGGCCAGCGGATCGAGACCACCTCGACCCACGGAACCGGGTGCACTCTGGCGAGCGCTATTGCCTTTTACCTTGGCGCGGGGCTCGGCCTGGTACAGTCGGTCGAGCGGGCGCGCCTGTTCGTGCGCATGGCGCTTCGCGAGGCGCCGGGGCTGGGGAAGGGGCATGGCCCGCTTGGCCAGCAAGCCGTGCGGCTCGACACCGGGCTGGGGCTTCGCCTCAACCAGGTGACCGTGACCGGCAAGGACTATGCCAAGATGGTCGATTTTTACCGTCGGCTAGGCCTCAAACAGATCGTCGACAGTCCCGAAAACCAATATGCGCGGTTCGAAGCTGGCGCGGCGACATTTTCGATCCAATGCGATCCTGAGGCCGAGATTGGTGAAACCGTCGCCGTCTACTTTGAGTGTGATGACCTAGATGAGCGGGTTGAACGGCTGGCTCGATCCGGCATTCCGTTCGAACATGGTCCGCGCAACCAGCCGTGGGACTGGCGCGAGGCTCGGCTCCGCGATCCGTCTGGCAACACCGTATTTTTCTATCGCGCCGGCGAAGCGCGCCGCTATCCGCCATGGCGGATGGAAGAGTAATCCACAGAAATTTCAGAGACCTAGTAGCGATTCTCTGGCGGGCTCGTTAGCCTTGGCCACCGTGAAGCGGCCCTGTTTCAAGCTCGAACTTCCCTTTCCGCAGCCTCTTGCTGGGGTCGATGAGGCAGGCTGTGCGCCGCTGGCCGGACCAGTCGTCGCCGCGGCGGTGGTGCTTGACCGCGACAAATTCCCCCGCGGGATTGACGATAGCAAGAAGCTCGACCTCGACACGCGCGAGGCGATTTTCGGCCGCTTGCAAAAGGTTGCGAGTATCGGCGTCGGCGTCGCATCGGTCGAAGAGATTGAGCACATCAACATTTATTGGGCGCGGATGCTGGCGATGACCCGCGCGGTCGAGGCGCTTGGCTTCGAGCCAGCCTGGGTGTTGGTTGATGGCAACGCTACTCCGCGCTGGCAACGGCCGTCGAAGGCGATCATCGCTGGTGACGCCAAGTGCCGCTCGATCGCGGCGGCCTCGATCGTCGCCAAGGTGACTCGCGACCGGATCATGGCCGACTATGCCCGCGATTATCCTGGCTACGGCTGGGAAACCAACCGCGGTTATCCAACTCCAGAGCATATCCGCGCCATCGAAATGCTTGGCCTGACGCCGCACCATCGGCGGACCTTCTCGAGAGTGCGCGACAAGCTGGAGCAGATGGTCCCGTTGCCGCTCGAATAAAAATCGAGCCAGAGTCTTTCGAGTCACACCACAAGGGGTAGAGTCCCGCGAATCCGCCGAGACTCAATATGTTGTGGTCGACTCTTCACCGGATTCCTTTTGTTCTCCTCGACCAGGAATCTGGCGCGACCAATGCAGTCTTGACCGCGAGTCCAGCCTGACTCATCGAGGGTATCCACCAATCGGGGACAGCCTTTCCATGATCATGATCCTGCCGGAAACGGAGAGCCTTGGGCGTTCGCGCCCGCGCTTGGCAACCAAGAGGGAGCTACCGCTCGACACGATCCTGGAAGGCGATTGCATTGCCGAGATGGCTCGGCTTCCCGACAAGTCGATCGACATGATCTTCGCCGACCCGCCTTACAATCTCCAGCTGGGCGGTGACTTGTTCCGCCCCGAAGGCGGCAAGGTGGACGCTTGCGACGACGATTGGGACAAGTTCGACAGTCTCGCAGTGTATGACGACTTTACGCGCGAATGGCTTGCCGAGGCGCGGCGCATCCTGAAGGACGACGGTACCATCTGGGTGATCGGCAGCTACCACAATATCTACCGCGTCGGCGCGCTGTTGCAGGATGCCGACTTCTGGATTTTGAATGATATCGTTTGGCGCAAGGCCAACCCGATGCCCAATTTCCGCGGTACCCGCTTCACCAATGCCCATGAGACATTGCTGTGGTGCGCCAAGGACGAAAAGGCGCGCTACACGTTCAATTATCGGGCGATGAAGGCCCTGAACGACGATTTGCAGATGCGCTCGGACTGGGTTCTGCCGATCTGTTCCGGGGCGGAGCGGGTCAAGGACGACGCCGGCGACAAGGCCCATCCGACGCAAAAGCCCGAGGCGTTGCTCTACCGGATCCTGCTCGCGTGCACCAAGCCGGGCGACGTGGTGCTCGACCCCTTCTTCGGCACCGGTACGACCGGCGCGGTGGCGCGGCGGCTAGGCCGGCAATGGATCGGGATCGAACGTGAGCGAAGCTATGTTAAAGTCGCGCGGGAGCGGATCGATGCGACCCTACCGCTCGACGAAAGTGCAATGACGGTGATGGCCGACAAGCGCAGCCAGCCGCGCGTCGCCTTCGGCCTGCTGGTTGAAAGCGGCATGGTCCCGGCTGGATCGACGCTGGTGGATTCGAAGCGGCGCTGGTTGGCCAGCGTTAATGCAGACGGCTCGATTGCCTGTGATGGCGAGGTGGGCTCAATCCACAAGGTCGGTGCTGGGCTCCAGGGTGCTCCGTCCTGCAATGGCTGGACCTTCTGGCACGTTGAACTGGACGGCAAGCTGCAGCCAATTGATGCGCTCCGCCAGCAGCATTTGTCGGCGCTTTAAGCGCGCATGCGCACACTGATCCGTCCGACCGGCTTCGTCGATTCCCCGTTCGGTCATGACGGCAAGGTCGCGCGTCTTGCCGGTGGACTTAACTGGTTCGGGCTCGTTGAATTAATCCACGTCGAAGAGACGAAGCGCGTCTCTACCGAGATCTTGCCTGTCGAAGGCATCGAAAATCGATTTGATGAGGCAATGGCGGCGGACTGGGGGCGGATCACCGCGCCGCGACCGCCGCTGGCGATGGGCGAGCGGACCATCCGCCTCGACCAGCCGCAGGTCATGGGAATCATCAATGCGACGCCGGACAGCTTTTCCGATGGTGGATCCTACTCGGACGCCTCGGTGGCGGCGGAGGCAGGCGTGCAAATGGCGGTCGAGGGCGCGGCGATCATCGATGTTGGGGGCGAATCCACCCGGCCTGGCGCTGCAACTGTGTGGGAAAATGACGAAATCGAGCGCGTCTTGCCGATTATCAAACAACTTGCGTCCGGCGGTAACGCCGTTTCGATCGACTCGCGCAAATCGGCAGTGATGAGCGCGGCGCTCGGGGCGGGGGCGAAGCTGGTCAATGATGTCTCGGCGCTCCTGTGGGACGAACACTCGGCGGGCGTGATCGCGGGTTCGGATGCGCCGGTGATTCTGATGCATCACCAGGGCGACCCCCAAACGATGCAGAAGGACCCGCGCTATGACGATGTCCTGGTCGAGGTCTATCAATGGCTGGAGATGCGGATCGAGGCAGCGGAAATGGCCGGCATCGCCCGCGACAAGATATTGGTCGATCCGGGCATCGGTTTCGGCAAGACAGTGGCGCATAACCTGGAACTGATCAACGGCCTGGCGCTGTTCCATGGCCTCGGCTGTCCGATCGTGTTCGGGGCGAGCCGAAAGCGGATGATCGGCGCGCTGTCGAACGAGGCGCCGGCCGACCAGCGATTGCCCGGAAGCCTGGCTCTGGCGTTGAAGGCAGTCGACCAAGGCGCTCAACTCATCCGGGTGCATGACGTGAGGGAGACGGTTCAGGCATTGAAATTGTGGCGCGGGCTCAGGGACGCCGCGCTGACTCCGCGGACGGCCTGAACGCTACGAGGATCGGCCCCAGCGGTTTAGTGATGTCGCGGCGCCCGGCGGCAGGATCCCATAGCGCGCTGACTGCCCCGTCGAGGAACAGGGCGTTGCGGCACTTGAGCTGGTCGCGGAAGAAGCGGGCGAATTTGCCGAGCGAGACTGTGTCATCGGTGATTACGAAGAGCGGATGGCCGTCGGACGCGATACCGACACCGTTGCGGACGTAGCGCGAACTCCCATCCGGATTGAAGGAAGGGTGAAGCTGGGCGTCGATCACCAGCATAGGACCGGATTGGGTTGCGAGGCGTATCGAGGACGCGGGCTTCCATTTATCGCTAGTGATGATTTCGGCGCGGCCGTCGCGATGAACCTGGAACACGCCGTTGGGCATCAGGTGGAAGTTGCCGGCCCCCTTGCGGGTGTTGATGGCGTGCACCTGCCGCCCTTCGACAATCGCAAGGCCAATCGGACGACCATCCTCATCGTACATGCCGCCATTCATTGCGAAGGCGACCCCGGCGGCGCGATTGCCGAGACTTAGCTCGAGATCGGCCAGCTGGCGGGTGGGCGCCTCAGCCTTGGCAGCAGCGAACAGCTCGATTCTGCCTTTGCCAGGATCGCAGACGGTGAATCGGCTTTGCTCGAACATCTGCGCCTGGCAGGCAGGTAACGTAGCCGGCTTCGCTCCCTCGGAGGGCTGGCTGCGGCATGCGGTCAGGAGGAACAGGAGAAGCAGGCCAGCGCGCATCGCGCCAGACTGGCGCGCTTAAGCGGCGGTGTCGATGCCGAGTTCGCCGAGCTTTCGATAGAGGGTCGAGCGGCCAATTCCGAGGCGGCGCGCGACTTCAGTCATTCGGCCACGATAATGACCGATGGCTAGGCGAATGATGTCCGCCTCGATTTCCTCGAGGCTGCGAAGATGGCCATCCTGGCGATAGAGGGTGACCTGCGGGGCACCGGACATTGCCGCATCCGCCGACAGCTTTCCGATATCGGGAGCGACGTCACTGCGGCGGCCCGAAAAGCGCGACTGAATGGCGATGTGCGGAAAATCTTCGGCGGTCAGCGAATTGCTTTCGCCGTTGAGTGCGGCGCGGAACAGCACGCCGGCCAGCTGGCGGACGTTGCCCGGCCAGCCGTATCGCATCAGCACCGCCAGCGCGTCATTGCCGATCGACAGCGGGCGCATGCCGGGCTCCTCGGCGAAGCGGGTCAGGAAATGCCGGACAAGTGCAGGAATGTCGCCGCTGCGATCGCGCAGAGGTGGAATCGTGACCGTTGTGGCCGAAATCCGCTCTGAAAGACCCGGATGAAAATCATCAGGAAGAGGCCGGCTCGACGTGGCGATCAGCCGGATGTCAACCGAGTTGGAGCCGTTGCAGCCCACGGGCCGGACTTCGCCGGTAGCCAGCACCCGGTCGAGACGGGCCTGGGTTTCTTTTGGAAGGGCGCCGACTTCATCGAGGAGCAGCGTACCACCATCGGCATCGACCATCTTACCCACCCGCTCGGCGAAAGCCCCTGGGAAGGCGCCGGGCACGTGCCCGAACAGCTCGCTGTCGATGATGTTGGCGGCGACCGACTTGCAATCCAGCCGGACCAGCGCTGCCTTGGCACGGAGGCTTGCGTGGTGGATGGCGCGAGCGAATGTCTCCTTTCCGCTGCCGGCCTCGCCGACAATCAAAATCGGTAGGCGATTACGCGCTCCCTTGGCTGCGACGGCCAGCGCCGATCGAAAATCGGGTGCTGCGCCAACCAGTTGGTCAAGCATCAGGTCAGGCGCGATCTTTTCCGACAGTGGAGCCAGCTCGCCGGTTGCACGGCGTCGATCGGCATGGGCGGTCAACGCTTCGATCAGCCGTTCCGGCGCGATCGGCTTGGCCAAATAATCGGAAGCGCCGGCGCGCATGGCGTCGACTGCCAACGCGACCGATCCGCCGTCAGCAAGCACAATTACCGGAAGCTCCGGCCGGCATTTGCGTAAGGCGGCAATGAGGCCGGGGCCCTGTTCGACACTCCAGCTGGAAAGCAGCGCGGCGCGAACTTCTCGGCCGTGAGGGCCTTGCAGAAGGCCGACAGCGGTTTCCGCGTCAGCAGCACCGACAATGCTCCAACCGGCGCGTGAGGCCACGGCCGACAGCTGCCGACGTTCATTGGCATCTGCATCGACCAGCAACAGCGATCGGAGGACAACTTCTTCGCGCATGCGCCGTTTGTAACAAAAAGGAGTAAAGCTCTGCTTAAGGGCTCATGGTTTTGGGACAAAAAAGCCGCTTGGGTGGAAGCGATGGGCTTGTTAAGACCCCGGCCAACCAAAAATCTCGAGGGAATGAAGAATGGCCGACGACAAGGTCCACCCGACCGCCACCGAAATGGATTATCCCGCGCATTTCCGGAATTACGACGGATTCACCAAGCTGTTCAAATATGGCGCGGTGGTCGCTTTCGTAACGGCAATGCTCGTGATTTACGTCATCTACAATTAGGCTGCCGCACTTGAAAATCGCGGTCTTGAAGGAAGGCGGATCGGAAACCCGTGTCGCCGCCATTCCCGAAACGGTGAAGAAATTTGCCGGGCTCGGGGCCACAATCGCGATCGAAAAGGGGGCAGGAGGGGCGGCCTCAATTTCTGACGCTGAGTTTGAAGCGGCCGGCGCCACCACCGGCACCCGGGACGATGTTCTGAAGGACGCCGACCTCATCTTGTGCGTCATCGGCCCGGAGCCAGGCACCCTTAAAGGGGCGAAGCAGGGTGCGTTGCTGGTCGGCGCGCTCGATCCCATCAAGCGGCGCGATGGTGTGGAAGCCTATGCCGCGGCCGGGCTTGAAGCACTGGCGATGGAGTGGATGCCGCGCATCACTCGTGCCCAATCGATGGACATCCTTTCATCCCAATCCAACCTTGCCGGCTACAAGGCGGTGGTCGACGCGGCGTCGCTATACGGCCGCGCTTTCCCGATGATGATGACCGCTGCGGGCACGATTCACCCGGCCAAGGCGTTCGTCATGGGCGTCGGCGTGGCGGGGTTGCAGGCGATTGCCACAGCCCGTCGCCTCGGCGCACAGGTTAGCGCGACCGACGTTCGGTCTGCAACCAGGGAGCAGATCCAGTCGCTCGGCGCCAAGCCGATCTTCGTCGAAGGCGTGGCCGGGATCGAAGGGGAAGGCAAGGGCGGCTACGCCAGCGAGACCAGCGCAGAATATCAGGCAGCGCAGGCCGAGCTCGTCTCTGGGCACATCGCCAAGCAGGATATCGTCATCACCACCGCGTTAATTCCAGGTCGACCCGCTCCGCGCCTGATCAGCGATGCGCAGCTAGCGACGATGCGGCCGGACAGCGTAATTGTCGACCTGGCGGCCGAGGCTGGCGGCAACGTCGAGGGCTGCGTTCCCGGCGAAACAGTCGAGCGTCACGGGGTAAAGATTGTCGGGGCGGTGCAACTGTCCCGCACATTGGCCGCGGATGCCTCGGCGCTATTCGCCCGCAATTTGGCGAATTTCCTGATTGCATTTTGGGACAAGGATTCAGGTGCGCCGGTGCTGCCCGATGACGACGAGATCGTCGCCGCGATCCGCATCACCAGAGGCGGCGCAGTGGTTAACGAGCGCCTCAAAACGGCTCAATAACGACTCGCGCCAATTATCCACAATCGAGGATGGGAATCTGACGCGGCAGAAGTGCCGCGGCCTCACTAAAACTTGGGTAGCCCAAACACAGAAAGACGATCCGCGCCGAGCCGCAGATCGTCAAATTTCCGCAGAAATCCGGCCTTAGCGGCCGGAATTCAATCAGCCGGTGCCGCCGGCGCCGCTCCAGCCATGGCCGAACAGCCACGACCAAAGACCACGCGCAGAAGTCGCTTTCTTGTACTTCATGATCGTCCCCTGTCGTCACAATGCGACTCATGCCGCATGAGGGGAGATTAACCTTAATCGAAATGGTTAGCAACAAATTAACCAAATTGTCGAAGTCGACCTCTGTGGCGACTAAGTATTGGCGCGGCTTTTGCTTGAGACTTCGAGGAGAGAGCGCTGCCGGGTGCGCAGCGCCATTACTAATCTAGGTTAATTAGGCGGCGCGGCGCTTGCGCTCACTGCCAAGCCTCTTCGACAGGTCATTGAGGCTCGAGGGGCGCCCGATGACGAAGCCCTGCGCAACCTCGCATTTCATCGCCACCAGCATGTCCAGGATCTCGCGGCTTTCCACTCCCTCGGCGACTACCGTCCGGCCAAGCGAATGGGCCAGGGCAATGGTAGACTGCACCATCACCAGGTCGCTGCGATGATCGCGCATCGATTTGACGAAACTCTGGTCGACCTTGATCTCGCTGGCCGGGATCTTCTTCAAATATTCGAGCGTCGAAAGACCGGTGCCATAATCGTCGATCGAAATCCTGACGCCGAGGTCCCGAAGGCCGAACAACGGGCCGATGTCCGCACCGGTCGCAAGCGCCGCCGTCTCCGTCAACTCCAGCGTCAGGCGGGCAGGATCGAGCCCGTGTCGATCCAGCACTTTGCGGACACGGGACGGCAACGTCTTGTCGCCCAGCATCCGGGCCGACAGGTTGACCGCCATGTCGAATTGACCGTGCTCCTGGTTGATCTGCGCCGCTGCGGCGATTGCGCGGTCGAGGACGAAGAAGGTCAGCTTGTCGATACGGTCGCTCTGCTCGGCGGCGGCAATGAATTCCGACGGGCTGATCGGACCTTTTTCCGGATGGGTCCAGCGGGCGAGCGCCTCGGCGCCGCGAATGCGGTTGGTCCTGAGATCGAGCTGCGGCTGAAATGCGACCCATACCTGACCCAGATCAATCGCGTCGTCGAGCTGGCTAAGCAACGATAGCCGCCATCCGGCGTCCTTCAGCCGCTCAGGATCGTGATATTTCCAGCGCAGGCCCTCGGTCGTTGCCTCGTCGGCGGCGACCAGGGCGCTGCCAAGCCGATTGGCGAGCGAACGGCCGCTGCCGATCTCGACACCGAAGCTGATGGCGATGTCGAATGGCCTGCCGTCGATCTTGGCCGGGCTGCGGAACAGGGCATGAAGCGCCTCGACATGGTGGCCGATCGCCGTTCCCGCCGGAACCGTCCAGGCAAAAATGCCCTCGTCGCCCTGATAGACGGTCGAAACTTCGGAGCCGACCTTCAACCGCGAGACGATCTGTTCGGTCAGCGCGCGTTCCTGTGTGACCGAAAGGGTGGAAACGATTTGCGCATAGTTGATCACCCGGGCGACGATAAGCGGGCGATCGCCCTCATGTCCTGCACGGCGCAGCGCATTGAGATTGGGAAGGCCGCTGACGGTATTAGTCAGGCCGCGGCGCTTCATATTCTGCATGGTGATGGCGGTAGCCACCCAGAGGATGACGAACAGACCGGCCGTGATGTCGGCGAAAATCTGCGCCCGCTCCAGCAGCAGCGGAAGGGCCAAGATTGCGAATGATCCGCCGCCCAGCAACGCCACCTGGGCCCGGAGCTTCCGCTTGGTAGCGGCGAACACTAGCAGACAGGCGGCCAGGTAGGCGGGAATCCAGCCGAGGTCGATCGGCGTCCCGGCCTTTAGAGTCTCCGCGCCGATGATATGCAAGTAGACACCGCTTGCCTTGCCCCAGCCGGGGAGCATGAACTGGTCACCGAGCCGCTCGGCATCGGTCCCGACAATGACCGTTTTGCCCTGGAGCTGTGCCTTGCCGACGCGCCCATCGATAACGTCCGCCGCGCTATAGGTCGGGATAGAGGCCGGGTCGAAGGCGTAATTCACGCGGAAATTGGCGTCGCTGGCCATATTCCGGTCAGCGAGGATGCTGGCCAGCGAAGGGATTACCGTGTCGCCGCGGCGAGTCCCACGCGGCAGGAGCCACGCCTCATTGGCATAATTATATTGCAGGCCGATGGTGCCGATTCCGGCATGCTTCAGGAATTCGGGAAGCGGTCGCACATCCTCAAATTTGCCTTCTTGCGCGCCAGCTCGCGGAAGATATGCGAGCGTGATGTTGCTGCCGTGGCTCATCGCGCGGGCCAGCTGCCGGTCGAGCGCCGGGTCAGTCCGCTCCGACAGCAATATGTCATGAACCTGCTGCTGTGGTTCCGCCCGGTCCAGCGCCTCGATCAGCTGAGCGTAGCGGCTGCGCGGCCATGGCCAGCGCCCGATCTCCCTGACCGATTTCTCGTCGACCCCTACCAACACGATCTGTCCGCTCACAGGCCGCTCGTTGAGGTGATTGCGCACGGCGCGGAGGCGGTCCTCGGGATATTCGCCCGCCGCAACCAATCCGAACAGCAGGCCGAGCGAGAGTGCCCAGGCAAGCATCGTCGAGGGGCGCTTGGCCCCGGGTTCGCGGTTGCGGCGGAACGGCCATTTCATGGCGCGCGTGTTTCCCTTCCTCGTCCTTTGAGGCCATGCGCCGGAAAAGGTTAAAAAATCGGAAACCTCGTTAAGTTAATGGCAAGATTTTCGGCTTGGTCGCTTGCCCTCGACAAGCCGGATGCGCCTTGCCACAAGATCGGCTCTTGAAAGCGGGGGAGGCGTCCGTTGGACTTTATCTCGATCCTGTCGATCTTCGTGCTGTCCTGTTTTGTCGGCTATTATGTTGTCTGGTCGGTAACCCCGTCGCTGCACACGCCGCTGATGAGCGTTACCAACGCCATTTCCTCAGTAATCGTGGTCGGCGCGCTGATCGCTGCAGCGACGGCTGGCAGCGTCCAGTCGAAATGGCTCGGACTGGTGGCCGTGGCGCTTGCGTCGGTGAATATTTTCGGCGGTTTCGCTGTCACCCAGCGAATGCTCAGCATGTACAAAAAGAGGGAGCGCTGATGTTGAGCCTTCCCGAGCGCCATACGGACTTCGTCCTCGCGGTCACGGGCCCGGACTGGGTGCCGCTCCTCGCATATCTTGTTGCCGGCGCTTGCTTCATCCTGGCGCTGCGCGGCCTGTCGAGCCCCGAAAGCAGCCGCCGCGGCAACCTCACCGGCATGCTCGGCATGACAATCGCGGTCGTGACGACGCTTGCCACACACCAGCTCGCGTCGTTGTGGGAAATCGGCATCGCCATTCTTGTCGGTGGCGGAATCGGGCTCGTCACGGCCCGTCGAATCCAGATGACGGCGATGCCGCAGCTGGTGGCTGCGTTCCATTCGCTGGTCGGCATGGCTGCGGTGTTGGTCGGTGCTGCGGCGTTCCTCAATCCGTCTGCCTTCGGGATCGTCGACCGATCTGGCGCGATCCTGGCCGTCAGCCGGATCGAAATGGGCCTGGGCGTTGCGATTGGTGCGATCACATTCTCGGGCTCGGTGATCGCTTTCCTCAAGCTTAACGGGAACATGAGCGGCAAGCCGATCCTGTTGCCGGCGCGACATTGGATTAACCTAGCCGTGGGCCTGGCTATCCTGTTCTTCCTCTACGGCTTCTTCGACAGCGCAAGTCCACTCGACTTCTGGACGCTGGCGGCACTGAGCTTCGCGATCGGCTTCCTGTTGATTGTGCCGATCGGCGGAGCCGACATGCCGGTCGTCATCTCGATGCTCAACAGCTATTCGGGGTGGGCCGCGGCGGCGATGGGTTTCACCCTACACAATACCGCGATGATCATCACCGGCGCGCTGGTCGGCTCGTCGGGCGCGATCCTCAGCTACATCATGTGCAAGGCGATGAACCGCAGTTTCATCAGCGTCATCGCGGGCGGGTTCGGCGCGGTCGCCAGCGGCGGCGAGGCGGCGGCGATCGACCGGCCCTACAAGCGCGGATCGGCCGAAGACGCGGCTTTCCTGATGAGCCAGGCTGACAAGGTGATCATCGTTCCCGGATACGGCATGGCGGTCAGCCAGGCCCAGCATGCCCTCCGGGAAATGGCCGATCAGCTCAAGAAGGAGGGGGTCGAGGTCAAATATGCGATCCACCCGGTCGCAGGCCGTATGCCGGGGCACATGAACGTGCTGCTCGCCGAAGCAAACGTCCCCTATGACGAAGTATTCGAGCTGGAGGACATCAACAGCGAGTTTGCCACCGCCGACGTCGCCTTCGTGATAGGTGCCAACGACGTCACCAACCCGGCGGCCAAAACCGACAAGAGCTCGCCGATTTACGGCATGCCGGTGCTCGACGTGGAAAAGGCTCGGACCGTCTTGTTCGTGAAAAGGTCGATGGGGGGCGTAGGTTACGCTGGCGTCGACAATGAATTATTCTATCGCGACAATACGATGATGCTTCTCGCCGATGCGAAAAAGATGGTCGAGGAGATCGTTAAGTCACTGGGTTAACAGCGCTATCCCTGCTAACCCCGAGGCAAGATTCGCATCTGGGTTAAAGCCCCCAGCCGGACTCGCCGGTAGGGGAGTCTGGGAGATTGGGGCGTTGAAAAAACTAGGTATCGTCGGCGGGACTAGCTGGACATCGACCGCGCTTTATTACGAACAGATCAATCGCGGCATCGCCAAGCGACTTGGCGGACTGCACAGCGCGGTGCTGAGCATTGAGAGTCTTGACCTTGCCCCGTTCGCAACGATGCAGCAGGCGTCCGATTGGGCAGGGGTCGCGAAGACCTGCATCGATGCAGCGCAGCATTTGAAGGCCAGCGGGGCGGAGGGATTGCTTCTGGCTTCCAACACCATGCACAAGGTCGCGGAAGAGATAGCCGACACCGTCAAGTTGCCGATCTTGCACATCGGAGATGCCACGGCGGACAAGGTAGTTGCGGACGGCCGCAGTAGGGTCGCGTTGCTGGGGACTCGCTTCGTCCAGTCCGAGCCGTTCCTCCGCACGCGCTACGAGCGCCGTGGAATTCAGCTGGTCGACCTGAACCCGCTGTGGAAGGCCGAGGTTGACCGCATTATTTTCGAGGAGCTCGCCGCCGGACGCGTCGTGCGCGACAGCCAGCGCAAGTTGAAGACGCTGATCACCGAGCTCGCCAAGCAGAAAGTTCAGGCGGTCGTGCTGGGATGCACCGAGCTGGCGCTAGCGGTCGACACGAGAGCCAACGTACTGCCGGTCTATGACACGACGGCGATCCATGCTCGCATGGCGGTGGAATGGATGCTCGAGGAACAGGAAGAGGCCAGGGCCGCGGCCTAGCCGGAGACTTCTTCGCGCGTAGCCAGTTCCGGATTGCTGATCAGAAGCACTGCGGGGAGCGCAAACGCCAGCAAAGTGTAGGCCAGCCTAAGGCTATTCGGCGCATCCAGGAGCCACAACGGCGCAACCACCGCTGCCGCCAGGAACAGCAGCAGCACGAAGGCACGCGCCTCGACCGCTTCGCTTTCGATTACGTCGATCTTGGTGCGGTCTTCCGCAAGCTGGCCGAGATGCCGCACGATCCGGCTGGCGGTGTGCGTGCACATGCCGGGCACGAAAGCGTGGATAATTGCAGCAAAGCCCGCCGCCGCCGCCAGCAAACCGAAGGTCGTAGCGAAGCGAAAGTGCTGCCAATAGCCTTCGCCGGCAAATCGAAGATGGGCTCTGGACTGAGCGATCATGGCGCGTCCCTCGTCAAAATCGAGACGAAGCGGCCAGAAACCCGTATCCCTGTCAATTGAGGATCGTTTCGGTTGTCGGCGGGCGACATGTTCGCCGCGCTCAGTTGATGACTGGCCTCTGAGGCCCGCCCCTCCTACATCATGGAATATGGATCGAACGCCTGCTGGCCGGCCCGATCATCCGGGATCGAGCGACCGCTTCAATGAGGAGAAGGCGACCTTCGCGCTGCGCGGGGCGGACGCTCCCGACCTCGAGGCGGGGGTCAAGGCTATCCGCGAAGTACTGAAGACCTTGCCTGTCCGGCCGGGCGTCTATCGCATGCAGGATGCCAAGGGCGACGTGCTCTATGTCGGGAAGGCGAGGGCGCTCAAGAACCGGGTGACCAATTACACCCAGGTTACCAAGCTACCGAAGCGGTTGCAGCGGATGGTCTCTCAAACCCGTGCAATGACGATAGTTACGACGCGAACTGAGGCTGAGGCGCTGTTGCTCGAGGCCCAACTGATCAAGCGCTTCCGGCCGCCCTACAACGTCCTGCTGCGCGACGACAAAAGCTTCCCTTTCATCCTGTTGCGCGAGGACCATCCGTTCCCGCAGGTGCGCAAACACCGCGGGGCGCGGCGGGCCAAGGGACAGTATTTCGGCCCCTTTGCAAGCGCCGGATCGGTCACAAGCACTCTTAATGCCCTACAGAAGCTCTTCTTGCTAAGAAGTTGTTCTGACAGTTTTTTCGCTAACCGAACGCGGCCCTGTCTGCTCTACCAGATCCGGCGCTGTTCGGCGCCCTGCGTCGGCCGGATCACGGAGGCGGATTATGGCGAACTGGTCCAGGATGCGAAACAGTTCCTGGCCGGCAAGTCGACCGGGGTCCAGGCGCGGCTCGGCAAGCAGATGGCCGAAGCGGCCGAGAAGCGGGACTTTGAGCTCGCCGCCGTTTATCGCGACCGGCTCCGGGCGCTGACCTATGTCCAGGGTAGCCAGACCGTCCATGCGGAGGGCCTTGGCGACGGCGACATCTTTGCGCTCGCTTCAAAAGCCGGGCAAATTTGCATCCAGGCCTTCTTCATCCGCGGCGGTCAGAATTGGGGGCACCGCAGCTTTTTCCCTGCCCATACGGCGGATGTTCCCGAGCAGGAGGTGCTGAGTGGGTTTCTGATGCAATTTTACGAGGATGTTCCGCCGCCTCGGCGCATTCTGATCGATCGCGAACTGAGCGAAGCAGCGCTGATCGCCGAGGCGCTTTGCGAGCGCAGCGGACAGAAGGTCGAGATTGCGCAGCCACAGCGCGGCGCCCGCCGCAAGCTGATCGAGCAGGCCCGGCGTAATGCCGAAGAAGCGCTGGAGCGCAGGATGGCGGAATCGACGACGCAGGGCAAATTGCTGCAGGAAATGGCCGAGGTGTTCGAGCTTCCCGAGCCCCCGCGGCGGATCGAAGTCTATGACAACAGCCACATCATGGGCACCAATGCGACCGGCGCGATGATCGTCGCCGGGCCAGAAGGGTTCCGCAAGAACGCTTATCGCAAATTCAACATCAAGTCCGGCGTCACGCCCGGCGATGACTTCGGAATGATGCGGGAGGTTCTGGAGCGGCGCTTTGCCCGCTTGGAAAAAGAGGACCCGGAGAGAAGCGGCGGCGAATGGCCCGACTTGTTGCTGATCGACGGCGGCAAGGGCCAGGTATCCGCCGTGACGGAAATTCTTGAGGAAGCTGGGGTCAGCGACGTCCCGATCGTCGGCGTCGCCAAGGGGCCCGACCGAAATGCCGGGCGTGAGGTGTTTCACCTGCCGGGCGGGCGCGAAGTGACCTTTCCTCCCAACAATGCGTTGCTTTTCTACCTGCAGCGGCTGCGCGACGAAGCCCATCGCTTTGCTATCGGCACGCATCGCCAGAAGCGAGCCAAGAGCCTAACCACGTCAACGCTCGACGAGGTTCCTGGCATCGGCCCCAACCGCAAGCGCGCATTGTTGATGCACTTCGGCACGGCTCGGGCGGTGAAAGGCGCGGCGCTGGAAGATCTGGAGCGCGCACCAGGTATCAGCGGGGC
>Ga0207701_10000511_pt1 | contig 40231 bp, 32 predicted proteins | sample KBSSwiSSwithPhiX_FD_184294 | JGI IMG/M metagenome (GOLD analysis project Ga0207701, IMG submission 184294) | Switchgrass rhizosphere bulk soil microbial communities from Kellogg Biological Station, Michigan, USA, with PhiX - S5 (SPAdes) (version 2) | ecosystem: Environmental > Terrestrial >... | reverse complement strand
AAATTTCTTCGCTGCTTTCTGCCTTGTACTCACTTGTTGAAAATCTGTCTTTTAGCTTTCAGAACATATCCCCTAATTTCCTGCAACCGTAAACGTGGCTTTATCAATGCCTACACCGGTTATCTTAAGCGATTTCCATCCTGGCGGCAGTTTACTTTTTACCTGTATAATGCCCTTGGGTGTGATTTCCAAACCTCCGAACCCATTGATCATTGCCTGGATCAGTCCGCCGGCACCTGTAGCAAAATACGGATTGGATCCGCCTGCAGTTTCCGCTATCACTCCGAATGGCAACAACTGGTTCGGTTTATATCCATTCTGAAACGCTTTAAATGCTTTTTCACCATCTCCAGACCTTGAATACAATATGGAGAATATGGCGTGCGTCATTGCAGGGCCCGCACCTACCCGCGGCTCATAATACTCCAGGTCCTTTTTGATGTCATTTACATTCGTTACTTCATGCAGCGGATAGGCAAGAAGATTTACATCAGCCTGTTTTATTTTTTCCCCTTTGTATGCTTCATGTTCTTTCGTTACGCCATCCGGAAATTTCAGGATAGGAATATTCGATGCAACATTCATCCAGTCGGGGTTGGGCGTGATGCCCAAAATTTTTGCCGCATCTGTAGCATATTTCAAATTTGCTTTTGCCGCAGCATTGGTGAACGCATTATTGTTTACATTCTCCGCCCATTCATCTGCCGCCACCACATTATTGATATCATACCTGCCCGGTCCATTCCTTTCAACACGGCTCGACCAGAAATCTGCAGTCGCAGATAATATCGGCCATCCTTTTTCTCTCAACCATGTTTTATCCTGCGACACGCAGTAATAATTCCATGCAGCAATCGCTACGCATGCGGTGATGTGATGCTCGAATGGTCCGCTCAATGCCCACACCGGTGTTTCTTCAACGCCCGATGCTGCACTTTCCCAGGGGAACATTGCTCCTTTGAATCCTTTTCCGAAAGCATTTTTCTTTGCCGCTTCAAGTCTTTCATAACGGTACTCGATCATGCTCCTTGCAATTTCAGGATGCATCACCAGCACTGAAGGATACATCCATAATTCTGTATCCCAGAAAGCATGACCGTTATAGCCGAGACCACTTAATCCCATCGGTGATGGAGAATATGAAGCGCCTTCTCTCGAAAAAGAATATAAATGATACAGCATCGCATGCACATCCTGCTGTGTTTGCGCATCACCTTCTATGATGATGTCGCTTTTCCATAATTCATCCCAGGCTTTCCGGTGAAATTGCAGCAGCCTCTCTCTTCCTTCGAGCTTCGCATAAATGGTTAATCGTTCTGCTTCGTTCAGCGGATCATCGTGATGAGCTGACGTAATAGATGATCCCGCGATCGAAAATTTGTACGTTTCCCCGGATTTTATTTTCCTGCCGAATTTAACGAGGTGCATGTTGTTGTCCCACATCTCATGGATCACCCGGGGTTCCTGTCCGTGCGGTTCCGTAAATAAAAAAGTATTTGAAGCACACATTGTTAATTTGCCTGTAGGACTTTTAGCCGATGAAGTAAGCAGGCTCAGTACTACATGTGGTCTGTCGATCTCATTGTAATAGTTCTGCACATCTTTAAGCGCATCGGGTGCTTCCATTACACTGGCGCTGCTGATAGTTATATCTTTTTTTGCAGTGATTGAAACATCCATTAAAACTGTATATGGTAATTGGCGGAGTGCGTAATAAGTATAGCTTATGGTTGCTTTGTCCGCATAGTCGAATGATGTGGTGAAAGATGCATACCGCATGTCAAGTTGCTGCTTCATTCCACTCACATTATTCGAAGCTATCCCTGCACCATCAATGTCCAGTCTCATGTTCAGCAGGTTGAAGCTCTTCAAAAAATTGCTTACCCTGCCTCTTCCATACAGGTCGTACGCACCGGCAAGCACCACATCTTTGATCTTTAACGGCTCAGCCGACGAAACAATTCCCACCATGCCGTTGGCCACTGTTTCTCCATAATAATGTGCAGGATTAACGGAGTCGGTCTTTAGTATCCAGGGGTCCTGCGATCTGGAACGAAAAATCAGTAACACCAAAACAAGAGCGATACAGAGTTTTTTCATTATGAAAAATTCATGATATGTGATCAACAAATCTACTAATACCTTTACTATATGGAGATCGGAATTTACACGTTCGCGGATATAACACCTAATCCTTCATCAGACAAACAGTTCAGCGCGCATCAGCGACTGAAAGACCTGATGGAAGAAATAGAACTGGCGGAGCAGGTTGGACTCGACATTTTTGCTGTGGGTGAACATCACCGTCCGGATTATGCTGTGTCCTCACCCGCTGTTGTGCTCGCAGCAGCGGCGATGCGTACAAAGAAAATAAGATTATCGAGTGCTGTTTCTGTACTCAGCTCTGATGATCCTGTTCGTGTTTTCCAGGATTTTTCGACGCTTGACCTGCTATCAGATGGAAGGGCGGAAATTATGGCCGGGCGCGGATCATTTATTGAATCGTTTCCATTATTCGGATATGATCTGAAAGACTATGATGAATTATTCTCGGAAAAGCTTGAGCTCCTGGTGAAGCTGAACAAATCGGTAAAAATAAACTGGCAAGGAAAGTATCGCCCCTCAATAAATAATCTCGGAGTATACCCGCGCCCCTACCAGGAAGAGATCCCGATATGGGTGGCGGTGGGAGGAACACCGGGGTCGGTGATCCGGGCTGCCAAATCAGGGTTACCGATGGGGCTGGCGATCATTGGTGGTATGCCGGAACGGTTTTCACCCATCATTGAATTATACCGTGAAGCATGGAAAAAATCCGGACAACCCGCTGAGAAAATAAAGATTGGTATTAATTCACACGCATATGTAGCCGAAACATCGCAACAGGCCGGTGATGATTTTTTTCCTTCATATGCGGAAGTGATGACCAGAATCGGTAGGGAGCGCGGCTGGCCACCGACCACACGCCAGCATTTTGAGGAAATGAGGGGGCCTTCCGGTTCCTTGCTGGTAGGGAGTCCTCAACAGGTGATCGATAAAATTTTATTTGAGCATAGTATATTTAAACATGATAGATTTCTCGCACAAATGGATGTGGGTACGCTACCGCACGACAAGTTAATGAAGTCAATTGAGTTGTTTGGGATAAAGGTCGCCCCTGAAATAAAGAAGGTACTGGGGGGTTAAGTGACCCCCAAAGTGGGTTTTATTTTTTTTAATTTAATTTAGAAGAACCAGTCGGAGGCTACATGCACAAGAAGTCCTGTCCCTTTTTTTCTACACCGCCTGAGGTCTGTTATTTGCACTTCTAAAATGGGCCTGCTAATACCCTGCCCTGCAAGATTTTATGGAGAATGTACCACTGCCCAGAAAAGAAAAGTCACTCGCTGGTAAGGTCTTTAGGATCCTGTATAAAACCATTCTCATCATCATCCTGGTCATTGCTGGGTTTGCATTACTTCTTCTAACACCTCCTGTTCAGAATTTCGTACGAAAAAAAGCAACCTCCTGGCTCAGCACAAAACTGAAAACCAAAGTGGAAATCGGTAAAATTTACATCGGCTTTCCAAAAAAGGTTGTTCTCGAAAATGTTTACATAGAAGATCATCAAAAAGATACACTCTTATCAGGAGGTTCACTGCAGGTAGATATCAGTATGATGAAACTCCTGAAGAGCGAAGTTGAAATTAACCTGGTACAACTGTCGGAGATAACCGCAAAAGTTAAAAGGGTACTGCCCGACACTGCGTATAATTTTCAATTCATCATCGATGCCTTTGCGTCTGCGGATACAGTGAAAAAAAAGACCACTGATACCTCCTCCATAAATATTTTTGTAAAAGATGTTGTGCTCGACAAAATACGCCTGGTATACAACGACGACGTTAGTGGCAGCGACATGACCCTGTGGCTCGAACATTTTGATACGGAGATCGATGAGTTCGACCTGAACAAAATGCGCTTCAGTATTCCTGCAACAAACATTAGTGGGATCCGCGCTGATGTTTACCAGAAAAAACCGCTCGTACAACCCGCGGATGTTGTCACTGATACTGCTACCGCCGCCCCTCCCCCATCTATTGATATCGACTTCGGTGAATTTAATCTCAGCGACATCAACATTGATTACAGAAATGACGTATCGGCATTTTATACAAAATTAACTCTTGGTAAACTTGTTTTGAACTCGGACGATGTGGACATGAAGAACCAGGTGATCAAGCTCGATGAAGTGGAGCTGGATAATACCACTGCATCGATCAGGTTGGGGAAGAAAGAAACCGCGAAGGTGGTTGCAGAAGAAGTGAAACAGGAAACAAGTCAGCAAGCCAATAGCGGATGGCGTGTGCTGGTAAAAAATATCAATCTGAATAATAATAATCTCTCTTTTGAAAACGACAATTCCCCCAAATTAAAACAGGGGATGGACTATGCTCACCTGGATGCGAAAAGCGTTACACTGCATGCCAGTGATTTTATTTTCAATCCCGATTCAATATCTGCAAAGGTTACCAAAGGTGAACTGTCAGAACGAAGCGGATTCCGGCTGAATAGATTTCAAACCGATTTTCTATATAGCGGCAACCAGGCTTACCTGCACAACCTTCTGCTTGAAACGCCTGGAACTATTTTAAGAAGATCGGTTGATATTAAATATCCATCTCTTGCTGCATTGCAAAAAGACATTGGTAAAATGCAGCTGAATGTTAACCTGGAGAATTCACGCGTGCAGGTTAAAGATATTATCACATTTGCGCCAATGCTCGCTTCGCAACCAGCTTTTGCGGATAAGTCAGCAACGTGGCATCTGAATGGGCGCATTACCGGAAGTGTTGCCAACATGAACATATCAACATTTCAGCTGCATGCATTTAAAAATACGATTGTAGATGTAAGGGGAAGAGTTTCAGGATTACCTGATGCAAAAAAAGTTGGTGGCAATCTTGTGATCAATAAAATTCAAACCAGCAGGGCAGACATTCAAATGCTTACACCGAAAGGTTCCCTGCCCGCAAACATTAGCATACCTGAATCAATTACGCTAAAAGGAACTGTTGCAGGAAATATGCAGGATGCAAAAGTAAATCTCCATCTTTCCACCAACCTTGGAAGTGCATCGGTAAATGGCAATTTTAAAAATTTTACTGACTCTATCAAAGCGGAGTATAACGCCAAACTTGTTACAGAGAACATGGATCTCGGAGTGATCATGCAGAATGATTCGATGTTCGGACCAGTTTCAGCTACAATACTGGCTAAAGGAAAAGGGTACAGTCCTAAAATTGCAAATGCAGATGTTGATGCTACTATAAATTCAGCTGTCCTTAACCGCTATACTTATAAAGATGTTAAGCTGCAGGCAAGCCTCGCTAACCAGAACGCAGTATATAAATTTAATATCAGCGACCCTAATATTACCATTGATATGAATGGCACAGGTGATATTTCAGGAAAATTTCCAGCATTTTCGATCAATGCCGTGATCGACAGTATCAATACCCAGCCACTCCATTTTACTCCAGACACATTAATTTATAAGGGAACTATTGTCGCCGATTTTAAAAACACCGACCCTGCAAACCTCGACGGACACCTGTTATTAACGAAATCTGTGGTTGCCACAAAGGATCAGCGATATCCATTTGATACTGTTTCCGTGATTTCCGGAAAATCAGATTCAGGTCAGTTTGTGAAGTTCCGTTCCGACGTCATGAGCGCTGAAATTACCGGTAAATACAACCTTGCCCAGTTGGGTACTGCGTTCCAGCAATCAATAGATCCATACTTTTCCATTATACCTGACTCAACGAAGAAAGACACACTCCAGGACTACGATTTCAGATTTAAAGCAAATATTGTAAATGGACCGCTCATCAAGATACTCGCTCCAACGATTAGCAGGCTGGAACCCATCAGTATGCAGGGTCATTTTTCATCCGGCAACGGATGGAATACATCACTCGATGCACCATTGATCATTATGGGAGCTAACCGTATTCAGAAAATAAAAATGAACGCGGAGACAAGTGGGAATGCAATAAAACTTACCACAGGCATCGAACAATACAGTTCGGGCATAACTATGAACATTTATGCAACAACATTGAATGCCAATATTTCGGACAATAAAATAAATTTCCTGGTTAACCTTAAAGACATTGATAATAAAAATAAATATCGCTTTGGCGGTTTATTCGGGCAACCTCAAACAAATCTTTACACTTTAAAACTTTATCCGGATTCGCTGATGCTGAATTACGACAAATGGAATATATCTAATGACAATTTAATACGGTTGAATAATGGCGATGTTAACATCAGCAATTTCGCCATCAGCAATGGAAAACAGCAATTAAGCATTAACAGCCAGACTCAGGCAGCGAATGCCCCAATGGATATTAAACTGTCGGCCTTCCGCATTAATACGATCACTGCAATTGCCAAACAGGATTCTGCATTGATAGATGGCATCATCAATGGCGTTGCGATGATAAAAAATATTGCCACCCAGCCCACATTTACAAGCGACCTCACGGTTACTGACCTGATGTTCCGTAAGGATACTATAGGTAACCTTAACCTGGATGTGAACAACAACACAGCAAATGTGTATGCAGCTAATATAACGTTAACAGGAAAAGGTAATGATATAAACATCACCGGCGATTATAATGTGAAGCCTGCAAACCAGAGCGCGATGAATCTGAAATTGAATATCCGCCAGCTGCAGATGACTTCCATACAGTCTTTTTCGATGGGTTCCATCAGTGACGGATCAGGATTTATAAATGGAAGTGTTGATATTTCAGGAACATTTGATAAGCCTGATGTGAATGGTGCGTTCACTTTCAATAATACCGGGTTTAGTCCAACCATGCTTGGAAGTAATTTCAGGATCGATAAGGAGCAGATAAAATTCGACAACCAGGGTATCCATTTCGATTCGTTCACTATCCTCGATTCCTCTAAAAACCAACTGAACCTGGACGGCGACATGCTCACTTCAAATTTCGTGAACTACAAGCTGGATCTTAAACTTACTGCTAAAAATTTTGAAGCATTGAACAGCACTAAACAAAATAACAAGCTGTTCTATGGCCAGTTCTATTTTGATACTGACCTGCGTATTGCCGGCACAGAAATGAATCCGTCCGTTAATGGCAGCCTGGCTGTGAATGATAAAACAAATTTTACAGCTGTGCTTCCGCAGGCTCAACCGGGCGTTGAAGAGAGAGAAGGTGTAGTAAGATTTGTTGACATGGATTCTGTAAAAATAGATTCAACTTTTTTGCTTGCCGCGGAAGCTGATTCGCTGAATAAATCGAATTTAAGGGGAATGGATATCTCAGTAAATATCGAAATAAATAAAAACGCAGTGCTCACACTGATTGTTGATGAGGCCAATGGAGATTTCCTGAGAATGAAGGGTACGGGGCGACTGTCAGGTGGCATTGATCCGAGCGGCAAAACAACACTTGCAGGAACCTATGAAATTGATGAGGGCGCCTACCAGCTTTCGCTGAATTTCCTGCAAAGAAAATTCGAGATACAAAAAGGAAGCAGGATCACCTGGTTGGGTGAACCCACAAAAGCAGATGTAAATCTTACTGCTGTGTATATTGCAAAAACTTCACCGCTCACGCTTGTAGAAGATCAGTTGCAGGGCGCAGATCCAAATCCTTACAAACAGCAGTTGCCATTCAATGTAAAATTGAATCTGGCGGGTGAACTGTTGAAACCCAACATTACATTTGACATTATCCTTCCTGATGACGCAAACCTGAAAGTTGATCCCAGCGTTATTGAATATGTTGATACCCGTTTAACACAACTTAGAAGTGAACCAAATGAGCTGAACAAACAGGCATTCGCATTGCTTTTGCTTAATCGTTTTGTAGCAGAAAATCCATTTGCAAGCAGTGGTAGTGATGGTGGAATTGGGTCAGTGGCAAGGTCAAGTGTGAGCAATATGCTCACTCAGCAATTGAATAGTCTTGCCGCAGATCTTATTTCAGGTGTCGATGTGAATTTTGATTTGGAATCAACCGAAGATTATACAACAGGGGAAATGAAGAACAGAACGGACCTTAATGTATCTCTTTCAAAACGTTTGTTAAATGATCGTCTTAAAGTGACTGTAGGTAGCAATTTTGAGCTGGAGGGTCCTCAGCAAACCAATAGCCAGAATAGTTTTGCAGATAACGTTGCGCTCGATTATATGTTGAGCAGAGATGGTCGCTATTTATTGAGAGCATATCGCAAAAATGAATATGAAGGAGAGCTGAATGGATACGTCATTGAAACCGGAGTGAACTTTATTATGTCGTTCGATTACGATCACTTTCATGACCTGTTCAGAAAGAAAGCAAAAAAATGAAGACCGGAAAATTTATAGTAGTAATCGGAGCAGCCCTGATAATGGCGTTGATCACATCATGCAGTAACACAAAATATCTTCCTAAGAATGAATCGCTTTATACAGGTGCTAATATAGATGTTAAAGCCCCTGATCTTAAAAAGGCGCAGCGTAAAGCACTAAGAAATAAACTTGGGGCGCTTACAAGGCCAAAACCAAATGCAAGTATCCTGGGTTTACGTATAAAATTATGGTTATGGAATATTAGTGGCACTCCAAAGAAAAAATTTTCAATAAAACGCATAATTAAGAAATGGGGTGAACCGCCGGTGTTATTAAGCCAGGTGAACCTGGAAAGGAATAATCTTATATTAGAGAATCACCTGCAGAACAATGGTTATTTCAACGCGACCGCAACCAGTGAGATTGTTAATAAGAAAAAGAAAGCAAGCGCAAATTATACGGTTGTTCCGGAATCATTGTACAGAATCAATAAAGTAACTTTCAGAGCCGATAGTTCTGATCTGGAAAAAACCATATTAAGAACTAGAAGACGTACATTACTGAAAGCGAATGCACCCTTTAATCTTGACATTGTTAAAGCGGAAAGAATAAGGATAGATGAAAGGCTGAAGAATCTTGGATTTTATTTTTTCAATCCGGATTATCTCATCGTGGATATCGACAGCACAATCGGCAATCACAAGATCGATATGTTTCTTAACACTAAGATCGAAACTCCGCGGCAGGCGCGGAAAAGATACAGGATCAATGATGTGGTTATATATCCAACTTACAGTATCAACGGAACAGGTGCAGATACGAGCCGCAAATACGGTGTGATGTATCAGGGATATTATGTTGTAGACTCATCAAAATTTTACAAGCCGAAATTATTTTTGCAGGCGATGCAATTTAATAAAGGCGACATTTACAACAGAAGAGAGCACAATGCTTCATTGCAACGCCTGATCAATCTTGGTATTTTTAAATTCGTGAAGAACAGGTTTGAAGTTACTGGCGATACATTATTGAATGCATATTATTATCTTACTCCCCTACCGAAAAAATCACTACGTGTTGAGTTTGGCGGAAATACAAAGTCAAGTAACCTCGCAGGAACAAAGGTCCTGACAGGCTTTACTAACAGGAATGCGTTTGGAGGGGGTGAGATACTGGATGTTAATTTAAGTGCAAGTGCGGAGGTACAGATAAGCGGAAATTACGAAGGATATAATACATACAGTGTTGGCGCCGAGGCCAGTCTTGCTGTACCACGATTTATGGTTCCTTTTATTTACCTGAATCCCAAAGGTGGGTTTGCTCCGCGTACAAATTTTCAATTGGGGTATGAAATTCTGAACAGGCAGGATCTTTATACGCTCAATTCATTCAAGATAAATACCGGTTATATATGGAAAGAAAGTGTGCAGAAAGAACATACATTCTATCCTATTAGTGTGCAGTATGTGCAACCCAAAAATGTAACTGCGGAGTATTATGAACAACTCAAAGAGGATCCCACGCTTCAGAATGTAATCGACACGCAATTCATTCTCGGTGCAAATTATAATTACCTGATGAACCAAATGACAGGGCAAAGGATTCCGAGAAATGGATTTTACTTTAGCGGTTTGGCAGATGTTTCCGGAAATATTGCAGGACTGGTGAAGAAAGGTAATGTTAAAGAGGGCGACACCGCCCGCATATTTGGAGCTCCATTCGCACAGTATCTAAAGCTTGAGTCCGATTTTAGGTATTACAGGCAGTTGGGTAATGAAAGTGTGTGGGCTTCGAGAATTGATGTAGGTGTGGGATTTCCCTATGGAAATTCAGCGGAGATTCCTTTTATAAAACAATATTTTATCGGGGGAAATAATAGTATTCGTGCATTCCGCAGCCGTTCATTAGGACCGGGAACATTTCATGCAGTGGAGGATACTGCAGTTGGATTTACTCCTGATCAATCCGGCGATATCAAGCTTGAAGTGAATACTGAACTCAGATTCAAGATCGTAAAACCAGTTTATGGAGCATTATTCGTTGATGCAGGCAATATTTGGTTATATAACGAAAATCCATATAAACCAGGTGCAAAGTTTTCTAAGGATTTTTTGAAGGAATTTGCGGTAGGAACAGGGCTTGGATTAAGAGTTGATGTCAGTATTCTCATTATTCGGTTAGACTTAGCGTTTCCATTACGAAAACCATGGTTTCCTGAAGGGGACAGATGGGTTATTAAAAATGTTGATTTTGGAAATTCTTCATGGAGAAAAGATAATGTAATTTATAACCTCGCCATAGGTTATCCTTTCTAGATGTTGAAATGATTCTACAAATGAAATCCGGTACAATCATTTACATAGGATATTCATCGGGCACAAGATTTTAACTTAAAAATGAGTCAACATTTCTCACATAATTAAAACACACAATTATGGCAGACAACACTATGAACCAGGGAGGTCGTCAAAGTGGACAAGACCAAAACCGTTCACAGGAATCTCAGAGACAAGGTCAACAGGGCCAGGAATCTCAAAGGTCTAACATGGGTAACCAGCAGTCTGGACAAAGTCAGTCTGGCCAGGGTAACCAGGGACAACCAGGCCAGGGATCTTCTCAATCAGGAAGTTCCGATGCTAACCGTTCAAGCGCAGACAGAGAAAGAGAACAGAAAATTTCCGGTTCTGAAGACATTGAATCAGACATGGATGAGGATATAGAATCTGAACAGAGAAGTTCAAGTTCTGACAGGTCTTCCGGATCAGACAAATCTTCTGGCGGAAAGAACATGTGATTGCACCATTAATTTCTTTCGAAAGAAAAATCTTCAGGACCAAACAGTTTTGAAGATTTTTTTTTGAATATATTATTTAAAAAGATGGGAAAAGGCAGCGCCGATAAATTTTGTCTTAGGCAGACTACTGATGAGCTTAAGATCCTCCCCTACCGAAGTCTCATTGTCGAGGAATTTAAAAACTTCAATCATCTTATTCTTCTCAAATAGTTTTGTGAAGATGTATGCGCCGGATAATTTTTTTTCTGCAAGAATTTTAAGCAGTATGCTATCGTAGAAATCAAACTTTTTATCCTGTTGGCGAAGGTGAGGAGATCCGTTATTTACCAGGGAGCGCACGATCTGTTCACTGTGCTTTTGGATGAACCTGAAAGTATATCCACTTGATGCTTTTGTTTTTCCTCCGGCACTGCCAATATAAATTATATTGTGATGGGATGAAGGGAATTCGTAATTGGTCATAGGTATCATCCCGAATTCTTCATTCGTTACTGAATATTCATTATTTTTTAGCAATAGCCATCTGGAACAATAATTTCTCAATCCTTCATTATATTCTTCATCGCACAACCGGTTTTCAGAAAATATTGTGTATTCCACCAATGCTTTATTCTTATTAAAAGGCATTACATATGCAAATCGGGTGTCATTTTCCTGACCGATACGGAAATCCATAAGCGTTGCTTCGTCCGGATTAAATAAATTCTTTTCAGCCTGAATAAACCAGCCTTTAAAATGCTGCCAAAGAAAATAATGTCCATCTCGAGCATACTCGTTAACGTTACTAATGCTACTGAAAATGTATGTTGCATTGATTTGTCGTCCCCCAAACAGAACAAATGTGCCTGAATCAGAAGACTGAATTTTTGTTATTGTTCCATACTCAACAGTAATATTTTCATGTTTGCCGATCAGGTTAAAACAGTATTCATAAAATTCAATTCCCCTGATCATTTTATACAGGTAAGGTGATACTTCGTGCAACCTGGAAACTCCTTCAACTCCATGGAACCACATTCTGTTCCATTTTTTATGAACAATAGATTCAAAGAGTCCGGGTTCCCGCTCCCAGAAACACCATGTGCGGTCATTTTGCGTTTTAGGCGAACGGTCGATAAGCAGAATTTTTTTATCATTGAACTGCCCGGAATGAATCATGTGAGCAATCAACGACAGGCCTGCTGCGCCAGCTCCCGCGACTATGTAATCATAATTATTCATGAATTTTTCGACAATGATCCACTACCAGCCGTATGACGTTTAGGCGAATTTTGCCTGTATTTTTTGGCAACCCATAACATTCCGAAGCTTTCCCCGTCTTCTCTATTAAGATGTTTGTGGTGCATCTTATGCGCCATGCGGATTGACCTGATGTATTTATTATTGCTTCGGGTAAACCATTTGAAGCGCTGGTGAATGATTACATCGTGAATGAGAAAATATGCAAAGCCATAGGCCATGATACCGAATCCTATTGCCTGCAGCCAATATATTTTATCCATCGTACCGAAGAGAATGCATAAAAAGCTCGGGATGGCAAACATGAAAAAGAAAGCGTCATTCTTTTCGAAAAAGTTATCGTTCTTTTGGTGATGGTCCTGGTGGAGGTACCATAGCAGTCCATGCATGAGGTAGCGGTGTGTGAGCCAGGTGATAGCTTCCATGACAATGAAGGTAATAAGTACTATCACTATGTAAATAATTATGCTCATGCTTTAGTACCCCCGGCGCTTCGCGCCACTTTTATTCTCTATCCACTTCTTAATTTCAGGAAAAGCAATCACAAACCATGTAGTAAATTTATCTGGCTTCAAGGCGATCGCCTTTTCAATTTCATCCATAGGAATAAATGCAAAGTCTTTTACTTCATCCTTATCCGCAACAACCCCACCATCGTAAATTCCTACATATACATGATCGAATTCATTTTCGGACAATCCGTTTTCAAAATCAGTCCGGTAGGTGAAAGTAAACGCTTCATTCAATGCTGTTGTAAACCCAAGCTCTTCACGCAGTCTTCTTGCCGCCGCAGATGCTGTGTCTTCATCCGGGGATGGATGACTGCAGCATGCATTCGTCCACAACCCCGCACTATGGTATTTTTTATCCGCGCGTTGCTGCAACAGCATTTCACCTTTGCTATTAAATATAAACACGCTGAATGCCCTGTGGAGAAGTGCTTTTTCATGTGCTTCCATCTTATCCATTCTGCCTATGGCCACATCATTTTTATCTACCAATATTACTTCGTTCATTGCCTTATTAAGTTCAACTGGTTCTTCACCCCAGCGCGTGCAAGGATCAGGGCTTTCTGATAATCCGGAATACGTATTCTTCTCTGCTGAATATGTGAAGCACCTACCTTTTTGATTTTTTTATACAATGAAAAATAGTATTTATATGCAACATATACACCAAACTTTGCCTTCCAGGGTAAAGCAATAATTCCCTTATATGCCTTATCGAAATCCAAAGCTATGTCCCTTTCAATATTTTCTTTCATCTCCGGGGTAAAATGCTTAAAATCAACACCAGGAAAATAAGTCCGCGAGAGTATATTGAAATCAGCGTTCATATCCCTCAGGAAGTTTACTTTCTGAAATGCCGCACCGAGGGAACGAGCTGCTGGTTCGAGAAGATCATAATGTTTTTTGTTACCGTCGCAGAATACATAAAGGCACATCAGTCCTACTACTTCGGCACTTCCATAAATATATTCTGCATATGTTTTATCATCATAATTCCCGTAATGCAAATCCATTTCCATGCTTCTGAAAAAAGCTTTGATCAGATCCTGGTCGATCTTATAACGGTTTACTGTTAACTGGAAACTATTAAGTATAGGATTGAGGCTGATTCCTTCACTGATCGCGCTGAAAGTTTCAATTTTAAAATTTTCAAGTAATACAGATTTCCTGTACCCGTTAAAAGTGTCCACAATTTCATCTGCGAAGCGGACGAATCCATAAATATCATATACGGGCTGGCGCAACTCGGGATGCAGGATCCGGATCGCCGAAGAAAAAGATGTACTGTACTTTTCAGTTGTTATCCGGCTGCATTGCCGGCTTACCTGGTGAAACAATTCCATGTTCATGATCTGGTCAGTTTGTATATGAACAAGCTACTTTTGCTACTACCTCCCCACTGATAAGGCTCGGCGGCACTCCCGGTCCAGGCACAGTAAGTTGCCCGGTATAATAAAGATTACTCAGTTTGCTGCTTTTACATTTAGGCTTGAGGTATGCGGTCTGCTGTAAAGTGTTTGCAAGGCCATATGCATTACCCTTGAACGAATGATATTCATTTACGAAATCGCTGCACGCAAAAGATTTTTTATAAATGATATTGTCTGAAATTTTCTCTCCTGTATGCTTTTCAAACCTTTCAATGATCTTATTAAAAAAATGATCTCTCAATACATTGTCATCGCCGGTTAACCCCGCCGATACCGGTACAAGGAAAAAAAGGTTTTCATGTCCGTAAGGTGCGGCTGATGCATCCGTTTTCGAACTCACACTTACATAGAACAAAGGTTCATCGGGCCATGCTCTTTTTGTATAGATCTCTTTACAGTGCTTTTCGAATGATGTATCGAAGAAAAGATTGTGATGTGCCACATTTGAGATCTTTTTATCCAGCCCTATATAATAAAGTATGCATGATGGCGCCATCACCTTTTTATTCCAGTATGAAGATGTATATGTACGGTATTGTTCAGGCAGCAATTGCTGCTCAATGAAATGATAATCCGCACTGGCGATCACTATGTCTGCAGCATATGAATTGTGCAGGGTATTTATCCTGTTTATTCTCCCGTTTTCAATGCCGAATCCATTTACTTCTTCATTAAAAATAAATTTTACGCCAAGTTCTTCTGCGAGGGTATGCATTCCTTTCACGATGCTGTACATTCCTCCCTCCGGGTACCATGTTCCCCCTTCCATATCAGCATAATTCATCAGTGTATACAATGCAGGGGTGTTCCCGGGCAGGGCACCAAGAAAAAGAACCGGAAACTCAAGCAGTTGTTTTATCCTCGGATGGCTGAAATACTTCGCTATGTGGCTCCTGACCGAAGTAAAAACATCCATCCGCATAAGCCCACGCATTAACTCTGCATCTGCAAATTCACTTAATGCAAGACCTGGTCTATATACCAGTCTTTGCATACTCATTTTATATTTATAACCTGCCTCAGCAAGAAATTTATCAAGCTGCTCACCGGAACCTTTCTCCCACGACTCAAATAATTTTTTTATCGCATCTGCACCTGAGGGTATATCAGTATGATCATCTTTCCAGAATACTCTGTATGATGGATCAAGAAGCCGGAGAGTATAGTAGTCGCTCACATTTTTTTCAAATGAAGCAAAATATCTTTCGAAAACATCCGGCATCCAGTACCAGCTTGGCCCCATATCGAAATGAAAGCCATTTTCAACCATTTGTCGGGCTCTGCCACCCGGCGTTGCATGCTTTTCAAGAACAGTAACATCGAAACCGGCTTTCGCCATAAAAGACGCTGCCGACAACCCCGAGAACCCGCTCCCTACTATGAACACTTTTCTACTCAATTATCCTATTTTAATACGCACAGATTGTTTAATCTTATTTATATAAAATTAAACAAAATACGTGCCTGAACAAAAGATTTTATCTACTATTCTGTTGAAGAATAAGGTATTAGGATTGCTGAAAAGTTAAACAGGGTCAGGCTACCAGGCGATCGATCACCTCTTCAATGCTTTTGAGAAAGGTGACGCCTTTGGGGATTTCGTTCTTGTAATTATGGGTAATTTTTCCGGAAATCATGAGGAGACTATCACCTATATGCCCGGTGATGGTAGAGAGATACTTTTCGAAATTGAATCGTGAGGGAAGTGAAGTTAGATGTGTATAGAGGTAGCGGGGTTGTTTTATTCTGCAAACATATTCCAGTTCTTCAACCGGAACATCAGCTCCGAGATAAATAATATTTTTCCCTTTTATTTTCAGCAGGTAATAAACGTAGAGCAAACCGATCTCATGATATTCGCCGTCTGGTAAAAATAGTACGACGGTATTTTCGATGGCATTGCTGACATTGATATCTTCAATTCCCCTGATCAGTTTTTGCCTGATAAGGTTGCTTACCAGATGCTCCTGGGCCACCCTGATGTGATCGGTCATCCAAAGAATACCTATCCTTTGAAGAAAAGGAAATAATAAATGCCTGATCGTATTATCAATTCCATCATTACCGATATGATCATCAATAAGTTTCTCAAACGACTGTGCATCCAGGTCCATCATTGCATTCAGCAACGCATTGATCAATCTTTCGTGCCTGGCTTCAAATGAGCTTAAGGAAAGAATTGTTTCCGCGATTTTGGCCGGTGACATTTCGGCGATCACAGAGATCTTGTATCCATTCTTATTCAGCAATGCAAAATTAAGAAGGGTTTTAAGCTCATCAGAACCATAATACCTGATATTCGTATCGGAACGACGCGGCGTAAGGAACCTATACCGTTTCTCCCAAATACGTATAGTATGAGCTTTGATGTCCGAAAGATTTTCGAGATCCTTAATTGTAAATTCATTCATACTTTACAAAACAGGATTAAGCAGCGTACCGGAATCCTGCAATAATTTAATCGTATCGGTAAGCTGGGATGCTGATTGCAACGCGTTGAGGTGCCTTATATGATGGAGATCTGTTCCAAGGAAGTCAACATATTTATTTTTTACCAGCATCTGAGCGATTTCCTGGACAATTTTTCCATAATAGCCGGTAAGTGAAAGAAGATTCACTTGTAAATAATGTCCGGCCTCTTTGAGTTCTTCGTACTGTTCTTTTGTTCTCCCGAAGTAGGTGTAACGTTCAGGATGAGCAATTACAGGCTGGTAACCCGACATCTGCAACGAAAATAATTTTTCCTTCAGATCGAGAGGTGCGCTTACAAAAGAAAATTCTACGAGTACCCAGTTGTCCTTGATGGTGAGCAATGGTATTTCGTCTTCAATAAGTTCATCAACGTGATAGTCGAGAAAATATTCAGCCGCAAACTTTATTGGAGTATTTATTTTGTTCTCAGCAAGCCCGGCTTTCAATGCTTCATAAGAAGGGGTGATGGTGGCAGAATTATTTTTAAAAATATCCCAGAGCACATGCGGCGTTGTAATAAATTTTTGATAACCAAGCTCTCTTAAACCATTGATCAGCTCAATAGAATTCGCCACATCAGTAGCGCCATCATCAATGCCGGGCACAAGGTGTGAATGCATGTCTGTTACCAGTCCGCTAAGGTCCGGGGGCTGTTGTGGTCTTTTCTTAAAGATGGAGAACATAATCTTTGTATACCGAGGCTATGCCTTCTTCGAGGTTGATTTTAGGTTGCCAGCCCAATGAATTCAATTTTGATGTATCCATAAGTTTTCGCGGTGTGCCGTCTGGTTTTGCACTATCGAAAACTATTTCGCCATTGTAGCCGATTACACTTTTAACCAGGCCAGCAAGGTCTTTTATGGAAATATCCCTTCCAAGGCCAATGTTTACAAATTCTTTTTCATTATAGTGCCGCATCAGGAAAACGCAAGCGTCAGCAAAATCGTCTGTATGCAAAAACTCACGTAGTGCATTGCCGGTTCCCCAAACAGTAACGGCTGGCAGCCTATTAGTTTTCGCCTCGTGAAATTTCCTGATCAGCGCGGGCAGCACATGAGAATTGTCGGGATGGTAGTTATCGTTCGGTCCGTAAAGATTAGTGGGCATTACCGAAATAAAATTACTACCATATTGGTCACGGTAGGCTTCGCACATTTTAAGTCCTGCGATCTTCGCAATGGCATAAGGTTCGTTAGTGGGTTCTAGTTTACCCGTTAATAAATATTCCTCTTTGAGAGGTTGCGGCGCCATTTTAGGATAAATGCATGAAGAACCGAGAAACATCAGTTTCTCTACATTATTCAAATAGGAAGCATGAATGACATTCGATTGTATCGCCAGGTTATCGTAGAGAAATTCAGCCCTGTAAGTATTGTTTGCATAAATGCCGCCAACTTTAGCGGCAGCAAGAAAAACATACCTGGGTTTTGTTTCATTGAAAAACGCAGCTACTTCCCGCTGGTTGCGCAGATCGAGTTCTGCAGATGTTTGGAAAATAAAATTATCGTATCCTTCATCCCTGAGTTTCCTGACTATCGCGGAACCAGCCATTCCGTTATGCCCTGCTACATATATCTTTCCACTCTTCTCCATTCAATATTATTCGTACTGATTTTTTACGGTGAACCCTGAATCCTTCAATAATTTTTCTCTTCTGAACAGGTCCATATCGTAATTCACCATTTCCTTTATCATCATTTCAAGATCGTATTGCGGAACCCATCCTAACTTTTGCTGGGCTTTGGATGGATCACCCACAAGCATATCAACTTCTGTAGGCCTGTAATATTTGGTATCGATGGATACCACTTCTTTTCCTTCTTCCAGCATCACATCCTTATTGGTAACCCGTGTTATATAACCCTTTTCCTTTTCATCATTACCCCTGAATTCTATCTCTATGCCTGCTTCACGAAAAGCCATCTTCACAAAATCACGTACAGACGTGGTTATACCGGTAGCAATTACATAGTCCTCAGGTTCGGGTTGCTGCAACATCAGCCACATAGCCTCTACATAATCACGCGCATGGCCCCAGTCGCGCCTGGCATCCAGATTGCCGAGAAATATTTTATCCTGCATGCCCAGCACTATTTTGGCCAGGCCTCTTGTAATTTTCCTGGTAACAAAAGTTTCACCGCGTACAGGCGATTCATGATTAAATAATATTCCACTCACCGCATACATGCCATAAGCCTCGCGGTAATTGACAGTGATCCAGTGGGCGAAAAGTTTTGCCACTCCATACGGAGATCTTGGATAGAATGGTGTCGATTCAGTTTGAGGAACTCCCTGCACCTTGCCAAACATTTCTGATGTTGACGCCTGGTAGATCCTGGTTTTCTTTTCAAGATTCAGTAACCTAACGGCTTCCAGTATACGCAAAGCACCCAGACCATCAGCGTTGGCGGTGTATTCAGGAGTTTCAAAACTCACCTTAACATGACTCTGTGCAGCAAGATTATATATTTCATCAGGTTTAAGTTCCTGTATCACTCTTATCAGGTTGGTTGAATCCGTGAGATCACCATAATGAAGCGTGAAGCGAAGGTGCTTTTCATGCGGATCCTGGTACAGGTGGTCAATCCTTTCGGTATTAAGTGAAGAGCTTCTCCGCTTGATGCCATGCACATGATAACCCTTCGCCAGCAGTAATTCAGCGAGATAACTTCCATCCTGACCGGTGATCCCGGTAATAAGCGCTGTTTTCATTTAAAAAAGAATTGTAAAACTTTTCGTAGAGGTTTGAAAGGTATGGTAAAAAAATAAGGTGTGATGTTGTTGATACGCCAGGCCTCCCGATCCTCACGGTTCGCCCTTAACCTGTGGCCGATAGATGCATTGCTGATTCCGCCTGTGCGCATTTTCACCAGCACTTCAGGAATATAAAATACCTTATAATCACTTTTTAACAGCACACGCAGCATAAATTCATAATCCGCCGCCGATCGTAATAAAAGGTTGAAATTCCCAATCTTTTCATACACCCGGCGGCGCACGAAAAATGTTGGATGCGGGGGCATCCATCCGAAATAAAATTTACGTTTTGAATATTTACCTGAATGCCAGGTGCGGGTAACTTTTTCAAGATCATTGTACTTTACATATTGAAGATCCGCATAAACGGCATCAATGCCGTTATCTTTAAATGCATTCATCACCCTTTCAATAGCAAGATTGTTTGTATAAACATCATCTGAGTTCAATATACCCACCACATCTCCTGAAGCTATGGCTATGCCTTTGTTCATGGCGTCATAGATTCCTTTATCATGCTCTGAAACTATCCGCGACACATGAGGGAATTTATTTACAATCTTTAGTGTGTGGTCGGTAGAAGATCCATCAATAATGATATGTTCAATATCTCCATAATCCTGCATCGCAACACTTTTCAGCGTGTCTTCAATAGTTGCGGAAGAATTATAGCACGCTGTAATGATGGATATCCTCATAGTCCGTTCCTTTCAATAACACAATTTTCAAGAACGAGCATATCCATATTTGTTCTTAAAAAACAATCCAGGGCTTCCTGGGGTGTATTGACTATCGGTTCATTTTCGTTGAAGGAAGTGTTAAGCAAAACAGGCACTCCCGTTTTTTTTCTGAATGAATCGATCAGTGCATAATATCTAGGGGATACATCCTTATCAACAGTTTGTAATCTGCCTGTTCCATCAACATGAGTAACTGCCGGAATAGTTGCCTGCTTCTCGGGCCTGATGGGAAAAACTTTTTCCATGAAAGGAACCATATCATCTTTCGTAAAATACTCGGAAGAAAATTCTTTTAATATGGAAGGTGCAAAGGGTCTGAAATTTTCCCTTCTCTTTATTTTCAGGTTGATTAGGTTTTTTGCTTCCGCATTTCTCGGATCGGCGAGGATCGACCTTCCTCCCAATGCTCGTGGCCCGAATTCGGCACGTCCCGAAAACCAGCCAACCACACCAGGCTCCACAAGCTTGTCAGTAACCACCTCATACAGTTCTGCGTCATTCAATCTGCGGTATCTTATTCCCTGTTTTTTCAGGACCGCTTCAATTTCATCATTCGAGAACCGGCTTCCGGTATAAGCAGAATATATAGGAGAAGACCTTGGCATGCCAAGAATATGATTATAAAGATATAATGCCGATCCCATGGAAATACCGGCGTCATGTCCGGCTGATGGAATGTATACATTTTCAAAACCAGTAGAAGCTGCAATCTTTCCGTTGGCTACTGAGTTCTGAGCAACACCTCCGGCAATGCAAACATTATTTAAGCCCGTAATTTTTTTAAGATGCTTCAGAATATAAAAAATGAGTTCTTCTGTGACTTTCTGCACCGATGCCGCGAGGTCTTTGTGGTATTGTGTAAGCTCACTCTTCGCATCACGTGGTTCCCCGAATTCGCTGATGAATTTCTCAGAGTACAGGTTGCCCACAGACGGTTGGTTATTTTCATAGCTGAATCCAGCTTTTGTAGGCTGAACAAAATATTCATCATGCCAGGTAAATAAGCCATTAGGTAAAAACTCAAGAACCTTTTTTACTTTATCAGCATAGACAGGGTTACCATAAGGCGCAAGTCCCATCACTTTATATTCATCACCATAGTGAGGAAATCCCAGGAATTGCGTGAATGCAGTGTAAAATAATCCGCACGACACAGGAAAATCAACACTGTCTAAAACATTTATCTTATTCCCTTTTCCGGTAGCGACCATTGTGGTGGTAAAATCACCGGAACCATCGATGGACAGAATAGCAGCCTCATTAAAAGGAGAGGCAAAAAATGCGGAAGCAAGGTGGCTGCGATGGTGTTCAATATTTTTTATCTTATCTCTCAGCATCCCATAGGCGATACTGTTATCTATCTTTTTGAATTCCTCCTTAAGAGATGCCACCTGCCTGCTGTTATTCAGCCTACTGATGGCACCACCGAACAGTGTTGGATTCTTAAGTAAATACTTTATTTTATTGCGAAGCTTTGCAGCCGGATCGCGGCCGATGGTGATATGATCAAGTTCCCCTAGCGTTATTCCTGCTTCTTTCAGACAAAATTTAATTGATTCTGCCGGAAATCCTGCCCAATGTTTTACCCTGGTGAACCGCTCTTCTTCAATTGCAGCCAGCATCACCCCATCTTTAAAAATGGCCGCTGATGAGTCTGCATGGTACGCATTAAGTCCGAGTATATACATTTTGCCCGGTAAAGTTATTCAGGAGTTTTGAAAAGATTAATGTACCTGTTTTTAAAATTCATGGATGCCACGTACGTTCTCGCATAATCATAAGCAGCTTTCGATTTTTCATTATACGCCTGCTCATTCATATCGCAAAGCTGTTTTAATTTATCCGCAAACATTCTGTTGTCTGTCAATGGTAGCGTCCACCCGGCATTATTATCCTCAATCCCTTTCCACGGCGTCCTATTACTGCTCAGCACCACACAACCAGAAGTAAGTGCTTCGAATATTATGTGACCGAAATTCTCTCCCTGTGTGGGAAGAAAGAACAAATGATAATTCTGAAGCAGATTAAAAATTCCCGAATTAACGATCGGCCCTTTGAAATTGATGCCGATATGAACGTTCGCCTGCGACGCAGCCTCTTTGCACTTTTGAAAATATTTTTCATCTTCCACTGGTCCGTATATATCAAACAAAATAGAACAACCTGCAATACTTTTCACAACATTTATAGCGTAAAGCAGATTTTTTATAGGGTGGATACGCGAAATAAAAACACAGTTCAGCTGTCCCGGTTGTTTGTTCCTAGCATTCCACTGTTCGTTGATATTCGGAATATTTTCAATCAGGCAAACCTGGGCATAGTTCCTGAAATATTTTTTTATATCTGTTTCCTCCTGTCTGTCGGTAGCGTGAAATACTATTTTCTTCGATATTCTCGACAGAGAGAACAACGAAAGAAATATATTCTTCTTCCATTTTTTACGCGACACTGCGCTGGTATTGAGCATTCCCCTCGGTGCAAGTATGATGCGGCCTTTGAAATGTATACTTCTCAGTATCCATAAAGGCAATAAAGAAAATCCTGAAGAAAACATGCTGTTCAGGTAAATGATCTCCGCCTCAACTTCTGTAATAATTTTCCGGATATTGGATGATTTCAAAAATTCAGGTGAAGCATACCAGATATGCGCACCGTTAGAAAGGTTGTTCCAGGTATCTCTCTTAATGTGTTTATACGGTTCGGTGTCGCCAAGATCCCTGTCGGAAGTGAATATCCTGAAATCGTATTCATCCGATAAGTTGTTGACAATATTCTTGCACGACTGAATCGGACCACCTGCCTTGAACCCCGGTTCGTACCAATCTGTAAAGAGTAATATTTTTTTTCTAACTGACATTGTTTTTCTGCAGCCAGTATTCAAGCACAACAAATAACCATATCTCCATCCACCTTACCGATTCATCACCGCTCAGAAATTTCTTCCAGTACAGCTTCAGTTGCGGTCCTTTTATAAATTCCCTCTCACTGATACCATTCAGATGCGATTCACAAAATGAACGCAGTTCGTTTTTCATCCAATCATTCCATGGAAATAAAAATCCCTGCTTTTTCCTGTGCACAATTTCAAGTGGAAGCAACCCATTGAGCGATTCCACCAAAAGTTTTTTGGGGTATAACGGAAACTTCTGTTTATCCGGAATATGCAATACAAACTCCACCAGTTCGTGATCGAAGTATGGTTCGCGTACCTCGAGTGAACGTGCCATGCTCATCTGGTCCATATCTTTCAGCAACGTATGTTGTGTATATCCAAGATATTCTGCAACCGATACGTGGCTGAGTAATGGAAGCTCTTTCAGATCACCATTAAGTTTCAACAGTTCTTCACTTCCTGTCAGGTAATTATATTGCAGATTTGTGCAATCACTCAGCATAGAAGGCGAAACTATCTGGCGGAATGCCGGATAGAATGTTGCAATATCGGCATCTGGTGATCTGAGTAATTGAATATACCGGCCGGTTTTGCTGTTGCGGTTGGCTATCACATCGGCAAATAAATGTCTTACAGATTTCATCGGTTTCCATACATTCCGGAAATTCATCAGCTGCAGGTATTGTCTGAAATTCGGATACCCCGCAAATAATTCATCTCCCCCTATACCTGAAAGTGCAACTGCAATGCCGCTATCGTGTATCGCTTTTGATACAACATAACTATTCACACCATCGCCCGAAGGAGAATCCATGGCATTGAGCGCCGGCATAAGCTCACTCAAAAAAGAACCGGACTTCAACAGGATCTGCTGATGACGGGTATTAAATCTTTTTGCAACTATTTTTGCAAACGGCGATTCATCAAATTCTTTTTCCTGGAAACCTACTGTAAAAGTATTCACCTGGTGATCCGACACTTCTGCCATCAACCCCACGATAGCACTTGAATCTATTCCTCCCGATAAAAAAGCACCGAGAGGAACGTCACTAATCATTCTTCTTTCAACAGAAGTCAACAGCAGCTCATATATTTTCTTTTTAACTCCTTCTACATTGTCGAAATCAAAATCCGGTTTCTTCTGAATAATGTTCCAGTAGCGTTGTATCCGCAAACCATTCTCATCCACGATCATGAAAGTTCCTGCTGGCAGAGATTTTATTCCTTCCACCATCGTTTCACCTCCTTCAACAGACTGGTATTGCAAAAATCCCGCTATCGCCGACTGGTTTATTTTTGAGGGAATCAGTTGCGAAGCAAGGAGAGCCCTTATCTCAGACGCAAAATAGAAATGTTCATTATTTTGAAAATAATAAAGAGGTTTCACTCCAAACCTGTCTCTTGCAAGAAATAATTCTTTCTTTTCATTGTCCCAAATGGCAAACGCAAACATGCCTTTACACATTTCAAGGCATGATGGCCCCCAGGTAATATATGCTGCGAGTAAAACTTCCGTGTCGCCTTTCGATTTGAAAGGATACCCTGTAAGCCGCGTCTTTATTTCAGGGAAATTATATATCTCTCCATTGAAGATGATCCTGTATCGGCCGGTATCGTCTGACATCGGCTGATTTGAGCATTCGAAAAGATCAATTATCGACAATCTTTTATGCCCGAAGCTGATGTTGCCATTTTCATAATAACCGTTGGCATCGGGTCCACGATGATTAATAGCTTCGGTAACGAGCTTGATAGTCCGTTGCTCTACTGCACTATTATTAAAACTGTATATTCCTGCTATCCCGCACATTATTATAATAAATATGGCACCAGCGATGCCAACACTACAATCTTATGTAAACCCAGGCCCGTATAAGCCTGGTAATATTGCCCTGCCACTCTTTCGGGCGAGAATAATTGTACGATTTCTAATCCCGTTTGAATCTTCCTGTGACGTGTTTCCTCATCATGGATAATTCTTTCGAGCGTATTGCGTATAGAATCGGTACTGTATGGATCAACGAGCCAGGCAGCGCCATCCGACAATTCCTTTAATGGTGATATTTCGCTTGTTAGCACCGCCCTCCCGGCTTTGAACCCTTCGATTACAGGCAATCCAAATCCTTCGTATAATGAAGGGAACAAAATAATATCTGCATGCTCATATCTGGCCGCCATTTCTTCGTTTGACACATTCTTTTCGATAACATAATGAATATTGTATTCTTTCATTTTTGCCTGCTGTTGTTCATCTGCATGCCCTATTATATTTAAAATACAATTCAGGCCTTTAAGGGCCTCAATGACCCTGTTCAGATTTTTATTTGGCAATGATCCGATGAATAGTAAAACAGGATTTTCTTTATTGAAGGATTTTTTAGAATGATGTATATAATTGCTTACAGGATTATTGATCACTTTTATTTTATCAGGATTGCATCCGGTAAGCGCGATCACTTCATTTTTTGTTTTTTCGGAGATAGCAGTAACTGACGGAACATAACGAACCGGCCAGTCCAGATAGAGTTTTTTCAGCATCCAACCCTTTAATCCTTTACGCTTATTGATGAAAACACAATCGTGTATGGTAAGTATTGTCCTTTGCCTGGGCAAAGCGAAAACCGCATAATGAATGTCACCCGTAACATGGAAAATAGTATCCGCGCTGCGTTGGCTTACAAACCTTCTCAATTCAAAAAGGTTGGAGAAGCTGAACCCGCGACTATCCACATACACTGATTCCAGGTCTCCCCTTGACTGCAAATCATCACTGATGGCTCCAAATACATTCTCAATGCTGTGGTACCGGAGTTTTTTTGAACGAAAAATCAATACGAGTTTCATAATTGACGTTTAGGGAAGAGGACCGGGAAGGTTTTAAACATTATAAACATGAAAACGGCTCCCTTGATAAGAGAGTTGAATGCCTGGAGGGAGTCAGTTTCTATCACATAAAAAGTTTGGAAGAACAAAGCGGGGAGCCAGAGAAAGAATACCGGCCTGTTGTTACAGATATCTAAAAATTTCGTGTAAGCCGACCGGATAAAAAATGAAAAAACAAAGATGTATACCCAACCACCGAAGTTCCCGAAATTTCCATAAGCCTCCCCAAACGGACCTACGTTGGTAGACCATGTTCTGAGGATGATTCCCGTATAAATTCTCATATTTTCAGCCCCACCTGCTTTAGGTTTATCCGGCCAGACAATACGGGGAACAAAAGAAGATATAAAAGTTAATCCAAGGTATTCGCCTCCCAGGAAATTTACCTGCTTAGGAATTCTTTTCTGAACAAGAGCGATGTTATACCCCTGGTTCATTCGCTGGTAAATGGGATAGATAAATGCTTCCAGGTCTGTAGACTGCGAATTGGAAACTACTTTTGTAGCAAGTTCTGTTACAGATGCATTTTCCTTCTTTTTATATGCCTTGCGAAGGTCGAGCTTAAAGAGCTGGATAAATGACAGGGCAACGAGACCGACCACCAGCAAACTTATTTTCTTATACAGATGTACTTTTTTATCTGCCACCACAAGGATAAGAATGAGACCGCTCATATATGCTATGATGGTAAACATGCCGGAGTTGAATGCATCGAGAAGGATGAAACCAATAATGCCGGCAAGAAAATACCATTTCCAGGGATAATTTTTATAGAAATAGATATAAAATGCGCCGGCATATAAACTATAATATAAAAATGTGTTAAGCTGCTGAATGCTTTCCGGTAAAAAATTGGTGATTGAATAAGCAACGAGCGATGCGACCGCCAGAACTAAAATAACTGGTGGCCTTATCGTAACCACATCTCTTTTAAGTTGCTGAATGATATTTTTAATCACTGGCCTGTCATCTGACGACCTGTTGCGATAGAAAAAGAATCCCCAGCCCATACATATCACTGCGGGAATATTGAAAGCAAAATATTCTTCCGGTGGGATAGGCATTTTTCTGACCCATAAAATAAGTGTTGTCACCTCATCATAAAATTTATAACCCACCAGTGGCATCAGCAGGCAGGAAAATGCAGCGTATACATGCAGCAGTTCAAGGAAGAACGAACCGTTACCGATCTTAATGATAAGTCGCGCGAGGCATAATAAAAATAAAATCACCGTTACCCCGGTATATAACCCAGGGTATAGGATTACTACCATAAGAATGGTCTGGAATAACGTTATGGCTTTTGCTGGTGACTTAAACATGTTTACGATGCAAACAAATTTGCGCTTTTAACTTTTTGCAATGTGGAGGCAGGCGTTCCCACCAATCTGAATTCCTGGTCCATCTGCTGGATCTTATATCCTTTTGAGATGATCACCGATTGCGCTTCACATGGTTTGAATCCTGCGGCCACTTCCGCCCACTCTGAAAATTCAAAAATTATTTTGGGTTTATCGGAAATAGTCAGCTGCGACATCCCACTGAATACGGATGCCTCGAAACCCTCAACATCAACTTTAATAAAATGTATCGATGGAAGATTGAATTTTCTTTTGATGTCATCTATCGTGATCGTTTCCACCATTTCCGCATCTTTTGTATACACGGCTTTCAGACTTCCCTTGCCAAACAGATCTTTAGGTGCATACATCGGAAGTGTTTTGCCTGATTCGCTATATACGGCATTGTTCACAGGTGTAATATTGATTACATTATTCGTTTCAACATTTTTTTTAAGAATACTGAATATCCACGGCGAAGCTTCTACCGCAATGATCTTTATATCAGGTCTGATTCTTGCCAGGGGGATGGAAATAGATCCGATGTTAGCACCAACATCAACAAATATCCCATTTACGGGAATATTTTCTATTAGCATTTTCACCAAACCTTTTTCGTAATATCCGTTCATGAAAAGGTCGATGGAGATCATGTCCTTAAGGTTTGGAATATAAAATCTGCCGGCCCTGGTATTAAGCAGGAAATCCGTTTTACCAAATACTCCGGTTAGTTTCATAATCACTCTGCCAATTCTTCTTTTGCCCTTAATTGAGGGCAAGGATTGTAAAAACGAACTTACAGCCTGTACCTTACTCATTTATCTGCTTTAGAATTTTACTTAAAATTTCAATATAGCTATATCCGCCATCCGTGACCTTTTTATAAGCATTTTCCATAAAGGGTATCAGCCTGTCCTTTTTTGCCAGGTAGTATTCAATTTTGGTGACAGCTTCTTCGGGATCGTCATAATAGATAACTTCATCATCTGAGAACACAGAGCCGATTTCGGGATTATGCTCCGTTACCAGCGCAGTTTTGCAGGCCGGAATTTCAAATGTTCTCGTGGTGTGCAATTCCGGTACCCACCTGGACAACAAGCCGAGGCCCATAAGCGCAGCCGAAAGTTCCCGGGCGTAATCTTCACCAAAAATTCCTTTGCCTTTATAAATAAGATTGTTTTTATGTTTTCTTTTCATTGCAAATTTATCCCAATGGTTGCCCGCTATGGTAACGCGGATGTCTTTATCTACAAGTTGTGAGATGATGTATTCACGCTCTTCCTCTTTATGGCCAATGAATACTACACCCTCCTTTTCTTTGAATTTATGATACGATCTGTGTACAGCAGGATCGTATCCCTGCGTGCAGAATATTGTTTTAACTCCATACTTCTTGTACGATTCTATTTCAAATGATTTGGTAGTGATGCAGTAATCATAAAGAGCAAGTGCATCATAAAATAATTTTGAGCGGTGATAGGTGAAAGCAGGATCAGGTGTGAAATGCACCAGCTTCCCGGAATTTTTTTTTAAAATATGTATGATCTCAGGATCTATGAACACTCCTTTATCTATCCATACAAGGTCATAACTGTAACTGCCCTTTAATGCCTTGATGATATAATTATTAATGTTCCTTATCAAAGGCCCCCTCTTGTAACGCCATCCCATCGAACGCAAAAGCTTTGGCGTTGAATTGATCGGCACATCAGTATTAATAATTAAAAACTCCCTTTCGGGGATGAGTTGTTGCAGGTATTCACCTCTCATCCTTGAAGTGCTTCCAATGTCATAATGCCCTATGTATAATATGGCCAATTTTTCTTTCGAGTTTTAAATAAAAGTTTTTTACCGTATCCAGGTAAAACTGAATTGCGCCCGCTCTCAAATAATAATAGTCCCTGTAAAATTTCAATATATCCCGCCTCGGCAAAGCAGAAAATTTTACACCACCCATACCTGCCCAATGAATTACGTATGGATAATCAGGAGATTTTGATCTGATCCTTTCGAGTTGTATAAAATCAGCATTCCCATCTACAGGCCATACCATTAGTTTAATCCTGGCCACTGAGATCTTTTTAAGCTGTTCAAATGAATGAATAATGAAATTAAGATGACCCTGATCGTTATTCACTACTATGTTTTTATCCCGGGTTAACGGCGGTTCGGTCCAGTTCAGCGTTTTATTGAAATCCTCTCGTCTGATGACCGATGAAGTGCCAAACCACTGTCCACTATTAAAACTGTATCCGGGATATACAAATTCCTTATCGAGTTCGTTGATTCTTTCAAGGTTGTAATAAATTTCATTGAACCGTTTGACGGGCTGTTCTTCCCTATCTACAATAAAATCCGCATCTGTATTGCGGGCCAAATCTATAACTGGCCCTGTGATGACCGCATCGGCATCGATAACAAAAAATGTTTCCTTATTTTCCGGGAATAATACTTCCAGTTTTCCGTATCCCCATCCGAATTTTTTCCTGGGAATTTCCAGCACCTTAATGTTCCAGATCCTTTCAGTGTACGATGTATCAAATGATCCTTCCTTTTCATCCCTGATTAAAAAAACGGGAATCTCAGGATACCAATATCTTATACTTGCAATACAAATTTTAGCAAAGTGAAAATCGTATTTGTAAGTATTGATGAAAATTTTATCAACTTTCATAAAGACCTATCAGCCGGCGCACAGAATTTTCAATTGAAAATGGCGATTTCCCGATTTCACCTGCATATACTTTCCTGTCATAATCATAATCAAGTTGCGCGATGGAGTTTGCCCATGCTACCGCACCCTCATCAATATTTTTTATTGTTACCAGATCTCGGCATATAATTGCCTCTTTTGGCACAGCGCCAGACATCACCACTCTTAGCCCTGAACATTGTGCCTCTACGGATACCATACCAAGTCCCTCCCATAAAGATGGAAAAACAAATACATCGGAGGCAGACATGATCTCCGGAATGTCGTGACGGATATCCAGGAACTTAATTCGGTCATTAAGATGCTCTTTCCCCAATTCTTTTTCCATCTTTCTGCCTGTTTCACCTTTGTAACCCACAAATAGAAAACGCCAGTTTTTGTGGGCAGTTACCAGTTGCCGGGCTATACCTAAAGCAAACGCAGGATTTTTTTGGTTAGCGGCTGTATCATAATGCTGAAGTCCTATCCGGCCGACAAACAACGCAATGTGGACAGATTCATCCCAATTCATTTCCCTGCATATTTTCCGTTTTGCACTGCTGTTAAAAACGAATTTATCGGTATCAAATCCGCAATAGGCGGGATAAGTCCGCTTCCTTTTAAATATCCCTTTGTTGTAACCATATTCATCCATTACTGCATCAGAAGTGCCTGTTATCTTTGTGGCGTAACGTGCCATCAGCTTTCGTCCCATTTTAAAGGAGAACCATCTATATGGATTAACCACGTAATTATGAACGAAATTATATGGGTTATGCAGGTGAGCTATCCTTACAACCGGCAGATACATGCCTCCTAAAAGAAAATGCCATCCTGATATAAAATCCTGGTGATCGTGAATCGCTATGTAATTATTATTCCTTAGCACCTCCCTGAACTTTTTGCCGAATGATCGAATTGAAGCATTCGAATACCTGTTATAATATATTTCGCTGCCGTATGATTTAATTTCTTCATCGAATAGCCCGGGAACTCCACCGGTAAGTAAAAAATCAAATTGGAGGTTAAGTTCCGGGTGCCAGTCCAAATATTTTACTGTTGCCAGCAACCAGGTTTCTACACCTCCGGGACCAAAACCATGAATGATATGCAGTGCTTTTCTTTTGGCAGCAATTTCAGCGCTCATAGATGTCCACCAGGTTTTTTGCCGCCCTTCCTAATTCAAATACGGACTGTTTCATTTTTTCAAGCGCCTCCTCCCGCGTAACGGGAACGGAATGATCGAGCACAGATGAAATCTGTTTCGCCCATTCTGCGGGATCACTCAGATCATTAAAATGAGCAAGCTCCTCAATGACTATCGCATCTCTAACAACTCCTTCGGTAATAAACATCGGCAATCCTGCCGCTTGTGCCTCCACTACTACAAGGCCAAGCCCTTCTTTAGGATATTCCTTTCTTGGAAACACAAACACATCTGCACTCTTCATCACTGCCGGAACGTTGCTGTGCCAACCTGATACCCTGATGTGATCTGAAATACCAAGCTCTTCTGCTTTCATCTTAACTGATGACTGCCTGTCTCCCTGTCCGATAAATAGCGCGTAGATATCATCTCTCTTTTCAAGAATATACTTCAGTACATCAATAACAAAATCGGGATTCTTAAGATCATTCATTCTACCGGCATACAACAGGATCTTTGCCTCAGCAGGCAGATTAAATTCTGCATTTATTGATGACCTGTAACTAGGAATGTCAAAACGTTCAAAATTTACTCCATAATAAAGGATGATAAATTTTTTATCCGAAACATTTTTGACTTTCGAAAATTCTTCAATTGTGTTTTTCGAAATGCCAATCACATGATCGCTAAAAATTAACCCCAGCTTTCTGAAAGGTTCCAATAAAAAGTTATGCAGGGTTTTATTCCCGACCGGAAGAGCCTTATCTGTGTTATGAATATGTAAAAATCTTTTCCTGAATTTTATTCTAGTGGATGCAAGCAGATAAAATCCACTCAGGTAATCGTGATGCGCATGCAGAATATCGTATTTGCCGGTTTTTAAAATTTTTCTGAGGTTTTTAAGAAAAGCCAGCTTTCTGCTTATTGTAACAGGAGAATAAATTATAATACCTCCCGCTTTTTTTACTTTTTCATCAAGTGTTCCTTCCTTTCCAAGGATGCAATAAAAAGTCCATTCCCAACCGGGTCTTATTTTCCTGCTTTCAATAAAAATGTTTACCAGCCAATTTTCAACTGCGCCTTTATCCAGGTTTTCAACTATATGGATGATCTTCATTTTACAGCTTCTACGTAAAGGCTTTCCCAGCTATATTTTGGATCATCCAGTACGATGTCACCATTCAGTAATGATGTATTAAAAGATGAAGTCTTTGCCGAATTAAATCCCGCCTTTTGCAATGAGTCCACCAGGTATCCTGCATCATAAATACATTGGTGTTCGTACCGCTGGTAAAACCACGTGTTCACCGCTTCCATAGGGAATCCTGATTCAACCTGTTTATATTCAACTATTTTTTGGGGTTCATTTAAAAAAAAAGTGAGAATTTTATTTCCGTCAGGAACAACAATTCTCAACATGCCGCCTTTTTTTAATATCCGATTGCACTCAACCAATAATTTCCTGCCATTTTCATAAGTAAAATGTTCCAGTACGTGTTCACAAAAGATGCCATTGAAAGTTTCATCATCAAAAGGAAGAGGGCGGCTGAAATCGCACAAGTAGTGAACATTTTTATCTTTAAATCCGTCTATGTTGATCCATTCCGGAGCAGTTGAGCCTCTTGGTCCGCTGCCAAGGTTGAGATAGACAGGACCAGATTTTTTCCTGATCTCTTTTAATAATCTGCCTGTTCTCCAAAAAAGAACATTTCCGATCCTGATGCTAAAAAAATGAATGTCCCACCTGATCAATGCCAGGGTACGGTGCGAAAAAAAAAATAGTAGAAGGTCTCTCATTTACAATTCAAGTTGCTTCGATTCTATAAGTATAATAGCGTCTTTTAATCCCTTTTTGCAGGAACGTTGTATGATACGGTCTTTTCTTTTCATTATACTGATCCTTAAGAGATGTTTGACCCTTTTCGTAAAAGTGTTTTTATCAACTTTCCCAGTCCGCATAAAAAGTAACATTGCATAAGAAAAATAAATCCCATACGCCAACCGCGTGAGGTATTTAAGAGTAAATCGGTCTGCCGTTATGTGGTGCTTTAGATGCAGGTCTTTGAATAAACCAATCCCTTTACCAATGTCGCAGGCACACATGGCGAGATCGTTGTCTCCTCCAGACATCAGCGAACCCTTCGACCTGTCGAGATTAAAATTTCTTTTCCCCTTTTCAAATAGACTGATGTACTGATCTGCTACCGCACGCGAAACACAAAGGCCGGCACCATTTGGCATCGTGTCATTATTAAACGGTATGTTCGACCATACATTTTCATCGAGATGACGGTATATCAGCATTCCCCAATATTTCCTTGTCCATTCTTCAGGATCGTCGTCATAGTCTAATGTCACTCTACCACTATAAGACCCGATAAAAGGATATTTAATAAAAATATCTACTGCGGTTGAAAAATAGTTGGCATCAATAAAATTATCATCATCAACAAAGATGATGAGCTCGCCTGAAGATTCTTTGATAGCCCTCAGCCTTGCTGTTGTTAATCCCTGGTTTAACTCAGTTATTACTTTAGTATTTTTATTTTTCTCAAGAAAATCTCTCACATATCTCCTCGACTCTACAGGTTCAGCGGAATTATTATCAATGATCAGGATCTCATATGGCTCCAGGAATGCAGATGCAGCGGTGATTCCGTCAAGACATTTATTGAAAATGCCCTTAATGGGATTATAAGTACAAATGACAACCGAAAATTTAATTGCGGTTTTATCCATCAGGAAAGGGATTCAATTATTTTGTCGCCAATAATTTTTCCAGTCCTCTCCCAGGTAAAATTTGTCCTGACGTAACCCGGCGAATTCATGATAAATTTTTGTCTCAAGTCTTTATTTTTAATCATTTCCTCCATAGCAATTGCCAGTTGTTGTGTTAACTGCAATTTAGCATCCAGCAGCAAACCGGTTTCATTGTGCTTGATCATTTCCGGAATGCCAAAATTATTGGTAGCGATCACCGGACACCCTACGGCCGAAGCTTCTATTATTACAAGCGGCGTCATGTCTTTAGTGGTGGGAAGAACCAAACAAAAAGCATTCGTAAATAATTCAGTCAGCTTCCTTAAATCACCTGCCTCGGATTTATCAAATATACCAGCGTATTCTACATTGGCAACAGAACGATATTTTGCTGGAGGTTCCTGACCCACTATTTTGAGCTTAAACTCAGAATTTTGTTTTCGAACTATTTCAAAAGCATCAACAACCTTATCGCCCCCTTTCCCATAAAAATCCAATCCAACAAACAAGAAATACGGATTATTTATATGCGTTTTTGCAGCATGTGATGTTAACGCTCCTCCAAGTCCTGCCACAAATAAATTATTGCCTTTTAAATGATATCCTGTTTTAGCATCTTGCAACGCCCATTTGCTGCTGAAAAAAACATATTTGGCATTGTTTAAAAAATCAGCTTCCTTGTTAAAAAGGTTCTTTAATTGCCTGGAACTGAATTGCTGGCTATTATGATACACATTAATATAAGACCAGAAGCAACAATCAAGATAAACCGCATAAGGCAATTTATTTTCAACAAGCAACCATGGCGTAACGCCATGATAAAAATTTAATTGGCAGGAATTATCAATCTCACTCTCCACCTGCATCTTTATCTGCTTCAGTCTTCGTTTTGTAAATGCCGGGAATATTCCTTTCATTCCTGCATTCCGAAAAGCTTTGGAAAATATTTTTTCACTTAAAATATAAGGCGGGTCTATTTTCTGAAGCAGATGAATATGAAACTTACCGGATAGTTGCTGATAAATATTGTAATTCATTCCCGACCAGCCTCCCGAATAATTATCTACATCAAGATTAGTGATATAATTAATCCGGATCATGGGCGCTTAAGAAGTCCTCTATTCTTTTGATATTATTAGAATATGAATATTGTCCCGCAAACATTTTCCTTCTAGTGCAGAAATCCTCTGAGTTATAATGCACTATGTTACCAATTATAGTGCGAAACAGTTCCGGCATCTCATCATTCCCTTCTTTACTTTTCACCATATAAATCAGATCGGGATCTTCATCCTTATATGAGCTCATATAATTTGAAACAATAACCTTTCCTGTTCCAAGGTATTCAAGCACTTTATGATGATTTTGATCATTCCTGATCCTGTAACAGATTAACAGTACATCCATTTTTATTAACCCATCCGCCAGGGTTTCAGAAGTCACAGGTCCATGTAAAATAACATTCGGCAACGTTCTGAGTGTATCAATAAAGACAAGAGTATCACTCAGTACGTCCTGGGGAAGGTGTATGTTCGAGTTTTTGTAATCATGCTCGCCCCAGAATTCAAATATTATATCCAGATGTTCTTTGATAATTTTTAAAAAGCAATCCGTATCGAGATCGTTCCTAATCAGGCTCCCTGAATATCCAACCCTTAGGCCGTCATTCTTCTTTTCTGTTCCGACAGCATTTAAAAACACACTCGCAACGCCATGATTGATCTGAAATTTCGGTTTATCAAACCCACTATAAGTGTTCAAAATCCTGTCCGTTACAGAGACAATAACATCAGATTCTTCCGCTGATCTTTTTTCATCCTCATGTCCGAACGGACCATCAACCGGCATATAGATCTTGATCGCACTGGCCGGAAAATATTTTAGTGGCAGCGTATTTCCCGTATCAAACGACCATACAACATCAGGTAGTCTGCCCACAGTTTTCAGAATATTGCGGATATGAAATGAAGTAAGAAAATTATAGAGGAGTTTAAACTTAAATTTTAAAAAATAAGGGTGAACCAATCGGTGCCGCACAACAGAAACATTCTCTGAATCAGTTGCCTGCACTTTAACTTCTCCGCGTTTAAATTCTTTACGTTTATCAGGATGGTTAATAAAATATACCTGGTTCCCTACTTTACCCAATTCAATTGCATAATGATGCTTCGACATAAGCATCTTTCCCCAGTTTTCGTACGATATGATAAAAATTACTTTGCCGTCGAGTCTCATCAAACATAATTTGTTTTTTTTCCAGGCTTTACTCCTTCAGCAACCATCGTCTCATATTTATTATATGTTTCAGTTATCATGGCCCCATGCCACTCAAGCCCGCTAAGAGCAGGATCCGTACTTTTTCCAACATTTTCAAAACCAGAAACGCTGAATCCGGAGTATTCCATTAAATTTTTAAGGGATGATCTATTGTGAATGAGCTGATGACCCCAATCCCTGAAATAATTATTGATCACATATACATCGAGATTTGCAGTATCCATCAACTGTGATGGAATGTACTTAAGGAAAGTTTGAAAATTCCATTTCAAGTATTCAGTTTCAAATTCAGATTTATTATTTCCTGCCAGCTGGGCGAGAAAATCAAAATCAGGTGTAGCAATGCGTATTTTACCTCCGTCTTTTAATATCCTTAATGATTCTTTTAAGAAATTAAGCTGCTGGGGGAAACTAAGATGTTCGATAAGATGCTCGCAAAACACATAATCAAAACTCGCAGACGGTAATGGAAATGATTTTGATGCATCAAGCGCAGCAATATTTTTATTGTCGGGAATTAGATCAGTATTCAACCAGGTATCAAAATAATTTCCGCCACAACCTACATGCAGCTTACGTAAATCATGAGTGGCTATATAATTCTGCATGAAATTCCTTGCCCTGCTCTGCCTTTTCCTGTTAACGAAATAGCGGTAGATCTTTTGGGGTGATGTTTCATATATTTTTCTTAACAATGAGCTCATGCCTCTATGATGTTTGCTATTTTTTTTCCCGCATCTCCATTGCCATATAATTGAATCCAACTAACAGGATCCGGATTTGTGTTCAAAGCTTGTAGTATATCATTCCGATCTACATTGGCAAGGATGTTCCAATTGTTGTGAAGCGTTTCTATCCATTCTGTTTCTGTTCGGATGGTAACGCATGGCTTCTTTGCCCAGTTTGCTTCTTTCTGCAGGCCACCGGAATCAGTGATCACTTTCTTCGCCCCACTCAGTACAACCATCATTTCAAAATATGAATATGGATCTGTAATGTGAACGTTAGAGGGAATTTTCAATTTACCTATCGTTCCATTATTCCTTGGATGTACCGGCCATACAACATTTGTTTTTGCTTCACCCATCGCCCCAACTATTTCCGAAAGATTCTCCAGGTTGTCCGTATTTACCGGGCGATGTATCGTCAGCAATATATAATCGTCTACAATTCGCTCCGGGAGGATTTCCTTTGTACTGATCTTATTCATTGCTATACCTGAATATATATTAAAAGCATCGAGCATGATGTCGCCACTGATGTGCACTCCTTTTGTTATTCCTTCTTTCTTAAGATTATCTTTTCCCGCGTCGCTTGAACAAAAAAGAAGTGAAGAAAGACGGTCGGTCATTACCCTGTTGATTTCTTCGGGCATTGTTCTGTTATAGCTGCGCAAGCCTGCTTCAACATGAATTATTGGTATGTTCAGTTTTGCAGCCGCAAGAGCGCCCGCAAGAGTACTATTGGTGTCGCCATACAGCAGTACATACGAAATAGTATTTTTATGCTCCAGCAGGTATTTTTCTAAACCGGTAAGGATCTCTCCTGTTTGAACTGCATGCGATGCAGAACCGACATTCAGATTGATTTCAGCACCCGGCAAACTAAGTTCAGTAAAAAAAACCTCGCTCATTTTATAGTCGTAATGCTGACCGGTATGAATGATCACTTCCTTTATTCCGCGGCTGTTAAGCTCTTTGGAAAGCACTGCAGCCTTAATGAATTGCGGACGGGCACCAATTACTGTAACGATCATTTATTCAACACTAATTTATCATTTTATTTATCATATACACATTCCAGTCACTAACCGGAATAGTTGTTGTTTTCTTTCGGTTCAGCTGAACCTCCTTTAAATATTCCTGAACAGTTTTTCTGATTTGATTTGTCACAATTTTTTTTAACCACTGCCCTTGAGGCGGCTCAAATCCGACTTTATCAATCCTCCAGACCACCTCTTGCGGCAACAAATCATTCACTGATTGTCTGAGAATCCATTTGGTCCAGCCGTTTCTCAATAAAAAATTTTCCGGCAAACTAAAAATAAATTCTACAATTCTATGATCAAGAAATGGCAATCTTACTTCCCGCGAATGTGCCATTGAATTTCTGTCAGCATACCGCAACAAGACCTTTAAACCATCTACCAATGTATCATTTCTTAACTGGGATTTTAAAACCCCCTTCGTGAATGGTACATTTTGTCCCAACAACTTTCTTCTTACCCGTCCTAATCTCTGCCTGATAGTTTGATGCTGTCTGATAACTTCTGGGAATCTGAGATCATTATACTTGTTGATTTCCGAATAGTACGTTGACTTATTATTATAATAAAGTTCTTTGATATACAACTCATAGTAAGGTAAATACCCAGCGAAATACTCATCTGCACCCTGGCCATCCAGCAATACCGTAATTTTTTCTTTTTTTGCCAATTCCATCACTTTCCATTGAGCAAAAATACTTGCAGAAGCAAAAGGTTCTTCCTGGTAATACACTATCTTATCCATCTCATCAATCAATTGCTCATGGGATGGCCAAACTTCGTGATTAGATATATTGCTGCAGGATTTAACTACTTTCTCAATAAAATATCCTTCATCCTTTTCATATCCGGCAAACCTCGCTGAAAATGAATTTTGGACTACTTCTTCGTTTTTGATTTTGTCAATTAACATTACAACTGTGGATGAGTCCAATCCACCTGATAAACTTGAACCAACGGGAACGTCAGATCTTAATCTTAACCTTACACTATCACTGAGCATATTAAATAACAGACTCGAAGCTTCACCCTCAGATATGTCACTATTCTTTTTAATAGAATCTAATGAATAATATCGTTTCTGCTGTATTTTACTCAAATCCTGAATAAATAAATAATGTCCACCATCCAATTGTTTTACATCCTTATAAAATGTAGTCGTTAAATTATCAGCATCCAGAAAATTCCAATTCAGATATTTTAAAATTTTCTCTTCTTCGATTCTTTTAGGTATGCCAATGCTCCAAAGTGCTTTCATTTCGGAGGCAAAATAAAATGCTTTTCCAGGTGTATGATGATAAAAAAAAGGCTTTTCGCCAAACCGATCACGGGCACAGAACAAGGTCTTATCATGATCATCCCATATAGCAAATGCAAACATTCCATTAAGATCACTAAGACACTCGGCGCCTTTAAAATCATAAAGAGCTAAAATGACTTCAGTATCGGATTGAGATTTAAATTTATAGTTATGTTTTATTAAGAAATCTCTAAGCTCAATATAATTATATATCTCACCATTAAATACAATTGTAAACCTTTCATTGCAAAAGTGCATAGGTTGCTTACCATTTTCACTTAAATCTATAATTGATAACCTTCTATGTCCAAACGCAATATTGTCATCCGAATTACTCCAATACCCTTCTCCATCCGGTCCACGATGAATGATGCTATCACTCATCTTTTTAACAAGCGATAATTTATTCAGGCTACGTTCATTTGATAATATACCAGAAATGCCACACATGATCTATCCTGAAATTATATATTTTAAGTACATGGTTTTTTATTCTTGATCGCCGACTGATAAACTTCAATAAAATCTTTAGCGATCATATCAACATCATTATATTTTTCAACAAACGATCGGCCTTTCTTCCCAATCTCATTTCTGAGAACGGGATCATTAATAAGTTTCAGTAATTGTTCTTTAAGATTATCTGGATTTGAATTAACTACGGGACATTCATCAGGCAAACCGGCAGCAAATACTTCATCAGCATTACTAATTAATTTGGAAAAAGTGTAGGCACCCGTAACCTGAAAATTGTTACTGAAACGGCGTGTTACCGAGAGCTGTCCCGAATGATACGTCGACGATCCGTTATTGGTACGAACGGTTCTGCCGCCCTGAAGATTATCCAAACGTCCTGAAATAGGGCACGGGCTTC
>Ga0207701_10000510_pt1 | contig 40274 bp, 29 predicted proteins | sample KBSSwiSSwithPhiX_FD_184294 | JGI IMG/M metagenome (GOLD analysis project Ga0207701, IMG submission 184294) | Switchgrass rhizosphere bulk soil microbial communities from Kellogg Biological Station, Michigan, USA, with PhiX - S5 (SPAdes) (version 2) | ecosystem: Environmental > Terrestrial >... | reverse complement strand
GGCTGGCCGTTGATGTACTCCATCGCCAAGTACGGGCGGCCACCGAACTCACCAACCTCGTAGAGCGTGCAGATATTGGGATGGTTCAAGGCAGACGCCGCGCGCCCTTCGCGCAGGACTCGATCGGCGGTCCGGTTCGTTCCCGAATCGAGAACGATCTTCAGCGCGACAAACCGATCGAGCTTCGTGTCGTGCGCACGGTAGACATCGCCCATGCCGCCCGATCCGAGCGGCTCGAGCACTTCGTACTGACCGATTCGGGTACCGGATGGCAGGGCGGCCGTCGCTTCGGGTTCTTCGTCGATGGTTGCCCGCAGCGCCCGCGCCGCGCCAACAACCGGCGGAGCATCGAGGAACGGACGCTCGTCATGATGCGCCGCGAGCAGCGACTCCACCTGTGTGCGCAAGCCGATGTCTTCCCCGCAGGCGCCGGCAAGAAACGCGTCGCGTTTGCCGGGATCGACTTCGATCGCTTCGAGGAAGATCGACTTGATGATGTGCCAGTCACGAGGCGATGTTGTGTCGCTCACGGCTGTGGCTCGCCGCTCATCGCGCGCCGCAGCCACGCGCGCGCCGTGCTCCACTCGCGCTTGACAGTGCCTGTCGAAACCTCCATGACCTCGGCAGTCTCTTCAACCGTGAGCCCACCGAAGAAGCGCAGCTCGACGACGCGGGCTCCTGAGGGATCGATCGCCGCTAGCTGGTCGAGCGCCTGATCGAGCGCCACAACGCTGACGTCCATCGCTTGAACGGCGACTGACAGTGCGGTGTCGATCGGTTCGGCGATTTCTCCTGCACCTCGTTTCGCCGCGTCTCGCGTGCGAGCATGATCGACCAGGATTTGCCGCATCAACCGCGCCGCGATGCCGAAGAAATGCGCGCGCCCTTCCCAGGAAACCTGCTGCCCTTCGATCAGCCTGACGAACGCCTCGTGGACCAGCGTGCCCGTGTGGACCGTATGACCGGGCCGCTCCCGACGGAGATAACTCCGGGCAAGCGTGCGCAGCTCTTCGTAGACGTGGGGCAACAGGCGATCGAGGGCTGGCTGACTGCCCTTGCCCCATTGGACCAGGAGATTGGTGAGCTCGCCCCGCGCACCGTTCGTCATTTGATTGTTCCGTTGCGGAAACCATACTACCTCCGTCGCGGCGATTCCGTGATCCCGCTTCGCCCCCCTTTCCGCACGTACCAGCAGGGAGACCTGCATGGTACGAAACGCCGCTTGGGTCCGTCGTCGGGTAGTCATTCTGATCCCCGTCGTTTGGGCTGTGATTGCTACGACTTCACACGCGCAAGGGCCCTTGGCGCCCGAACCTTCCCCATTGACTCCAGGAAACTGGCCGCGTCTGCATCTGCCGGATCCTGTCGCTAACCGCGTCGCACGCCAGGCACTCGATCTGGCGTGGGAGCGGCTGGACAAAATCGACTGCGCCGACGTCTTGAACGCATTCAGGGATGGCGCAGGTCGCCCGCTTGACGAACGGCTCCGAGAGCTGGCCGTCGACCGGCAAACCTACCTCACGATGTTGGTCTTCATCGATGGTTCGCGAGAGACGCCATGCCTCAAGGGCAGTTTCGCGTTCACGGCGCCGGGCAGCCGAGTGGTGCGCATCTGTGCTGAGGAACTGAAGCGGACGTGGCAGTCGAGTCCGGAGCAGGTCATCTCGAGAATCATTCACGAGATGCTGCACACTCTTGGGCTCGGCGAGAACCCGCCATCGTCGGCGGAGATCACGCGACGGGTCATCGCCGCATGCGGCGGTCGATGAATTCGCCGTCGCGATCCGAAATCAGGCGGAAGCCACGGAATCATATTTTGGCGCTACTAGGACCGCAGACTGGTGACTCCCATCCTGTCGAGCAGCGACTTGAATCGTGGATCCTCGCGCACAGGATCGAATTCAACTGCTGCAGTAATCAGAATCAACGAACCATCCCGCTGCTCGAAGGCGCGATTCAGCCACTGGAACAGGCCTTCGTGCTCCGACAAGCCAAGATGAATGAGCGCGAACCACATCGGGGAGACGTGGCCCTTGGTGGCGCGCGCGGTCAACTCGTTGAGATGTTCCTTCGCGCGTTCGCGGTTTCCCGAACGGCCGTAGGCGTAGCCGAGGACACCCACGTGGTTGACGGAGCGGCCGCCGAGCTCGATTGATTTGTTGAACTCGGCGATCCCGCGGTCGAACCGACCGCGTTGCGTCCAGGCATCACCCAGCGCGTAGTGCGCAAACGCAAAGGACGGTTCGAGCGCCACCACCTTCTCGAACTGCGCGACGGCGCGATCGAGATCGTGACGGAAATGGTGCACGTAGCCAATCTGCGTCTTCACCTGAAGATCGAGCGGATCGAGCCGCTCCGCCTCCTCGAGCTCAATGAGCGCGAGGTCGTGACGCTTTTCGAGCAAGGCCAGCCGCCATGCATTCCACAGATGCGCCGATGCCGCGCCAGGACCGAGCTGGAGCGCGCGCGCCAGGGCCTGTTCCGCGCCGCGACGATCCCAGTCGTGGTTCATCGCAATCAAGCCACGGACCTTGTAGGCCTGCGCAAGGGTCGCGTCGAGTGCGAGCGCTTTGTCGACGGCCCGGCGCGCGTGTGGCACCGTTTCGGGAGCCGGTAGTATGCCCAGGCCTGAATAGAACCAGACGTGAGCTTCTGCCACTGCGGCATACGCAAGCGCAAAGTCGGGATCCTCGGAGAGGGCGTGGTTGAAGTCAACGATGGCCTGGCGCATGTCGCCTTCGGTCCACTTGTTCAGGGCATACATTCCCTTCAAGTAGGCGTCGTGCGCGGAAACGTTGAGTGGTGTGCGCTCCGATGGCCGAACGTCGCGAGTCATTCGGAACTCGTCCAGGATGCTTGCCGCGATTTCGTCCTGAATCACGAAGACGTCGGAGAGCTCGCGATCGAAACGCTTCGACCATATGTGGTAACCATCGCCGGCGTTGACCAGTTGTGCCGTGACACGCACGCGATCGCCCGACTTGCGGACGCTGCCCTCGAGAATCGTCGTCACCCGTAACCGTCTGCCGATCTCGGTGATCTCGAGATCCTTGCTCTGAAAGGCGAACGCGGACGTCCGCGAGATGACTTGCAACCCCGGAACGGACGTGAGCGCCGTAATGATCTCCTCGGTGATCCCATGGCAAAAATATTCCTGGTCTTTCCGCGGGCTCATGTCGACGAAAGGCAGAACAGCGATCGAGGAGGATACCTTCTGTTCGCTGCTGGCTCCCCGCGGCTCGACGGCACCTGTCGCCGCCGAGCTCGAATCGCCAACGGCGCGGAGATCCCGCAAGAACTCGTCGGCCGATCGATAACGACGATCCGGATCCTTCTCGAGCGCCTTGTCGAGGACGATCTCGAGCGATCGAGGCAGCGTCGGGTTGAACGTAAGCAGAGGAGGTTGGCGCCGGTTCAGGAGATGATCGAAAACGGCCGCAGCGGTGTCGCCTTCAAACGGTAGTCTGCCGGTCGCCATTTCGTACACGACCACTCCGAGGGCAAACAGATCGGTGCGCGCGTCGAGCGCTCTTCCGAGGGCCTGTTCCGGCGACATGTAACCAGTCGTGCCAACCGCGTGACCCACACTGGCATCATCTCCTGTCGTCGTGGAGTCCTCGGGACTCTGGGTTGAGCTGCGCGCGAGAATCTTGGCGACGCCGAAGTCGAGAATCTTGACGCGCTCGTCGTCAGTAATCATGACGTTCCCTGGCTTCAAGTCCCGGTGCACGATTCCCGCGGCGTGAGCACAGGCGAGCGCTTCAGCCATCTGAGTGGCGAATGAGATCGTCTGCGCGAGCGGCAAACCAGTACCTGGTGCCAGAAGCTGACGCAGGCTGTGACCCGTCACGAGCTCCATCGTGATGAAGACGAGATCGTCGGTTTCTTCGACTGAGTAGAGATGGACGATGTTGGGGTGATTGAGGGCGGCGGCCGCTCTGGCTTCGCGCAGGATGCGCGATCGGCTGTCGCGCGCTTCGCCGCCGTCGCGGCGGAGGAACTTGAGCGCGACGCGGCGGTTGAGTTTCGTGTCCTCGGCGACATACACGTCGCCCATGCCGCCGCTTCCGAGCTTATCGAGTACTAAGTAGTGACCGAGTCGATGGCCAATGAATGACGTCAAGCTGTGAATTATGACCCGACGACAACTGGCGGAAATGCTGACTTTCCACATCTGCAACGTGCGGCGTCGGGGGTGCCCTTGTGCCACACACGCGTCCTGCAATCAGTGCACGACCAGAGCGCGTCGAGCGTCTCGATCCGTTCGAGCGCTGCTTTCACCTCGCTTGCACCGGAACGCCCGCGACTGGCATGGGCGGCGACATTCAACGTGGCCCCGACGTCCGCTTCCAGATGTTTCAGAATGGGTTCGATCGACTGCAGCTGCGACCTGGCGTGCTCCTTCAGCGTGCGGCGAAGGCCGATGAACAGCTCACCGATTTCCCGTCTGTCGTTGGCCTGACCCCGTCGGAACGGGAGCGGCGCCCATAGGGCTTCACATACTTCCTGCAGTAGCTCCTCGAGCGCGCGGCGCGCCTTGGTCGCGGCGCCGTGGACGTCGTCATTTTGCAGCCGCTCGCGCGCAGCCGCGAGCATGCCGCTCGTTTCATACTTCGTCGTCCGTGGTCCGGAGGCATGGCTCCACGAAGTGAACTCGATCCTTCGCCAGGACGGCGCGCGCCGGCTCAAGTGTTCGAAAAACTGCTGGTCGTGGGTGAGGACAATGAGCTGCCAGTCGGAGAAGCCATCGGCAAGCAACTCGGCAAGACGTCCGCGATGCTCGACATCGAAACTATTGATCACGTCGTCGAGAATCAGGAAGCCAAGCTTTTCGTTGAAGCTCGCCGCCATCGCCAGAAACACGGCAATCGCCAGCGAGTTCAAGTGTGATTCGCTCAGCACACCGTGGGGCGGTCGCTGTCGTGATCCATAGAAGTCAATCGCGAGCTCGATTCCCTTGGCCGTCCAGGGCTCGATGCTCACCGAATCGAGGTCTTCTCCTGGATGCAGGGCCGAGTAGTACTTCGCGACCCGGCCGCTGATTCGTTCGAGCAACTCGCCCAAATCATCCTTTTGCTTTTGCTGATACGCGTCGAATACGTCCTCCGCGATGGTCACAGCGCGCCTGGCATGCGCGCTCTTGCGTTCTGCTTGTTGCCACGCACGGATCTGCTGACACAGCGCCGCCAACATCATCAGCTGGTTGTCGCGTTCGCTGGGTTCGGGCGTCGCGATCTGTCGCGCCAGCTTGACCACGGTCTTGTCCCATCGACGAACTTCGGAGAGATAGGTCGTGATCCCGTCGACGTCGACTGGTGCGAGCGCGCCGACCTGATCGTGAATCTTGGTGTCCGGCAGCTGGGGCACAGACGGAACTTCGAGACCCAGGCCACCGGCACGCTCATAAATCGCGTCGCGCAGGTCGTAGGAATTTTCGAGGCCGTCTGCCTGCTCGAGGATCGGATCGCGAAAGCGTTCGAGATCGCGCGAAGCTTCCATCACCTCGACGAGTGCGCTCTCAATCCTTCGTGCCAGTACCTTTGCGTCAACTTTCTGACCGCAGAGCGGGCAGCGTCCCGCTTCGATTGATTGTGCTTCGAACAGCCGTTTCGCCTCGCGGACTAACGAGGCACGCGGCAGGAGCCGCGCACGGTCGGATGCCACGAGCGTATTCCATGACTCGAACACGCTCTTGTTGAAGTCGGGAGGCCGGAGGGCGCCGATGTCTGCCTGGAGAGTTTCGCGTCCAGACGAAGCCGAGGCGGTGGCGCTCGCACCAACGGCCGCCGTGATCCACGACGGATCGGCAACCTGATCCAAGGATTGCGGTGGATCGACACCGAGGAGCTCGCAGATTTGCCGGAGACTGGTGAGAACCGTTTCCTCGCTCACCGTATCGCCGCCTGATGCCAGGGCGCGGCGATACACTCGAACTTCTTCCTCCGCGGCCTTCGATGCCTTCCGCAAGTCGTTTCTTGCGCGTTGCAGATCTTCCCTCAGGCTCTCAATCGCATCGAGGCCGAGGATCTCGACAAGCGCTTTCCACTTTTCCGTCTTGGTCTTGTTGATGAAGTCGGCGAGGGTACGTCCGCGAAGCAGGAACGTCTCGCGCCGGAGCGACTCGAATGTGTCAGGTGCCCGTTCGTCCGGAAACACGACCTTCCCACCGAGTCCCCCGCTGGTGACGACCTCGACAGAGGTCGCGCCGTCATCGTCGCCGCCGACATAGCGCACGGCGTGCTGGCGGCCTTCGTGCGACAGGAGCTCGATCTCGCCGCTGAAGTACCACTCCAGCGCGTCGGCAATCGTGCTCTTGCCTGTGCCGTTCTCGCCGTAGATGACCGTGCTCTCGCCATTGCCGAAATCCACTGTCATCTCGATGGGAACGCCACGAAAGGCGTGCATCACCAGACGCTGAAGCCTTTCAGTCACCGGCGGCATCCTCGAACAGCTGTCGAATCGCGGCGGCCCGGTCGACGTGCTCATTCTTCAACAGATCGGCGAAACGTGCCGCCATATCCGGCGGAAGTTCATCGAGCGTTTCGAGCAGCGTCAGCAGAAACTCCTCCGCGCTTGGACGGTGCATTTGTTGGCCTCAGTAAGTAAAGAACGGAAACCAGCAGTATAACTACTACAATCAGCCGCCCATGAGCATCGATTACGCACGTTCACGCACTGTTCTTCTATTCATGCGACGCATGACTTAGTGCTGGCACGATTAGGAACACCCCTTGCACGGGCGGCGCATCGTTACGGGCTTCAACGGACTTACTCCACCAGGACACACCGTCTCGGGTGATGTTGGCCGTCGCGCTCGCAGAGTTGAAAGACGGCTGACACATCTGTCAGAGGATCCGCGCATGGCTCTCTTCCGAAAGTTGATGAACGGCGGCGAAGCGGTCGCCGTCGCCGAAGACCTCGACACACGAATCGCACGCGCACACGATGTGCGGCAGGCGCTGGAAGCCCTGGTCACTCTTGCCCAGGGACACCTCGCGAAGATTCCTGAGGTCAACGGATCGATGGAGGAGGGTGAACGACGGGCTGCGGACCTGGTTCAGCGACTCGACACGCTCGCGTCACGCGTGAACGACTTCGAGACCATTCGCCGGCAAACACAGACATTCGAAACGCGCGTCGTCGCTCTGGAAGAACGGGTTGAGCAGGCGCTCGCGCGCGAGAGACAGATCGATGAACATCGTTCGGCGATCGAGCAGATGGTGTCGCTGGCGAGTAACGCAGGCGACACACTGGAGCGGCTGAAACAGGAAAGCGCTGCCTTCATCGAACTCGAGGGGCGGCTTCCTGGTCTCAGGAAAGAGTTCCAACCGTTGTTCGATCAGCAGGCCGCATTGAAGAACGATCTCGATGCGCTTCGCACTGGACTGGTGACGCTCACCCAGGAAGCCGAGACAGGTCGCGAGTCGGCACTCAAGGCGCGCGCCCACGCCGTGAAGGCGACTGAGATCGTGACCGAGTTGGAGCGCAAGCTCGAGCCTCTCTCACAGATCAGCGCGCTCGGCAAAGATGCCGACGCGCAGCTTCGCACGCTGAATGCATTGTCAGAGCATGTCGCGGCCAAGATCAAGGCGCTCGAGGACCAGCAGTCGGTGGTCGAGCGCGCGCTCGTTGAATCACGCCGCGTCCACGAAATGGTCTGGGACATGGAAGCGCAGGTGAAGAAGCTGGACGAGGGGTCGAAGCGTGCCGCGCGGGTGGAGGAAACACTCACCGCCCTCCAACGCATGCAGGCGGCGACCGTGACAACGCTCGAGGAGGCGTCACGCGGCCGCGAGAACTTTCGCCGCGAAGTCGATCAACAGGAGCGCGACGCGCAACGCCTGATTGAAACCGTTCGTCGTCAGCTCGAGCAGTTCGCCGGGAACAGGCAGGAGATGGAGACGGTCCACGAACGCCTGCGGCTCGTTCAGTCAGGCATTGCGGCAGCCGAGACACGCGTCGAGGCCGTGACGGCGCGAGAACAGGAGTTGGAACAGCTGCTGCAGCGCATCCAGAATATCGCGACGACAGTAGAAGAACTGGCGGTGTCGGCCGAGTCGCTGCAGCGGAAGCAATCATCGCTCGGCGCGCTCGAAGAACGATTGGACGCGCTCGAGGCCGCCGCCAAGCGGACTCAGTGGCAGTACGAGAGCCTCGCGGAGCATCGCAAAGACCTCGACACGCTGAAGAGCGAGATCCAGACGGTTCACACCACGTACGAGCAGACCGCGACGCTCCTCGACAAGCTTCGCACTGACAAGCGCGAAGTCGAAATCTTCCTCGACAAGGCCGGCGGCTTCATGGCGCAGGCGTCGCAGTTCGAGACCAAGGTCGACACACTGACGACACAAATCGCGGGCGCAGAATCCAGCGCCGCAAAGACGATGAGCGTCGCCCAAGCGGTCGACGACCTCGAGGCAAGACTCGGGGCACTCGAGCCAAGAACACAAATCGTCGAGGATCTGGAAGGTCGGCTCAATGCGCTCAACGCACTGAGCAGCGATGTGGATCGTCGTCTGAGCGGGCAACTCGCGGCCCGGGCGGAACTGGAAAGCCTCAACGTCGTGTGCGACGGCATCGCCGCGCAGGTGGCGGATGCGCAGCAAAAGATCGCCGCGGTCAACGCTGCCCGCATGGAACTCGAACCGGCGATCGATCGCCTGGCGGTGCTGCAACAGGATCTGGAACACGCCCGCGTCGCACTGCAGGCGCTTCAGCGCGACGACGAAACGCTGGCGGCGCAGGATCGGAGACTGGCGGAGCTCTCCGAGGCGTCCCGCGCGCTGTCGCTCGAGACGGCGCAGCGTCTCGAGACGGTCCAGGGTCTCCATCAGGAGTTGAACCGGGCCGGCGCGGTCAGAGAGCAGCTTGTCGCCGAGCTCGCCCAGATCCAGAAACAGCAGCGCGATACGTTCGCGCAGATCGAGGCCGCCGACGACCAATTCAACCGTCTCGACATGCTGTGGAAGAAACTCGATCAGCGGCGGTCGCAGCTGGCGGAGGCCGAGCAGGCGTTAGGCCAGGTCGACAACCGGATGGACGAACTGCGTCGCCTCTCGGAAGCGATGGAGCGCAAGATTCAAGGCATCGTGGAGCGAGAGCAGGTGGTCGAAGCGGTCCGGCGCGGCATCGAGGGAGTTCACGCGCTCGGCCAGAAAAGTCAGGCCGACCTGGAAACCATCTCCGAGCGCCGAGCTGAGATTGCCCGGGCGACGAGCGAGATGGATCGCCTCCGCGACAGTCTCGCGGCGACTCACGAGAGAATCGTGGTGATCGAGAATCGTCGACAGGTCGTCGACGATGTGCAGCGCAAAGCCGACACGATCATGAACATCCTCGGCGACGTGCAAATTACGCTCGATAGTGTCAGCGAGCAGAAGGCTATGGTCGATCACGTGTTCGCCGAGCTCGCGCGCATCGAGTATCTCGTGCAGGAGGCACGAGGAACGATGAGAGCGCTGCAGACCGAGCGCGATGTGGCACAGCGAATCGTGGAAAACGTCCGGCAGATTCACGCGCGCGCCAACGGCGAAGAACGCGTGACCGCGTGATGGTCGACATCACGCCGGCTTCACGTCGCGCGGCGTATTCGACCAACTGACTACTCCTCGCGCAGGGCCTCCATCGGGTCGACGCGAGAGGCGCGCCAGCCGGGTATCCAGCACGCGACGAGCGACGCGCACGCAAGTACCACGACGACTCCGCCGTACGTCAGCGGATCGGTAGACGTGACGCCGAACAACACACTGCGCAACGCGCGCCCCGAGACGAGACTGAGGGCCGATCCAATTACCAGACCCAGCGCCGTCAGGCGTAGTCCTTCCCGAATGACCGATCCAAGGATCTGCTTCGCGGATGCGCCAAGCGCCATCCGCACGCCGAAATCCCGAGTGCGCCGTTTCATGATGAATGCGAGCACGGCGTACTGGCCGAGTATCGCAATCAGCAGCGACGCGGCGGCGAAGAGCGACAGCATTGTGGTCATCACGCGCGCGATCGACGTGATCTCGGCCAGCTGCGTTTCCATCGTGCGCATATAGACGATCGGGGCGCGCGAGTCGACCTCGGCCAGGGCGCCGCCGATCGCGGGCCCCAGCATATCGAGTGGACCGCTGTAGCGAATGTAGAACGTCGTCTCACCACCCGTCCGCGCGTCGGATCGCCGCGGCAGAAAGATGAAATACGGCCGTTCCTCGCGGCGAAATCCACTGAAGAACGCGTTCGGCGCCACTCCCACGACTTCGACCGGCTGAGGATCACCGCCGACGAGCAATGTCCGTCCGACTGGCATTTCACCAGGCCACATAGCCTGCGCGAGGTTTTCGTTGATGAGGGCGGCGGTCGTTGTCCGCGTCCGATCCTGTGTAGTCAGCTCGCGTCCGAACTTTGGCGTCAACCCGAGGGTGTGCAGATACTCCGGGCCGACAGTGTTGCGCTCCGCCATGATCGGTTGCTGCGCACCGGCAACGCGGACGGGCTCGGTCGACCAGAACTCCTTCGGAGGCACACGTGCGTCGCTGACGGCGGTTACGCCAACTACGCTGCCGAGGCGATCGCGCATCCTGTCGATTAACGTCGCCCGTACTCCCTCAGGAACGCCCTCGGAATTCACCGTGACGAGCAGAATCCCTCTCTGGTTGAAGCCGAGATCGAGGGCGTTGACAAGCGACAAGGATCGATACGCAAGGCCAGCGCTCGCGAGTAGCAGCACGGCAAACGCGAGCTGCAAGACGACCAGTCCGCTGGCGAGGCGTGAGCGTCCCTGAACGACGCCGTGTTCGCCGGCTTTGAGAAACGGCAGGAGATCCTGGCGCCAGGTCCGGATCGCTGGTCCAACCGTAAACGCGATCGTGCCCACGGCCGCAAGTGCCATCGCGTACCCGATCACCTTCCAGTCCGGCGTGAAGTCGAGCGTCATCGGCACACCATTGGCCGGCGGCATCAGCGCCGCGACCACTTTGCCGAGTCCCCACGCGAAGAGGCATGCAACCGCCCACGCGCCAGTCGAAATCGCGATCCCCTCGGCGAGCACAAGGCGCACGACGCGCAGACGCGACGCGCCGAAGGACTGACGAACCGCCATCTCGCGCTGGCGCACGACCGCGCGCGCGAGCATCAGATTTGCGACGTTGGCGCAGACAATCAGCAGCGTGAGCGCGGTGATGATCTGAAAGATCGCCAGAAACTGCATGCCGCGCTGTGCGAGGAGGCTGTCGCCGGCTGCCGTTATTGAGTACGGGAAGGGGACAACAGTTTTGGCCTTGTTCGATTCCGGGTAGGCCGACTCCAGGCGGGCCGCGATCGTGGCGAGCTCCGATCGCGCATCGCTCATCGACGCGCCGGGCGCAAGACGCCCAAGCATCGCTATCGCGCCCCACGTCCGATCCTGAATTCCGCGGTCCGCTCCACGGGCACGCGCATACGCGACGATCGGGACCCATACGTCCGACCGTTCTGCGAGCCAGACACCCTGAAAGCCGGGCGGTGCGACGCCGACGATGGTCGCGGGCTTCCCGTTCACCACGATCGACTGGCCAATCACCTCGTCGCGCTGTTGAAAGTGCTCGATCCAGACGCGGTTGCTGATAACCGCCGTCAGCGCCGAGCCGCGACCCTCGTCCTCTGTGAACGTGCGGCCGCGGACAAGGGCGAGCCCAAGCGTCTCGAAGTAGTTGGGAGAGACCGCGGCGCCGTGGACGGCGTAGCTGCCGTCGCGATAGGTGAGAGTGAACCGCTCGAATTGAAACCCGAGCAGCGGCCGCACAGTGCGCGACTGGGCGGCAACGTCGAGGTAATTCGCGTAGCTTTCGACGGGGTGGACCGGCTGTCGATCGACGGACCACCCGAGCGAAACGAGGCCCCCTGCCGTAATCGCCGGCGCCGGCTTGGTCAGCAGTCCGTGGACAAGCGAGAAGATAGTTGTGTTGCCGCCAATAACCAGCGCAATCAGCGCGATCGCGGTCGCGCTGATCGCCGGCGATCGGGTCACGATCTGAAATCCCGATCGAATATCCGCCAGCAGGTGTTCGACGACGGTCCAGGTCCACACGCTCCGAACATCTTCCTGTTTCAGTCGGAGATTGCCGAATTCAAGCAGCGCCGAGCGGCGCGCATCCTCGGGGCTCTGGCCCCGCGCGATGCGGTCCTCGATCGCCATGTTCAGGTGGGTGCGCAGTTCCTCGTCGATCTCGGAATCGGTGACGGGGCGTTTGAAGACAGGCATAGGATGTAGACGTTCTACACCCATAGTCTCGATCAAGTCAATATTTACTCCGAGGGGCTGTGCCCCTCGGACTCCCCCGCAGGCTCTCTCGCGAGCCGCTTCGGTCGGCTCGCTCCGTTCGCCTGGCTCACTTCGCTGCGCTCGTTCGCGTCGTCCTGGTCAGGCGTTAGGCCAGAGCGCTGGTGAGTCGACGATTCGCCGGTCGGGTCACATACGAGACGACAAGGAGCGCGAGGAGAACGAGCGGCATGATGCGGATGGAGACTGGCTCGCCCGACGCCGACGCCGAGATGAAGGCCATGACCCACGAAAACGTGACGCCGGCGTAGGCCCACTCCTTACACAACGCGAGTCCGGGCACGAGCAACACAATCGCTGCGGCTGGCTTGGCGATCCCCAGCACAATTCGCAAATGCTGTGGGTACCCGGCTTTGGCGAAGCCTGAGACGACTTGTTCGCTGCCGGTGAGATAACTCAGAGAGCCCAACAACCCCAGCGCCACGATCGCAGTGGCCGTCCAATACGCAATCGTTCGAGCCATTCGCCCTCCACTTCATTCGCACTCGCGGCGCGATCTCAAGACCGCGCCCTACATGATATTCACCGTCATGATGCGATGGGAAGGGTGCTGTGGCTTTCGCGGCCGTCTTTGATCTATAAGTGGTGAATCGTCAAAACCGAAATCATCCGGGCTTCCAGGAAGATCCTGACGACGACCGCCGTCGTGTGTCTCGGCGCCGCCGCGATCGAGGCTCAGGCACCGATGGAAAAGGGGCGGCTCGGCCTCGCGCTGACCGAGATCGTCAGGCCCTGGACCGGCGACCTTGATGGCATGGTCGAGCGGCGCATGGTGCGGGTGCTCACGACCTACAGCAAGACACAGTACTTCATCGATCGCGGCACGCCGCGCGGCACGGCGTACGACCAGGGCATCCTGCTCGAAGAGGCGTTGAATCAGAAGCTCGCCAGCGGCAACTTGAAGATTGCCATCCAGTTCATTCCGCTGGCGCGCAATGAACTCGTTCCCGCCCTGCTCGAAGGGAAGGGGGACATCGTGATGGCGGATCTCACCGTCACCGCCGAGCGGATGAAAGAAGTTGATTTCACCGACTCCTGGATCAAGGGCGTCGACGAGATCGTCGTCGGCAGTCCGCACGGGCCTGTCATCACGACGACCGATGATCTGTCCGGCAGGGATGTGTTCGTCCGCACGTCGAGCAGCTACTACCAGAGTCTCGTCGCTCTGAACGAACGGTTCACGAAGGAAGGCAAACCACCCGTCACGCTGACGCCGGCGCCGGAGGAACTCGAGGACGAAGACCTGATGGAGATGGCCAACGCCGGCCTCGTCGACCTGCTCGTCGTCGACAATCACAAAGCCTGGTTCTGGGGGCGGGTGTGGCCGAAGTTGAAACTGTACCCGACGGTCACGCTTCGCAAGGGAGGAGAGATTGCCTGGGCGATCAGAAAGAACAGCCCGCAGTTGAAAGAGGCGTTGAATGCATTCCTCGAAACCAACGGAGCGAACTCGCTCAACGCGCGCATGGTGTTCCGCCGGTACCTGCTCAACACGCAATATGTCAAAGGCGCAGGCGCCGAACTCGCACGAAAACGTTTCCTTGCGCTGGTTACGCTCTTTCGGAAATACGGCAGCCAATACAACATGGACTGGATGCTGATGGCGGCGCAGGGCTACCAGGAATCGCGTCTCGATCACAACGCGCGGAGTCACGTTGGCGCGATCGGTGTGATGCAAGTGATGCCGGCGACCGGAAGCGAGTTGAAGGTCGGCGACATCAAGACGCTCGAGCCGAACATTCATGCCGGCGTCAAGTTGATGCGGACTTACGTGGATCGCTATTTCGCGAACGAGCCCATGGATGAAGTGAACAAGGTCCTTTTTGGCTTTGCCGCCTACAACGCGGGACCTGGTCGGGTGCGTCAACTGCGTCGCGAAGCGGCGGCGCGAGGCCTCGATCGGAACGTCTGGTTCAACAACGTCGAGCGGATCGCCAGTGAGCGCATCGGCCGGGAAACGGTCACCTACGTCAGTAATATCTATAAGTACTACGTCACGTATCTGCTCATTCAGGGGGAATACCTGAATCGGCAGAACCTGAAACGTGCGACGGCGCCATCCGGCGGAACGTCCCGCTTACGCTGACGCCACCTCCCAGCCGCCAGCCACGTGCCGGGTCTCGCGCGCCATTTCCTCGCTGAGAGACTTGTGCAGTGACTGTAGCCGCGGAAACTCCCACGCATACGATGCGATCTCGTCGGTAATGGCAAACAGCCGATCCGATAGTTGATCGCGGACGGTCTTGTATTCGTCGAGCGCGGCGTCGGTGCCTTGTAATACGGCGCGCGCCAGGGACTCAGCGTCTCGTAATGCATCGGTGATCCCGTGCGCGGTGATCGGATCCTTGAAGTACCCGGCATCACCGACAAGTGCCCATCCCGGTCCCCACGCCGGGCGGAGAAAACCGGAATGCCCCGCAAACCCGTGATAGGGCGACAGCGTCGCGGCATCGAGCGCGATGTGAACGGATGGTGCGGCTTCGCGCACGATCGCACGAAAACCGGCAGCCAGATCGAACCGCAGGTCGCGCAGAAACCGTTCCCGCGTGGTGGCAGCGAAGACGAGTGTCTCGCCAGCATTGGTTGGGATGACGCCGACGCTGCTGCCGGGAGTGTAATGCCAGTGGTAGCCGTTCAGCGAAAGCCCGCGCGCCAGTGTGTAGATGACACCACTCATGTGCGCGCCGACACGGTAGGGTTGTGCGTCGATGGCTTTGGCCACCGTGGAGGTGACGCCATCGGCACCGATGACGATCTTCGCGGCGATCCGCCGCGCGGTGCCGCCGCTCTCAATGAGAACACCGGTGACGCGCCCGTTTGCGTCACGCACGAGATCTTTCAGTCGAACGTGATACGCGATCTCTGCGCCCGCTGATGCCGCTGAGTCTGCGAGCAGCGGATCGAGCAGCGTCCGTCGAGGCGCGTAAAGTGCGTCGACGCCGTCGCGCGGCTTGATCTGAATTTCGATGGCGTCGGTGCCGTAGTGAAATGTGGTGATGTCGATTCGTGGGGTACCGGCGCTCCTGATCGCATCAAGGAGCCCCCAGCGCGAGAGCTGCAGGACGCCAGCTCGCATCAGCGCCAGCGTCGACAATGTGTCAGCGCCACGTGCTCCCTGCTCGACGACGAGAACGTCGAGCCCGGCGCGAGCGAGGAGCATCGCCGTCGCCGCCCCCGCGCAGCGTGCACCGACGATCACGGCGTCGTACGACGTTTGTAAGGCGTCAATATTCATTCGAGTCGGTTTAGCCTCGCACACAGTCAGCCGTCACGTTGACGGTGGTGCCGTTGGTCAGCACGTCGAACACTGCCGACCGCGCCTGCGACTGCGCGACGATCTCCCGGAGCTTCTCCGGAGGCGCGTCCCCCTTGATTCTAAAGTGAACGCGGATCTCGTTGTAGCCGTTCCGGACCTCACCCGACAGCCCGAGAATGCCGCGAAGATCGATGTCCCCTTCGACTGTGGATTCGACCTCCGTCAAGGTCACGCCGCGCGCGGCGGAGATATTGCCAATGCCTGACGTGATACACGCCGCGATGGCGTGAAGCAGAAATTCCGCCGGCGTCGGCGCCGCATCCCCCCCGACGAGCACGGCTGGATGATCGGCATTGAACTCGACCTCGCCGGTGTGGCGATGCTCGCCGCCTGCGCCGCTGAACGTTTCGAGCCGGCTGCGGCTATGGGTCCCTGTGATCCAGTGGTTGGTCGCGCGGAACTGGAATTTCGCCAGTTCCGGCTGCGCCTTGACCACATTGATGGTGGCAAAGAGTTTCGGGGTGTCGACACCATTGAGTGGGCCGCGTTCTCGCTTTACCTCAGTTGCCTGTACACCTGGCATAAGGTTCTCCTTGAAAACGAATGACCTGGAATCGATCTCTACTTTCGATATCGAAAAAAGCCGGCGAGATCCGACACGCAACCCCGTGCCCGGCAACTCGTGGTTTTTGGATGCCGCGGATCTCGCGGTCGTGACGCGGGAAATCGAGGCGGGGAACGAGTAGGACTACTCGGCTCGGAGAGCCGTTACCGGATCGACCCGGAGCGCGCGGATGGCGGGCACCAATGATGCGGCAAACGCAACGAGCAGCGTCAGGGCGGCAATACAGGTCAGCGTCGCGGCATCGGTTGGCCGCACGTCGTAGAGCAGGCGAGCCATGGCGCCGCTGAGCGCGAGCGATGTGACCAGGCCGACCGCGAGGCCGATGCCGACCAGCCACAGCCCTTCGACCAGGATCATCCGCAAGATGCTGGCGCCGGTCGCGCCGAGCGCGACGCGCACGCCGAGCTCGCGTGTCCGCTGCTCGACCGATGCGGCGATGATGCCGTAGATGCCGACCGCAGCGAGGATCGCGGCGATCGCGGCGAAGACGACGAACAACGTCGTGTTGAGGCGGCGTCCTGCCGTCATCTCGGTAACGTCGGTCTCGAGTGGATGAACGGATTCCAGGGGAATCAGCGGATCGATCTCATGCACCGCGACTCGCAGCGACGACACGAGCGCCATCGGATCGCCGGCGGTTCGGACGAGCAACGCCAGCCCGACATCCGGCGACTGTGCTTGCGGCATGTAGGTTTCCGGGCGAACGGCGGCCTCGTAGCCGGTGCGGCGCGTGTCTGCAACAACTCCGACGATCGTCATCCACTGACCCCGCGATGAGAGCTGCCCGTACTTCATCCGCCGGCCGATCGCGCTCTCACCCGGCCAGAACATCCGTGCCATCGTCTCGTTGACGATCACGGATCGTGCCGCATCAGCAGAGTCGCGCTGGTCGAAGAACCTGCCTTCGCGCAGCGGGATTCCGAGAACGCGGAAGTAATCCGGCGTGATCGAATCGACCGGCACCTCGACGCGTTCCTCGGGCTTGAAATCCGGCCGTCCTTCGATGCTGAAGTTCGTCGAGTTCGGCGTCGCGCTGAGAAACACGGTGCCGATTGTCGCCGCGCTCTCCACGCCGGGCAGCGCGGCAACGCGCTCGACCAGACGTCGCGCGAATTCGGCGGCGGGCGCGTCCTCTCGATAACGCTCGCCGGAAAGCGACACGCGTGCGCTCAACACGTGATCGGTACGAAGCCCGAGATCCAACTGCTGCATCCGCACGAGGCTGCGAATCATGAGCCCGGCGCCGACGAGCAGCACCACGGCAAGCGCCACTTCGACGACAACGAGGCCGCGACGAAGCGCACGACCGATGCGGGTCGCGGAACGTCCGCCTTCCTTCAGGGTGTGCACCGGATCGGTGCGCGCGAGCTGGAACGCCGGAACGAGCCCGAACAGCAATCCGGTGGTGAGCGCGATGCCGCTTGTGAAAGCGAGCACGCGGCCGTCAACTGAAATATCGGTAAGGCGTGGAAGATTCGCCGGCGCGGCGGCAATCAGGGCCTTCACGCCGATCCATCCGAGCGCGAGTCCCGCGGCGCCGCCAAGGACGCCGAGTAACAGGCTCTCGGTCAACAGCTGCCGGATGATCCGTCCGTGACCAGCGCCGAGCGCGGCACGCAACGCCACTTCGCGTTCACGTGTTGATGCGCGCGACAGCAACAGGTTCGCAACGTTGGTGCACGCAATCAGCAGGACAAAAACGACCGCGCCGAGCAACGCGAGCAGCACCGGCCTGATGCGCCCGACGATCTGCTCACGGTAGTCTTCGACGATGACGCCGTAGCCTTTCTGATTCGGGAACGTGCGGATGATATCGGCGTTGATGCGCTCGAGGTCGGACTGCGCCTGCGCCACGGTCACATCCGGCTTGATGCGGCCGATCACCTGGAGCCAGATGCTGGTGCGCGACTCGCGCAGCTCCTTGGACACTGGTAATGTCACCCAGAGTTCCGTGTCGATGGACGGAAAGCCGAAGTGTTCCGGCATCACGCCAATCACCTGTCGCGAAGCCCCGTTCAGCGTGATTGTGCGGCCGACCACGTCCGGCTGACCACCAAAACGCCGCTGCCACAATCGGTGCGACAAGACGACAACCATCGCGCCCGCTTGATCTTCTTCACGTGAATAGGTGCGGCCGAGCAAGGGCGGCATGCCGAGCAGATCGAACAGACTCGACGAGGCGTGTGCACCGGTCAGCCGTTCCGGTTCGCCGGATCCTGTCAATGTCAGGTGCCGGCGATTGAAGGCCGCCATGTTGTCGAAGGTCGAGGTGCGACTCCTGTAGTCGATGTAGTTCGGATAGGAATGCCAGTCCTCGCGCAGCTTTATCCGCGAATTGTCCATCCAGACCATCGCGAGACGGTCCGCGGCCGGATACGGCAACGGGCGAAGCAGGATGCCGGCGGCGACGCTGAAGATTGCGGTGTTTGCGCCAATACCAAGGGCGAGCGTGACGATCGCGATCAGCGCGAACGCCGGAGCCGCCGCCAGCCGGCGCGCGCCGTAGCGAAGGTCTTGCACGAACGCCTCGAGTCTTCCACCGCCCCGCACGTCATAACCTGCGTCCTGCAGTCGCGCGCGATTACCGACGCGACGCCGCGCTTCGTTCCGCGCGTCGGTTGGATTGTGTCCCTGTTGGATCAGGCGTTCGGTGAGAAGGTCCTCGTGGTGGCGGAACTCTTCTGCGATTTCCCCCGCCACACCGTCGTGGTTGCGAGTGCCTTTGAGCCGGTCGCGGAGAATTCGCAACACGCGCATAAATCTTCACGCTTCGAGTATGCGGGACACGGCTCCCGTCAGCCGCCGCCAGCTGGCAGTCTCGGCCCCGAGCTGCCGTCGGCCGGTGCGCGTCAGCTGATAGAAACGCGCGCGCCGGTTGTTGTCGGATACGCCCCACGTCGAGGCAATCCATCCGCGCTGTTCCATCCGATAGAGCGCGGGATACAGTGAGCCCTCCTCGACCTGGAGCACGTCCTCCGAAAGTTGCTGTAGCCGTTGCGCGATGCCGTAACCGTGCTGCGGTCCGGCGGCGAGCGTTTTCAGTACGAGCATGTCGAGTGTGCCGTGGAGCTGGTCGGCGTTGGTGTCGTCTTCCTTAGACATTCTAAGGGAGAGAGCCTACCACAATTTGATGTCGCGAGCGTGGCCTTCGAGTCTGGCTGGGAGGTTAGGGAGGGAAGCGGCCGCCAGCAGCAATGCCGGTCGGCCGCCTTCTTACGACGTGCAGTGAGCTACTGACAGCTGGGGGCAACCATCTTGAGGTTGTCGACTTTCAGTTTTGGCGCGTTTGCTGCCGATGCCGCCGGCGGCTGAGTGGCACCTTTCGTCTCCTCCACAGTGCCGGTAATCTCGACCTTGTGACCAACGTGCGGCGTCAGCTTCGCATCGTCTCCATCAAGGCGATATTCGCTCGCGATCGCTGTCGCGGGCGGGTTGGCAGCCCCGGCCGTGCCAGTAGCCGAGGGGCTCATTTCGGCCTTGCTGAGGACGAATTTCGTCGTGTCTGTCGCGGTCGCGGCGCCTGGCGCCCCGGCCGTCCCGGTTGGGGCCGCTTCTGCTTTCCCCACGCAACCGGTCACGGTGATCGCCTTCGCGGCTGCGCTCTTCGATGGTGTCTGCGGAGCCTGGGCTTCCTGAGCGAGGAGCCCGACGCTGACCCCGAGCACGATCGCCGTGCACGTAGCCGACCAGATTCTCGATTTCATGTTTCCTCCTGTTTTCATTTATCAGCTCGACCACGTTGCAACTGTGGGACCGAGTCCCCAATCCGCCAATAGTTGGAATCTTCCCTTGATCGACGCTCTCGGCAGGCGCGCTTCAGATCAGAGTGTTGGTGAAATGGTCGCCCTGTGAAAGAAGTACAGGTTCTGCTGGACAACGACACGACTCATCTGTGGCTTAGCTCTTCTGGAGGTTACTGCTGAGGCGAGTGACGACGGCGAGAAGTACGCACACCCCGCCGACGAACGTGCCGCTCGGCAGACGCTCTCCCAGAAACGCGGCACCGAGCAATACCGCGATCGGTACTTCCGCCACCCCCATCATCAACATCGCCGACGCGTCCATGCGTTCGAGCAGCCAGTAATTCAACCAGAACGCGACGACGGACGCGGCGACCGCCAGATACAGGACAGCTCCCCACGCCGACGCCGACCAGTGCGTAGGGGAGGGTATCCCTTCAGTAAAGAGTGCGAGGCATAACAGCGGGATGACCGCGGCTCCGCTCTGAATCGTCGTCATGGCCAGCGGCGCAATCCGCCCACCATAACTTTTCATCCACACGTATGCGCCCGCAACGCAGGCCGCGGCTGCGAAGACCGCCGCCGCGCCCGTCATGGCCATTCGCCCTGACGTCAGGGCCTCGGATCCAAAGATCAGCGCCACGCCGACGATGCCGAGAATGAGTGTGATGAGTTTTCGAAAGGTCAAACGCTCCTGGCCGATGGCGCACGCAAACGCGAGTGCGAGGAGAGGCGTTCCCGACTGAAGTATCGCCACCAGACCCGAAGGAATGAACTGCGCGCCCCAGAAGAGCAGCGCGTAGTTCACTCCAAGCAGCAGTAATCCCGCGCTTGCGACACGACGCAGATCGGCGGCGGCACGGAGCGTCCGCAGATCACCTCGTACGAGTGCGATTGGTGCCAGGATCGCAAGCGCAATGGCCAGTCTGGTCCAGGCGAGTGTGAACGGACGTACTTCCCCGATACCAACGCGAATAAAGAGGAAGGTGCTGCTCCACAACAGGCACGCTATCCACCACACGGCGAGCAAACGAATTCGCATCTCGGTCGTCAATGAAGACGACGCGAGTGTGGAGCGCGAATCGCGTCGTTCACCGAATTCTATGTCGAGCGTTCATTTCGCTGCGCCAAACGGAGGACCTGCGATGCCGTCGATCTTCCAAATCTGTCCCGTCAGTGTGATCACATACGCCGTGTTTCCGATGATCTCGAGCGACGTCGGCAGATTCAGGCGTTCGACGATCGGGCTGAATGTTCCATCGGCATTTGCGCGCATCAGCGCTCCCGTATTCGGCAGCGCCGGGCTGCCCGGATCCTTTCCCTCTTCAAACAACCCCTGCGAGAGGCCGAACAGCGTGCGCCCGCGCCCGAACTCGACATCGACGAGGAGCCGCGCGCCGGATGCCACGGTTGCGACATTGAGCGAATGCAGTCCGAACGAGACAGCCTTGCCGTTCTCCGGCAGGTGCGGCACCGGTCCCGCCTCAGCCATGAAGACCTCGTTCCCCGATAACGCGAAACCGGTCGGGACGATATTGTCGAACGCGATCAACTCGGAGACGGAGCCGAGCTCGACGCCCGCATGGCGATCGAGCGTGACCTGCAGCACGCGGTTGTGGTGCCCATCGGTCACCAGGAACCCGCCGGCGTATGCCTCGAGCGCATACTGCACGCCGCTCTTGACGAAGAAATCTGTCGCGGGCGGATTGTTGATCGCGAATGTCCCGATGTCGGCGATGGGAGTCACACTGGTCGGTCCATCCACTCGATAGATGCCGACGACGTCGTCGCCACCGACATCAGGGCCAACGAGCGTCACAAGAACGTAGGCCTTCGAGCCGACGAACGCGATGTCCACCGCTCCACCAATCCCCACCGCTGGAATCGTCGGCGGCAAACCGGTCGCAAACGTTGTGACGGCGCCGGTCACCGGATCCACACGTGAAATCCGGCCGGCTGCGCTCTCAGTTACGTACAGCGCTCCGCCGGGACCGACGGTGCTTCCGAACGAGCCTTCCAACCCGCTCGTCAGGATCGTGACGACCGGTGTCGGCGGACTTGGTTGTGAGAAGGCGTCGACGGACAGCGAGGCCAAGGCAGCCCCGAGTGCGATCGTGACCAACGGCTTCATCCTGATCTTCATCGTCATTGGAGTTCTCCTGTTCGGCCACTTCGAGAGTTGGCCGGGTTCTGCCAGGAGAAAGCCGCAACCGCGCGAAAACCAGCTCACTCGCCGACCGCACACCCGTGAGCCTTCTTTTCGTCGTTTCTGGCTTTACCTCCTAACGGCGCGACCTGCTCGTGATACCGTCACGCCGTAGACCGGGAAGGAGGGTCCATGCCGCGTTACTTGATCGAGCGCGTGGTTGGTACGCTTACCAAGGAACAGATCGACGCGGGCTCCCGACGCGCGATGGAAGTGATGGCCGATATGCCGGGGCTTGTGTGGATTCGATCCTACGTCTCCGACGTCGACGGCAAGATCTACTGCGAGTACGAAGCACCGAATCCTGAAGCGATCCGTGAGCATGCCAGGCGGGCCGGTCTGCGTGTTGACCGCATCATCGAAATCGCTCTGGAAATCAGCCCGGCGATGTTCAGGTGATATGCCGCTCGAAGCCAGCACGGGACGCAGGGGCGAGGTCACGCAGCTGCTGGCGGAGCTCGGGCAAGGCGCCACCGGTGTCACCGATCGCTTGGTTCACATTCTTTATGACGAGTTGAGACAGATCGCGCGCCGGCACATGCGCGGCGAGCGATTGGACCACACGCTCGAGACCACTGCGCTGGTGCACGAAGCTTACGTGAAGCTCGTGGGTCTCGATCGCATGCACTGGCAGAACCGGGCGCATTTCCTCGCCGTCGCCGCGCAGGCGATGCGCCGCGTCCTGGTCGACTATGCAGTCGGCCGGCGCACGCAGAAGCGCGGAGGCAGTCGCCAGCGAGTGCCGCTGGAAGAGGTGTCGCCCACCAGTGAGCAACCCCTCGAAGTGCTGCTTGCGCTGGACGCGGCACTTCGCAGGCTCGAGGCCGTTGACGGTCGTCTGACGCGCGTGGTCGAGTGCCGGTACTTCGGCGGCATGAGCGTCGAGGAAACGGCACAGGCACTCAACCTGTCGGTCGCGACGATCAAGCGCGACTGGAGCGTGGCGCGCGCGTGGTTGAACCGGGATCTTCGCGGAGCGCAGCCATGACGGTCAGCGCGCTGGTCCGCTCGGCGCTCGGTCGCCTCCGACTGCGGCGGACGCCGGCGTGGTCGCGCGTCGAGCAGGTCCTCGCCGGGGGATTGGGCGTGCCGCCCGAGAAACGGGAGGCCTACCTGGACCAGGCCTGTGGCGACGATGCGGCGCTGCGCGCTGAGGTCTGCGGGCTGCTCGCCGCGAGCGACGGCACAGGATTCCTCGACCGGCCCCTCGATACGATTCTTTCTCCGCTCGTCGGATCCGACGACATGACGACGACGGAAGCGTCACCCCTGGTCGTCGCGCATTTCGAGCTCCTCACGAGGATCTCGGCTACCGGGATGGGCGTGGTGTACCGCGCACGGGATACCCGCCTTCAGCGGATCGTCGCGCTCAAGTTTCTTCCCTCGACGCTCGGCGCCGATGGACGCGCGAAATCGCGGTTCCTCCTCGAGGCGCGAGCCGCAGCGGCACTCGATCATCGCAATGTCTGCGCGATTCATGAGATTGGTGAAACGCCCGACGGCCAGCTGTACATCTCGATGCCGTTCTATCAGGGAGAGACGCTGGCGGATCGATTGGCCCGCGGATCGCTCCCGGCGATTGAAGCGATTTCGATTGCGGGCGAGGTCGCCCGCGGACTCGCCCACGCTCACGAGCGTGGGATTGTCCATAGGGACATCAAGCCGGGCAACCTGATGCTCGCCGGCGATGGAACCGTCAAGATCCTGGATTTCGGGATCGTCAAGTGGAGCGACGTTGGTCTGACGCGGACGGGAGCCGCCCTCGGCACTGTGCCTTACATGAGTCCCGAGCACCTTCGCTGTGCACCGACCGATGCACGGACTGATCTGTGGTCACTAGGCATCGTTCTGTACGAGATGCTCGCCGGTCGCCGTCCGTTCGAAAGTGCGGACGAATACGGGTTACGCGAATCCATTGCCTTCGCGCCTCCCGCGTCGTTGCACGCGGTCAGGCCGGATATCCCCGAAGACTTGTCCTCTCTGATTCATCAACTGCTCGCCAAGCATCCCGATGATCGTCCCGCCGACGCGGAGGTTGTGGCCGACAGGCTCGATGCGTTGCGTCACCATCCCGCGCTCGCGGCTGGCGACGCCGCGCAAGTGCCCGCCACGCCGCGCCATCCCGATAGTGAGTCGCGCGCGCACAAGTCTTCGGATACCGACGTGTTGCCGGAAGGGGAACGGCGCCAGGCGACTGTTGTCATCCTTGGTTTGTCAGGCTACGCAGAGCTGGTCGAGCGCTGCGCGCCGCAGGAAGTCGACGAAGTGATTCGGCGGCTGAAAAGCGACGCCTGGGCGATCGCCGAACGGCACGGCGGGATGATCAACGAGTTCAGCGAAGGACGGATCGTTCTTGTGTTCGGCGTGCCGATCAGCCTCGAGGATCACTGCGCTCGTGCGATCCGCGCGGCACTCGAGCTGAGAACGCTGGTGCGCGCGTGGCGAATGGCGCGGCCTGCGGCTCGAAGCCTTGCGCTTCATGCGGCGATAGACACGGGGGAATCCGCGATTCAGCGTTTGGACGACTCCATCGTTCCGTACCGCATCGCAGGACCACCGGTGCGGCGTGCCACTCAGCTCTGCGCGCACGCACGTACTGACGAGATTCTGCTCGCGCCTGAGGCTGAGCGCGCCGTCACCTCTCGGTTCAAGCTCCATCCGGCTACCGCCGTGACGCTCGTCGACGATCCGGCGCCCTTTACGCCTTTGGCCGTCGTCGAAGAGCACGCCGAAGAGGATCGCCTCGACCAGATGGCGGGTCGCGCAGACCTGACCGAATTCACAGGACGCGAGACGGAGCTCGCTGCGCTGGCGCAGGCCTACGGGGAAGCGGCGAGCGGTCGCGGACAGCTTCTGACGATCTCAGGTGAAGCAGGACTCGGCAAGAGCCGCATGCTGCACGAGTTGCGAAAATCGATCGAGCCGGGGCTGGCGAGTATTTTGATCGGCCGTTGCTCGTCGTACGGACAGGGGACGGCCTACATGCCGTTCCTGCAAATGCTCCGTCAGCTGCTGCGGCTCGATCCGTCGCCCGGCTGCGCGTTGACCGAAGACGAAGTGGCGTCGCGCCTGCTCGACATCGACCGCGATCTCGAATGCATGATTCCCTACTACTTGCGGCTCCTTTCGATCGGGGCGGAGCGGCATCGCCTTGCGACGGTTGAGCGCGATGAGCGGTCACGAGTCGCGTTGATGGAATCCCTGGTCGCAGTTTTCGTCGCGGCGGCGAAACGCCGTCCCTGCGTCCTGCTGCTTGAAGACTGGCACTGGGTCGATCCGGCCTCGCACGAAACCTTGAAACGGCTCGCAACCCTGCTCTCAGGCCATCGGCTCCTCGCGGTGGTGACGACACGCGCGACGCACGCCATCGAGTCGTCGTCGCCAGGTCCCTATTACACGATCGTGTTACGTCCGCTGTCGCCAGAGCTGAGTTCGACGATGCTGCGGTCGGTACTCGCGGCCGACGACGTGCCCGATGCGCTTGCGGCTCGGGTCCATGCGCGCACCGCAGGCAATCCATTCTTTCTCGAGGAGGTTGCCCGAAGCCTGCGCGAGTCCGGGACTGTACGCGTGGAGGGCCGCCGAGCGCGGCTCGCGGGTTCGATCGACTCGCTGCACATGCCCGCGAACGTGCAAGCGGTCATCCGAACGCGCCTCGATCGCCTCGATCTCGACGTCCGCCAGGTGTTGCGCGCGGCGGCTGTGGTCGGACGAGAATTCACTCGGGAAATTCTGGTTCGAGTGATTGCCCATCCGGAGCGTGTTCCCTACGCACTCGACGTGCTTTCGGCCGCCGGGATTGTCCGGCAGATGGCAGTTCTGCCTGATCACGCGTATGCGTTCGCTCACGTGCTCGTGCAGGAGGCGGCGTACGCGGGTCTGCTCGAGCATCAGCGTGCCGATCTCCACGGGCGAGTTGGCGCGGCTCTTGAGGAACTCTATGCCGGGCAGCTCCAGGAGTGGTTCGATCCGCTCGCACAGCACTTCAGCCTCGCCGAGAACTGGCCGAAGGCGGTGCATTACGGCCTCGCCGCCGCCGAGCGCACCCGCCGTTTGTACCAGTTCGTCGACGCGCTGCGCCTTGTCGATCGCGCTCGCGAGTGGGCCTCGCACGCGCGCGAAGAGGAGCAAGGTACGATCTTGATCGACATCCTGTTCCGGCAGGAACGTCTCTGCGATCTGTTGGGGTTGCGCGAGCGCCAGCGTCAGATTGTCGATGAGCTCGTCAGCCTGCTGGAATCCAGCGCCGATCGGGCCGCGCTCGCCGAGGCGTACCTGCACAAAGGAGAGCTGCACACACTCGTCAGCGAGTTTGACGACGCAGAGGCGGCTCTTGAAGCCTCGCTTCGCCTTCGGCGCGAGACTGGTGATTCCCTGGGTGAACGGGCATCTCTGCGCGGCCTCAGCTTCCTGCGGTGGTCGCAGCGCCGTTACGAGGATGCGCTGTCGTGCAACGAGGCGGCCCTGGCCATCGATCGGGAACATCACCGGCTGAATGCCATCGTCGGTGATCTCCACAACATCGGATCGGTATGCGCCGTCATCGGAGACTTCGATCGCGCGCGAACCTGCTTTGACGAGGCGCTCGTGCTATCGGAGCCGGCCCGTGGGGCGCCAGAAGGCTCGACTGATTTGTGGGAAGCGAGGGCGTCCGTGCTCTATTCGTACGGCAGCCTCCTCGCGAGGACAGGCGATCTCGACGGCGCCTTGACCTACCTGGGCAGCAATGCCGAATGGGCGTGCGCGCACCGGAATCCAGAGCGCGTCGGCAACTTCCTGACCGCGGTCGCCAACGTCTATCTGAAGAAGGGCATGATCGACGAGTGTCTCGAACACTATCGACGCGCCATCGAAGTCACCCGTACGAGCCAGGTTGCGCCGGCGCTGGGACGCGCACTCCACGCGTACGCGGAAACCCTGATCGGCCTTGGCCGCGAGCGCGATGCACTCGCGCCCCTCGAAGAAGCGTCGCTCGTTTCCGAGAAATTGAGCGACTGGCCCGGCGCGGCGCAGATGTGTTCGCATCTCGCGCGGGCGCACGAGCGGCTCGGACACGTCAGCGAGGCCCAGTCCGCATGGGATCGAGCCCTGGATCGCTGCCGCCGCGCCGGCTATTTCGAGGGGGAGCTCGATGCCTTGGAGGGTCTGGGAAGGGTAGCGAGGCGGCATCTTCCTTCGCCGGTGGCGCTCCGGTTTTACGAAGACGCGATTGCGCGCGCGACTGCGCTGGCCGATGACGCGCGTGCGGCCCGGCTGCACAACTCCGCGGGGATCATCGAGTGGACGCGCGCGTTCTACGAGCGCGCGCTGGCGCACTTCGAGCGCGCCCGCACGCTCTTCGAGGCGCTCGGCGACGCGGCCGCGGCGGGACAGATGATGAACAGCATCGCCGTCAGCCTGAGCAAACTCGGTCGAACGAGCGACGCGCGCGCGAAGCTGCGTGAGGCGCTCGTCCACCACGAGCGCACTGGCCTGCCGCAGCTCGAAGCTCATGCGCTGGCCGCGCTCGGCGACTTGCATTGGGACGCCGGGGAGTACACCGAGGCGGCGGCGGTGTACGAGCGATCGCTCGCTGCGCGCACGGCCGCTGGCGACGATCGCGGTCAGGGCTGGATGTTGCAGCGGCTGGCGCGCGCCAAGATCGCTCTCGCCGAGCGCGACACGGCCGACCAACTGCTGACGCGCGCAACTGGTATCGCGACTCAATGCGGCGACGAAGAACTGATGGAGGAGTGCATCGGGCTTCGACGGACGGTGGCGCGATCGAACGCGGTCGCTCCTCCGGCTTCAGACACTCGGTAACATCATTCGGCTTCGATCGAGAGGTGAGTCAATGTACCCGATCCTCCTCGCCGTGCTGCTGCAGACGGGACAGACCTGGTCGCCCGCGCAACAGGAGATTATCGAGCAGATCAAGCGCTGTAACGACGCGTGGGTCTCGTCGATCGAGCAGAAGCGATTTGAAGTCTACGACGCGGTATGCCCGGCGACCGACCAGGCCGTTTTCTGGTACACCGGGAGGGACGGCGCACCGGCGCCTTACAAGGGTTCCAACGGCCTATGGACCACGTCTCAGTCGTCTCAGAATCGGGCGTTCTCCTGGGGCGACCTGGAGCCGGTGACGGTGCAGATCGATGGCGATGTGGCGTACTTCTATTACGGGGTAACGTGGTCCTTCGAATCGACCGAGGGCACGAGGACCAATAATCGCTCGCGGCGACTCACGGTATTCCAAAAGCGCAACGGGCGATGGTATATGTCCGCCGGCTCGATTGCTGCGGTGCCAAAATAACCCATAGGCGGGTGGGTTGACACCGTCCATCGCAGAAATCGAAGACCCTTAGATGCCATACTCCGCGAGGAGACGAACCACGACGTCTCGATTACCCCGAAATGCATCCCACACTGACGCGCACCATTCATCGATCGCTTTGTCGCGTGCCTCGCCAGCAGCGGCTCGCATGACGTCGACCGCTGTGATCGTGCCTCGCTCGCGCGGGAGCACGAATGCCGGCCACTGCCGTTTTTGTCGCGCCATCTTCATGTGAGTCAGTTGGACCTGCCGCCCCGTTTGCCCCTTCTCTACGTGGAGATATAGCCCCACCAGCGCGAAGGTCAGGCCGATCGGCTTCGTGTGCTCGTTCGCCTCCTGCGCCGCAAAGGCATCGACGACGTGCTGATGGATGAACGACGGATGACCGTGCGCCAGGGTGTAACAGCTCAATTCGTGATACGCGTCGCGGTTTGAGTTCGTTTGAACCATAGCGATGAAAGATATTGCGACTCTATTACAATGACGGCAATCACTCACCTATGCCTCTTACCGCCGGTACTCGGCTGGGCCCGTATGAGATCGTTGCCGCCATTGGCTCCGGCGGGATGGGAGCGGTGTATCGGGCACGGGATTCGAAGCTCAATCGGCACGTCGCCATCAAGGTTCTGAACGATCGTTTTCTCGACGATCCGGGTCGCCTCCGGCGCCTGCAAAGGGAAGCGCAAGTACTGGCGGCGCTCAACCATCCGAATGTCGCCACCATCCATGGGTTGGAAGAGTCCGACGGGATTCGCGCGATCGTCATGGAACTGGTCGATGGGGAAGATCTGGCAGCCCGGATCGCTCGTGGACCTATCGCCGTCGACGAGGCCCTGCTCTTCGCTCGCCAGGTCGCCGAGGCCCTCGAAGCCGCACACGACCAGGGCATCGTCCATCGCGACCTCAAGCCTGCAAACATCAAGATCAGAAAGGATGGTGCGTTGAAGGTTCTCGACTTCGGCCTGGCGAAAGCGATGAACCCCGACGACGCGTTTGCAGCCGCGGACCATGCTGACTCGCCGACGATTACCAGCCCGCCAGAGATCACTGCACACGGTCTTTTCCTCGGGACGGCCGCATATATGAGTCCGGAGCAGGCGCGAGGGAAGCCCGCCGACAAGCGCGCGGATATCTGGGCGTTCGGTTGCGTGTTGTTCGAAATGTTGAGCGGACGACCGACGTTTCCCGGCGAGACCATCTCGGATACAGTCGCCGGTATCCTCGAACGCGAGCCGGTGTGGGATCTCTTGCCGGCACGCACTCCCGCAGCCGTTCGCCGGTTGCTGCGCCGGTGTCTCGAGAAAGACCCCAAACGGCGCCTCCACGACATCGCCGACGCTCGAATCGAAATCGATGACGTCGAGAGAGGAGCGTCCGAGCAAGCGGCTGATGGCAGCGTCGCAGCGCCGATCGCCGTCCAGCGCACGCGCCGCTGGATGCCGGCTGTGGTGCTGCTGGCCTTGATCGGCGCTGCGTTCCTTGGATGGACGCTCCGTCGACTTCCGATTCCTCCGGAAGCCCGCCTCGAGATCAACACTGCGCCGACTACGGACCCGTCGCTGGCGATCTCACCGGACGGCCGCAAAATTGTTTTCGTTGGTCGTTCAGGAGGTCAAGCTGTCTTGTTCCTCCGATCGCTTGACTCATCGTCGGCGCAGCCATTGCCCGGAACGGAGCGCGGGTCACAACCGTTCTGGTCGCCAGATAACCGCTCGATCGGGTTCTTTGCGGATACAAAGCTGAAACGTGTCGATATCGATGGAAGTTCGTCACGCACACTCGCGACCAACAGCGCAGTCCCGATTGGCGGGACATGGAACGCCGACGGAATCATTCTCTTTGCCGACCATCCTGGCGGACCGATCTTTCGGACATCGTCGGACGGCGCCCCGCGTGTCGCGGCCACGGAACTCCAACCGCCGAAACAGCGGGGTCATATTTCTCCGAAATTCCTGCCCGACGGCCGCCATTTTCTCTTCTTTGTCACCGGAAGTCGGGAAACACACGGCGTCTACATTGCCGAACTCGATCAGCCGGGAATGAAGCGCCTCTTCGATGCCGACACGCCCGCGGTGTACGCGAACGGGCATCTGCTCTTTGGCCGCGAGAAGAAGCTGCTGGCTCAGCGTTTCAGCCTCGATCGAATCGAGCTCGTCGGGGATCCCTTCGCCGTTGAAGAGACACTGGCTGGGGGGCCGACTCTGTCGGCGTCAGTTGCAGGACCGATTGCCTACCGCATGCTCCCCGCGGACGCTGGCCAGCGTCAGCTCGTGTGGTTCGATCGAGCCGGCAAGCAAATCGAGAGGGTGACGTTCGCCGAGGGCGCCGCGCAGGGGCCATCACTGTCACATGATGGACGCCGGGTCGCCATCTATCGATTTCGCGAAGGCAACATGGACATCTGGGTCTACGAAACGAGTCGTCACGAATGGGAGCGAATCACGTTTGATCCAGGCGACGACATCTACCCGCTCTGGTCTCCGGACGACAGCAGCATCGCGTTTACGGGATTTCGCAACGCGGGTCTCAGTGGCAACGTGTATCTGAGGCTCTTGAGCGGCTCGTCGGGTGCCGAGAAGCTCGTGCCCGGCACGTCGAACGGCCACGCCGATGACTGGTCGGCTGACGGACGGTATCTGCTGGTTAACCGCGTAAGTCAGACGAGAGGCCCTGATATCTGGGCCGTGTCACTCGACGGAAACCCGAAGCCATTTGAAGTCGTCGCGACGGACTTCAATGAGGGACTGGCGCAGTTCTCTCCCGATGGCCACTGGATCGCGTACCAGTCAGACAAAACAGGTCGAGAGGAAATCTACCTGAGACCGTTTCCGGGGCCGGGAGCCGACGTGCGCGTCTCTCCTGACGGCGGTGCGCAGGTGCGATGGAACCGCGACGGAAAGGAACTTTTCTACGTCGCGGCCGATGATTGGCTCACGGCCGTTCCGATTCGCGAATCGTCTGACGGCAAGACGATCGAGCCTGGCCAACCGACGCCGTTGTTTGTCACCAACGTCGGAAGTACTGCGATCCTGAAATACCGCCAGCAGTACGCGGTCTCACCGGATGGCCGATCATTTGTGATGCAATCGGTCGTCGGACAGGCTAGTTCGTCGCCGATCGTGGTGATGTTGAACTGGCGTCCCGTGCGATAGACGGCCGTCATGTTCTAGTTCTGCCCTTCGCTGAGTCGCGCGGCGTGCAGCAACAAGTAGTTTCGTTCCGGCGTGCTCGTCGTTCGCTGCGCCGCTCGACGGTAACACTGGATTGCCGCTCCGTGATCGCCGGCGCGTTCGAGTAAGTGTGCACGCACCGCATCGAGGCGGTGGTTGGCTGCGAACTGGGGATCGCTGGCGAGTCTGTCGATCGCCGCCAGACCGGCAACCGGTCCCTCGACCATCGCGTGCGCAACCGCATGACTGAGACGAGCCATCGGGCTGTCCTGCAATCGAAGCAGCAGTTCATACAATTCACGGATTTGTGCCCAGTCCGTTTGGTCGCTGCTGACGGCTTCATCGTGAAGCGCGGCGATCGCCGCCTGAATCTGATATGGTCCAGTGGCGCCATGTCGGAGGGCGCGCTGCAGGATGCGCTGGCCTTCCGAGATGCGAGCGTGATCCCATTGCGATCGATCCTGCTCATCGAGCGGGATCAGCTCGCCGTTTGGACCTGTGCGTGCCGCGCTCCGGGCGTCAGTGAGCAGCATGAGCGCGAGTAATCCATTCACCTCGGGATCGTCGGGCATCAGTTGCGAGAGCAAACGGCCAACACGGATGGCTTCCGCCGACAGATCGACACGATAGAGCGTGTCGCCAGTGCTCGTCGAGTAGCCCTCATTGAAGATCAGATAGATCACTTTCAGCACTGCCGGAAGACGATCCGCGCGATCGGCTGATGTGAGTTCAGGAAACGTCGCGCCCGCCGATCTGATCGTCTGTTTCGCCCTGGTCAGCCGCTGTGCCATCGTCGCCTCCGGCACGAGAAAGGCGCGCGCGATCTCCGCCGTCGTCAGACCGCCGACGGCGCGCAGGGTGAGGGCGATCTGGGATGAGGACGAGAGAGCCGGATGACAGCACATGAAGTACAGGTCGAGCGTCTCATCGCGTTCGTTGATGCCGCCCGCGTCGGCGGCAAGCGCGATCTGCTCGTCAACCGGAATCAGGCTCACGACGAGCTGCTCGCGCAGTCGTCGTGCCGTATCGGCGCGGATTTGATCGGTCAACCGGCGCGTCGCGACGGTGATCAACCAGGCTTTCGGGCTGTCGGGCATGCCCTGCTTCGGCCACTGCATCGCCGCGGCCGTGAGCGCCTCTTGTACTGCGTCCTCGCAGCCACCGAAGTCGCGGTAGCGACGGAGCAGGACGCCCAGAACCTGCGGCGCAAGGTCGCGCAGCAAATCCTGAGCGTCGTCGTCGAGTCGAGCGATCACGGTTTCCAGTCGGGCGGGGGACCGCTCATCACCTGACGAACCTCGATCGGCATGTTCAGCGGCTTGCCGCCCGGACCGGGCGCGGCGGACGCTTCGGCGGCGATTGCATATGCCCGTTCGGGACTCTCGACATCGATAATCCAGTAGCCGGCGAGAAACTCTTTCGACTCGGGAAAGACGCCGTCGGTGATCGGCTCGCCGTTGGCGCCGGCCCGCACTCGCTTCGCCTGCTCCGGACCGCTGAGACCCTCGGCGCCGACCAACTCTCCGGCGGCCGAGAGTTTTTGCGAAAACTTGATCATGAAGCCGATGTGTGCCTTGATGTCGTCCGCCGGCCAACTCGCAATCTGATAGGGTCCCCCCCCGGGGGTATTCATCATGAGCATGTATTTCATACCTCATCCCTCTCGATGTTGCCCCGGTTGGGGCGTTCACGATGTAGTCGGAGCAGGCCGCCTGAAACCTACATCTTTACTCCGCGACGGATCTCTTGAACACGCGCTCTTAAGGTGATAGGAGTATCCGCCTCTCGGAGGAGGGTCCATGGGGAAACGCGCCACTCGCCGGATCGGGGGAGCATGCATTCTACTCGCTGCGGTGTTGGTGCTCTACCAATCCGTCGACGCGGGATCCCCGCGCACCACGCTCAGTCAGCAAGTCATTGACCCTCCCGTTGCACTCAGCAAGGACTGGAAACGGCTCTACACTCCCGACGTGACCGTGGTTGGCAACGCGAGCGAAGGGGAGCTTCGAACCGCGCTCAAGCAGATTGAAGACTTCCGCGCCGGCCTGGTCGGGCTCTTTCCCGGGATCAAGATGACGTCCCGGCTTGCGACGACGATGGTGGTGTTGAAGGACTTCAACACGTTCAGAACCTTTCAGCCGAGAGACGAGCGCGGACGCCGGCGTGAGAACGTCGCCGGGTATTTCACGACAACGCCGACGATGAACTACATGGTCCTCGGCGCGTTCGGAGAACGCGACGCAACGCTCGAGGTGGTGTTCCACGAATACACGCACTTCATCGTGCAGCAGAACTTTCGATCGCTGCCGTTGTGGGTGAATGAGGGGACGGCGGATTTTTATTCAACCTTTCGCAGCAACTACAAGGATGGCAAGAGTCTGGTGGGGACGCCGCCGAGCGGGCGACTGGCCACGCTTCGGGATCGCGGGGTCATGCCGCTGGATCGAATCCTGACCAACGAGGGCTCGTCGAGCGCCTATCGCGATCCCGACACCGTCCACCTGTTCTATGCGCAGTCCTGGGCCTTCGTTCATTACCTGCAGCTCGGGAACAACGGAAAGCGGCGCGGTCAGATCACCGAGTACTTACGCGCGGTCGATCAGGGGATGCCGATCGATCAGGCGTTCTTCAGAGCTTTTGGCGTCACCCTGGCGCAGATGCAGAACGAGCTCGGGCTCTACGTCCGTCAACCGATTCTCCAGGCATTCCTCTTTTCGCCAAAAACCACGACGGCCGACGTCGCGACGCTTGCTGTCGATCGCCTCACCCAATCCGACGCCGCCTACGTTCAGGCCGATCTCCTGTTGCAGATGGGCGCGACCGAAGACGCAGAGCGGCTTCTGACCAACGTGCTGACGATCGACCCTTCACACGTCGACGCCAAAATCGCGCTCGCGCGGGTCCGAGCGCGCCAGGATCGGCGCGATGAGGCGATTGCGGCGCTCGAGGGCATCACTGCGGCGAAACCGGCGACGTTCTCCGCGCAGCTGTATCTCGCCGGCATGCTCCGGTCCGCACGACGCTATGAAGACGCGATGCGCGCTGCCGAGCGTGCGGTGGCGCTCGATCGCGAGTCCACCCACGCCTGGTACGAGTTGAACCTGTCAGCGCTGGCGAGCGGCCGCGACAAAGAAGCCGCGGATGCGCTGGCGCAGATCATCGGGCGCGATTCAAACCCCGCGTGGTACCAGAGTCAGACGTACGACGCATACGCGCTCGGGCGCGACGAGGCCGTTATCCGAAGTGCGACCGCCTACATCCGATCGGCCGGACAAGGCAACGAATCGGCGCCGTACGTGGGCTATGCCGCAGCGCTCGCCAGTATGCGTCTGGGCCGTCAGGCAGAAGCAGTGACGCTATTAAAGAAGATTGAGGAGTCGACGCCTTTGGGGTCGTGGCAGAGCCTGGTTGCGCAGTTCCTCCAGGGGCAATTCTCCGGTGACAAGTTGTTGGACAAGGCGAAATCCGACGGCGACCGTACGGAAGCGCACGCCTACATCGGCGTCTTGAATCTCGTTCAAGGAAAACAGGCAGACGCGCTCGTTCACCTGCGCTGGGTCAAGGAACACGGCCTCAAGAACTATGTCGAGTATCGAATGGCACTCGCCGAGCTCGATCGGCTCGAGGCGGCGAAGGCGCGCTGACCATCCGTCGAATTCCCTTCACGCCCTCTTCATAATCCCTTCATCATTGGTTGCGACACTGCTCCTGACGGACGGCGGGCGTTCGGCCTGCAAGGAGCAAATGGCAATGGACAAACGACTCTTACGCGCGGTTGGACTCACGCTGCTGATCATCGGCGGCGCTGCCGCGATCGGCATCGGTGCCTACAATGCGGGTGTGGCCCACGGTATCGCCGAGAGTGGCCGACTGATCGCCGCGCCAGCAGCAGGAACACCATATGTCTACGTGTGGCCGCGGCCATGGGGAGTCGGGTTCTTTCCGTTCTTCCCAATCCTGTTTTTCGTGCTGTTCTTCTTCGTGGTCCGCGGTCTGGTATGGAGAGGCCGCTGGCATGGCGGTGACCGTTACCGTTATGACGGGATTCCGCCGATGTTCGAAGAGTGGCACCGGCGCGCACACGCAGAACGACCGGCAGGCGGATCCCGGACTTCGGATCCCGGCACCGTCACCAGCACCTGATCGATGAAGCAGATTCTGGTCGTGGACGATGAGCCGAGAATTGCAGAGATCTGCCGTGACTATCTCGAGCGCGCGGGTTTCAAAGTGATGGTTGCCGTCAACGGCGCTGACGCTCTCGCACTCGCGCGCACGAAGCAGCCGGACCTCGTCGTCCTCGATCTCGGCCTGCCGAAGATGGACGGTCTCGACGTCACGCGAGCGCTGCGGAAGCGGTCCAACGTGCCGATCATCATGCTGACGGCGCGGGTGGAAGAGAGCGACAAGTTGATCGGGCTGGAGCTCGGTGCCGACGATTACCTCACGAAGCCGTTCAGTCCGAAGGAACTGGTCGCGCGGGTGCGCGCGGTGTTCCGGCGCGTCGACGCCGGAACCGGACAGAGCGAAGTCATTCGCGTGGCCGACGTCATGCTCGACATTCCACGGATTCAGGCAAAGGTCGGCAATCGGGCCATCGAATTCACGTCCACAGAGTTCGAACTGCTGGCGATGATGATGCGGCAGCCTGGACGCGTGTTCACGCGCGGGCAGCTGCTCGACGCGGTGCGCGGTGACGCGGTGGAGTCACTTGATCGCGTCATCGATGCGCACATCAAGAATCTGCGTCGAAAACTGGAGCGCGATCCGGGTAAGCCACGTTACATCCTGACGGTCTATGGAGTCGGATACAAGTTCGCGGAGGAATGATGCGGCACTATTCCAAGCGCGAGATACCACTGTGGTGGCCAGCGGGCGAGCCGTGGCCTTCACACCGTCCTCCGTTCACCACGATACGTCGGAGGCGCGAATGGTTCTTTCGACGCGTTGCATTCGGCGCGTTTGCCCTGCTCCTGATCACGATTGTGAGCATGTCGGTGGCCATCTGGCTGATCGCTGGACGAATCGGCCCCGCCAGTCGCACGGCCGCGCTCGGTGCAATGGTGTTGCTGTTTGTCGCCGTCGCGGTCGTAGTGCTCACCTTCCGGGGGATGCGGCGAATCGCGTCCCCACTTCACGCGGTGATGGACGCCGCCGATCGCGTCGCTGAAGGGGATTACGCGGTTCGAGTAGCGCCGTACGGACCGCCGCCAATCCGTGCCCTGGCGCACTCGTTCAACACGATGACGGAGCGGCTGCAAAACGCCAATCGGCTACGACGCAATATCATGGCTGACGTCGCACACGAGCTGCGCACGCCGCTGAGTGTGCTCCAGGGACGTCTTGAAGGGCTGATCGACGGCGTCTATCCCCGTGACGATCGTCAGCTCGCCGAATTGCTGGAGGAAACGCGCATCCTGTCGCGGCTCGTGGAAGATCTGCGGATATTGGCGCTGTCGGACGCCGGCGCGTTGCCTTTGCAGAAGGAGCCAACGGATCTCGTCGACCTCGTGCGCGACGTCGTGCGCAGGATGACTCCTGAGGCCGATAAGAAATCCGTTGTACTTTCAGCGAGTTCCTCGGTCGCGACGTTCGTGCTGGATGTTGACCCGGTACGTATTCGCGAAGTACTGACAAACATCGTGTCGAACGCCCTCCGGCACAGCGCAAGCGGTAGTTCGGTCGCCGTCTCACTCAGTGAGATGTGGGAGAACGTGGCCATCGTGGTGCGTGATGCTGGTGAAGGGATGTCGCCGGAAGAAACCGCTCGAATATTCGATCGCTTCTACAAGGGATCAGCGTCGCGTGGATCGGGGCTCGGATTGGCCATCGCCAGGAGTATCGTCACCGCTCACGGCGGAGCGATCCGCGCATCGAGTGAGCTTGGAAGAGGGACGACAGTCGAGTTCACATTACCGAGGTGAAGGCAATCGATTGAAATCGAGCGCCTCGGTCAGGACGCGACCAGACGATCCTGCTGGCGCATCAACATCGATCAACGCCGCAAGCGTAGGTGCCAGATCGTTCAAAGCGACATGACCGGGATACGTGCCCGTCTTGACTCGCCGCCCCATGACAATGAGCGGAATATGGGCATCGTAGTTGTAGGGACTGCCGTGCGTTGTTCCCGTCGCCTGACGCATCCAGTAAGGTTCGAGGATGACTTCGAGGTCGCCTGATCGCTGCGCATTGAATCCTCGCAGCACGCGGGTCCCGATCAGGTCGCTGACGACTTCAGCCCGAAGTAATTGGTCGCGAGTGTAAACGCGCGCGACGTGCGGGACTTTCATCGCCGCGGCTGCGGCGACGCGACGAACCTCGGCCGGGTCGAGCTGCTTTTCCTCGATCAGCGCGTAATTGAGATACGGCGACGATCCCGCCGTCGCCATCAACCACTTGCCGTCGCCGAAGCGGGCCGTCAGCGCCAGTTCGATTGCGCCGAACAGTTCTTTGTTCGTCAGGCGTCCGCCGGGGAGCGAGCGTTGCGCCAACGTCTCGGGAACAGGCGCAACACCATGATCGGCCGTGAGCGCGACGATCGTGTGCTGCAGGCCGACGGTCTTGTCGATCCGATCGAGGAGCTGGCCGATCGCTCGATCGGTTCGAATCGCGATATCCCTCACCTGCGGTGAATCCGGCCCGTAGGTATGACCGACCGAATCGTTCGATGAAAAACTCACCGTGACGAGATCTGTTCCACCGTGTTGTCCGAGCCGCTCTTCCGTAATCGCGGCGGTCGTGAAGTCCAGGAGCATCTGATTGCCGAAGGGGCTTCCGTACACTGCCTCGTACAGCGTCGCGCCTGTTTCCTTCGGCAGCTCCTTCATAACCGGCGTGCCGATCGACAATGCCAGCCATGATTGGCCGGCCAGCGAATCGGCCGCTCGTCGATCGTTGAAGGCTTGCACCCAGGCCGGAACCTCGTTCATGTAGTACGTGCTGGTCACGAACGCGCCTGTCTTGGTGTCGAACCAGTAGGCGGCGTCGGCGCCACGTCCGACCGGCATGATGGCGCCTCGATCTTTGAGCGAGATGCCGAAAACCCGCGGCGCATTCGCCGCGCCTTTGGCGGCACCTGAGGCAAGTTTCATCTCGTCGCCCAACGTGCTCACCAGGAGCCGTCGCGGTGAGGCCGTGGACGCGTTGGGAGCGCCAACCGGCTTCACCGTGTCGTCGGTGATACTGGCGACCGTCTTTCCCGACTCGCGATCGAACCAGTCGTTGCCGATAATGCCGCTGACCGACGGCGTTGCGCCCGAGAGCATGGTGGAGTGGCCGATGGCCGTCACGGTCGGGTAATGCTCGAGGTAAGCGTTCGTGAATACGGCTCCATCCATCAGCAGCTTCTTGAACCCTCCAGTGAATTCACTCCGGAATCGCGTCAGGTAGTCGTAACGGAATTGATCGACGGCGATCAGCAGGACGAGCCGTGTATCAGGCAGACTGGCAGGCTGTTGCGCCAGTGGCGCCGCGGCCAGCAGCAACGTTAAGGCAATGAGCAGGGAGAGAAGCTTTTTCATTCGAACGCTCCAGGGGCACCATGATTCTACCGGTAGAATTTCCGCCTTCGACATTTTAGGCTTCGGCGAGACAGGCTGCCAGGAGGCGATATGAAATCGACAGACGGGGTTGCCGTGCTCATCGTGACGCTGGCCGGCATGACTGCCGCGCAGGCCCCGGGCTGGCACGCAAGACCCGAGGTCGTCGCGCAAGCGGCGAAGCAACAGCCCGGCTTCAACTACGACGAATCTCGCGTCGAGCCGTACACGTTACCCGATCCGCTCGCCCACAAAAACGCGCCGGTCAAGAGCGCGTTGATGTGGCCGCCACGGCGCGCTGAGATTCTCGAACTGTTCCGCGCGAACGTCTATGGACGATCGCCCGGGAAGCCCGAGTCGGTTGCGTTCGCCGTCATCGAAGACAACCCGAAAGCGATGGACGGTGCGGCGACGCTGCGGCGCATCGCGATCACCAGTCGTCAAGGTCCGCGAACCCATCGCTTCGAGCTGACGCTTTTTCTGCCCAACAAGCGGTCGGGCGCGGCGCCAGTGTTTCTGCTGATCAACAACCGCCCCCAGTCGAATACTGATCCGACGCGCAAGGAGAAATCAGGATTCTGGCCGGCGGAGCAGGTCATCGCACGCGGCTACGGCATCGCGGCGTTCCACTACGCCGAGCTTGCTCCGGACGACGCGAAGACGTTTCGCGAGGGTGTGATGAAGTTCTACGACGAGAGCGGATCGACGCAGTATACGTGGGGCGCGCTCGCCGCGTGGGGATGGGGTGCAAGTCGCGCGATGGATTACTTTGAAACCGATCCGCGCGTCGACAGGGCGCACGTAGCGATCGTCGGTCATTCGCGCGGCGGTAAGGCGGCGCTCTGGGCCGGTGCCGAGGACGAGCGCTTCGCGATGGTGATCTCCAACGACTCTGGGGAGGGCGGCGCGGCACTTAGCCGCCGTAACTTCGGCGAGACAATCGAGCGGATCAATACGTCGTTTCCGCACTGGTTCACCGCCACATACAAGACGTTCAACCGTCGCGCGGCGCAGTTGCCGGTTGATCAGCACATGCTGCTGTCGCTCATTGCCCCGCGCGCGCTTTACGTCGCCAGCGCCGACGAAGATCTGTGGGCCGATCCGCGAGGTGAGTTCCTCTCGCTCGCC